>Ga0209201_1000063_pt1 | contig 165044 bp, 98 predicted proteins | sample AD_UKC055_MetaG_FD_184411 | JGI IMG/M metagenome (GOLD analysis project Ga0209201, IMG submission 184411) | Active sludge microbial communities of municipal wastewater-treating anaerobic digesters from USA - AD_UKC055_MetaG (SPAdes) (version 2) | ecosystem: Engineered > Bioreactor > Anaerobic >... | reverse complement strand
GGATGCACGCCGGCGATGGACCGCGCAGAAACGGCGGGGTATGAGACGGAGATCGCTGGCGGGATACGGGCGAGGATTGAGGCGGGGATCAGCGGAGAAGGCGGGGTACTTCGCTTATGCCGACGCGGGGTATGATGGGGGACTCCCGAGCGGGGTACGCGGGGGCTCTCCGTGTCACCCAATCTGAGAATCTCGTCCCGCCCCCGAAGCAATCAATGTGGGAGTCAGCATATCGCCGCGCCAGTGCCGCGGCCGCCCGCCACAGCCGCTCCGGCATCGGGCCCAACCGCGCTCTCCCCGCCCGCCAGACGGCCACCGCATTCCGCGCCTGCTCCAGCTTGGGATCATTGATTTCGAATCGTCGCTGCATCGGCGGTCCTCCCTCATCTCAAAAGGTCCGCCGTAAAGGTTACAGCCCGGACGCCACCAAAACACGCAGGCTTGCCGAAAGCTTACGAACGGAAGCGGTAAGCCGGCGGCGGAGGCGGACTCCTCCCGCCCCGCGCCTCACCGCTCGAGCAGCTTCCCGTAGACCAGCCGGCACGCGCGCCGCAGGAGCACCGCCATCCCCCCCTCCTTGCCCGCCTTGGGCAGAGCCTGGGCCGGAAGCGGCGACTCACCGCAAAAGCGGCGCACTCTGAACAGCAAGCGATTCTCTTGTTTCGCTACTCTGTGCCGCGCGTCTCGATATAGTCACACACTATTGTTCAAACAAGATATCATTTATGCCTTTTTGACTTTCAGAATAATCCGGACGCGTTTCCATGATGAATTAAGAAGCATCACAGCGGCACAGCTTAATCGAGTAATATATTTATTATAAGCAAAGCGTCCCAGGTACATAGGAATCCGCGCCATACTATCGATAGCGTAAGAATCAATGCTGAAGTCTGCAAACAACGCTTCGAGTTGTTTTATTGTGAAATTCATGATGTTAAATCGATTTGCGGGTAGCCGTATAGCCGTAAGATCACTGTACCATATAAAATAAAGTACGCCGCCCGGTCGAATATATCGCATAATTTTTTTGCCATATTCAACACTTTGCGTAGTTAATTCGTTTGCATTAAAAAATGTAAAGAAGTTGCAAAAACCATAATCGAAATGTTCGTTGTAAGTGAGTGCAAAGGCATCTCCGCATATCCACTCAACTATTGCTCCATACTTCGCCGCTGCGAAATTAATAGCTCGCTCACTAATATCTACTGCTGTTACGCGAATACCATGTTCAGCGAATAGACTCGCGTACAGGCCATTGCCGCATCCAATGTCGATTAATTTCGAGCCTGTAGGAATACCATGTTTCGCAATGAGAGATTTGATAAATGCCCGTTCATTCTTCAAATTATGATAGTAGAATGGACGGTCAAGTCTACCATCAGAACCGTACCATTGATCATATACAGTTGATTCATATCTAAACTTATCCATTCCATGCTCGGGATATTGCGTCATGTCTTTATTCATAATCACACTCACAGAGTTTATTTTACAGAAAGATCATAGTCGATGAGCTAGGAAATTGCCACAACCTTACTCCGGCTAATGTCGAACATGTTTTCCAAGATCGTTAGTCGACTTGAAGCCGCCGAGCCATAGCTACCGCTCTTAGACGATGTTAGTTTAGTGACAAACAATCATCTTGATCAATTGTAATTCGTGATGTGGTGGGAGAATAATAATGTAGATTCAACAACATCCCAGACTGCAATCACAGGTGATAATAAAACTGACCCGTAGGACTTCTCGTTGGCGTTTTCATTATCGGCAAAGCTAATTAAAACGCCCTGGACCTCAAGCAACACTCGCTAGAGCCCCGGAACCGCTGCGGGGGACGTCGGCGCGGCCTTTGCCATCCTCGCCGGCCTCGCCCTCATCGCCCCTCCGCTCGACCCCGCGAACACGTTGGCGCGGGGCGCCGCCTGGGGCCTGGCCTCCGGCTTCGCCTTCGCGGTGTTCACGCTGATCAACCGCCGCTTCGCCCCGCGCGTCCCGCCGGTGTTGCTGGCCGCGGGCGAGAACTCCATCGCGGCCGCCGCGCTCGCCCCGTTCCTCAGCGCCGCGGCGTTGGACCTGGAGGTCCGCGATTTGGCGATCCTCGCAGGGCTCGGGCTGGGCTGCACGGCCCTCGCCCATTTCCTCTTCATGCAAGGGCTCGCCCGAGTCCGGGCGCACATCGCCGCCGTGATCGCCACCCTCGAACCCGTCTACGGCATCGCGTGCGCGGCGCTCGTCCTGAACGAAATTCCGGGACCGCGGGCGCTGGCCGGCGGCGCGCTCATGATCGGCGCCGCCGCCTACGCGTCGTTGGAACGGAAGCGGTAAGCCGGCGGCGGAGGCGAGCGCCTCCCGCCCCGCGCCTCACCGCTCGAGCAGCTTCCCGTAGACCAGCCGGCACGCGCGCCGCAGGAGCACGGCCATGCCCCGCTCCTTGCCGGCCTTGGGCGGCGCCTCGGACGGAAGCGGCGACGCCCGCTCGGTCTGCCACAGCTCCCTCAGCAGGTCCGATCCCGAAAGGCGGATGCTCGTCAGCACGCGCTCCATCAGGCGCCGCGAGATCTCCTCGTTGTCCAGAAAGGGCAGATCGACATAGGCGCAGACCTCGCCGTCGTCGGGATCATACCCGAACTGCACGCTTTTCTTGCGGTAGTTGTGGGCCAGCAGGATCTCGATGTGCTGTTCCCGCACTCGCTGGTTCTCCGACAGCGTGAAGAGGTCGATGCTCCGGAACTGGAGGAACCGGCCCTCGTCCTGGAGGTGGACCAGCAGCCTGATCTGCCCCCAGTCGGTCTCCAGGGGCGGGTAATAAAAGAACGGGGTGTCGCCGGGATTCCACCTGAGCCCGGGCGGCTCCACCAGAATCCCGGGAAGCGCCTCCTTGAGCCGCGCCACTGTGATCGCCATCGCCGGTCCTCGCTACTGGGGTTTGGGAAGATCTTCCACGTTCAGCGGCCCCGGGTCACGGCCCGTTTCCAGGATCACCGCCATGCGCGCGTGCACGAGGCGCGCCACCAGAATCACGAGGTGGAACGCGTACTCGAACTGCCGCTGAGTGAGGGTGCAGTCCTCCAGGGGCAGATCGACGCAGCAGTCGATCTCGCCGTCCTGGGGATCGAAGCCGATCTTCGCCAGCCGGCGCCTGAAGGTCTCCTCGGCGGCCGCGCTCAGAATTCGGCGCCGGTACGGCGTCGTCTCCAGGGTCCGGCCCGGGATCAGTTCCGCCACGCGGAGCTGCACGAACTGCCCCTCTTCCGCCACGGACACCTCCAGCGACAGCGTGAGCGCGCCGGAGCATTCGAGCGAGAGGACGAAGCGCGTCTGGTCGGCATCCTCCACCGTCAGGTACTCCCACCCGCGGTCATCGAGCCACTGCGCAATGTCCTGGACCGCAACCGCCATGCATCCTCCCGCGCCCGCCACGCGCCTCTTCTCGACCCCGGCCCCGTGTGGTAACGTTGCTCTAGGGCGATTCATCGGGCTGCGTGCGCGCCGCCGCGCCGGTTTTACGCGGATACGCCGCCCCGAGGCGCGCCTCGCGCCGGTCGAGCGCGCACGCCTCGCGCCGAGTTCTCGCCACGCCTCGGTGTGGAGAAAACCTCCTATGACTTATCGTGTGGGAGATGAGATTACTCCCGGGTACGAAATCAGTCAACCCATCGGCGGCGGGCCGCTGAGCGAGCGCTACGTCGTCCACGACGCGCACGGCGTGTCCTACGAGATCGAGCTCGTGCCGGCCGCGTCCGGCGCCCCGCTTCTCAACCAAATCGCCTACCGCTCCCTCGCCTTCGTCGCGGGGGTGCGGCACCAGTGCCTCCCCGAAAGCCAGGGCACGATCTCGTTGCCCTTCGCCGAGTCCGAACGCCATACGATCTACCGCGAGGTGCCCCTCTGGGAGCACCCCGAAGGCGGCTTGAGCTTGGGGCACCTGGTCGAGTCGATCGGCCCTCTCCACCCGTCGCAGGCCTTCGAGACGATCATCGGGGCGTGCGCGGCTTTGCTCGCGGTCAACCGCGCGAGCCGCAACTCGACGGGGAACCCGTTCCCGCACCTGGCGCTCTCGCCCGCCACGATCACGCTCAGGGAAAACCGCACGCCCCTCGTCATGGGCTGGGCCAATCGAGCCGCCTTTCTGACGACGCGCAAGCCCTCGTTCACCCAGAACCGCCTCCTGGCGTTCATCGACCCCATCAGACCCACCGCCGACATGCTCGACCGGCGCCACGATGTCTACTCCCTGGCCGCCTGCCTCTTCTTCCTCCTGCAGGGCGGCGCACCACCTTCGTACCTGCGCTCGCCCGACGAGGCCGAGGACGCCTTCGCGGGCGGCCTGGCCCCGATGGTGGGCGCGGGAACGGCCCGGCTGCTGGGCCGGGCCCTGGCGCCCAACATCGGCGCGCGGCCCTCGCTGGAGGCCTTCGCCCGATCCCTTCTCGCCGCTCGCTCCGAGGTCGAGTATTGCGAGCGCGGCAAGTGGTCCGTGTGCTTGGGCTGCGGCCTCCTGATGCAAAGCGATCCCGACCTGTGCCCGCTGTGCATCCGCGACCGGATCGCGCCCACCGCCCAGGCGCCGCCGCCCGTCATTGACCCCGTGGTGATTCCGCCGCCGTTGGCGATGCCGCCCTACGGCGAGGCGGACTGCCTGGAGGAAATCCCCGCGGCGCTGACCGGCGCGGTGCACGACGCCGCCGCGGAGAAAGGCCGGGCCGCCCTGGCGAACGTCCTCGAGCATACGATCCGCGCCCTGGCCGAGCGCGGCCTCAGGGAATTCATCGGCGATCTGCTCGCCGAAGACGGCCGCCTCACCGGCGATGCGTACTGGATCGCCACCGAGCTCGCGCACCGCATCAGCGGCCGGGCCGCCGAGGAAGTCGAGCTCGCCCGGGAAAAGGGCGCCTTCCTCCGCTGGCTGCGCGGGCGCGAAGGCTCCTTCCGTTTCCGGAAAAGCCTGCGCATCGACGTCCCCGCCGGCGATGAGCGCGTGGACTTCGTTTTCCGCGGGCGCGCGTATCTGTTCGTCCCCGAGTTGAAGATGCACGTCTGGCACCGCGTCAACCGCATCGCCCGCGCCACCGGCCTCCACGTGGTGATCGTGGCGCTGCGTGACGCCGCGGGCGCCGTGCCCTCCGCCCTCGCCGGCCGCGCGACGGTGTACGCGGGCTCTCCGCCGCGGCGCGCGGGACGGTCTTCCCTCTGGGGGGGGCTGGACGAGTACCGGTTCTTCGCCTTCGTGCGCGGCCGCAGAGACCGGCGGAGGAGCGCATGATCGCCGCCTGGGCATTGTGCGTCCTCGCCGTGCTCGCCCTCGGCGTCAAGGCGCTTTTCCGCTGGCGCACGTGGCGCGATCGCGGTCTTCTCATCACGGCGGCGACCGTGATCACCGCGCCGCTCCTGTGGACCGCGCCCGCCTCCGTCGCGCCCAAGATGCTCGATGCGAGCTCCCGCATGCCGGGCGGAGAGCTGCTCGCGCCCGCCGCAGCCGTCCTCATCGGCCTGGCGGGCTTCAACCCCGTCCTGCTCGCGCTGCTCTTTGCGGCCGCGGCGCCCGACGCGCGCCTGGCCTGGCTGTACGTCCTCCCCATGCTGATCGGCAACCTCCCGCAGACGCTCTTCTGCGCCTTAACCATGCCGCCGCGCCGCCGCCCGCTGCCGCCGCCGCCCGCCGCGGCGTGAGCCGCCTTGTCATCGCCGCCCCGCCCGCTACAATGACGCACCATGCGTGGATTCCTGGCGCTTGTGCTCCTCGGCTGCGGGTGCGTCGCCCCTCAGGGACCCGGCGCCGCGCCGGCCCGCGCGGCGGCCTTCGATCAGGCGCAGGCCGCCATTGCCCGCGGCGACTGGGAGGACGCGGCGGTGCTGCTCGGCCGCTTCGTCCATCGCGATCCGTCCCATGCCCTGGCGGCCCACGCGCGTTACCTCCTCGGGGTGTATTACCTCCGAGCCGGCGACTACGACGCGGCCGAGGAGGAGTTCGCTTACGTGGGCGGGCACGCCGCGTCGCCGCGGCTCGCCCGGCAGGCCCGCATCCGCGCCGCCGATGCGGCGCGCGGCGGACGGGAGGTCAGCCGCGCGGCGGAGATGTACGCGCGCCTGTGCGCGGACGCCGACCGCCGCGGCGACGCGGCCGAGCTTATGTTCAAGCTCGGCTTGGCGCGCCGGCAGGAAGGCCGTTGGGACGAAGCCGGTCAGCTCTTCGAGCGCGTGCGCCGTCTGTACGGACGAAGCCCTTATGCTGAGCGCGCCGCCGCCGAACTCGCCGCGCCGCGCCACTTCGCGCTGCAGCTCGCAAGCTACGGCGAGCGCGAAACCGCCGAGCGGAAGAGCCGCCTCATCGAGGCCAAGGGCCTCGCCGCGGCGGTCGTGCCCGCCGTGCGGGGCAGCAAGCCCGTTTTCTGCGTCCGCGTGGGTTCCTTCCCCACGCGAGCCAAGGCGCTCGACTTCAAGAACCAGGTGCGCGACGACCCCGACTTCCGCGCCGCGGAAGTCGTCCCCTAGCCGCTCTCCGCTACGGCCTGTTTTCGAACCGCCGCCGCACCGCTTCGTAGCTTGCCTGGGAGCCGATGTCGATTCCCCGGCCCTCCAGGATCACCCCGTACACCGGCCGGCGCGCGATGAGGAAGGCGACCAGGTGCCCGGGCGCATCGTGATCGATGCCCGGCGCCGCCAGAAAGGCATCGATGTCGGCGCGGATGTCCGGCGGGTAAACGTAGAGCGGCGGCGCGGCATAAGGACTCGGCGCCTTGGCGGGCTTCTCGACGAAGGCCATAAGACGGCCGTCCGCGCCGGGCACCGCCACGCCGGAACGCGCCAGCACGGCCTCATCCTCTTCGAGCATCAGCGCGACGACCGGCGCGGCAACGGCGCGGTATCGCTCCAACACGGGAGCCAGATCTGCATCATAGACCGTGTCCGAAGAGCTCACGAGCACACCCTCCGCCGCATCGACGTGCTCCAGGCCGAGGGCTAGGTCTCGGACGGCGCCGAGGCGGTTTTCGGGCGCCGTGCTCCCGTCGCAGAGGAGCCGGACGGGAAGGGCGTGCGCGCCCGAACCGGCCCAGGCCTCGAAGGCCGAGTGGAACCGCGCGTTCGTCACGAGCAGCGCCTCGGCGATGCCGATCCGTGCGAGCCGCCCGAGCAGCATGTCGATGACCGTGGTCCCGCCCAGGGCAAGCAGCGCCTTCGGGACGGTTTCCCCGAGAGCGCCGAGCCGCGTCCCGTACCCGCCGGCAAGAACGATCGCCTGCATGTCGCCACCTCGGGCCCGGCGCGCGCCAGCGGATTGCCGCGTGGAGCATCGCGCCCCCGCGCTCCTTGACGGTCTTGCGTCCATGTTTGTCTCCCGCGACGCAAAAGGTATGATGGCGCGCGCTTTCTCTCTTTATAACGCACACGGCGCCCCGCGACCATGACACGACTCTCGCACCTCCTGGGCCTGATGCTCGCCTGCGGCTGCGCCGCCACGGTCAGCGACCGCGAGGCGCTCGAGCGCCTCGGCGGGCGCCGGGGCTCCGCGTGCCCCGGCGCGTTCTCCATCGAGTTCGCGTCCCAGGCCGTGCTGCCCCTGACGCCCTTCATGAGCCTTCCGGCGGTGCAGGCCAGCATCGGCGGCCGCCGCTTGACTCTGTTCCTGGACACGGGCTCACCGCACAACCTGCTCGCGCCCGATATCGTCGAGGAACTCGACCTGCCCGTCTTCGGCCGCGCGCGCGTGACGCTCCTGGGCAGGGAGGAGGCGACGGTTCGCACGTGCGTCCACGAACTCCGCGCGGGGGGCCTCGTGTGCCGCCACGCCCCGTTCCTGGTCAGCCCGGGACATATCGAGCGCCGCCTGCTCGGCTTCACGCTTCAGCGCGCCGACGGCCTCCTCGGCATGGCGTTCCTTGCCCCTCTCCGCGTCACGATCGATCTTCGCCGGGGCGAGGCCCGGCTCACCGACGAGGGCCGCGTCCCGCGGGGTCCCGGTGTGTGCGTCGTGCCGCTCCGCTTCCTCGCCGACGGGCGGCCCTGCGTCGCGGTCTTTCTCGGCGCGGGGCCGGCGCGGTGGTTTCTGCTGGACACCTGCGCCCGCCGCTGCGTGCTCCCGGAGGAGACCGCCCGCGCTCTCGGGCTGCCTGAACTCGGCGACGCCGGCCTGCTCAGCCTCGGGGTCGAGACGCGGGTCGGGATGACGCGTATTCCCAAGCTGTTCCTGGGAAGCGCGGCGTTCTCCGGTGTCGATGCCTACGTGCTTCCCGCTTTCAGGGAGCGGCTCGGGCCGCAAATCGACGGCGTGCTGGGCATCGAGCTTTTCAGCGATTTGGCCCTCACGCTGGACTTCGCCGCCGAGCTTCTCGTCATCGAGGGGCTGGAGTCGCGCCGCGGCCCGCCCGGCCGCCGGCGCCGCCCTAGCGGTCCCCGGCCGGCGCGTCGAATCGCGAAAGGAACGGGCAGAGCCGCTCGGTCACGAATGTGTCCGTCGCGCGCATCGCGCTGCTCGCCGCGGCGATGTCCGCGCGGTTGATCGGCGTGCGGAAGGTGCCCACGTTCTCGAGGTACAAGGATTTGGGATCCCGGGCGAAGACCTCGATTCTGAGGGAGTAACTGTCCCGCAGATCCTGACCCGGCGGCACGCTGAGCACCAGTCCGAAAACCTTGGTCGGCCGGCCGAGCTGCGCGAGTTCGGCGGCCCCGAAGCTCAGCAGCCGCGCGCCGATGAAGTCGCTCGCCGAATCGAAATGACCCGGGGTCGTCACCATGCGCACGGTGCAGAGCTCCATGAGGAAGAAGGGGATGCCGAGGACATCCATGGAGCGCGCGAGAATCGCTTCCAGGCGCTGGCAGAAGCTGTTCAGCGTCACGAGGCCGCCTTCCTCGATGAAGTGGATGCGGTCGCTGGAGAAGGTGAGGCGCGCCAGCCCGGCTTCCTCGGAGGCCGGCCGCTCGATGACGGCTCCGTTCGGCCTGCGAATGAAGTTCTCGAAATCGCACTGCGTGCACAGGTCCTGGTAGAGACTCCGCAACCGGGACGGAGAATGCTGCATCGGCAGGTGGAGAAGCTCGATGAGGAGTGCGTTCGTGCGCGGTTCGCTGAGCATGCCAACCTCCCCGGAATAGGTTGCGGGCCGAGCCCGGCCGGGAGCCGCCCGCCTCAGTCGATGTAGATCCCGTCCTCCTGCAGCCGCTCGCGCTGCGCGAGCAGCGCCTGCTCCGCCTTGTCGCCGAAAAGCAGCCCCACGGTGGGCGCCACGCGTTCGAACGCGAGATGCCCTTCCTTGAGCGCCTCGGCCAGACGGTCCATGCCCTCGGGCGTCACGCTCTTCAGCGCGATCGCGCGCTGGCGCCGCACGAGCTCGAGGCCCTCGGCCCACTCCCCCAGGGTATAGATCACGTTGCCCGGCACCGGCGTGCGCGCGCGCGCCTTGAGAAAGTTCTCGATGGCCGCGAGGGGCATGCTGGCGAGAATCGCGCGCTTGACGCTCTCGCGCGTGAGGCGGTAGCGCTTGACGCGGTCGGCGCCGATCCGCTCGGCGAAACGGCTCAGCGTGAAGGCGTCCTCGGCCTCGTGGGCGCCCCCGGGAAACTGCAGGATTTCAAAGTCCGGATTGACGAGCAGCCCGCCCGCGTGGACGGCCGTGGCGCCCTTACGCCCCAGCACGGCCGCGCCCAGGGACGACAGGGCGATCGTCTCCAAGTGTCCGTCGCGGTATCCCAAGTCGGTGATGCCGAGCAGCCCCAGCCGGTGCACGAGCCAGTGGTAAAGATCGTAGTACAGGCGCTCCAGCGGCACGAACAGCGCCTCGGCCACGACGTTGCGCTCGAGCCGCTCGGTGAAGGCCGCCGGGACCGCGCGCCGCGCCAGCTCGCAGAGGAAGCGCGCCACCGCCGCGCGCACGAAGCCGCGCGCCGCCACGAAGGTCTCGGGCGCCAAGGCGCCCAGCGCCTCCAGGGCGATCTCCCGGAGGAACTTCTGGTGAAAGCTGTAGTGCTCGCGCGTGTGCTCCCTGAGGAAAACCTCGAACACCCGCTTGACGCGCGCGGAGACATCCTTGCGCTCCCACGCCTTGACCCGCGCCATCTGCACCTGCAGCCGGCCGGCCGTCCGCTCGACGAGCTTCAGTTTGGTGGCCAACGCCACGAGGAGCTCCAGCAGCCGCCCCTCCCCCAGCCCGCCGTAGGATGCCAGGACGAACTCCTGCTTGAGCTTCTCCTCCATGCGCCGGTACAGCACGCCCTCCCGCGTGAGCTCCAACGGCTGGATGTAGAGCAACTGCAGGAGCCGATTGAGGTCGACGATGAGATCGGAGCCCGTGCTGACCACGGCCTCCGCGCCGGGGCCGGGCGCGTCCGTCCGGTTGCAGGCGCCGATGGCCTCCTGGTAGATGCAGAGAACCTCCTCCTCGATCTCAATGCCGTACTTCTTCAGGTTGAGAACCCCGGTGGTGCCCAGCCCCTGCTCCTCGAGCATCGCGCGCCACTCCGGGGTGTGCAGCCGCTTGCGGCCGCCCGCCCGGCGCCACGCGGAGAGCGGCAGAATTCCGCCGTGATCCTCGATGGTCGTCTTGACAACGGCCTTGAGGGCGGGATCCTTGAGTTTGGCGATGCGCCGCGCCACGGCCGCGCCGTTGGGGAACTCCTTCGCGATGTCGGCCCCCGGGCAGGCGGCCGCCCGCGAGATCAGCTCCAGCGACGACCGCTCGTCCACGTCCACGCTGCCCCGCAGCGCCGCGGCCATCTCCTCGGGAACCGTGAAGCAGTCCGCCCGCGGACCGCAGGCTCCGTCCGCCTTGTGGATGAAACCCTGCTCCTTCAGGCGCCTGAGAATCGTCTCGGTCTCGAAATCCTGAATGCGCCGCGCCGCGCGCTGGGCGCGGACCTCGGAGACGGTGCCGGTGGCATCCGCCAGCAGGAGCAGTCCCTCCAGAAAGCTCCGCTCCGACGGCTTGAGCGCGTCGAACCGCCGGCAGATCCGCCCCGGGTCGGTCATCACCGGCACGAGCTTGCGCACGAGCTGGTCGCGCGGGCCGTCCTTGGCCGCGGCCGGGCTCCAGTACTGGAAGTACACTTGCAGTTGCGATTTCTGCAGGCGTCCGAGTGCTTCGTGCAGCTTCATGACGGCGACTCCTCATACCTGCGCGCGTCGTGGATCTCGTACTCGTAGCCCTGTTCCGTGAGAAAGAGCTGGCGCTTCTCGGCGAACTCCTGGTCGCGGGTCTGGCGCGTCACGATGGAGTAGAAGCGCGCTCCGCCGCCGCCGGCCTTGGGCCGCAGGATGCGGCCGAGGCGCTGGGCCTCCTCCTGGCGCGAACCGAAGGTTCCCGACACCTGGATCGCGACGTTGGCATCGGGAAGATCGACCGCGAAGTTGCCGACCTTGCTCACGACAAGCGTCCTGAGGTCGCCGCGGCGGAACTTCGCGTACAGATCCTCGCGGGTCTTGTGCGGCGTCCTCCCGGTGATGAGCGGGCACCCGAGCGTCTGCCGCAGGCGCTCGAGCTGCTCGAGGTACTGCCCGATGATCAGCACGAGGTCGCCGGCGTGGCGCTCGACGAGGCGCACCACCAGATCCTGCTTGCGCGGGTTTTCGCTGGCAAGGCGGAACTTCTCCCGCGCCCCCGCCGACAGGTACCGGGCCCGCAGCGCCGGCTCCAGCTCCGTGCGGATCTCGGTGCACCGGGCGTCGGCGATCCAGCCGCGCTGCTCCAGCACGCGCCAGGGAATGTCGTATTTCTTGGGTCCGATGAGGCTGAAGACCTCGTCCTCCCGGCCGTCCTCGCGGATCAGCGTGGCCGTCAGCCCCAGGCGGCGGGTGGCTTGGATCTCCGCCGTGAACCTGAAAACCGGCGCCGGCAGGAGATGCACCTCGTCGTAGACCACCAGGCCCCAGTCCCCCTTCGAGAAGATGTCCAGGTGCGCGAAGGCATCGGTCTTGCTGCGGCGATAGGTCATGATTTGGTAGGTCGAGAGCGTGACCGGCTTGACCTCCTTGACCTCGCCGCTGTACTCCCCGACCTGATCCTCGGTGAGGCAGGTTTTGTCCAGCAGCTCGCGGCGCCACTGCCTGAGCGCGGTCACGCTGGTCGAGAGGATCAACGTCGACATGCCCACGCGGGCCATCACGGCCATGCCGACGATCGTCTTGCCCGCGCCGCAGGGAAGAACCACCACGCCGCTGCCGCCTTGAACGGAGCCGCCGGCGTGGAAGGCTTCGACCGACTCGGTCTGATACGGCCTAAGCTCGAACGGCAGTCCGCTCGCCGCCGTGCCGCGCAGGCTCACGGACAGGGGGCTGCCCTCGCGATACCCGGCGAGATCCTCCACCGGGTAGCCGGCCTTGATGAGGGCCAGCTTGAGCTGGCCGCGGCGGCCGGGATCGACGACGCAGCTCGCGGCGCCGTTTTGACCCTGGACGAAGTCCTTGATCCGGCTCAGGGCGAGGACTTCCCGGAGGATTTCGTCGTCGCGGGCGGCCAGGACGAGCGCGCCGTCGGAGCGCACGAGCTTGAGCAGGCCGAAGCGGCTGGTCTTCTCCTCGATCTCGGCCGCCAGGTTGGAGGGGACCTCGTAGCGGCTCAGGCTCCGCAGGGTCTCCATGATCCAGGCCGCCGAGACGCCCGCCGAGGCCGCGTTCCACAATGACAACGGAGTAATTCTATAGACGTGCATGTGCTCGGGGCTCTTGACCAATTCCGCGAAGCGCATGAGCTTGTCGCGCGCCTCTCGGAACACCGGGCTGTGCACGTCGAGGAAGATCGTGAAGTCGCTCTGAACGACCAGCGGTTTCTCGTCGTCTGTCACGTATACCGTCCTCGCCGACAATGAGTCGCAGAATCCCATCTTGGCCCATCCGGGGCAATCATTCAAGTATGAGACTCGGCCGGCGGGCTATTCCTCGTCCTCGGAGGACGGCGTTTCGGACGGCGCCTCATCATCGACGTCGAACGGGTCGCCGTGTTCGGCCGCGCGCGGAGGCCGCGCGGCGCGCCCGCGCTCCTCTTCGCCTCCGTTCCGCTCCGCCGCGGCTTCCGCGGCAAGGTCCTCGGCGGAGATGCGCTCCAGCGACGCGACGACGTCGCCCTCCCGCAGGCGGATCACCCGGACGCCCATTGTGCCGCGGCCGATCGCCGACACATCGGTCACCGGCGCGCGAATGACCTGGCCGCTCACCGTGATCAGCATGACATGGTCGCCGTCCGCGACGGCCTGCGCCGCGACGACCGTGCCGTTCCGGCCGCTCGTGCGGATGTCGCGCACGCCGCCGCCGCCGCGCCGATGGCGCGGGTACTCGGCGATCGCCGTGCGCTTGCCGTATCCGTTGCTGCACACCGTGTAGAGGTACAAGCCCTCCCGCACCACCGCCAGACTGACGAGCCGGTCGTCGCCTCGCAGGGCGATGCCCCGCACGCCGTGCGCGGTGCGCCCCATGGGCCGCGCATCGCCCGCCGCGAACCGGTTGGCTTGGCCGTTCCGCGTCACGAGCATGATGTCGTCGTCGTCGCCGCACCGCTGGACCGCGATGAGTTCGTCGCCCTCGTCGAGCAGAATGGCGTGGATGCCGGTCTTGTGCGGCCGGCTGTAGGCCTCCAGCGCCGTCCGCTTCACGACGCCCTGGCGCGTGGCGAAGATCAGATACCCGCCCGAGAGCTCCTCCAGGCAGAGGGCCTGCGCGACGCGCTCGTTCTCCCGGAGGTTGAGCAGGTTGACGGCGGCGCGGCCGCGGCTGGCGCGATCCAGGTCCGGGAGCTGATACGCCTTGAGCCAGTAGATGCGGCCCTGGTTCGTGAAGAACAGGACATAGTCGTGCGTCGAGGCCACGAACACGCTGCGCACCACATCGCCTTCCCTGGCATCGAGCCCGCGGACGCCGATTCCGCCGCGGCCCTGAAGGCGGTACGCCGCCAGGCTCGTGCGCTTGAGGTATCCCTCGCGGGTGATCGTCACGACGACGCGGTCCTCGGGGATCAGGTCCTCGTCCTCGATCTCCTCGGCGGTCTCCGCGAAGGTCGTGCGCCGCGCATCGGCGCAGCGCTTCCGCAGATCCTCCCACTCCTCCACCATGACGTCGTAGACCAAGCCGTCCTCCGCCATGATGCGGCGCAGGCGGGCGATCGTCTTGACGAGTTCCTCGTACTCGGCCTGCAAGCGCTCGCGCTCCAGGCCCGTCAGCGCTTGGAGCTGCATCTGCCTGATGTGCGTCGCCTGCGGCTCGGTGAAGCCGAACTGATCCATGAGCCGCCGGCCGGCCTCGGCCGGGCTCGCCGACGCTTTGATCGCGGCGATGATCTCGTCGATCATGGCGAGGGCGCGCAGCAGCCCCTCGAGGATGTGCGCCCGGGCCTCGGCTTTCGCCAGCAGGAAGGCGGTGCGGCGGCGGATGACCGTGAAGCGGTGGCGCACAAAGGCGACGAGCAATTCCTTGATGGTCAGGGTCCGCGGCCGTCCGTCCACCAGGGCGATGTTGATAATGCTGAACGTCGACTGGAGCGGCGTGTACTTGTAGAGCTGGTTCAGGACCAAAGCGGGGTCCTCGCCCCGCTTCACCTCGATGACCAGGCGCTGGCCCTTCTGATCGCTCTCGTCGCGCACATCGCCGATGCCCGTAATGCGCTCGGCCTTGATCTGATCGACGATGGCCTCGATGAGCTTGGTCTTCGTGAGCTGGTAGGGCACCTCGGTGACGGCGATGCGCGCCCGGCCGTCCTCCTCCTCGATGGCCGTCCGGGAGCGGATCGTGATAAGCCCGCGGCCCGTCTCGTAGGCGCTGCGGATGCCCCCCCGACCGCAGATGATGCCTCCCGTGGGAAAATCCGGCCCCGGCAGAATTTCCAGGATCTCGCGCACGGTGATCGCCGGGTTCGCGACGACCGCCTTCAGGGCATCGATGACCTCGCCGAGGTTGTGCGGCGGGAGGCTCGTCGCCATGCCGACGGCGATGCCCGAGCTGCCGTTCACCAGCAGGTTGGGAAACTTGCTCGGCAGCACCGTCGGCTCTTGGAGCCGGCCGTCGAAGTTGGCCACGAACTCCACGGTGTCCTTGTCGAGATCCTCCATGAGCTCGACGGCTTCGGTGGTGAGGCGCGCCTCGGTATAGCGCATGGCCGCGGGCGGGTCTCCGTCCGGCGAGCCGAAGTTGCCTTGCCCGTCGATCAGGCGGTGGCGCACGTTCCAAGGCTGCGCCAGGCGCACCAAGGTGGGATAGATGGCGCTCTCGCCGTGGGGGTGGTAGTTGCCCGACGTGTCGCCGGCGATCTTCGCGCACTTCAGGAAGCGGCCCCGCGGGGCGAGGCCCAGGTCGTGCATCGCCACCAGGATGCGCCGCTGCGACGGTTTCAGGCCGTCGCGCACATCGGGGAGCGCGCGCTGGATGATCACGCTCATGGCGTAGGTGAGGTACGCGCCCTTGAGCTCCTCTTCGATGTCCAGCTCTTCGATTCGTTCGGTCGGCCGTGCGCCGGAGTCTTCGGTCATGGTGTTTTTCCCGCCGCGGGCGGGTTCCTATATGTCGAGGTTTCTCGCATCGCGGGCATAGCGCTCGATGAACTGCCGCCGCGGCTCCACGTTGGTGCCCATGAGAATCGTGAAGATCTCATCGGCGCGCGCCGCATCCTCCAGGCGCACCCGGAGCAAGGTCCGATTCTCGGGCTTCATGGTGGTTTCCCACAACTCCTCGGCGTTCATCTCGCCCAGGCCCTTGAAGCGCTGGTACTTCACCGCGCCCTGGCCTTTCTCCCGCACGAGCTCCGCCAGCTCGCGCAGGTCCTTCAGGACGCGCTCCTCTCCGCCCGAGGCCGCGGTCCCCAACGGCGGACCGCCGTCCGTCCGGTGATAATCGGCGGCCGCGAACCCCACCTCGGTCAGCTCCTTGAGAATGCGGCTCAGCGGCACCGCCTCGGTGAACTCCCAAACGGTGAAATCCGCGCCCTCGGGCACGTGGCCGTCGGCCTCGCCGATGGTGAGATCCGCGCCCTTCTCGGCCTGGCGCTCCTGGAGGAACTCCGCGTACTCGTTCTCGCTGTAGAAGATCCGCTCCACCCCGTTCCAGCGTACGCCCAGGATCGGGAGTTGGCCGCTCTTGGCCATACCGAGGAACTTCTCCAGCGGCATGCCCTTCTTCTCCAGCGAGCCGCGGTAGCTCTCGGCGTGGGCGACGGCGCCCAGCGCGCGATTGAGCGCGGCGGTATCCATGGGGGCGCCCTCCCCGCTGCGGGTGAACTTCACCTCCTTGAGCCCCACCTCGACGATGTAGCGCCGCAGATCCTCGTCCTTTTGCACGTAGCGCTCCTTGTTGCGGTGGGTGACGCGGTACAAGGGCGGCTGCGCCAGGTACACACCGCCGGCCTCCAGCAGCGGCCGCATCTGCCGGAAGAAGAACGTCAGAAGCAGCGTCGCGATGTGGGAACCATCGACGTCGGCATCGGTCATGATGATTATTTTGCCGTACCTGACCTTCTCGGGATCGAACTCGTCGCTCCCGACGCCCGCGCCGATGGCGGAGATGAGGGTTTGCACCTCGGCGTGGTTGAGCACCTTGTCCAGGCGCGCCTTCTCGACGTTGATGATTTTGCCGCGAATCGGAAGGATCGCCTGGTACTCCCGCACGCGACCTTGCTTGGCCGAGCCGCCGGCCGAGTCGCCCTCGACGATGAAGAGCTCGGTGCCGTCGGCCGAGCGCCGCACGCAATCGTAGAGTTTGCCGGGCAGGCCGCCGCTGGAGAGGATGCCCTTGCGGCGCGTGAGTTCCCTGGCCTTGCGCGCGGCCTCGCGGGCCCGCGCCGCGAGCACGGCTTTCGTGAGGATCGCCTTGGCGACCGCCGGCTTCTCCTCGAAGAACGAGCCGAGCTTCTCCATGACGATGGACTGAACCGCGCCCTCGACCTCGGGGTTCGCCAGGCGCACCTTGGTTTGGCTCTCGAATTTCGGGTCGAGGACCTTCACGCTCACCACGGCGCAGAGCCCCTCGAGGTAGTCGCGTCCGTCGGGCGTGACGTCGTCCTTGAAGATATTCGCGGTCTTGCCGTAGCGGTTGAGGGCTCGCGTCAGGCCCGAGCGGAAGCCGCTCTCGTGGGTGCCGCCGTGGATGGTGCGGATGTTGTTGACGTAGGTGTAGATCGTGTCGCTGGAGTACCCGTCGTCGTATCGCAGCGCCGCATCGATCTGCGTCGTGCCCTGCTCGCCCGCGACGCGGATCACTTCCGGGTGGATCGGCGTCCGGCTCTCGCCGAGGTACTCGACGAAGGAAACGATGCCGCCGGCGAAAAGGAACTCCTCCTCCTTGTCCGTGCGCGCGTCGCGAATCTTGATGCGCACGCCGGGATTGAGGAACGCGAGTTCGCGGCAGCGCTTGCAGAGAATTCCGTAGTCCCAACGCACGCTCGGGAAAATATCCGTGTCGGGACGGAACATGATCTTGGTGCCGCGCATGTCCGTTTTGCCAATGCGCTCGACGGGAGTCTGGGGCACCCCTTCCGCGTAGGTTTGGCGGTAAATCCAGCCGTCCTTGTAGACCTCGACCTGGAGCCATTCGCTCAAGGCGCTCACCACGGACAGGCCCACCCCGTGGAGGCCGCCCGACACCTTGTAGGAACCGTGGTCGAACTTGCCGCCGGCGTGCAGTTTCGTCAGAACCACCTGCAGCGAGGACACGCCCGCCTCTTGGTGCATATCGACGGGGATACCCCGGCCGTTGTCGCGGATGGCCATCGTGCCGTCCTCGCCGATATCGACCCAGATCTTGTCCGCGAAGCCGGCCAGGGCTTCATCGATGGAGTTGTCGAGAATCTCGTTGGCGAGGTGATGCAAGCCGTCGTCGCCCGTGCTGCCGATATACATGTCCGGCCGCTTGCGCACCGCCTCCAGGCCCTCGAGAACCTTGATGCTTCTCCAGTCGTAGGTGTCTACCATATTCGCCGCCATCCCGAATTCCGCTTCCCCTCAGACATCGCGCACGTGAAAATACACCCGTGTCAAATGTCTCATACCCGCATCGCGAAGCGCCTGGAGGAACCGAGCGCGGTAAAACGACTCCAGTTCCGCCCGCGCGGCCGCGCCGGCGACATCGATCCTGACGGTGTTCTCCGATATTCCGCTTACGCGGGCGATGGCCAGAAATTCCTCGCCGACGGTGCGCGCCCAGGTCTCGGCCACGCACGCCTGCGAGTCTTCCGCCGGCGGACGGAGCCTTCGTACCAAGCCGTTGATGAGGCCCTTGATCGGCATGAAATCACGCCGCCTGCTTTTCATACCTCGTCGTCCGCTCCCCTTGGTCTAACCGGCATGAACGCATACCTGAACGCGCGCCCGCCGTGCACCACCGCGGCGCCGTCGCTCTTCTGCAATCCCAACCTAACGACCGTGTCGCCCATCACACGAAGCCCATCGCTCAGATACTGCACGGCGAAGTTCACAACGATGGGATCCCCGCTTACCGTCACGTTGTCGACGGGCACCACGCCCGAGCCCGTCTCCTTGGAAGAGACGTGGACGGAGAAGGCGCCGTCGCCGTATTCCAGCCTCACAAAAGCGTTGTCCCGCGTCGTCAGAACCGCCGCCTTCCTCACCGCCGCGAGCAGTTCGCGCGCCGAGCCTTCCACCGTCGTCGCGAACTCGCTCGGTATCAGCGAAACGTAATCGGGCATCTGCCCCTCGATGAGCCGGCACAGAACCCGGCCGCGTTCGTGGGACACGACCGCCTGTTGAAGATCAGGATCGATTTTGATGCTCACCTGGCCGTTGTCCAACGGCAGGAGCTTGGCGATGGCCTCCACCGCGGCCAACGGCAAGATTCCCTCCCGGCGCTTGTCCGCTCGCTCCGCGGTGGCCACGACGTATTCGGCCAAGCGCTTCCCGTCGGACGCGACGAAGTACGCTTTGGCCCCCTCGGCGACGAATGCGACTCCCATGAGCTGCCGGCGCGATGGATCCTTCGACGCCGCAAAAGCAACCAGCCGAATCGCCTCGGCCAACACGGCGCTCTCCACTTCGAAACCCGCGCACTGCGTGGTTTCCGGGCTGCTGGGAAAATCGCCGGGATCGTGCCCTATGATCTTGAACTCGTCGTTGCCCGACGAGATACTCAGGCCGAACTGCCCCTCCTCGCGCTCGATGGTGATGAACTCCTTGTCCAACTCGTGCACCAGCCCCGCGATGCAAGCGATCGGCGTCAAAGCCTCGCCGCTCACCGCCTCCTTGATCTCGAGCACCTTGACCTCGCTGAAGATTGTCAAATCCGTGCTTTCCAGCCGCAGGCCTTCGTGGTCCACCGAGATGAGGACATCGCGAGCCACGGGCGTCGGGGCTTGCGCTGGGACCCCCGCCGTAATGACGCCCAGCGCCTCGGCCAGACTGCTTCGCTTGCACACCGCTTTCATCACACCCCCCTCGTACACCTCTCCGCGCCTTTGAAACCCGTCTGAACCACCGTCTCCGCCTCACTTCTTTTCGCTAATTCGACCCGCGCGCCGCGCCTTCGGTCGATCGCTTCGCCGCCCACCGGCAGGCTCTCGCCGCTCTCCCCCGCGAAGTCGATCGCAACCTCGCGCGAGCAGCGAAAGATCTCATTGTATACTATATTTCGGTAAGAGGCAAAGGAGTCTGTGCTCTTCTCGAGAGACCTTTGCCAGGTGTTTTCTGATTAATGAAAACGCTGGGCTTCTACGCTCCTCAGTCGCGGTGGAGGTAGAGATGGAAAAGAGAATTAGTATTTTCCTAGTAACTCTCATCGGCTTGGAAGAAACTGTGGAAAACTTAGCGGGTCTATAACGTAATTTATTGAAATAGAATGAGTTATGTAATTACAACGGCCGCTTGCGGTTGTTGAAAACAGGGCCGGTAATCGGTGGATTAATCCGGCTTTGTGCCGCGTTTTGAAGAAGCGGGTGATTCCGCGTGCGGAATTCCACCGGAAGCGATGGAGATGATGAAAGCGTCATCTAGACCTTTCCAAGGGGTTTTCAACATGAAGCCGCGGGGAAGGACGGACTCTCCGGCGCTTCAGGCTGGAAGATCGAGGGCTTTCCGGCGGGGTAAATCGGCGGGGCGGCTTCTGGCGCTTAGATCGGCATGATAGAATAACACGCGCCGCGGCTCGTGGCAGGAGGCGCGCGGCGACGGCTCGCTGGACAGACAAGGCTCGATAATGCCCGACCAGACCTCCAAGGACCGGAGCCCGCTTCTCTCGGCGACGCAGAAGGCCGCCATCTTCGTGCCCCTCGCCGTCGGCGTATTCGCGCTCGATCTGGCGAGCAAGTTAGTCGTGTTCCGCGCCGCGGATGCGTGCATCATCCGCGGGTCTGATGGCCCCTACGCCGATGCCGCCCGCGTTATTCCCGTGATCCCGGGGTTCTTCGACTTGCAATGCGTTCTGAACGCCGGAGCGTTCAGCGGTTGGTTCAGGGGTTGGTACTGGTTCCTGATCATCGTGTCCGTCGCCGCGCTGGCGGCGATCACGGCGTACGTTTTGTACGGGCCGGTGCACGGACGCCTCTTTGCCGCGGCGCTGGCGTGCATCGCCGGCGGGACCGCGGGCAACCTGTACGATCGCATCGCGTATGGAGCGGTGCGGGATTTTTTCCACGCCTATGTCACGATCGGCGGGCGCACATGGACGTGGCCGAACTTCAACGTGGCGGATGCGGCCATCTGCGCGGGGGCCGGCCTCTGGATTACGCTGGAGTTCGCGCTGTCGCGCGGCCGCCGCAAACGCTGTTGATCGACGCGCCGCGTTGATGCGTTCACCTTGCCGCCGGGGGGAAGCGTTGCTATAATCGCTCCGGTATGCCGCGACGACCCGCCCGGCGCCGAGGCGCGAACATCCCCCGCAGACGCGCGAGAGAGCCATGAAAGTCAACGAACTCAAGAAAGGCATGTACGTCGAAATCGACAAAGAGCTCTGGCAGATCCTCCAAATACTGCCGGTCACGCGGGGCAACTGGCGGACCTATTACCAAGTATCCCTGAAAAGCTTGGCGAAGGGCACGGTGGTCGAACGCCGCCACAGCGGAACCGATGACCTCACGTATGCTTTCCTCGAGGGGCGCGAAGTGGAATATCTCTACGAGGAACCCGACAGCTACGTGTTTATGGACACGAAGACGTACGAACACTTGCACATCCCCGCGGCCCTGGTGAAGGACCAGATCGGATACGTCCGGCACAACAGCAGGGTCAAAATGCAATTCTACGGGGGCAACGCCGTCTCGCTCGACCTGCCCGCCGCGGTGGTTCTCAAGGTCGTCGAGACCGACCCGAGCGTCCGGGGCGACACGGTCAAGAACGTCACTAAGCCGGCGGAGCTCGAGACGGGCCTGGAGATCCGCGTCCCCTCGCACGTGGTCACGAACGACTTCGTCAAGGTGGACACGCGCACGGGCCAGTTCATCAGCCGCGCCGCACCGGGCGAGATCCCCGCCGAGGAGTGAGCCGCTCCCTTCGTCTAGCCGTGGATTCCCACGGCGCCTTATGCGCTTAACACCGCGCGTTCGAGGGGCGGGCATAAGCGCTTTCCGCCAAGCCGGCGGATCCGGACGCCGGTTTCGTGGAACCCGGCAGCGGTAAGAAGCGGGTTGCGCGCGGGTTTCACGGAAAGGCGCGATGCTCTCCCTTTCCGTGATTTCCACCGCGGCGGCGGCGCCGATCAGCCCTGCCTCCGGCCGTGGGAATCCAGGCTAGGGACGGTAGCCGCGCAGGAAGCGCCTGTACTGCGACAGCGCCATCAACGGCCAGTTGTGCCGGTAGAAGTGATAGCGCAGATAGAACACACCCGGAAATCCCGTGCCGGTCCATTCCGTCTCGTCCCAGGTGCCGTCGCGGCGCTGCGTGTCGAGCAGGTGTTTCAACCCATGCCGCGCGGCCTGGCTGTGTCCCTCTCCGGCGGCCAGAAGCCCCATTAGGGCCCAGGCTGTCTGAGAGGGCGTCGACGGCCCCTTGCCCTTGCGGTTCGGGAAATCGTACGAGTCCGCCCGCTCGCCCCAGCCGCCGTCGGCGTGCTGGACGCTCATGAGCCACTCCACCGCCGCGCGGACGTAGTCCTTGCGCATGTCCTCGCCGACGATCCTGAGGCCGCGCAACACCTGCCAGGTGCCGTAAAGGTAGTTGACGCCCCAGCGGCCGTACCACGAGCCGTCCTCGCGCTGGTCCTTGCGGATGAACTCCAGCGCGCGCCGCACGGCGGGATGCCAAGGATTGTACTGCTCCGGCGCCACGGTCCCGAACATCTCCAAGACGCGCGCCGTGATATCGGCCGTGCTCGGGTCGATCATGGCGTTGAAGTCCGCAAAGGGGATGTTCGTGAGGAAGTTCTTGTCGTTGTCGCGGTCGAAGCTGGCCCAACCGCCGTTGGCGCTCTGCATGCCGAGGACCCACTGCAGGCCGCGCTCGATCGCGCCGTCCACCGCCGGCGACACGCCCGGGGCGTGAAGCGTCCGCAGGCCCATCAGCACCATGACCGTGTCGTCGACATCGGGATAGAACTCGTTCTCGAACTCGAAGTACCAGCCGCTGGGCGGCGCCGGATTCTTGACCTTCCAGTCGCCCGAGATCTTGACCTCCTTGGACAGGAGCCAGGCCACCGACGCCCGCAGACGCGGCTCCGACTCGATCGTGGCGCCGGACACCGCAAGCGCGTAGGTCGAAATCGCGGTGTCCCACACGGGCGAGTGGCAGGGCTGCACGCGGATCGAGTCATCCTCCGGATCGTGAATCTCCAGGGCCTCCAGGTCCCGCAGGCCCTTGGCGATGGCCGGGTGGTCGTCCGGGTACCCGAGACAGCGCAGCGCCATGATGCTGTTGACCATGCCGGGAAGGATGGCGCCCAAGCCGCCCGAACGCTCGAAGCGCGCCAGCATCCAGCGCTCCGCGCGCCTGATCGCCGCCTTGCGCGCCAGGGCGATGGGAAACCGCTCGGCCATCTTCAGGGCCTTATCGGTGAGCAGGAAGACCGTGCTCCACGAAAACACCTTCGGCGGCCGCGGCAGGGACAAGTCGGCGTTCTCCCGTCCGCCGACGATAAGCTCGTCGACGCCGCACTCGGGCGGAATCGCGCAGACGGGCTTCAAGGCGTAGAGGATCGACATGGGCACGAAAATCGCGCGGGCCCACGATGAGATCGAGTAGATGTTGATCGGGATCTTGGAAGGCAGGAGGATCATCTCGGGGGGCACCGCCGGCACGTGCGACCAGTCGTACTGGCCGAAGAACGCCAGGTAAAACTTCGTGTAGGTGTTGGCGTTGGCGATGCCGCCGAGATTCAGGATGACCGCGGTGGCGCGGCGCATGTCCTCCTCGTCCGCGGAGATGCCCGCGACCTTCAGCGCGAAATAGCTCAGGACCGACGCGGAGAGATCGGGCGGGCCGTTCTCGTAGGCGGCCCAGCCGCCCTGGGGCAGCATGCAGCTTCGGATCGTCTTGGCATACTTGGGGATGCGCGGGTCGTCGTGCCGGCCCATGAAGGTCCGGAAGAGGATGAAATAGCTCTCGACCGTGGTGTCGGCCTCGAGCTCCGCGACCCAGTACCCCGCGTCGTTCTGGAGCGAGAGCAGCCAGTCGCGCGCACGCGCCAGGGCGTCCGTCACGGGCGGCTCGGCGGGAGCCGGAAGATGCGGAAGCGTCGGGCTCTCGCGTCGGGGCGCCGGTCGCGCGGCCGCCGCGGCCCCGCGGGGCTTGATCAGCTTGAAAATGTCGAGCGGTCCGATCTTCTGTGTCATAGGGCACATCTCCTCTTCGGGCCGAGGTGCATTCTAACCGCACCCATGAAATATGGAGAAAGAAGATACTCGATATTGCAGATCGATGCAAGCGCGCGGAGGCGGCCCGCGGCCGCTTCGCGCCGCCGGCGCGGGCGAATCAGGGCGCCGCGCGGTTCGGCCGCGCGCGGAGGCCGCGCGGCGCGCCCGCGCTCCTCTTCGCCTCCGTTCCGCTCCGCCGCGGCTTCCGCGGCAAGGTCCTCGGCGGAGATGCGCTCCAGCGACGCGACGACGTCGCCCTCCCGCAGGCGGATCACCCGGACGCCCATTGTGCCGCGGCCGATCGCCGACACATCGGTCACCGGCGCGCGAATGACCTGGCCGCTCACCGTGATCAGCATGACATGGTCGCCGTCCGCGACGGCCTGCGCCGCGACGACCGTGCCGTTCCGGCCGCTCGTGCGGATGTCGCGCACGCCGCCGCCGCCGCGCCGATGGCGCGGGTACTCGGCGATCGCCGTGCGCTTGCCGTATCCGTTGCTGCACACCGTGTAGAGGTACAAGCCCTCCCGCACCACCGCCAGACTGACGAGCCGGTCGTCGCCTCGCAGGGCGATGCCCCGCACGCCGTGCGCGGTGCGCCCCATGGGCCGCGCATCGCCCGCCGCGAACCGGTTGGCTTGGCCGTTCCGCGTCACGAGCATGATGTCGTCGTCGTCGCCGCACCGCTGGACCGCGATGAGTTCGTCGCCCTCGTCGAGCAGAATGGCGTGGATGCCGGTCTTGTGCGGCCGGCTGTAGGCCTCCAGCGCCGTCCGCTTCACGACGCCCTGGCGCGTGGCGAAGATCAGATACCCGCCCGAGAGCTCCTCCAGGCAGAGGGCCTGCGCGACGCGCTCGTTCTCCCGGAGGTTGAGCAGGTTGACGGCGGCGCGGCCGCGGCTGGCGCGATCCAGGTCCGGGAGCTGATACGCCTTGAGCCAGTAGATGCGGCCCTGGTTCGTGAAGAACAGGACATAGTCGTGCGTCGAGGCCACGAACACGCTGCGCACCACATCGCCTTCCCTGGCATCGAGCCCGCGGACGCCGATTCCGCCGCGGCCCTGAAGGCGGTACGCCGCCAGGCTCGTGCGCTTGAGGTATCCCTCGCGGGTGATCGTCACGACGACGCGGTCCTCGGGGATCAGGTCCTCGTCCTCGATCTCCTCGGCGGTCTCCGCGAAGGTCGTGCGCCGCGCATCGGCGCAGCGCTTCCGCAGATCCTCCCACTCCTCCACCATGACGTCGTAGACCAAGCCGTCCTCCGCCATGATGCGGCGCAGGCGGGCGATCGTCTTGACGAGTTCCTCGTACTCGGCCTGCAAGCGCTCGCGCTCCAGGCCCGTCAGCGCTTGGAGCTGCATCTGCCTGATGTGCGTCGCCTGCGGCTCGGTGAAGCCGAACTGATCCATGAGCCGCCGGCCGGCCTCGGCCGGGCTCGCCGACGCTTTGATCGCGGCGATGATCTCGTCGATCATGGCGAGGGCGCGCAGCAGCCCCTCGAGGATGTGCGCCCGGGCCTCGGCTTTCGCCAGCAGGAAGGCGGTGCGGCGGCGGATGACCGTGAAGCGGTGGCGCACAAAGGCGACGAGCAATTCCTTGATGGTCAGGGTCCGCGGCCGTCCGTCCACCAGGGCGATGTTGATAATGCTGAACGTCGACTGGAGCGGCGTGTACTTGTAGAGCTGGTTCAGGACCAAAGCGGGGTCCTCGCCCCGCTTCACCTCGATGACCAGGCGCTGGCCCTTCTGATCGCTCTCGTCGCGCACATCGCCGATGCCCGTAATGCGCTCGGCCTTGATCTGATCGACGATGGCCTCGATGAGCTTGGTCTTCGTGAGCTGGTAGGGCACCTCGGTGACGGCGATGCGCGCCCGGCCGTCCTCCTCCTCGATGGCCGTCCGGGAGCGGATCGTGATAAGCCCGCGGCCCGTCTCGTAGGCGCTGCGGATGCCCCCCCGACCGCAGATGATGCCTCCCGTGGGAAAATCCGGCCCCGGCAGAATTTCCAGGATCTCGCGCACGGTGATCGCCGGGTTCGCGACGACCGCCTTCAGGGCATCGATGACCTCGCCGAGGTTGTGCGGCGGGAGGCTCGTCGCCATGCCGACGGCGATGCCCGAGCTGCCGTTCACCAGCAGGTTGGGAAACTTGCTCGGCAGCACCGTCGGCTCTTGGAGCCGGCCGTCGAAGTTGGCCACGAACTCCACGGTGTCCTTGTCGAGATCCTCCATGAGCTCGACGGCTTCGGTGGTGAGGCGCGCCTCGGTATAGCGCATGGCCGCGGGCGGGTCTCCGTCCGGCGAGCCGAAGTTGCCTTGCCCGTCGATCAGGCGGTGGCGCACGTTCCAAGGCTGCGCCAGGCGCACCAAGGTGGGATAGATGGCGCTCTCGCCGTGGGGGTGGTAGTTGCCCGACGTGTCGCCGGCGATCTTCGCGCACTTCAGGAAGCGGCCCCGCGGGGCGAGGCCCAGGTCGTGCATCGCCACCAGGATGCGCCGCTGCGACGGTTTCAGGCCGTCGCGCACATCGGGGAGCGCGCGCTGGATGATCACGCTCATGGCGTAGGTGAGGTACGCGCCCTTGAGCTCCTCTTCGATGTCCAGCTCTTCGATTCGTTCGGTCGGCCGTGCGCCGGAGTCTTCGGTCATGGTGTTTTTCCCGCCGCGGGCGGGTTCCTATATGTCGAGGTTTCTCGCATCGCGGGCATAGCGCTCGATGAACTGCCGCCGCGGCTCCACGTTGGTGCCCATGAGAATCGTGAAGATCTCATCGGCGCGCGCCGCATCCTCCAGGCGCACCCGGAGCAAGGTCCGATTCTCGGGCTTCATGGTGGTTTCCCACAACTCCTCGGCGTTCATCTCGCCCAGGCCCTTGAAGCGCTGGTACTTCACCGCGCCCTGGCCTTTCTCCCGCACGAGCTCCGCCAGCTCGCGCAGGTCCTTCAGGACGCGCTCCTCTCCGCCCGAGGCCGCGGTCCCCAACGGCGGACCGCCGTCCGTCCGGTGATAATCGGCGGCCGCGAACCCCACCTCGGTCAGCTCCTTGAGAATGCGGCTCAGCGGCACCGCCTCGGTGAACTCCCAAACGGTGAAATCCGCGCCCTCGGGCACGTGGCCGTCGGCCTCGCCGATGGTGAGATCCGCGCCCTTCTCGGCCTGGCGCTCCTGGAGGAACTCCGCGTACTCGTTCTCGCTGTAGAAGATCCGCTCCACCCCGTTCCAGCGTACGCCCAGGATCGGGAGTTGGCCGCTCTTGGCCATACCGAGGAACTTCTCCAGCGGCATGCCCTTCTTCTCCAGCGAGCCGCGGTAGCTCTCGGCGTGGGCGACGGCGCCCAGCGCGCGATTGAGCGCGGCGGTATCCATGGGGGCGCCCTCCCCGCTGCGGGTGAACTTCACCTCCTTGAGCCCCACCTCGACGATGTAGCGCCGCAGATCCTCGTCCTTTTGCACGTAGCGCTCCTTGTTGCGGTGGGTGACGCGGTACAAGGGCGGCTGCGCCAGGTACACACCGCCGGCCTCCAGCAGCGGCCGCATCTGCCGGAAGAAGAACGTCAGAAGCAGCGTCGCGATGTGGGAACCATCGACGTCGGCATCGGTCATGATGATTATTTTGCCGTACCTGACCTTCTCGGGATCGAACTCGTCGCTCCCGACGCCCGCGCCGATGGCGGAGATGAGGGTTTGCACCTCGGCGTGGTTGAGCACCTTGTCCAGGCGCGCCTTCTCGACGTTGATGATTTTGCCGCGAATCGGAAGGATCGCCTGGTACTCCCGCACGCGACCTTGCTTGGCCGAGCCGCCGGCCGAGTCGCCCTCGACGATGAAGAGCTCGGTGCCGTCGGCCGAGCGCCGCACGCAATCGTAGAGTTTGCCGGGCAGGCCGCCGCTGGAGAGGATGCCCTTGCGGCGCGTGAGTTCCCTGGCCTTGCGCGCGGCCTCGCGGGCCCGCGCCGCGAGCACGGCTTTCGTGAGGATCGCCTTGGCGACCGCCGGCTTCTCCTCGAAGAACGAGCCGAGCTTCTCCATGACGATGGACTGAACCGCGCCCTCGACCTCGGGGTTCGCCAGGCGCACCTTGGTTTGGCTCTCGAATTTCGGGTCGAGGACCTTCACGCTCACCACGGCGCAGAGCCCCTCGAGGTAGTCGCGTCCGTCGGGCGTGACGTCGTCCTTGAAGATATTCGCGGTCTTGCCGTAGCGGTTGAGGGCTCGCGTCAGGCCCGAGCGGAAGCCGCTCTCGTGGGTGCCGCCGTGGATGGTGCGGATGTTGTTGACGTAGGTGTAGATCGTGTCGCTGGAGTACCCGTCGTCGTATCGCAGCGCCGCATCGATCTGCGTCGTGCCCTGCTCGCCCGCGACGCGGATCACTTCCGGGTGGATCGGCGTCCGGCTCTCGCCGAGGTACTCGACGAAGGAAACGATGCCGCCGGCGAAAAGGAACTCCTCCTCCTTGTCCGTGCGCGCGTCGCGAATCTTGATGCGCACGCCGGGATTGAGGAACGCGAGTTCGCGGCAGCGCTTGCAGAGAATTCCGTAGTCCCAACGCACGCTCGGGAAAATATCCGTGTCGGGACGGAACATGATCTTGGTGCCGCGCATGTCCGTTTTGCCAATGCGCTCGACGGGAGTCTGGGGCACCCCTTCCGCGTAGGTTTGGCGGTAAATCCAGCCGTCCTTGTAGACCTCGACCTGGAGCCATTCGCTCAAGGCGCTCACCACGGACAGGCCCACCCCGTGGAGGCCGCCCGACACCTTGTAGGAACCGTGGTCGAACTTGCCGCCGGCGTGCAGTTTCGTCAGAACCACCTGCAGCGAGGACACGCCCGCCTCTTGGTGCATATCGACGGGGATACCCCGGCCGTTGTCGCGGATGGCCATCGTGCCGTCCTCGCCGATATCGACCCAGATCTTGTCCGCGAAGCCGGCCAGGGCTTCATCGATGGAGTTGTCGAGAATCTCGTTGGCGAGGTGATGCAAGCCGTCGTCGCCCGTGCTGCCGATATACATGTCCGGCCGCTTGCGCACCGCCTCCAGGCCCTCGAGAACCTTGATGCTTCTCCAGTCGTAGGTGTCTACCATATTCGCCGCCATCCCGAATTCCGCTTCCCCTCAGACATCGCGCACGTGAAAATACACCCGTGTCAAATGTCTCATACCCGCATCGCGAAGCGCCTGGAGGAACCGAGCGCGGTAAAACGACTCCAGTTCCGCCCGCGCGGCCGCGCCGGCGACATCGATCCTGACGGTGTTCTCCGATATTCCGCTTACGCGGGCGATGGCCAGAAATTCCTCGCCGACGGTGCGCGCCCAGGTCTCGGCCACGCACGCCTGCGAGTCTTCCGCCGGCGGACGGAGCCTTCGTACCAAGCCGTTGATGAGGCCCTTGATCGGCATGAAATCACGCCGCCTGCTTTTCATACCTCGTCGTCCGCTCCCCTTGGTCTAACCGGCATGAACGCATACCTGAACGCGCGCCCGCCGTGCACCACCGCGGCGCCGTCGCTCTTCTGCAATCCCAACCTAACGACCGTGTCGCCCATCACACGAAGCCCATCGCTCAGATACTGCACGGCGAAGTTCACAACGATGGGATCCCCGCTTACCGTCACGTTGTCGACGGGCACCACGCCCGAGCCCGTCTCCTTGGAAGAGACGTGGACGGAGAAGGCGCCGTCGCCGTATTCCAGCCTCACAAAAGCGTTGTCCCGCGTCGTCAGAACCGCCGCCTTCCTCACCGCCGCGAGCAGTTCGCGCGCCGAGCCTTCCACCGTCGTCGCGAACTCGCTCGGTATCAGCGAAACGTAATCGGGCATCTGCCCCTCGATGAGCCGGCACAGAACCCGGCCGCGTTCGTGGGACACGACCGCCTGTTGAAGATCAGGATCGATTTTGATGCTCACCTGGCCGTTGTCCAACGGCAGGAGCTTGGCGATGGCCTCCACCGCGGCCAACGGCAAGATTCCCTCCCGGCGCTTGTCCGCTCGCTCCGCGGTGGCCACGACGTATTCGGCCAAGCGCTTCCCGTCGGACGCGACGAAGTACGCTTTGGCCCCCTCGGCGACGAATGCGACTCCCATGAGCTGCCGGCGCGATGGATCCTTCGACGCCGCAAAAGCAACCAGCCGAATCGCCTCGGCCAACACGGCGCTCTCCACTTCGAAACCCGCGCACTGCGTGGTTTCCGGGCTGCTGGGAAAATCGCCGGGATCGTGCCCTATGATCTTGAACTCGTCGTTGCCCGACGAGATACTCAGGCCGAACTGCCCCTCCTCGCGCTCGATGGTGATGAACTCCTTGTCCAACTCGTGCACCAGCCCCGCGATGCAAGCGATCGGCGTCAAAGCCTCGCCGCTCACCGCCTCCTTGATCTCGAGCACCTTGACCTCGCTGAAGATTGTCAAATCCGTGCTTTCCAGCCGCAGGCCTTCGTGGTCCACCGAGATGAGGACATCGCGAGCCACGGGCGTCGGGGCTTGCGCTGGGACCCCCGCCGTAATGACGCCCAGCGCCTCGGCCAGACTGCTTCGCTTGCACACCGCTTTCATCACACCCCCCTCGTACACCTCTCCGCGCCTTTGAAACCCGTCTGAACCACCGTCTCCGCCTCACTTCTTTTCGCTAATTCGACCCGCGCGCCGCGCCTTCGGTCGATCGCTTCGCCGCCCACCGGCAGGCTCTCGCCGCTCTCCCCCGCGAAGTCGATCGCAACCTCGCGCGAGCAGCGAAAGATCTCATTGTATACTATATTTCGGTAAGAGGCAAAGGAGTCTGTGCTCTTCTCGAGAGACCTTTGCCAGGTGTTTTCTGATTAATGAAAACGCTGGGCTTCTACGCTCCTCAGTCGCGGTGGAGGTAGAGATGGAAAAGAGAATTAGTATTTTCCTAGTAACTCTCATCGGCTTGGAAGAAACTGTGGAAAACTTAGCGGGTCTATAACGTAATTTATTGAAATAGAATGAGTTATGTAATTACAACGGCCGCTTGCGGTTGTTGAAAACAGGGCCGGTAATCGGTGGATTAATCCGGCTTTGTGCCGCGTTTTGAAGAAGCGGGTGATTCCGCGTGCGGAATTCCACCGGAAGCGATGGAGATGATGAAAGCGTCATCTAGACCTTTCCAAGGGGTTTTCAACATGAAGCCGCGGGGAAGGACGGACTCTCCGGCGCTTCAGGCTGGAAGATCGAGGGCTTTCCGGCGGGGTAAATCGGCGGGGCGGCTTCTGGCGCTTAGATCGGCATGATAGAATAACACGCGCCGCGGCTCGTGGCAGGAGGCGCGCGGCGACGGCTCGCTGGACAGACAAGGCTCGATAATGCCCGACCAGACCTCCAAGGACCGGAGCCCGCTTCTCTCGGCGACGCAGAAGGCCGCCATCTTCGTGCCCCTCGCCGTCGGCGTATTCGCGCTCGATCTGGCGAGCAAGTTAGTCGTGTTCCGCGCCGCGGATGCGTGCATCATCCGCGGGTCTGATGGCCCCTACGCCGATGCCGCCCGCGTTATTCCCGTGATCCCGGGGTTCTTCGACTTGCAATGCGTTCTGAACGCCGGAGCGTTCAGCGGTTGGTTCAGGGGTTGGTACTGGTTCCTGATCATCGTGTCCGTCGCCGCGCTGGCGGCGATCACGGCGTACGTTTTGTACGGGCCGGTGCACGGACGCCTCTTTGCCGCGGCGCTGGCGTGCATCGCCGGCGGGACCGCGGGCAACCTGTACGATCGCATCGCGTATGGAGCGGTGCGGGATTTTTTCCACGCCTATGTCACGATCGGCGGGCGCACATGGACGTGGCCGAACTTCAACGTGGCGGATGCGGCCATCTGCGCGGGGGCCGGCCTCTGGATTACGCTGGAGTTCGCGCTGTCGCGCGGCCGCCGCAAACGCTGTTGATCGACGCGCCGCGTTGATGCGTTCACCTTGCCGCCGGGGGGAAGCGTTGCTATAATCGCTCCGGTATGCCGCGACGACCCGCCCGGCGCCGAGGCGCGAACATCCCCCGCAGACGCGCGAGAGAGCCATGAAAGTCAACGAACTCAAGAAAGGCATGTACGTCGAAATCGACAAAGAGCTCTGGCAGATCCTCCAAATACTGCCGGTCACGCGGGGCAACTGGCGGACCTATTACCAAGTATCCCTGAAAAGCTTGGCGAAGGGCACGGTGGTCGAACGCCGCCACAGCGGAACCGATGACCTCACGTATGCTTTCCTCGAGGGGCGCGAAGTGGAATATCTCTACGAGGAACCCGACAGCTACGTGTTTATGGACACGAAGACGTACGAACACTTGCACATCCCCGCGGCCCTGGTGAAGGACCAGATCGGATACGTCCGGCACAACAGCAGGGTCAAAATGCAATTCTACGGGGGCAACGCCGTCTCGCTCGACCTGCCCGCCGCGGTGGTTCTCAAGGTCGTCGAGACCGACCCGAGCGTCCGGGGCGACACGGTCAAGAACGTCACTAAGCCGGCGGAGCTCGAGACGGGCCTGGAGATCCGCGTCCCCTCGCACGTGGTCACGAACGACTTCGTCAAGGTGGACACGCGCACGGGCCAGTTCATCAGCCGCGCCGCACCGGGCGAGATCCCCGCCGAGGAGTGAGCCGCTCCCTTCGTCTAGCCGTGGATTCCCACGGCGCCTTATGCGCTTAACACCGCGCGTTCGAGGGGCGGGCATAAGCGCTTTCCGCCAAGCCGGCGGATCCGGACGCCGGTTTCGTGGAACCCGGCAGCGGTAAGAAGCGGGTTGCGCGCGGGTTTCACGGAAAGGCGCGATGCTCTCCCTTTCCGTGATTTCCACCGCGGCGGCGGCGCCGATCAGCCCTGCCTCCGGCCGTGGGAATCCAGGCTAGGGACGGTAGCCGCGCAGGAAGCGCCTGTACTGCGACAGCGCCATCAACGGCCAGTTGTGCCGGTAGAAGTGATAGCGCAGATAGAACACACCCGGAAATCCCGTGCCGGTCCATTCCGTCTCGTCCCAGGTGCCGTCGCGGCGCTGCGTGTCGAGCAGGTGTTTCAACCCATGCCGCGCGGCCTGGCTGTGTCCCTCTCCGGCGGCCAGAAGCCCCATTAGGGCCCAGGCTGTCTGAGAGGGCGTCGACGGCCCCTTGCCCTTGCGGTTCGGGAAATCGTACGAGTCCGCCCGCTCGCCCCAGCCGCCGTCGGCGTGCTGGACGCTCATGAGCCACTCCACCGCCGCGCGGACGTAGTCCTTGCGCATGTCCTCGCCGACGATCCTGAGGCCGCGCAACACCTGCCAGGTGCCGTAAAGGTAGTTGACGCCCCAGCGGCCGTACCACGAGCCGTCCTCGCGCTGGTCCTTGCGGATGAACTCCAGCGCGCGCCGCACGGCGGGATGCCAAGGATTGTACTGCTCCGGCGCCACGGTCCCGAACATCTCCAAGACGCGCGCCGTGATATCGGCCGTGCTCGGGTCGATCATGGCGTTGAAGTCCGCAAAGGGGATGTTCGTGAGGAAGTTCTTGTCGTTGTCGCGGTCGAAGCTGGCCCAACCGCCGTTGGCGCTCTGCATGCCGAGGACCCACTGCAGGCCGCGCTCGATCGCGCCGTCCACCGCCGGCGACACGCCCGGGGCGTGAAGCGTCCGCAGGCCCATCAGCACCATGACCGTGTCGTCGACATCGGGATAGAACTCGTTCTCGAACTCGAAGTACCAGCCGCTGGGCGGCGCCGGATTCTTGACCTTCCAGTCGCCCGAGATCTTGACCTCCTTGGACAGGAGCCAGGCCACCGACGCCCGCAGACGCGGCTCCGACTCGATCGTGGCGCCGGACACCGCAAGCGCGTAGGTCGAAATCGCGGTGTCCCACACGGGCGAGTGGCAGGGCTGCACGCGGATCGAGTCATCCTCCGGATCGTGAATCTCCAGGGCCTCCAGGTCCCGCAGGCCCTTGGCGATGGCCGGGTGGTCGTCCGGGTACCCGAGACAGCGCAGCGCCATGATGCTGTTGACCATGCCGGGAAGGATGGCGCCCAAGCCGCCCGAACGCTCGAAGCGCGCCAGCATCCAGCGCTCCGCGCGCCTGATCGCCGCCTTGCGCGCCAGGGCGATGGGAAACCGCTCGGCCATCTTCAGGGCCTTATCGGTGAGCAGGAAGACCGTGCTCCACGAAAACACCTTCGGCGGCCGCGGCAGGGACAAGTCGGCGTTCTCCCGTCCGCCGACGATAAGCTCGTCGACGCCGCACTCGGGCGGAATCGCGCAGACGGGCTTCAAGGCGTAGAGGATCGACATGGGCACGAAAATCGCGCGGGCCCACGATGAGATCGAGTAGATGTTGATCGGGATCTTGGAAGGCAGGAGGATCATCTCGGGGGGCACCGCCGGCACGTGCGACCAGTCGTACTGGCCGAAGAACGCCAGGTAAAACTTCGTGTAGGTGTTGGCGTTGGCGATGCCGCCGAGATTCAGGATGACCGCGGTGGCGCGGCGCATGTCCTCCTCGTCCGCGGAGATGCCCGCGACCTTCAGCGCGAAATAGCTCAGGACCGACGCGGAGAGATCGGGCGGGCCGTTCTCGTAGGCGGCCCAGCCGCCCTGGGGCAGCATGCAGCTTCGGATCGTCTTGGCATACTTGGGGATGCGCGGGTCGTCGTGCCGGCCCATGAAGGTCCGGAAGAGGATGAAATAGCTCTCGACCGTGGTGTCGGCCTCGAGCTCCGCGACCCAGTACCCCGCGTCGTTCTGGAGCGAGAGCAGCCAGTCGCGCGCACGCGCCAGGGCGTCCGTCACGGGCGGCTCGGCGGGAGCCGGAAGATGCGGAAGCGTCGGGCTCTCGCGTCGGGGCGCCGGTCGCGCGGCCGCCGCGGCCCCGCGGGGCTTGATCAGCTTGAAAATGTCGAGCGGTCCGATCTTCTGTGTCATAGGGCACATCTCCTCTTCGGGCCGAGGTGCATTCTAACCGCACCCATGAAATATGGAGAAAGAAGATACTCGATATTGCAGATCGATGCAAGCGCGCGGAGGCGGCCCGCGGCCGCTTCGCGCCGCCGGCGCGGGCGAATCAGGGCGCCGCGCGGTTCGGCCGATATCATAGGAAGGGGGCTGCAAGCCGCGGCCTCCGTCGGGAGGCTCCGCCGTGGAACGCGTCGCCGACTACATCGCCCTCGAGGATCGTTACGGCGCCCGCAACTACCATCCCCTCGACGTCGTTTTGACGCGGGGCGAGGGCGTCTGGGTCTACGATGTCGAGGGCAACCGGTACCTGGACTGTCTGAGCGCCTACTCCGCCGTGAATCACGGCCACTGCCACCCCAGACTCGCCGCCGTCATGGAAGCGCAGGCCCGGCGGCTCACGCTCACGTCCCGCGCCTTCCGCAACGACAAGCTGGGAGTCTTTTACGCGACGCTGTGCCGGTTGACCGGCTATCCGATGGCGCTCCCGATGAACACGGGCGCCGAGGCCGTCGAGACCGCCATCAAGGCCGCTCGCAAGTGGGGCGCCCTCGTCAAGAAGATCGAGCGCGACCAGGCCGAGATCATCGTGTGCGCGGGCAACTTCCACGGCCGGACGACGACGATCGTGGGTTTTTCCTCGGAGCCGCGCTACCGCGAAGGCTTCGGCCCCTTCGCGCCGGGGTTCGTCACGGTGCCCTTCGGCGACGCCGCGGCGCTCGAGGCCGCCGTGACGCCGCGCACCGCCGCCTTCCTGTTCGAGCCGATCCAGGGCGAGGCCGGCGTGATCGTGCCGCCGGAGGGGTACCTGCGGGCGGCGCGCGCGCTGTGCAGCGCGCGCAACGTTCTCCTCATGGCCGACGAGATCCAAACCGGCTTGGGCCGCACGGGGCGGCTCTTCGCCTGCGATCACGAAAACGTCAAGCCCGACGTCTGCATCGTCGGCAAGGCCCTGGCGGGCGGCTTTTACCCCGTCTCGGCCGTGCTCGCCTCCGAAGAGGTCCTCGGCGTGTTCCGGCCCGGCGAGCACGGGAGCACCTTCGGGGGCAATCCTCTCGGCGCGGCCGTCGCGGTGGAGGCGCTGCGCGTCATGGTGGAGGAGGACTTTCCGGGAAGAGCCGCCGAGCTCGGCGCCTACTTCCGTACGCGCCTCGCGGCCATGGCGAGCCCGCACGTGAAGGCGGTGCGTGGGAAGGGGCTTCTTATCGGCGTCGAGCTGCGGCCGGAAGCGGGGGGAGCGCGCCGTTTCTGCGAGGCCCTCGAACGCCGCGGCGTCCTTTGCAAGGAAGCCCGCGCCGACGTGATCCGTTTCGCGCCGCCCCTGGTGGTGACGCGCGCGGAAATCGACTGGGCCCTCGGACCCATCGCCGAGGCCCTCGCCATGGCGTGACGGGGAGGCCGGAGCCGTGAACAAGATCGTGCGCATACTGGGCGTTCCCATGGATCTGGGACAGGCGCGGCGCGGCGTCGACATGGGACCGAGCGCGCTCAGGTACAGCGGGCTCGGCGCCCGCGTTCGCGCCCTGGGGTATGGGGTCGAGGATCACGGCAACGTCGTCACGCCGGTCAGGGACACGCTGCCTGCCGGCGGGGGGCGGGACTTCCTGAGCGCGGTCGTCGCCACCGGCGAGGCCGTCTACGCCGTCGCGCGCGCGGCGATCGCCGAGGGCGTCCTGCCGATCTTTCTGGGCGGAGACCACTCCATCGCCGTCGGCACGGTGGGCGGTGTGACCGATGCCGGGCCCTGCGGGGTTCTCTGGATCGACGCCCACGGCGACATGAACACCTTCGAGACCTCGCCGAGCGGCAATCTCCACGGCATGCCGTTGGCGGCCCTCCTCGGCCGCGGGGCGCCCGAACTGGTCGACGTGGGCCGGCCCGGCGCGAAGCTCCGGGCCGACCAGGTGGTCGTGATCGGGGCCCGCGCGTTGGACCGGGAGGAGCGGGAGTTCGTGAAGGCCGCCGGGGTCAGGGTCTACACCATGCGCGAGATCGATGAGCGGGGCGTCGCCGACGTCGCCAGGGAGGCTCTTGCGCGGCTGGCGCCCTTCCCCCGGCTGCACGTGAGCCTCGACATGGATGCGGTGGATCCCTCGGAAGCGCCCGGCGTCGGCACTCCGGTTCCCGGCGGCCTGACTTTTCGGGAGGCGCACCTGCTCATGGAAATCATCGCCGACGACGGCCGCACGGCTTCCATCGACGTCGTCGAAGTCAACCCCATCCTCGACCGGCGCAACGCCACGGGCCGGATGGGCGTGGCGCTGGTCGCCTCGCTTCTCGGGCAGTCGATCCTCTAGCGCCGGCGCGGGGGCCCCCTCGCGCGGATTGTCCTTCCGCCCCGGGCCGTGGCCCCGGCGCCGGCGGCGGTGTATAGTGATCCGCCTGGAACCGCTCACGAAAGGAGTCTTGCACATGACCGGATTGTCCCGCGCGTTGCGCGTCGCTTTTATCGCCGGCCTCGCGTCCTGCGGCGGCTCGGAACGAAGGGCGGTGGAGGACGCCGCCGCGCCGGCCGCGGTCCAGGCGGAGGCGGTTCAATTTATCGCCTGGCACGAGTCCGTGGTCAAGCCCCTCGAGAAGGCTATCGCGGAGGCTTGGTGGAACGCGAACACCTCGGGCCGCGACGCGGACTTCAAAGCCAAGGAAGCGGCGGAGAACGAGCTCGACGCCGTGCTTGCCGACCGCGCCCGCGCCCGCCGGCTCGAAAAGATTCACGACGACATCGCCGCCGCGGGAGGGCGCATCGATCCCCTCGTCGCCCGCCAGATCGAGCTGCTGCGTCTCCAGTACCTGGAAAAGCAGCTCGACCCCGAGCTGCTCAAGCGGCTCGCGGCCAAGGCTAACGCGATCGAGCAGGTCTTCAACGTCTACCGTGCCAAGGTCGACGGCAAGGAGCTCACGGACAGCCAAGTCAGGAAGATTCTCAAGGAATCGAGAGACCCGGCGGAGCGCAAGGCCGTGTGGGAGGCCGGCAAGGCCGTCGGCGCCGCCGTCCAGGCCGACCTCAGGGAGCTGGTCCGGCTCCGCAACGAAGCCGCGCGCGCCCTAGGCTTCCAAGACTACCATCGGATGCAGCTCACGCTGGGCGAGCAGGATCCCGAGCAAGTGCTTGCGCTCTTCGACGAACTCCACGACCTCACCCGCGAGCCCTTTGCCGTCGCCAAGAACCACATCGACGCGCAGCTCGCCCGGGCTTACGGCATCACCGTGAGCGGCCTCAGGCCCTGGCACTACCAGGACCCCTTCTTCCAGGAGCCGCAGGCGGTCTTCCCGGCCGACCTCGATTCGGCTTACGCGGGCGCCGATATCCTGAGACTCTGCCGCGAGTTCTACGCGGGCATCGGCCTGCCCGTCGACGCCGTGCTGGCGCGCAGCGATCTCCGCGAGAAGCCGGGCAAGAGCCCCCACGCCTTCTGCACCGACATCGATCGAGAGGGCGACGTGCGCGTCCTGGCCAACGTGGTTCCCAACCACTACTGGATGGGCACGATGCTCCACGAACTCGGCCATGCCGTTTACTCCAGCCTGAACATCCCCGCGGAGGTTCCTTACATTCTGAGAACCGATGCCCACGCCTTGTGCACCGAGGCCGTGGCGATGCTGTTTGAGCGCTTCGCCGCGCGCGGCGACTGGCTGGAGGCGATGGGCGTCGCGGTCAAGGACCGCGGCGCCTTCGACGAAGCCGGCGCCCTCGCGCGGCGCCACCACCTTCTCATCTTCGCCGCGTGGAGCCAGGTGATGTTCCGGTTCGAGAAGTCGATGTACGCGGACCCCGGGCAGGACCTCAATAAGCTCTGGTGGGACCTGGTGGAGAAGTACCAGCTTGTCCGCCGGCCGGAGGGCCGCGACGCGCCCGACTACGCGGCGAAGATCCACATTGTGAGCGCGCCCGCCTACTACCACAATTACCTTATGGGCGAGCTTTTCGCGTGCCAGCTCAACGCGGCCATCGCCAGGGAGGTGCTGGGGGTGCCGCCCGCCCGCGCCCTTTACAACGGCAACCCGAAGGTGGGCGCGTTCCTGAAGGCGCGGGTGTTCGCGCCGGGCAGGACGGTCCGCTGGACCGAACTGGTGCGCGCGGCCACCGGCGAGCCGCTCAACGCGCGCGCCTTCGCCGCGGAGTTCAAGGGGAGGTGAAAAGCGGGCGCGCTCCGCACACCTTCCCCGCCGGTGGAGCGGAGAGCGAAACGCCGGGCGGGGCCGCGCCCCGCCCGGGGAAAGTCCGCAAGGGTTAGTGGGCCGGCGGCGCCGGCGGAGTCGGCGTGGCGGGCGCCTCGGGAACGGGGACCGAGGGCACCTGCTTGGGCTCTTCCTTCGTGCAGCTTGTCAGCCCGCAGAGGCCGACGAAGGCGATGGCGATGACCAGCATTTTCAAGAAACGCATGACTTGCCTCCCTCTAAAAATGGATAAATACGGCGGCTCCGACGAAGAGCCGCATTCAGGATAAAATCATAATCTGAGAGTGGCGGAAAAGCCAGAAATTCTTACGCGTCGGAACGTTTCAGCCGCGCGACGACGCAGGCAAAGACGCTCTCCCGCCCGAGCGTCCGGCCGCCGAGGCGGGCGGCGACCAGGTGTCTGACCTGTTCTAACTCCTCTTCGGAGAGCATCTTACGGAGCCGGTCGCCATAGGACAGGCCGGAGCTTCCAGGCGCGAAGAGCCGTTCTATGAAAGCCGGCGAGACGAGAAAACTCTCGGTGCCCGAGTCCAAATCCAGGACTTTGATCTCGAAGCCCGCGGCTTCGAGCGCCCGGCTCAGGGCGGCTTCCGAGAGCGCGAATCGGCTCTCGGGGTCGCGATAGAGGCTCTCCTCGGCTTCGACGACCCGTCCGACGAGGGCCTGCGGAAGGGTGCTCAAGTCCAGTTCCTGCCAGAGGCGGCGCCTGCGGGCCGGGAGCGGCTCGGTGAAAGCCAGGCAGCCGCCGGGAATGAGAACGCGCGCGGCTTCGGCGAAGATCGCCGCGGCGTCCCCTCCGCCCGTAAGCGGGTTCGCGGCCAAGACCAGATCGAAAACCGCCGGCCGAAAAGGCAGGGCCTCGGGCGCCGCGCAGACGGCGCGCAGCACGCGGTCCACCCGCCATTCCTCGAAGCGGCGGCCGGCCGCCCGGGCTTGGGCCGCGTCGTCGAACCTAGCGGCGATCCGCCCCAAGGGCGCGTTGAGGAGAGCGCCGAGCGCCATGAGGCCCCCGCCGGCCAGGTCGAGAACCCGCGCGTCCTCGCGGAACGGCGTCTGTTCCAGCAGGCGGTCGCGCTGGGCCGCCGCCGCCTTGCCGAAGGTCCGCTCCTGCCACGCCTCCCAGGGCCGGCCGCCGGGCGCGGCCGGCCGCGCGGGCTCCTCCCTGCGCCGTCTTAGTCCGGCGAGGCGCTCGCGGATGCCGGCCTCCGCGCCCCGGTCGCCGGGGTGGAAGAAGTAGCGCCCCTCGAGCTTGTCGGGCAAGTACTGCTGCGGCACCCAATGTTCCCGGTAAGCGTGGGGGTACTTGTAGCCCTTGCCGTGGCCGAGGCCTTGCTTGTCGCGGCTCGGGTCCTTGAGGTGGAGGGGCACCTCGTCGATGCCTTCCTCTTTCACCGCGGCGAGGGCGTCGAAGTACGCCATGGCGCTGTTGGACTTCTCGGCGCAGGCCAGATACAAGCAGGCCTGGGCGAGATTGAATTGGCACTCGGGCATGCCCACGTACTCGACGGCTTGGGCCGCCGCCGCGGCGATGCCGAGGGCCGCGGGATCGGCCAGCCCGACATCCTCGCTGGCGAAAATCACCATGCGCCGCGCGATGAAGCGCGGATCCTCCCCCGAGTGGAGCATGCGCGCCATCCAGTAGAGCGCCGCATCGGGGTCCGAACCGCGTAGGCTCTTGATGAAAGCGCTTACCGTGTCGTAGTGGACATCGCCGTCCTTGTCGTAGAGGAGCGCGCGGCGCTGGATCGACTCCTCGGCCACGGCGCGGTCGATGGCGATGACGCCGTCGGGGCCGGGCGGCGTGGTCGCGACGGCGAGCTCGAGGGCGTTCAGGGCGGAGCGGGCGTCGCCCTGGGCCACGTCGCTGAGATGCGCCAGCGCCTCGTGGCTGATCGTGACCGCCCGGCGGCCGTAGCCGCGCTCGGGGTCGGCGAGAGCGCGTTTGAGGAGCACGGCGATCTCGGCGGCCGTCAGGTGTCTGAGCTCGAAGATGCGCGAGCGGCTGACGAGGGGCTTGATGACCTCGAAGTACGGGTTTTCCGTCGTGGCGCCGATGAGGACGATCGTGCCGTTCTCCACGTGGGGCAGGAGCGCGTCCTGCTGGGATTTGTTGAAACGATGGACCTCGTCGATGAAGAGGATCGTGCGACGCCGCAGTTCCTTCCATGCCGCCTCGGCCTCGGCGACCGCCGCGCGGATGTCCTTGACGCCGGCCAGGACCGCGTTGAGGGTGAGAAAGCGGCTCTCGGTGCGCGCGGCGATCACGTGGCCCAGCGTCGTCTTGCCGGAGCCGGGCGGGCCCCAGAGGATGATGCTGGAAAGCTGGTCGGCCTCGATGGCGCGCCTCAGCAGCTTGCCCGGCCCGAGAATGTCCTCCTGCCCCACGAACTCATCCAGCGTGGCCGGCCGCATGCGCGCGGCAAGCGGCTCCGACCCGCGGCGGGAGAGGAAATCGGCGTCCGGCGGCATGGCGGGTTTCGCTCCGATCGTTGCGGCCATTTTATCCCGCGCCGCGCGCCCCGGCGATGCCGCGCCGCGGCCGCTTTCTCGCCGCGGGGGGCCCGGGTACAATGAAGGCGTTCGCCGCGCGGCGGCGGGACGACGAGCGGCGGACAGGAAGGAGCTGGAAATGGAACTGACGCGACGCGGATTCGTGTGTGGAGGCGCTTTGACCTCCTTGGCGCTGCTCGGCGGCCGCGCGGCGGCGGCGGACGCCCCGGAGCGGGGCAAGGTCAAGATCAAGGTGGGCGCCATGGACGGCGTCCTGGGCGGCGGCGGCGTCAATGCGCTCCAAGCGGCGAAACGCGCGGGTCTTGAGGGCGTCGAGGCCGACGCCGGCCGGCCGGAGGAGACGCTCAGAATTTGCAAGCCCGCCGTCATCGCCGAGTACCTGAAAGCCGTCGAGGAGACGGGCGTCGTGGTGAGCTCGATTTGCATGGGGCTGCTCAACGGGAGCCCGTTGGTCCGCGATGCGCGCGCGCCGGGCTGGATCGCCGCGACCATCGATGCCGCGGCGGCGCTCAAGGCCGGGACGATTCTGATCGCGTGCTTCGGGGCGGGGACGCTCAAAACGCAGGCGGACAAGGACGCCGCGGCGGCGATTCTCAAGGACCTCGCGCCCAAGGCCGCCGCCAAGGGTGTGACCCTCGGTCTTGAGAACACCCTCAGCGCCGCCGAGAACCTCGCGCTCCTGGACAAAGCCGGGAACCCGCCGGGCCTCGGGATCTATTACGATGTCGGGAACGCGACCCACTACGGCTACGATGTGCCCGCGGAATTACGCGCCCTCAAGGACCGCGTCCGCCAGATTCACTTCAAGGACTACAAAAGCGGCCTCCTGGGCCGCGGCGAGGTGAAGTTCCGGGAGGCGGCCGAGGCCATCGCCGAGAACGGCTACGAGGGCTGGATCGTGCTTGAGACGGGCGCTCCGCTGGGCGCGGACATCTCCGCCGCCGCCAACGCGGGCTTCATCCGCGGGCTCTTCGCGAGATACATGTAGCGCCGCCCCGTTCAGGGGACGATCGCCATGATCTCCGCCGCCGCGTGCGGCGCGAGCGGCACCGTCAGAGTTCCGTCCCGCCAGACGAAGTCGACCTCGGCGGGCTGCTCCAGGACGTCGACGCCCCGCATGCCCGCGATGCGCAGGAGCGGCGAGAAGCGCGCCGCGGCGGTGCGCGGAGCGGCGCTCAAGTTGCGGAAGCGCAGGACGAAGCCGCCGCCGTCCTCGGCGGGCTTCACGAAGTGCAGGCACTCGTCGCCCTGAAGCAGGCTCGCGCCCTCGGCGGGCAGCGCGCCCGCCCGGCGCGGGGGCGCGACCGCCGTGCGGGCGAAGGCGACGCGCTCCTTGGCGAAGCGGTGCCCGGCCGCATCGTCGGCCGGCGCGCCGACGGAATACCGGAAGCGGAACTCGCCGCCCTGCTCGGCCGGGAAGTTCGTGAACCAATAGTTGTTGATGGGCCAGGAGTAGACGACGGGCGCCGCCGGCGCCAGCATGTCGAGGTACTTGCCCGTGTTGATGGCGCCGAACTGAACCAGCGGCGCGTCGTGGGTCACCCACGCGGCGAGCCCGCCCGGCGTCCCCGCGAGCACGTAGTCCTGGATCGCGTGCCAGTCCATGGCGCTCCGGGGAATCTGGCCGCGTCCCGGCTCGAGCAGCCCGCCGACGATCTCGGCCCTGAGGGGCGGCGCGTGGAACGGAAAGGCGATGTAGACCGCTTCGGGGGTCGCCGTGCGCGGCTTCCTGAGGGTGTAGGCGAGTTCCGCCCACGGCGCGTCGCGCCAGAGCGTGATCTCGCACGCGACACGGTGGTCCGGGGCGATGCGGCCGCGCACGATAAGGGAAGCGGCGACGGGACCGGCCAGGCCGCGTTCGACCGAGACCTCGGCGAGGGCGCGGCGCGTGAACGCGACCTTGTCGCGCCGCGGCCAGAGCATGCCGCGGCCGGCGGGATCGGCGATCTCTTCGTAGATGTAGCCGCCGAAGCCGTGCGGCGCGGACGCCTCTCCCACGAGCTCGCGGCCGTCGATGGACAGCCCCGCGATGGCGCCCGTGGCGGCGTCGACCGCCACGGCGACCCGGCCGTTGGAGATCGTCGTCCCATCGATTGCGAAGGGATTGGGAACCTCCGCCGGCGCGCCGGGGACGATGCGCCACGTCCGGTAGCCGCAGGCCGGCACTTCCGGCGCCGCCGCCCACAGGTGGAGCCACAGCGTCTCCTCTCCGACGATTTGGTACGGGAGCTCCGCGCCGCCCTCGTTCTCGATCAGCTTGAAGGGCCGCATCCGCTCGATGCGATTGCGGGGCAGCTTGATCTTGAGCGGGCAGGCCCGCGGCCAAGGCAGCGGGTTGAAGGCGACGAGGGTCGGATCGGGGCCCGTCGCGAGGTTCCAAAGGAGGCCCGCCAGGGCCGCGTCCTCGGCGCGCGCGCTCCCCAGGCCCGCCGCGGCGGCGAAGGACGACTTGTACAGCCAGCCGTGTTTGGCCCGGAGGCTGCCCGGATCCTCGATGCTGTTCCAGGCGCCGTAGGTGTGCTCGTCGTAGAGCAGGCAGTGGCGGTAGGCGCCGGCAAGCTCGGCGCGCAGGCCCGCGCCGCCGTCGCCGAGCCCGGCGCCGGCGAGAGCCGCGAGCGTGTCGGCGCATCGGAGCGACTCCTGGCTCGCCTTGACGATGGCGCATTCGTCGGCCCCCGCGGCGATGCCGTCGGCCCACCAGTCGCACCAGGCCTTGCGGATCCGGGGAATGCGCGCCCCCTCCCGCTCCTCCAGGGCCGTGAAGAACTCCTTGAGGGTCGCGATGCGCAGATGCGGCCAGGCGTACTTCTCGTTCCACCGCGCCACAAGGTCGCACATGAAGGTGCTGGGCGGACCGTTGTCGGTGAAAAGCCCGCTCAGCGGGGCGAGGACGACGGCGTGGGGGTACTCGGGCGCGTTGAGCGGCGCCAGAAAATCGCCCACCTTGCGCTCCGCCGCCGCGAAGTCCTCGTTCAGCCCCATGAAGTTCCCCGCCATGTAGTGCCAGCCGCGCCAGGTGAGGAGCGCGCTTCCGTCCGGGCTCTCCCACCAGAGCGCCCGCGGATGGTCGAAGGGGACCTTGGAGCGGGTTTCGTTGATGCCGTTGGAAAAGTACCTGATGCCGGCGCTCCGGAGCAGGCGCGGCAGGGCCCAGGGGAAGCCGTTGACATCGTTCTGCATGGCGCAGGCGATGTCGAAGCGCGCGCGCCGCAGGCGCGCCAGCGGCTGCAAACCCCTGATGAGAACCTCCTCGTCGGCCAGGTCGGTCATGTTGAGGCTCAGGCCGGTGAGCTCGATGGCGCCCTCGCGCGCCGCCGCCAGGAGCTTGGCCGCCGCCGCGGGCGGCCGGTTATCCAGGTAGAGCTCGACGCCCCAGGCGGCCTCGCAGACCCACTTGAAGCGGGCGTGCTCGGGATAGCCGCGCGTCGCGTCCACGGCGGCCAGAGCCTCGTCGATGAAGCGCAGGTGCTCGCGCTGGATCTCCGGCTGGTCCGCCGTGTAGCCGATGTCGGTGTGCGTGTGCTGGACGATGAAGACTTCGAGCGGCTTGACGGGCGCGAGCTCGAGCGCCGCCTCGCGCGCGACGGCGCCGGCGGCGATGCGCGCCTTGGCCGCCGTCTTGGCCGGGACGGAAGGCACGGGCAGGGCGAACGTCCCCCTGCCGGGCTCCAACTCGATCTCCGTGCGCGCCAGCGTGTTGCCCGCCGCGATCTCGACGGCCGCCTTCACGGGGTCGCCGAGCCATTCCACGTGCAGCCAGACGATGGGCTCGGCCTTGTCGCCCGCGCGCCGCGCGAAGGGCACGGACTGGAAGCTCCACCTCAGGGGGTCGGGCGCCTCGCGGAGCGGCAGGACGATGCGCACGGCTCCGGCCGCGGGCTTGACGCTGCCCTGGAAACCCCAGCCGCCGACGGTCTCCGTGATTTGGACGTAGAGCGTGTTGACGCCCTTGCGTAGGTCCACGGCGACGGAATCCCGGTTGCGCGTCAGGGCGCGGGAGCGGGGCGTTTCCAACACGAGGGCATCGTTGAGCCAGACCTTGCAGGCGTCGTCGCTCCCGAAGGCCAGGACGGCCTTCTGCGCCTCGGGCGCCTCGATGCCGCAGGCGGCGAAGGCGGCGACATGATCGCGCGGCCAGCGCGCCTCGAGATCCACGATGCCGCCGTCGCCGGCGAGGACAAAGGCCCATGCCGCGGCGCCGGCGGCATCGCCCTCGCAGGGCAGGCCGCCGCCCACGAGCTCGGCCGCATCGAACTCCCCGGGGGCGAAGGGACCGGCGATGAGCCACGTGAGAATGTCGCCGTCCGGGCTCGCCGGAAAGCGGCCGAACTCGGCGCCGAGGGCGCTTGCGCACAGAATCGCGAGGAACACGCTCCGCATGAGGCTCTCCTTGCCGCCGCCGCGCCGGCGCGCTACGCCCCGCCGGCGGCCGGCGGTCCCGTCGCGGACGGCGCCGGCGGCGGCCCCGTCTTCTCCTTGAGGATCACATCGCGGATGACGTAAACCGCGATGGGCACGCCCAGAAGCAACCCCCACACGCCGAAGTAATAGCCGCCCACGGTGAGCACGATGAGGACCAGCAGCGTGTGGAGGTTGAGCACGTCGCCCATGATTTTCGGATCGAGGAGCAGGCTCTCGACGATGGTGATGATGGTGAGCGCGGCGATGAGCTTGAGGGCCAGCATGGGCCCGCCCACCTGCAAGGCGACGAGGGCGATCGGCACGCCCGAGAGCACGACGCCCACGATGGGAATGAAGCTGCAGATGAAGACCATGGTGCAGAGGAAGGTGCGCTGCTCGATTCCCATGAAAACCAGCGTGGCGATGATGAGGGCCGTGTTGACGATGGCGATCAAGGCGCGCGCGGCGAAGGACTGCCCGAGCAGCAGCCCGAAGCTCGCCAGCCCGGGCGCGAGCTCGTTGTACAGGCGGCGCAGCCGGCTCTGGCCCAGGCGTTGGACGCCGCGCGCCAGGCGCGGCAAGTCCCACATGATGATGAGGCTCAGGAACACCGAAAGGATGGCGTCGAAGGTGAAGGACACCAGGGACGCGATGCCTTGCCGGAGCCACCCGAGAAGGCGGCTCAGGACTTGGCCGGCCGCCTCGTTGATGTAGTTGAAGATGCCCGCTTCGCTGAGATTGCGGCTGGCATCCTCGGAGAACTGGTTGATCTTGAGGGCCTCGAACTTCTGGATGAGGGCGCGGGCGCCGGCCCGCTCCTGCTCTTCGCCCAGGAGCGCCGAGAAATGGCGGTCGTCGAGGGCGGCCTCCAGCCCTCGAAACTTTTCGTAGTCGGAGGCCATGTCCTCCGGATGGCTCTTGCGGCGCGCGTTGTAGTGCTCGCGGAAGCCTTCCTCCCACTCGGGGGTCTGCTCGGCGGCGGCGACGGCCTTCTCGCCCTCTTCCTCGGCGAAGCGCTCCTGGAAGGCGCGGGTATAGCTTTCCAGGCGGTCGCGCTCCATCCCGGTCACCAGTTCCTTGACGATCTGGCTCTGGAGGTAGGTCGGATAGTTTTCGCCGTAGCTGTGCTTCAGGACCTCGAAAGCGTTCTGCCCCAGGACGTTGATGAGAGCCGCTTCCTTGGCCGCATCGAGCTTGGCGCGTTTGTCGGCGGGCAGATACAGGTCTTCGGCCGCCTTACGCTCGAGCCAGGCGCGATACAGGTCCTCGTACTCGCGCGTGCTTTTGGCGGCCTCCAAGCGCTGCTGCCCCAGGCGCAGGGCTTGCTCCCGGCGGTATTCGGCCCGGAGCGCCCGGGCCTGCGTGAGGAAAGCCTCGCGGGTCACCTGCTTGACGTCCTGGCTTTCGCGGAAGGCCTTGAACTCGGCCTCGAACTCCCGGGTGTTCTTGAAGAGGGCGTATTTCCAGCGCGCGTACAGGTCCGGAATGATCTTGTGAATGCCGCGGTCGAGGCCGAAGTCCTGAACCGTTTTCACCACGAGTTGCCCCTGGCGGATGATCTCGGGGATGATGAAATTCCCGCCCATGTAGAAAATCCCGAAGAAGATCGCGAAGGTGACCAGCACCAGCGTCTTCCTGAGCCATTCCCACCTTCGCAGCGCGGGCGCGATGCGCCGCAGGATGTTGGCGGCGATGTAGGTGAGGAGGAAAGTCAGGAAGATGACCGTGAAAAAGCTCCGCAGGGCGTACACGGCCAGCAGGAAGAGGCCCCAGGTGAAGATCTTCATCCACGGCAGCAGGAGCAGGAAGTTCAGCCGCTCCACGGCCAGCGTGTGGCGTTCGTTGTTGGAGGTCATACCGTGTTCTCCGGCGGCGGGCGGCGCGCCGCCGGGCCCGCCCGCGTCTCGGCCGTATTGTCCGCTTCGCGGCGGGGGATGGCAAGCGGCCGGAGGCCTGCCGGGCCGGCGGGCCCGGCCCCCGCGGGCCGCCGCGGAAAGCCGGGAAAAAATCCGGAGCGGGGGTTGACAAGAAGGGAAGAATGCCTATAATCACAGTAGTGATTATGACGCCGCCCGCGGCGGGCGCGGCCGCGCGCAGCGGCGGCGAACGAACAGCTCCGAAAGGAGGTGACGGTCACCGCGAGGAAAAACTGCCCTGGCGTAGCGCGGCGCCGGAAAGCCTTCGACGTAGGACATGCATTCGGGCCCCAACCCTTGCCAACGTGTCGAAAGGCGCCGGCGCCGCGGTTTTTTTGTTCCCGCCGCGCGGCTTCAGGCTGCCGGCGCGAAAGCGCCCGTGTTGTCCCCCCTCTTCGGCCGCCCTATACTGTCCTCGTGGGCGCGCCCGGCTTCCCGCGTCGGGCGTGAAGCGCGCCGCGCGACCCCGAGAGGAGGCCTCATGCTGCGTGCGACCGCCTGCCTTGCGGCGTTGTTCCTGCCCTTCTGCGCTCGAGCCGAGGATCCGGCGCGGCTTGCCGGGGATTTCGTGGCCTTGGCGCGAAGCCTGGGCGAGCTGGGCGGCGGGGGGCGCGCCCTCGCCCAGCGCCAGCAGGACGCGATCCTGCTTTACGAGGACTTCCTGCTGAGCCATCCGGACAGCGTCTACAGCGCGAAGGTGCGCTGGTCGCTTTTCGCCGCGTACGTCGCGGTCGAGCGCGGCGACAAGGCCGCGCAGGTGCTCGACGATCTGCAGGACGGTTTCCTGCAGGACCTTCTCAGGGTGGCCTTCGCGCGGCAGCGCCTGGGAGAGGCCAACACCGCGGCGGGGATCCTGGAGAGCCTGGAAAAAGTCGATGACCCCGTAACGCGCACGCGCGTCGCCCAATACATGCTGATGGTGGGCGGGGATACTCGGAAATACCTGGCGGTGCTCCAGAGCGTCATCGACCGGCCGGGCGACGACGAGGCGCGGGCGCGGGCGCTGCTCGTCAAGGCGGAGCTTTTCCGGGACGGGCCCGAGCGCGTGCCGCTGCTGGAGGAGCTCGTCAAGAAATTCCCCCGGGCGCGCGCCGGCCAGGAAGGGGCGCGCAAACTCGCCGCCGCCCGCCTGGCCGCCGGAGCGCCGGCGCCGGCCTTCGCGGTGACGACGGCGGACGGGAACGCGCTCTCCGGCGCGTCCCTGCGGGGCAAGGCGCAGGTCATCTTCTTCTGGTCGACGTGGTCGTATCCCTCGTGGTGGCGCTTGGATGAGCTCAAGGCGGCGGTCGAGGCCCAGGGACCTGATGCGGTCGCGGTCGTCGCGGTGGCGTGCGAGGAGCTGATCGAGCGGCCGAAGGAGTTCTTCGCGCGCGAGAAACTCCCCTGGCTCCTCGTCGCCGAAGGCAAGGAGTGGCACAACACCCTGGCGCTCCTGTACGACGTCAACAGCCTGCCGTACTACGTGCTGATCGACCGCAAGGGCAAGATCGTCGTCCCGGGAACGACGAAGCTGGAAGTCCTGCTGGAGGCCCTGCCCCGCGCGGCGGCCGAGTGACCGCCCCGCTCAGTCGTGGAGTTCGACCACGTCGCCGTCGTGGAGCACGTGGTCGCGCTTGACGGTCTGGCCCTCGAAGACGCCCTCGCCCCAGAGGCGCGCGGACTTCAGGCGCTCGGCGATGTCGCGGTGGACCTTGCGGGCGAGGTCCATGACCGTGCTGTCCCGGGGCAGGACGAAAGGCGCGTCCATGTCGGGCTTCTTGCCGGGCATCTTCGAGTAGACGCGGATCACCTCCATAAAGTCGAAGAGCAGCGCGCGCAGCTCCGGGAGGCCTTGTCCGGTCAGGGCCGACACGGCGATCCTGCGGTAGTCCTCGCCGAGCAGTTCGGCCAGCACGTCGAACCGGTCGAGGGCCTCGGCGGCGTCGGCCTTGTTCCCCACCAGCAGCGTCCGCAGACGTTTCACCGGGGCGCCGCTCTCGCGCGGGGCCTGGGGCACGAGTTCGACCTTTTTCTCCGCCAGGCGCGCGCGCACCACCGCGGCGTGCTCCAGCGCGTCGTCGGTGGACAGATCGGCCACGAAGAGGGCGGCATCCGCGTTCCGGCAGATTTCCACCATCCAGGGGAACATGAAGTCCGCCGTGATCGGCGGCGTGTCGATGAGCTGGAAGGCGATGTCTTCGTACGCCATCATGCCGGGGACGGGCTCGCGGGTCGTGAAGGGGAAGTCCCCCACCTCCGGCGTCGCCTTGGTGAGCGCTCTGAGAAGGCTCGACTTGCCCGCGTTGGGCGCGCCCACCAGCGCGGCCTGGCCGCCGCCCTCGGGCGGGATGCGGAAGCTCGGCCCCCGGCGGCCCTTGACCTTCGCTTTCTCGCATTCGTCGACCAGTTCGGAGCGTTTGCGCCTGAGGCCGGCCAGCATGCGATCCGTGCCCTTGTGCTTGGGAAGGAGCCGGATCATGTCGTCGAGGGCCGCGAGTTTGGCGTCCGGTTCCTTGGCGGCCTTGAAAACTCTCTCGGCCTCCAGATACTGAGGGGTGAGGTTCGCGGGCATATCCTCACCGTACGCTCGAAGGGCGGGCGTGTCAACGGAGCCGCCGCCCTCCGGAAGACGGCCGCGCGCCCGCGAGGAGGCCGACCGTGATGCCGCGCGCCCCCCTTGCCGCGCCGTGGTGCAGCCTGCTTTTGTGCGCCGCGCCGCTCGGCGCCTTTCCCCTCGCGCCCGCCTGCGACACGAGCCGCCTGGAGGGGTGGTCCGTCAACGCCGACGGCGGCGATGGACTCGTCTTTCGGATCGACCCGGCCGGCGAGCCCGGCGGCCGGCCGCACCTGGCCCTCGAGTTCGTCCGGGGCGCGCGGGGGTGGGGCAATCTGGCCGCCGCCGTGGCGGTGCCGGGGGACGCCATCGGCCTGCGCCTGCGCCTGCGCGTGCGCGCCGCCGCGCCGGAGTCGGGCTTCTACGTGTGGCTCCTGGAGCGGGACGGCGACGCGCGTGTCGCGCGGGTCTTGCCCGCGGGCCGCGGCCTCGACGAGGCGGGCGGGGCATGGCACGCGGTCTTCCTGCCTTTCGCGCGCTTCGGGTTCGAGCCGCGGGGGAACGGGACCAAGGAGTTCATGACGGTGGACCGGCTGCTCCTGGGCTGCGCCCACGCGAGCCTCGCCGTCGATGTGGGCGCGGTGGATTTCGTGTGCTTGAACCCGCCCGCCGCGCCGGCCGCGCTGCCGCCGCCCGGCGCCGCCCCGCGCGCCGCGGTGCTCGACGCCGCCGGCCTGCCGCGGCGCGGCGCGCCCGCGGACCCGCGCCGCATCGAGGCGCTGCTCACGGGCGGCGGCTTCGAAGTCTTCGTCCTGGACGCCGCGGCCCTCGCGTGGACGGATCTTGCCGGCGTCGACCTGCTCGTCCTGCCGCTCGGCCCCGTGTTCCCCGCGCCCGCGGCGCGGAACGTGCGCGCGTTCCTGTCCCGCGGCGGGAGCCTTCTGGCCATGGGCGGGTACGCCTTCGACGCGCCGGTGGTGCCTCTTGACGACGGCACGTTCATCGAAACCGCCCACGCCGTCCCGGCGTCGGAGGTCGACGGCGCCGCCGGCGCGGAAAGCATCAACACGCGCTTCGGAAAGAGAGGCGACACGCTGGGCCTCGGAGCGGAGCAGATCGGAATGTTCGACCCGAGCGACCGTTTCGAGGGCTGCGCGCGCATCGACGGCGGCCCGATCGCGCTCCGGGGCGCTTTCGCGGGCTGGTCGGCGGTGGGCCTCATCGGCACGAACGATCCGGTGGCGCCCGCGGTCAACGCCCGCTGGGAGCCGCTGCTTACGGCCCGCGATCGCTATGGGAGAGACCGCGGCCCCGCCGCGGGGCTCCTGCGCCATACCGCGCCGCCCTTCCGGGGCGGCGTGTGGGCGTTCTTCGGGGTCGACAACGCCGATCTCTTCGCCCCCGGCCTGTTGCCCGACGACTACATCGTGAGACTGGCCCGCGCCTGCGCCGCCCGCGCCGGAGCCTCGGAGCTACGCACGCATCGGGCCTGCTACCGCCCGGGCGAGACCGTGAGCGGCGAACTCGAGCTGGGCAACTTCGGGCGCCGGACGCGGAGGTGGAGCATCGCGGTCCGGGCTTTCGGCGCCGAGGTGCTCCTGCGGGAACGCGACCTGGCGCCGGGCGAGACGTGCCGGGAGGCGTTCACGGCGCGCGCGCCGAACGCCCACGGCCTGTACGTGCTGCGCGCGACGTGCACCTTGGCGCCCGAGGACGCGTGCCTCGCCGCGCCGCCTCTTGAGTGCGCCTGCTGCGTGTGGGATCCCGCCGCCGGCGTCGAGGGGCCCGCGCTCGCCTTCGGCGACAACCGCTTCCGCGTGAACGGGAAGCCCGTGTTCCTCACGGGCACGAATCAGACCGGAGTGGTGTGGCATTCGGCGTCGGAAGGGCCGCTTCTCTGGCAGCGCGACTTCGCCCGGCAGCGCGACCACGCCCTCAACGTGATCCGGTACTTGCACTTCGGCATCAGGGCCGACCAGCTTGCCAAGGACCCGCCCGATGAGGATCTGTGCCGCAAAACCGACGCGCTCGTCTACCTGCTGGCGCGCCACGACCAGATTCCGATGCTCACGCTTCACGACTGGCAGCCGGTCGCGCTGGATGGCGAGGCGCTCGCGGCGCAGGCGCGCTGGGCGCGCTTTTGGAGCGCGCGCTACCGCGGCGTCAAGGGTTTTCTCATCGACATTCAGAACGAACCCGTCGTGAAGGCCGAGAACACGGCGTCGCACCGGAGCTTGTGGCGGGAATTCGCGGCGACGCTCGAACCCGCGGCGCGCGACCCGGAGGCCGTTTTGGGCGGCGCGGCGCTGTCCTGGGCCGACCCGGCGGGCGAGCTGCGCGAGCGCTTCCGGCTGTGGCTCTTCCGCCGCTGGACGGGCGCCAACGCCGCCGGCGCCAGGGAAGGCAATCCCGGCGCCCTCGTCACCGTGGGCTTGCTCCCATGGAACGGCCCCATCGACAAGGCGCTGGCCTTCGAAGGCTTGGACTATGCCTGTTTTCACTTTTATGGCGCGCTTCCGGACCTGGCGGTGGAGGCCAAGTGGGCCGACCGGAGCTTGGCCGGGCAGGGCCTTACGTTCGGGGAGTTCGGGGCGCAGGAGGCCCACGACGCCCGCGTCCGCGGCCTGAGCGGCGAGTTCGCGGAGGAGAGCATCCGGCGCTATGCCTACACGGTTCTCACCGGGGCGGGGCTGGGCGCGACGATGGCGCTCTCGTGGGATCTCCGGGAGAAGGCCGCCACCGTGTTCCCCTGGGGCATGGCCCACAGGGACGGGCGGCCCAAGCAGGTTCTACGCGCCTTCAGGGCCTTGAGCCTTTTTCTGCGCGGCTTCGCGCCGGGGCCCATGGCGCCGCGGGCGGTGCTGGTCCTGGAGTCGGCGAAGCGCCTGTCGGCGGGCAAGGAGGCCGTCGATGCGGCCATCGGGACATCGATGCGCACGCTGCTTCACTGCGGGGTGCCGTTCCTCCTGGCGAACGAGGAGGACGAGCGCGCGGGCCGCCTCGCGAGGCTGGGCCCCGAGTCCGTCGTCCTGCGGCTGCCCGCCGGCGGCGACAAGGAGGCGCTCAACCGGGCGTACGAGAAGCTGAACGCGCGCCTCGTGGCGCGTTTCGGGCCGCGGCGCCCGACGATGCGCTTCGAGGTCCCCACCGGCGCGGGCACGCTCGTCGTCATCGCCAACCCGGCCGAAACGCCGGTGCCGATGCGGCGCGAGGAGGGCTTCGCGGGCACGTTGTCGGGCCTTTCGGCCTGCGCGGTGCACCGGGGCGCCGGCGGCGAGACCCTCGGCCTCGCGGCGGGCGGGCGGATCGAGCTGGCGTCGGGCGCCGAGCTGACGCTGCCCGAGCCGTCGGTGCTCTTCGCGCCCTTCGGGGGCGACCTGGCGGCGGCCGAGGTCCTCGTCCTGGCGCCGCTGGCCGAGGGCGGGTTCGCGCTGCGCTCGAAGGCCGCGGGTTTCGACGCCTTCGCCGTCGGCGAGATCGTCGCGGGCGCCTTCGCGACCTACGAGGAAGGCGCGTTGTCCCCCGGCGGCGCGCTCGCCATCGACGCGGACCGCCGCGGCTGCCTGATCCTCCTGGGCCGCAAGGAGCGCTTCGAGGCCGCGGGCAAGCGGCTTTGCGCCCTGGCGCGGCTCAGGCTCGACGGGTAGCCGCCGGCCGATCCTCCCCCGCGGCCTTGCTTTCCCGGCGCCCGACGCATACATTCTCGGGGTGACGCGACGCGCCGCATGCGGCGGGGCGTCGAACCCGCGCGGCTTAGGCTTAACCCAAGGAGACGCATGCCATGGCACACGCAAGGCAACTTTCCGGCGACAGGACCGTCAAACCCAGGCTCCCGGTGATCGGCGTTTTCGCCACCGGCGACCCGCGCATCGACGAAGCCGCGCGGGCCCGCGCCGCGAACATCGTCCAGATCGTCGCCGAGAGCATCGCGGGCATCGCGCTGCCCGACAAAACGCCGGTGCCGGTGGTCTGGAGCCCGCTGCTTGTGGACGGCGAGAAGGAAGCCGACGTGGTGGCGACGCGGTTTCTCCAAGAGGGCGTCCAGGTGCTCGTGTGCGTTCCCGACACGTGGGCCTTCCCGCAGCTCACCGTGATTTCGCTCCTGAGCCACTTCCCCAAGGGCACGCCGATCAACCTCACCTGCGGCAACAGCGGACCCAAGCCGGGCGTCGTCTTCACGCACGCCCTGAGCGGCGCCCTGAGCCAGAGCGGCACGCTGGTCCATATCAACGTCGGCAACTGGGATGACACCGGCCTCAAGCCGCGCATCAGCGAGAAGACCATCGCGGCGCTCGTCGACTGGTGCTACGCGGCGGTGACGCACCAGTACCTCCGCGGCAAGCGCGTCGTCGTTTTCGGCCACGATTCCATGGGCATGGAGACGGCGCTGGCGCACGTCATTCCCACGCGCAACACCTTCGGCCTGGAAATGACGCGCCTGGACATGAAGCTCTTCGCCGACATGGTCACGAAGAAAGCCTACAAGGCGAAGGAACTCGCCGCCCTGCGGGGCTGGATCGATCGCCACGCGGGCAAGCGCCTGGAGCTCCGGGACGAGGCGCAGAGCGCGCGCTTCAACACGGAGCTGGCCATGTACCTGGTCATGCGCGATCTGCTCCAGGATCTCAACGCCGTCGGCGGCGGGTTCATGAACCAGCTCGAATGGGGCTCGGACCGCCGCGGGACGCCGCTGCCCGTTCCCGACGTCATGGAGTCGCTGTTCAACTCCACCTTCGACCACAACGGCAGGAAGCCGCCCCTGCCCTACGCGACCGAGGCGGACGTGCAAGGCCTCCTGACCATGCTTTTCTTCACGTATTTGGCGGGGGGGAATCCGCCGCTCTTCATGGACTTCCGCAAGGTGTGGGAGCCCTTCGAGATCAAGGCGTTCGCCCAGAAGCTCAAGGTCCCGGCGGCGCGGGCCGAGTGGGCCGAGCGCGGCTTCGTGGACGGCAACAACTCCGGAAGCGCGTCCTTCGACTGGGCGGCGGCGCCGGGCGTCTCGGTGGAGAAGATCATGGCGAACGTCTCCTTCCCGGCGGCCGACCCGCACTACTTCCCGGGCGGCGGCAACTCGGTGACGTTCCTGACGCCGGGGGGCATCGAGGGCATCGCCGGCCGCTTGGCCTACAGCGCGCAAATGAACCGTTTCGCGCTGATCTGGGATGAAGCCGTGACGGTGGAGCTGCCGGCGAAACTGGCCAAGGCGGTGTGCGGCGCGACCGACCCGACCTGGCCGCACACCTTCGTGTTGCCGAAGTACGCGTCGATGGCGGAGTACAAGCAGTACGCGCCCGCCAACCATCTCCACATGACATGGGACTTGGCGCCGGCGCGGGTCCAGTACTGGCTGGACCTGGCGGGCGTGATCTCGGCGACGCCCTGGGCGAACCGCCCGGCCTTCGTGGAGGGCGTCGACCGGCCCATGCCGCTCCTCTACGTGTTGAACGGCGGCGAGCTGGCGACCAAGCTCAGGTAAGGGCGAGACGCCTCGCGCATTGTGCGCCGCGGGGCGCCGGAGTATCATCAAGCATCGCGCTTCCGCGCGCCGCGCCTGATCGCGGCGCGGCGCGCGGGCGGCGCGGCGGCTTCTTGCGCGAAAGGAGAGGCGCCCCATGAGTGACAAGAAAACGACGGCCCCTTCGCGGCGCGAGTTTCTGAGGCGGACGGGCGCGGCGACCGCCCTGGCGGCGGCGGCGATTCCCCACGTCCACGCCGGCGAGGACAACACGATCACGGTGGCGCTCGTCGGCTGCGGCGGGCGCGGCACGGGCGCGGCGGCGGATGCGTTGGCGACCACGAGCGGCCCGACGAAGCTGGTCGCCATGGCCGACGTCTTCGACTACCGCATCCAAGGGAGCCACGGCAACCTCTCGCAGCGGTTCCCGAGCCAGGTAGATGTCCCCGCGGAGCGCCGGTTCCTGGGTTTCGATGCCTACAAGCGCGCCATCGACTGCCTCGGCCCCAACGGAGTGGCAATTCTGGCCACTCCGCCCGTCTTCCGGCCGCCGCACTTGGAATACGCCGTCGCCAAGGGCGTCAACGTCTTCATGGAGAAATCCTTCGCGGTGGACGCGCCCGGCATTCGCCGGGTCCTGGCCGCGGGCGAGGCCGCCGCGCGGAAAAATCTGAAGATCGCGGGCGGGCTCATGAGCCGCCACTCCCCGGCGCTGGAAGCGGCGGTGGAGCGGATCCACGCGGGCGTGATCGGCGAGGTCGTGACGTGCTGGGCGTACCGCGAACACGGCCCGGTGGGCTTCGCGCCCAAGGATCCGGGCATGAGCGAGGTCGCCCACCAGATCCGCAACTACAGCAACTTCACCTGGCTCAACGGGAGCTTTCTCCTGGACTGGCTGATCCACAACCTCGACGTGTGCTGCTGGGTGAAGGGCGCGTGGCCGGTCTCGTGCCAGGGCCAGGGCGGCCGCCAGGTGCGCATGGCGCCCGATCAGCTCTTCGACCATTACGCCGTGGAATACAGCTTCCCCGACGGGACGCGGCTCTTCGGCCAGGGCCGCCACATGGACAACTGCTGGGGCTTCTTCGGCGACATCATTCACGGCGCCAAGGGCTCGGCCGTCCTCGGAGAGGGCATCCGCGAGCCGCGCATCTTCAAGGCCTGGAAACAAACGCCCGAAAACCAGATCTGGGAGTTCAAGGGCGAGTTCGGCAATCAGTACCGAATTGAGCACGAACGGCTTTTCGAGGCCATCAGGCGGGACAAGCCCTACAACGAGACCGAGCGCTGCGCCTACGCGACCCTCGTGGGTGTCCTGGGCCGCATGGCCGCCGAGTCGGGGCGGGAGGTGACGTGGCGGGAGGCGCTGGCCTCGGACCTCGTCCTCGCCCCGAACGTCGAGCAGCTTACGATGGACGGCGAACCGCCGGTGGCGCCGGATGCCCAGGGCCGCTACCCCGTCGCCATGCCGGGCATGACGAAGGCCTTCTGAGCCCGGCGCGGTCGGCCTTCATCGCCGGTGGATTCCCCAAGGGGCCGCGCGGCCTTTTCTTGCCCGCGCCGCGCGTCGCGGCGGCAGCTCGGCCGCGCGCCCTCCGCTTCTCGGTTTCACCGCCTTCCCTTATGATGGATCGGAACGGAGGTGCGCATGAGGAATCCGAGAGGAGGAAGCCGCGCGTTCGCGCCGGCCTTGGCGGCGCTGCTTGCCGCCGGCGCCGCGGCGGCCGAACCGTGGGATGTCCCCGCCGAGACTCTCGCCAAGAAGCTTGCTGCGGTCTCGGCCGGCGCCTATCCCGGCGCCGACCTGGTCATGGTCTTCGATCGGAGCGATGTCGCGGTCGAGGAGAGCGGGCTGGCGCGGACCGTCCGCCACACCCTCGCCAAGGCGCTTACCCCCGCCGGCGCGCGGGCGCTCGTCGTGGGCCAATACGATTACGACCCGCTGTCCGCCGCCATCGCCGTCCTGCGCTGCCGCGTTTTTTCGGCGGGCGGCGCCGCGCGCACGGTGGATCCGGCCTCCGCGCTCGACCTCCCCGACCCCCAAAGCATGATCTACTGGAACTCGCGCCACAAGCTGCTCCCCGTGGGCAGGATCGCGCCCGGCGAGGCGGTCGAGGTCGTGACGCGGCGCGCGGGCTTCACCTACGCCTTGCTCGCGGGCGGGTCCGGAGGGGATGAAAGCCGCTTCGTGCCCCCCATGCGGGGGCATTTCTACGATATCGTGCCCTTCTGGTCGCGCTATCCGGTGATCGAGCAAAGCTACCGCGTCGCGATCGCGCCCGAAAAGCATCTCCAATACCGGATTTACAACGGCAGCGCCGAGGTCTCGGACAGCATCGAGAACGACCTGCGCGTCGTGACCGTGACCATGCGCGACATGAAGCCGCCGCCCTCCGAACCCGGCATGGTCGCCTGGTCCGATGTGGGGCCGAAGCTGCTCCTGACGACGGCGCGCGACTGGCGCGCTAAATCGCTCTGGTTTCACGCCGTCCAGGAGGAAGCCCGCTGTTTCGAAACGACGCCCGAACTGGCGCGGGTCGCCGGCGAAATCACCGCGGGCCTGACCCGCGACGAGGACAAGGTCGCGGCCCTCAACCACTGGGTGGCCGAGAACATCCGCTACATCGGGCTCCACATGGGAGCGGGCGAGGGCTACACGCTCCACCCGGCGGCGATGACGCTCCGGGACCGCGGCGGCGTGTGCAAGGACAAGGCGGGCATCCTCGTCGCCCTGCTCAGGGCCGCGGGCCTCGAATCCTACGCCGCCATGACGATGGCCGGCGAGCGTATCGAGCGCCTGGCCGCCGACCATTTCAACCACTGCGTGACCGTGTGGCGCAAGCCCGATGCCACGACCGTGCTCCTGGATCCCACCTGGATTCCGGGGGTGCGCGAGATGTGGTCCAGCCGCGAGCAGCAGCAGGAAGTCCTGATGGGGCTCCCGGAGGGCGCCGACCTGATGACGACGCCGCTGTCTCCGCCCGAGAACCACCCGCTGCGGGTGACGATCGACTCGGCGCTGCGCCCCGACGGAACGATCGAGGGGCGCATGCGGCTCGCGAGCGACGGCCAGTCCGACGCCGCGGTGCGGCGCGCCTACCGCGGCCGCATGCGCCACGAATGGCCGGCGGTGGACCGCCAATGGATCGCCGCGCTCGACGCGCGCGCCGAAGTGGCCGATGTCGAACGAATCGATCCGGACGATCTCGACCGCCCCTTCACGCTGGCGCTTTCCTTCCGCATTCCGGGCTACGCGCGCAAGCTCGACGATGGGGCGCTCCTCCTGGTCCCGCTGGGGCCGCGCCACCCCGTCGGCGTGGCGCTCCAGAGCGAGGAGATTTCTTTTCCCACCGGGCCGGCGACACGGCGCTTCACCGCGAGGATCGGCTGCACGCGGCTGGTCGCCCTCGCCGAGCGCATGGAGCTTCCCAAGGGGTTCGCCGTCGAGGGGCTCCCCGCGGCGGTGGCGCTCGATGGCAACGGCGCCCTCGATGCCAAGTGGTCCATCGCGGACGGCGTTCTCGTCGTGGAGGAGACGCTCGCCATGCGCTCGCGCCGCATCGAGCCTGATGAATGGCCCGGGCTGCGCGCGGCGCTCGAGGCTTTCCGGAAGCTCGCGGCGACGCCGATTCTCCTGCGGCCCGCCCGCGCCGGAAAGGAAGGTGTCTGATGAAGCGCGTTCTCCTTCTCGGCCCGGCGCTCGCCGCGGTTTTGAGCCTTCCCTGCGCCGGCGCCGCCGAGGCGCCGGCGGCGCGCCGGGCCTTCGCGGCGGTGCCCGGCCCTGACGCCGAATACCTGCTTCTTCAGGATCGCTACGTTCTGGAAAGCGACGGCGGCATCGTGCATGAGCGCACGGTGCGCCTCAAGATCAACAGCTTCGTGGCGATGCACCGCCTGTACGGCGAGAGCCGGGTCGAGTTCGACCCCGCGACGACGGCCATCGAAACGCTCCACAACCGCACGGTGCTCCCGAACGGCCGGGTCGTCCCCGCGCCCGAGAACGCCGTGATCGACGACCTGCCGCCCGCCGCGCATCGGAACCCGCTTTGGTCGCGGCTCGGGCGGCGGGTGTTCGTGCACACGGCGCTGGAGCCGGGCGCGGTCATCGAGCTTGGCTGGCGCCTGACGCACCGGCCGGACGCGTTCCCGTGGCTGGAGGTGAACGAGGCCATGGCCGCCGAGATCCCCATCGCCGAGCGGGTCGTGCGGATCGAGCTGCCCGCCGGCGTGCGGCTGCGCGGCGGGGTCGCCGGCCTGCCCGCGGACGGCGGCGTGCCCTGGGGGCGGCCCGCGCAACCGGATGTTTCGGGGAGCGCCGTGTGGGTCTGGTGGCGCACCGGCGCGCCGGCCGTGCCCGACGAGCCCAACGCGCCGCCGCGCGCGGCGTGCGTGCCGCTGTTGCGTGTGAGCACCTGCCCGGGGTTCGCCGCCCTCGGCGAGGAATTCGCGCGCCGCGCCGCGGCGGCGGGCCCCGTGCCTCCCGAGGCGCTCGCGGCGGTCAAGGCGGCCGCGGACAAGGAAACGGACTGGGAGCGGCGCGTCCTCGCGGCGCTCGATGTGCTCCCCGGAGAGCTTGCGGCCGGCGCCGTCGGGCCGGCCCTCCAAGGTTGGCGGCCCGCGCCGCTGGCGGAGGTATGGCGCGCCGGTGTCGCCACGCCGCTGGAGATCGCCGTCTTCCAGGCGGCGGCGCTCGAGGCCTTGGGCATCGCGGCTCGTCCGGCCCTTGCCGGGGTCCGCGGGCCGGCCGTTCCGGAATGTCCCGCGCTGGCGGGCTTCGAGCGCGCGCTCGTCCGGGTCAAGGATCCCGGCGGCGCGTGGCGCCTGTACGATCCGCGCGAGGCGGGGCGCGGCATGCCGCTGGAGGCCGCCCTCGATGGGCCCGTCCTTCACGGAGAACTGGGCGCGGGCGCGGCCACGCCGGCCGCGCCGGCATGGCGGCGCACGGCGGTTTTCACCGGCGCCGTGGCTAAGGACGGGGCCGTGCGCGGGACGCTGAGCTTTTCCGCCTCCGGCGGCGCGCTACCCCACGGAACGTTGGTGCGCGAGCCGCAGCGCCTGGCGGATGATCTGGCCGCGCGGCTGCTTCCGGGCGGCAAGGCGAAGGATGCCGGCGTCACCGCGCTCGGACGCCGGGAGGGGAGTTTGACATGCGCGCTGGAGGGCGCGCTGCCCGCGGCCGATGCCTTCGGGTTTCTCACGCTCGATGCGAGCGCCATCGCGGGGGGTGTGGAGACGGCGCTGCCCGTGCTCGCGCCGCTGGCGCGGGCATGCCCCGTGGCGCTCCCGGGGCCGGGCGTCGAGGAGCTGGACCTCACGCTCGCCCTGCCTGCCGGCATGAAGATCGTCGCGTTGCCGGCCTCGCTTTGCGTGCGGAATTCCTTGGGCGCGGTCACGGTCGCGGTCGAGGCGCGCCCCGACGGTTCGCTGCGCATCCTGCGGCGCATCGCCCTTGAAACCGGGGAGGCGCCCGCCGCGGCGTTCGAGGAGGTGCGCGCCCTGGTCAACGCGTGGCGCGATCCAACCGCCCGGTCGCTGCTTCTACGCCGGGAGGGAAGCGGCGGGTAGATCCCGCGCGGAGGCCGAGTTCGCCGCCCGGCGCGAACTTGAAGTCGGCGAGGAAAAACGCCGTGTCCGCCGCGGCCGTGGCGACAAAGCCGAGCCGGCGGAGCTCGTTGAACTCGGCGCCCGCATGGGGCAATCGGCGAAGATCCGCGGCGCATTCCCGGGCTAGGCGATGCGCGCCGCAACGGTTCGCGGCGCGCCCATGGGTTGCCTCTTGCGTGCCTTCCGCGCCTTGGCTCCTACTCGGGGCCGGCGGCGCCTCCGCCGGCGTGACGGCGGTAGCATTCCGCCGTGAGTTCGGCGGTGCGCTCCCAGGTGAAGGGCGCGCTCCAGGCGATGCCGCGCTCCCTGCGGGCCTGCGCCTCCTGCCGGTCCGCGGCGAGCACCTTGTCGAGCTCGGCCGCGAGGGACGGCGGATCGTCGTGGGAAAAGTAGCGCGCCGCGTCGCCCGCCACCTCGCCCAGGCAGCTCGCGGCGGTGGTGAGCACGGGCGCGCCGCACGCCAAGGCCTCGAGGATGGGAAGGCCGAAACTCTCGTACTTCGAGGCGAAGACGAAGGCCTGCGCCCGGCGATAGAGCGCGGGCAGCACGCTGTCCGGCACGTAGCCCGGCAGGACGAGGTTCGTCTCGATGCCCGCGTCTCGAGCCGCCGCGCTGAGCGCCCACACCTGGGCATCGACGGCCTTGCCCACGAGAACCAGAGCGTGCCGGTGCGCGTGAGCGGAGGCCGCGAAGCCGCGCACGAGCGCCATGGGCTGCTTGCGCTCGGCGAGGGCGCCAACGGCCAGAACGTACGGCCGATCGATGCCGAGGCGCGCCACGGTCTCCTCGTCCTCGGGCACGGGCTGCGCCGAGAAGCGCGCATGGTCGACCCCCAGCGGCGTCACATCGATGGCGCCCCGGTACCCCGGGAAGATCCGCCGCACCCGGTCGCGCGTGTGGTTGGTGTAAACGATGATCCCCTGGGCGCGCCGCACCGTCTGCGCGATGCGCCGCCGCCGCCGCCGCACCCACCCGGGGTCGTAGAGCTCGGGCGCATCGAAGACGCCGAGATCGTGAAGCGTGGCGATCCGCGCGCAGCCGCGCCCCGCAAGGCTCCAGGGCAGCTTGGCGCCCGGCGCATGATAGATTCCGGCGCCGAAGGTCCGGAATGGCGGCAGCAGGCGCAGGGGCGCGAACTCGGCCAGGAACGCGCGGTCGCGGTAATGCGCCGCCCGGATGCCGCGCACAAGCTCGATATCCGGGGCATGCGTTCCCAGGACGCGGGCTAGATGGCAGATGTAGCTCCGGAGGCCTCCCCGCCGCGGCTTGGCGGCGCTGGTCATATCGAGAACGACCCTGATGCCTGCGGCCATGGCCGGATTCTGAACCGACCGGCGGGAACGCGCAAGAGCCCGCCGCGCGGAACCGCGAAGATTTTCCACCGCGATTATCGTTGTTTCCCGGGAGTGTGGTGGCTAAAATCATACCGGTTCTGCGAAGGCAGGAATTTCAGCGATATCGAGAGGTTTCTCATGGGAAGAATCATGCAGCGCGCCAATCCAGCCGCGGTTTTCCTGGCGGCCCTCCTTGCCTTCGGGTCGTTGCCGGCGGCGGATGCGCCCAGAGGCCCCTCCAAGGACGCGGTCCAGAAGTACGAGCGCTACGCCCGCGCGGCTCGCGCCGAGAGCCTCCGGCCGGATCAATGTCCTTTCAGCCCGGCGGCCGTCGTGATGCAGGTTGGAATCGATCCTGAGGCTCTGGCGGCGTTCGTGCGCGCGAACATCGCCTATGAGCCGTACCGGGGCATCGTGCGCGGCTCGGCGGGCGTTTTGGCCGCCGGTTCGGGCGGCGATTGGGACCGCGCCGAGCTTCTGCGGGCGCTTCTCTCCGCGGCGGGGCACGAGGCGAAGTTCGTCGTGATCGAGCGCACGCCGGCCGAAGCGGCCGCGGTGGTCGGCGGATTTTTTGGAGAGGACCCGCGGCGGCGCACGCTCCCCGCGGGCGGAGAGGTGGATCTAGCGAAGCTCCCGCCCCCACCGCCGCTGCTCCGGCGTTTCGGCATTCCCGAGGAGAACCGCGCGATCCATCTCCGCCGGGGCGCGGCGCAATGGCGGCGTCTTCTCGACGAGGCTTTTGATGCCGCCGCGCCCGAGGCGGTCCGGATCGAGCGGTCCGTGGCGGCCGCCGGCCTGGCCGCGTGGAACGACCTGGCGGCATGGAAAAAGACGCTGGCCGCCGGTGCCGCGGAAAGAGTCCTCGTCGAAATCGAAGTCGAGGACGCGGCCCGCGTCCTCTCCCCCGGGCCCGAGGCATCCGCGCCGGACGCCGCGCGCCTGGATGCGACCGAGCGCCTCGACGCGCCGCCGCCCGAACTGGTCGCCCGCGCGGGCGTCCGGCTTACGCTCGTGACGGGTGCCGAGGGACAGGAAGGCGCGGCCACGATCCTGGTCGACTGGACGCACGCCCTGGGCGAACTCGTCGATCGACCGCTGCGCCTCGAGATCGTTCCGGTGGACTCCAAGGCTGCGGCGCGGCCGCCGGCCCAGTGGACGCCGGAAGAGTGGTACGAGCGCGTGCGCGGCTTCCGTCAATTCCAGGCGATTTTCCGCGCCGGCGATGACTGGATGGGCTCGAAGGTCTTCGATCTGGACGGCGGCGTCCATGATGTGGCCGCCGACGGCCGCGTCGAGAGCGCGAAGCAGTTGGGCGCGGCGGCCCGAGGCTTGGGCGGGCTCTTCGGAGGAGAAAGCGAACCGGAGGCCAAGACCGGCATCCGCGAGCTTGTCCTCAGCCTCGAGGTCGTGCTGCCCGGAGAGGAACCCGCGTCCCAGGAACGCCTCATCTACGGCGACCTGCGCCGCGACGTGAGCCCCGTCTACATCGCCGACATGCTCGTCTGTCCGGGACCGCTCGGACCCGCGACGGCGGCTTGGCTCGCGCTCGACGCCGTGACGGCGAACGCGCCGATCCTGGCGCGGGCGCTGCTTTCGGAGGACGCGCGGCGCTTCGATGATGGGCCTGACGCGCGGCGGTGCCCGAGCATGCTCCACGACTGGCAGCTCGGCCGCCTGGCCCTCGCCGATCGAATTCTACGCGCCGAGCGCGCGCTGTCCTTCCTGGGAGGCCCGGCGGCCGTCCTGCAGACGTCGCAGTTCGTGGTGAAGGCCGAGACGAAGACCGCCGGCGTCCGCGTCGCGCTCGACGTCGCCTTCGATCGCGCGCAGATGCTGCCGCGCGCCGCCGAGGGCGTTGCGTCGGCGCCGCGCGCCAACATGACCCTGGGCGCGGCATCGACGGTGCTGGAGTCGGCGATCCTGCGGCGCCATCGGCCCGATGCCATGGCTCGCGGCGCCTACCCCGAGGCGCAGAGGGCCCGTCTCGAGGGGCTGGCGCCCGTGGCCGCCCAGCGCGGCGAAAACGGCGCCGTGACGGGCGCGCGGCCGGATCCTCTCGGCGCCTGGGCCATCGCCCGGAACGAAACCGGAGGAGCGCTTCTCTTCCCGCGGCGGGACGGCGCGGCAAGCTGGTGGAGCGTCGATCGCGCCACCGGCGCGACCCTCGGCCGCGGCGGCGCGGGCGAGGGCCAGTCCGCGATAGAGTACCTCCAGATCACCAAGATGAATCTGAGCAACCTCAAGTGCATGCTGGCGTGGCAGAGCGCCATGATGTTCGGCAACCAGCGCGACCCGAAGGCGGCTGTCGCCTGGATGGCCTGCATCACGGGCGTCGACAATCCCGGCGGGCCCATGGGCGCGGCGGGCAACACCTTGAGCGTCATGGGCTGGGAGACTACCGGCGGGGTGCTTGGCTCGATAGGCGATATCCTCGGCGGCGCCCTCGATGTCGGCGACATGGTCGAAGGGAGTGACGAGTGAGCCGCAAATTGTCATCTGCGGGCGCGAAGGCGCGGCGGGCGTTTCTGCCCGCGGCGGTGTGCGTGGTGTGGAGCGCAATGGGCGCTGTCGCGGCGGCGCCCCCGCCTCCGATCGTCCATCTCTGCGACCTGGGAGAGGCCACCGCGGCCGAGCTCGGCCGGGAGCGTCTTCTCGCGGCGCTCGGGATCGAGAAGGAGGCGTTCATCGCCTGCACGGGCGGCGCGCTGGCGGCGCCGGGCGCGCCGCCGGCCGAACGGGCGGCCTGTGCCGCGGCGCTCGCCGCGGCCGTGCCGTTCGATGTGGTGAACCTCGCTCACCGCGATCTGGCGGGCGACCCGGCCGCGCTGGCGGAGGCGATCGGCCGCGCCGGGGTGCGGTTCGTGTCGGCCAGTTTCCGCCTGCCCGCCGGCCGCGACACGCCGTGGAAGGACTTCGTCGTGGTGACGCGCGGCGGGGTCGCCACCGCCTTCGTCGGGATTGCCGTCCGCGCGCCGTCGATGGAGCTTCCCGACGCCGGCGTCGTGCCGGGGCTTCAATTCGTCGAACCCGGCGCGGCCATCGCGGCCGCGGTGCCCAAGGCGGCCGCGGCGGCCGACGCCGTCGTGATTCTGGCCGACGCCGATCCGGCCGATGCCGCCGCCTGGGCCGCGAGCTCGCCCAAGGTCCGGGCCGTCATCGTTTCGGGCAGGGGCGGCGGCGCCCGCGATTTTGCGCCCGAGCGGAAGATCTTCCTATCCCCGCCGGGCGGCGGCGCGGCGGCGGCGATCGTGTTCGACGCCGCCGGGGCGCGCGGCGCGGTGGCGCAGCTCGCGCCCCCGGAGACGCCTTCGGCGGCCTATGCCGAGACGGCCGGGCGCTTCGCGTTCGCCCCCCGGCGCCCGCGCCCGGAGGGCGCGGCGCCCGCGCCCGAGCCGGCGGCCCCTCTCGCGCACCTGGAGCCCGGCAAGCTCGTCGCGGCCGGCGTCGAGGGGAGGAACCGCGCCGCCGTCATCGAGGTGCGTTCGCTCGGGTGGCTCGATGCGTTCGGCTCCGCGCGCGCCCCGGAAGGCCGGCGCTTCCTCGTCATCGACACGCGCTGGCGTAACGTGCTCACCCCCGCCGTGGTCAGGGATCAGCAGGTTCCCATCGCCTACCGCATCCCGCGCCTCGCCGACCATCTGTACCTCGTCGCCGAGGGACGCGCCGTGATCCGCCCGCGCGAATCGGCCGATGTGGCCGGCGCCCTGAGCCTGGAGCTGCTCGAGCTGCCCCATGCGGGCGCGACGGCCGAGGGGCGGCTCATCTATGAGATGGACGCCCGCGCGCTCCCCACGCGTCTCGACCTCCGGTTCTACGATTTCGTCCACGGATTCTGCGAGATTCCCTTGCTCGCCGCCGGACCGGTGGAGCGGGAGCAGCCCATCGCGGGGCCGGCGAAGAACGAGGTCGTGGAGGCCGCCGTGTTCGGCGTCCGGAAGTCCGCGGAGTTCGCGGGCCGCGCGGCGCCCCCGGGCGAGACCTTCGTCGTCGTCGACTTCCGGGCGCGCAGCCTCGCCGTCACCCAGGCCGACGCGACGGCCTTCGATCCCAAGGCGCGGCCGGGCGCGAAGGTTTCCGTGGGCACCGTGGCGGATTGGAAGGAGTCGCGGCGCTATCTGCATCTGGTCATCGACGGCGTGCTGGGCCGCGCGGTCGAGCCCGAGACCGAGCTCGACGCCGAACCGCGCTTCCTGCCCGACATCTTCACGGGAGGCTTCGCCGTGTTCTTGGCGCCCGAGGCGTCCGCGTCGCTGGAGCTGCGCTGCGATTTCCCCAATGCCCAAGTGCCGGGATCGTCGAAGATCCTCAAGCCCGCCGGTATCACGCTGCCCCTCGAGGGCGCGCGGCCGTCGCCGCCGCCGCGCGCGGCCATCGCGTCCGTGAAGGACGATTTCTTCCTGCTTTCAGTCGCGGGGCAGGCCGTGGCGGCGCGCTTCGCCGGCGAGGATGCCGGGAGCGATCGGTTCCTCGTGCTCGACGTGACGGTGAGGAACTCCGGCAAGAGCGGCGAGTTCTTCCAAACGGCCGAGCAGCTCGCGTACGCGGCGGCCGATGGCTCGCAGTCCCCGCCCGACGCCGTGACCGAGCGCGGTCCGCGCAGGCCGGGCGCGCTCGTATGGATTCCCGCCGGCGAGGCGCGGTCGTTCCAGGTCGTCTTCCGCATCGCCGCGACGGAGCGCGCGCCGCGGCTGGTGTACGCCGGGGTGTCGAAAGCGGAGGTCATCGCGCTGCTGCCCATTGAGTCGGAGCCGCCTGCCGCGGCGGCCAAGGAAGGCGCCGCGGCTCCCGCGGCGCGAGGCGAGGAGGAGGGAACGAAGCCGCCGGCCCCGCCTAAGGAGGCGGCGGCTCCGCCGAAGACACCGCCGGCGCCGCCCGAAGTCGCCGCGGCTCCCGCGGCGCGAGGCGAGGCGGAGGGAACGAAGCCGCCGGCTCCGCCCAAGGAGGCGACGGCTCCGCCGAAGACACCGCCGCCGCCGCCCGCGGCGGCGCCGGCGGCGAAGATCGACGCGAGGGAAGCCCCTCGCGTTCGCGCGCGCAGCGACCGGACGCCGCGCGGCCTCGAGGGCGTGGGCCTCCGGGCCGAGGACGTGAACCGCGCCATCGACCGCGGCAGCGCGTTTCTGTGGCAACTCGCCCTGAAGAACGTGAAGTACCGGCAGCCGGCCATCGGTTCCGAAAACCAGGATCTTCCCCTGGCCCTGGCCCTCGTTCACGCGGGCGCGCACCACAAGGATCCAGCGATCGACGCGGCGATTCGCAGGTGCATCGCGGCGGCGCGGCCCGTCGAGAGACTCGGCTGCTACGAGAACGGCGTGCTCGCCATGCTGATCGAGTCTTACGGCGACCCGGCCTTCCTGCCCAAGCTGCGCGCGGCCGCGCGGTACCTCCTCGAGGCGCAAGGCCCGGAGGGGTCCTGGGGTTACAGCGCCAAGATCCCGAAGGAGGTTTTCGGCGAGCTGGAAGAGAAGCCGCAGGCGCTGCGCATCTCGGGCGGGCGGGCGCTCGACGGCTCCGGCGCCGCGGGCGAGGATATGGCGCGCATGACCCCGTGGCAGACGGGCCAGGATGGCGACAATTCCAGTTCCCAGTTCGCGCTGCTCGGCATGCACTCGGCGGCGCGCTGCAACTTCCGGCTGCCCGGCGACGTGTGGACGAAGTGCCTGGCCGCGTACCGGAAACGGCAGAACGAGGAGGACGGGGGCTGGGGCTACACGACCGGTTCTTCGTACGGCAGCATGACCTGCGCGGGGATCTGCGCGCTGGCGATCAACCGCTTCCACCTCGGGGAGAGCGATCCCGGCGCCGATGTGGGCATCGAGCGGGGCCTGGCCTGGCTGGCCGCGCGCTTCAGCGTCAAGGGAAATCCCGAGAGCGAAGACTGGCACTACTATTATCTCTATTCCCTCGAACGCGTGGGCCGGATTCTGGGGACGGAGTTCATCGGCGAGCACGAGTGGTATCCGTTGGGCGCCCGCTACCTCGTGGACGCCCAGAATGAGGATGGCTCCTGGGTTTCGAAGGACCAGGAGAATCCCCGGCTCGACACGAGCTTCGCTCTCCTTTTTCTGACGCGCGCGACGCCGCGGCTCAGCGAGGAGTTGGCGCGCGGAGGGTCGGGGACGCTCCGGACCTCGGTGGCACTGGAGCCGGAGAGACGTTTCTATCTAGTGCTCGACGCCTCGGGGTCGATGCGCGATGCGATCGACGGGCGCGCGAAGTTCGAGATCGCCCGCGAGGCGGTCGAGTCGATCGCGCGGGAGATCCCGGCGGGCGCGCCGGTCGCCCTGCGGGTCTTCGGCCACCGGAAAACGGCGCTGGAAGCCGGCTCCAGCGAGGACACGGCGCTCGAAATTCCCATGGGGTCCCTCAATCGTACGAAGTTCGGCGAGAAGCTCCGCGCCTTAAGGCCGCGGGGAAAGACGCCGCTGGCCCTCAGTCTCCGCGAGGCCGTGCACGATCTGGCCGGCGCGGCGGAATCCGCGCCGGTCACGGTCGTGTTGCTCACCGACGGCGGCGAGGATACGCTCCCGCGGCAGGACCCCTTGGCCGCCGCCGCCGAGTTCGGGCGCCTCCGGAACGTGAAGCTGCACATTGTGGGCTTCGATATCAACCGGGAGGACTGGAGGGCTCAGCTCGCCGAGATGGCGCGCCTCGCCAAGGGAACCTACTGGCCGGTGGCGCGCGCGGCGGATCTGACCCGGGAGCTGCGCGCCGCCGTCCTGGGAACTCCCTCGGGTTACGAGCTCTTCGGTGAGCGGCGGCGGGAAGTCGGCCGCGGCGTCTTCGGCGATTCGCGAAAGCTCCCCGAGGGCAAGTACGTCCTCAGGACGGAACTGGCCGGCGCCGCGTTCGAGGAGGAGTTCTGGATCAACACGGACGCCGTGACGTCGGTGTGCTTCGATGCGGGCGCGGCCGCGAAGATGGCGGGCGCCGGGAGGGCGCCGGCGGCGGCCCCCGCGGCGCCGCAGGCGCAACCGCCCGCGCAGGCGCAACCGCCCGCGCAGGCGCAACCGCCCGCGCAGGCGCAACCGCCCGCGCAGGCGCAACCGCCCGCGCAGGCGCAACCGCCCGCGAAAGCGGAAGATCAGCCCAAGCACGGCGCGAAGTTCTGCACGAGCTGCGGAGCCGCGCTGCCTCCGGGCGGGAGGTTCTGCACGAGCTGCGGCGCGAGAATACCGGAAAAATGAACGGCCGGGAGGTGAACCGCCGCGCCGCGATTTAGGCGCGGAAAACGCTTGCAATTGGCGAAATTATTGGAGAGAATGAGCCGATCCTAGAGGTAAGCCTATAGGTAAGCCCCGGTCGTTCCGAGGTTTACCGACGGCGCGTTTGACGCAGCTTTTTCCACGGAGGATATCTATGAAGTCTGCCTTGCTCGGTTTCGTCGCGTGCGTCTCCGGGGTTTTCGGCCTCGTTGCGTTCTCGGGGTGCGCATCGTCAAGCGAATCGGCGGAGCGCGATCAGCTCACGGCCCACGTGGGAATATACCCGCCTCCTCCTCCCGGCCTGGCGAAGCCGCGGCTCGGAGTGCCGAACTTCACGATCATCGGGGAGGGAAGCACCAGATCGCTCGAAAGCTTCGCCGGGGCCCAGCTTTCCACCCTCGCATACCAGACACGGCGTTTCACCGTCATCGAGCGCGACCAGCTCAACCAGCTCCTCGCGGAGCAGAATCTGGAAGGCATCGTGAAGACCGACGAGCTCGCCAAAGCCGGCCAGGTGCGGGGCGTGGATTACCTCATGTACGGCAAGGTCACCAACCTGCGCGTCAAGACGGAGAGCGCGTCACGCGGGTTCGGCCTCGGCAACATACCGCTTCTGGGCATCGGCGGATTCGATTACAAAAAGAAGGACACCAAGGTGGTGGCCGAATGCGGGGTCGATCTCAAGCTCGTCCAACCCTCCTCCGGCGAGGTCAAGGCCAGCCACTTCGGCGAGTTCAAGCGCATCGATTCGATCGGGGCCTTCGGCATCGAGATCCTGGGCGCCGGCGCCGAGGCGGACGCGAATCTCGAGATCAGCGAGGACGACAAGGGCAAGATTCTCAGGCTCGCGCTCGATGACGCGGTCCGCAAGATGCTGCCCGACATCGACAGCGTGCTGGAGGAGTTCACGAAGACCGCCAAGCAGTCCGCGGCCCCTGCCGTGACGGCCCCGGCGGCGGCGGCTCCCGCCGCCGCCGCCCCCGCGCCGGAGGCCGCCGCCAAGAGTTTCTGTCCGAACTGCGGCGCCAAGCTCGAGGCCGGCGTGAAATTCTGCGGCGGCTGCGGGGCGAAGCTCTGAGCCGCTTGTCGGCCGCGGCCGTCGTTGCGAATATGCGCGCGGCGTCCTCGTCGCAATGCGATCGAAAACGCTTCGGGACGCCGCGCGGTGAGGACGCAGGCGCGCCTTGGGCGCGGGGACGGCCCGCGCGCGCGCGTGAAAGGGTATGGGTGATGCAGGAAAGGAAGGAACGATTATGACCGAACAACCGACTACTCCCGAAACGCCGGCGGCGCCGCCGGATCAAGCAACCGCGCCCACTCCCGCGCCGGCGGCCCCCGGCCCGGATGTTGCGGGCAACATCAAGAAGCTGCCGCTCGTCGAGAAGATCGTTTTCGTGCTGGCGGTGCTCGTTCTGATCGGGTGGGTGATCATGTGGAGCCGGTCAGGCGGGTGGGCTTTCCGTGGGCTTTCCCACTGGTTCCCGCTGCTTTCCTTCTTCGGCGCCCTCGCGGTCCTGGTCCTGATCGTGCTCAAGGTGCTGGCGGTCAAGTTCCTTCCGCCGCACCTGGAGCGGCACGCGATTCCGGTGGCGAGCCTGCTGCCCGTCCTCGGTTTCGTCGTTGAGAACGTGGTCGACGTCAGCAACTGTCTCACCGTGGTCGGGTCGTTGGCCATGGCGTACGTCTCGGCGATGACATACTGGCGCAAGCACCTGCCGCAGATTGGCGAGGAAGCCGCGCCCGAGGGCTCCAAGCCGCCTGCGGCGCCGCCGCCGAATCCGTAGCGCGAACCGCCGGCGCGCGCTCAGGCGCGCGTGTCCGCGGGTATTTGCTCCAAGGCCTGCGAGCAGGCGCCGGCGGTCCGTCCGCCCCGGCGGCCGCGCCCTTGACGCCGCGCCGCGCCGCGGCTACCGTGACCGGACGGAGCGCGCCGGCGCGGCGCGCGCGGCCGCCGCCCGCTCAAAGGAGAGGCTCATGGCTAAAATTGCAATGATCGGCGCCGGGAGCATCGTCTTCTGCAAGACCCTCATGCAGGACGTCATGGCGACGGAGGCGCTGGCCGACTCCGAGTTCGTCCTCATGAGCCCCACCGAGCCCAAGCTCAGGCGCATGGAGGCCTTCGCCCGGCGCATGATCAAGGACAACCGCCTGGGGGCCGAGGTGTCCGCGACGACGGATCGGCGCAAGGCCCTGGAGGGGGCCGACTATGTGATCATCATGGTTCAGGTGGGCGGCGTCGAGGCCTTCGGCCACGACTACAAGATCCCGCTTAAGTACGGCGTCGACCAGTGCATCGGCGACTCCATCAATCCGGGCGGCATCTTCCGCGCCCTGAGGACGATCCCCGTCCTCATGGACATCGCGCGCGACATGGAGACCCTGTGTCCGGACGCGATCATGCTCAACTACGCCAACCCGATGGGCATGTGCTGCGCGGCGCTCGGCAAGGCCAGCAAAGTCAAGTTCATCGGCCTGTGCCACGGCGTCCAGACCACCATGGATCTCATCTCCCGCTACGTGGGCGTCCCCAAGGAGGAGATCGATTTTCTCGCCGCGGGCATCAACCACATGGCGTGGTTCCTGAAACTCGAGCACCAGGGCAAGGACCTCAACCCGATCCTGCGCGCGAACATCGAGAAGCCCGAGTACTACGTCAACGAGAAAGTCAGGTGCGAGGTCATGCGCCACCTGGGGTACTTCATGACCGAGAGCACGGGGCACCTCTCGGAGTATCTGCCCTGGTTCCGTAAGAACCGGAAAGCGCTGGAGCTTTACTGCGACCAGCCCGATTTCGGGGGCGCCACGGGCGCCTACTACAAGTGGGCGGTGCAGATCGCCGAGAAGTTCGAGAAGGTCGACCCCCTGAGCATCGAGGACACGGCGCTGGGCCGGCGCAGCACCGAATACTGTTCGTACATTATCGAGGCGCACCGGACGGGCCGGATCTTCAAGCTCAACGGCAACGTCCGCAACGACGGTTACATCACGAACCTCCCGCAGGGCTGCTGCGTCGAGGTGCCCGTCTACGTCGACCGCATGGGGCTGCACCCCGCCGTTGTCGGCGACCTGCCGCCGCAGTGCGCCGCTGCCAATCTGACCAATATCATCGTCCAGAATCTCGCGGTCGAGGCGGCCCTGGCGGGCGACCCCGAGCTCGCGGCGAACGCCGTGGCCTTCGACCCGCTCACCGCCGCCGTGTGCACCCTCGCCGAGGCGCGGGAGATGACGGCGGAGATGCTGGCGGCCGAGGCGCAGTGGCTGCCGCAGTTCGCGGGGAAGAAGCTCCGGCCGACGCCGGAGATCAAAATCCCGAAGGACGTCAAACCGGTCGACGTGCCGCTGGATCCCGCGCTCGCCATCGTTTGGCGCTTCATGAAGCTGGCGCAGAGCGCGCCGAAAACCTGATCGCGCTACTGTTTCGCCAGCACCGCCGCGAAGCCGCCTCGGGGAAGCATCCTGAGGCTGAGCGCGTCGGCGCGCGTCACCGTGCCCGTCGTCGCGGCGAAGCCCCGGCCCCGGTCATCGTCCCCGATGCGTGTCAGCTTGTAGGAGCCTTCGTCGAGGAAAGCGAGCGGGCAGGCGCCGGCCGCGGGGCTTTCCAGGCCGTTGATGCCGCCGACATACCAGTCGTTCCCACGGCGCCGCGCGATCACAGCCAGCGAGCCGGGTTCGCCGGCGAGGTACCGCGTGTCGTCCCACGCCGCCGGGACGGCGCGCAGAAAGCCCTTCGCCGGCTCGGGCAGCTCGCGGAAGGCGGCGGCGCGGTCGGCGAAGTGAAGCAGCCCGCACTCGAACACCACGGCGAGGGCGAGTTCATGGGCCCAGGTCGTGAGCGGCGCGTTGCCGCCGTTCGTGAAAGCTACGGGGGTGTAGTCCATGGGGCCGACGACGTTGCGCGTGAAGGGCAGGATCGTGTTGTGCCAAAACGCGGCGGCGGGATAATCCTTGTCGAAGGTGTAGCACTCCGCGCCGCGCACGGCCTCCATGGCCAGGAGATGGGGATACGTGCGGGACCAGCCCCGCGGCAGCGTGCAGCCGTGGAAGTTGACGAGCAGCTTGAAGTCCGCGGCATCCTGCAAGATGGCGAGGTAAAGCTGCATGATGTTCTGCTTGTCGCTCTGGAAGAAATCGACCTTGACGCCCTTGACGCCCCGTTCGCGGAGCCAAGCGAACTCGGCGCGGCGCGCCTCGCGCGTCGTCATGCGGTCGCGGGGCGCCTCGGTGACGGTGTTGTGCGGTCCGCCCGAGTTGTACCAGAGCAACGCGCCGACGCCCCGCGTGGCCGCGCGGTCGAGAACGTCCTGGACCGTGCCCTGCTCCATGAGGTTCCAGTTGGCGTCGATGAGCGTGTACTCCCACCCCATTTCCGCGGCGAGGTCCACGAAGGCGTTGAGCTTGTCCGCGGACTTGGGGCTGTCGTGGTCGGACCACCAGCTCCAAGCGACGCGGCCCGGCGCGATCCAGCCGGTATCGCCGCCGGCGGCGGGGGGATTGAGGTTGAGGACGAGGGTGCTCTCGACGATGGGCGCGAGGGTCTTCCCGAGGATGATGACGCGCCAAGGCATCGTCCACGGCAGCCTGGAAGACGGGAGCGCCGCCCCGACGCCGTTCCCCTCGGCCGCGTCGGGCAGGCGCACCCGGTAGACGTTCCCCGAGGGCGCGGCCGCGAAGCGCGTGCCGCAATATCCGCCGTCGACGGCGGCCTCGGTGAAGAGCGCCCAGCCCGCGGCGGGCCCCGCTTCGCTCCCCTCGCCGGCGGCGCTCGGGTCGGGGATCCGGAAAAGCGCCGGATAGGCCCAGCCCGCCCGGGTCGGCGACGGCGTGCCGGCGAGGATGCCGTTCCGGTACAAGGGTTCGTAGGCCGGCGTCCATTGGGAGGCCTCGTCGTAGGGTTGAATCCACGCGCGCGAACCCGCGGGCGCGCGGAAGCCGGTGGCTTCCTCGATCACCGTGCGGGGTGCGCCGCCGCCGCCCGGGAACACGTACCTGAAAGCGACGCCGTCGTCATAGGCGCGCACGACGAGGGCGAGCTCCTCGCCCTGCGCGTTGGCGAACGTGAGGGTCCGCTCGACGAAATCGTTGCGGCACAGGCGGCGCTTGCCGTGCGGCATCGCGTAGGACTCCCGGATTTTCACCGCGCCGCCGGCCCGGACGAAGGCAAGGCCGTCGACGAAGGCCGCATCCTGTCTCACAAGGCCGAGGGGCGAGAACGGAACCAACTCCCGCCCGTCCAGATCCACCTTGTAGTACAGCCGCGCGGCGCCGGGGTAATCCGCTTGCCCCGCGAGCGACGCCAGCGCCACCGTCATGGTGACGCCGCCGCCGGGCGACACGACCTGCCATCCCTGGGGTGCAGCACAGCCGCTCATACATAACCCCGCCAAGAGACCTGCGTTCAACGCCCGCGTCATGAGTCCGCGCTCCTCTCCGTCATGCCTGCGCCGCGGCGGCGATCTCCTCGGGGGCGAGGAGCGGCGTCGCGCCCGGCTTGGAAGCCACAAGGGCGCCGATGGCGTTGGCGAAGCGCGCCGCCGCGCCCGGATCCCGGCCCGCGAGCAGCTCCGCCGCGAAGGCGGCGGCGAAGGCATCGCCCGCGCCCACCGTGTCCGCCACCTTCACCGCGATTCCCGGGATCAGCCAGCGCGCGCCGCCGGCGTACGCGGCGCACCCCGCGGCGCCCTTGGTCACGCAGACGGTCTCAAGGTGGAAATCCCGCGCCAATTGCCGGCAGACGTCCGCCTCGTCGCCGCGCAGGCCCGCGATGTCCGCCAGCACGCGCAGCTCGTCGTCGTTGATCTTGAGGTGCGTGGCCGCCGCCAGGCACCAGCGGATCACCTCGGGGTCGACGAAGGGCGGCCTAAGGTTGATGTCGCAGAGCTTGATGGCGGCGCCGCTGCCCGCTACCGCCGCCCGGATCGTCGCCCTGCTCGCGGCGCTGCGCTGAGCCAGGGAGCCGAAGGCGATGGCGCGCGCGCGGGGCAGCGCCGCCGCGAGCGCGGGCTCCCACGCGATGGCGTCCCAGGCGACCTCCGGCGTGATCGTGAAGGCGGGCTTCCCCTCGGCATCGAGGGCCACCGCCACGGTGCCTGTGGGCAAGGACGGGTCGACCTGCAGCAACTCGCGCGGGAGGCCGGCGCGCGCCGCCGCGGCGAGAATCTCCTCGCCCGGGCCGTCCGCTCCCACGCGCGAAACCGCGCCGGCGTCGACGCCCAGTTGGCGGGCGTGGAACGCGAGGTTGAAGGTCGCCCCGCCGAGCTTCTTGCCGTCGGGGAAGAGATCCCACAGGACCTCGCCGATGGAGATGAGATCGCACGCGACGGCGCCGCTCACGAGCGCTGTTCCTCCACCGCGCACCACGACCCCGACGCCGCCGAACGGTAGACGGCGTCGCATAGGGCCTGCAACCGGATCCCGGCGGCCAGATCCGGCGCCGCCGGACGGCCCTCGGCGGCGGCGCAGAGGAAATTGTACAAACAGGCGATGTGGCTTCGAACCCAGCCGATGGCGTTCTTGCCCCGGAGGGCGTTCTTGTCGGGATAATTCCCGATGGTCGGAACGCGGCGCCAGCCCTCCTCCGGCCGGCGCTGGTCGAAGACATCGAGCCAGTTGGGCGTCATGAGATCGAAACGCAACGCGCCGCCCGTGCCGTGCACCTCGATTCTCAGCTCGTCGAGGGTGCCCGTGGCGACCTTGCTCACCTCCACCGTTCCCGTGCCGCCGCCCGCGAGCCGGACCAGCGCGACGGCGTGGTCCTCGGCGGTGGGCGGGCCGGCGTCCGCGCCGCCCACGACGACGCGCCGGTCGGGCAGCGCGATCCGCGTCGCGGCGGAGACGGCGTCGATGGGTCCGGCGAGGAGCTCCACGAGGTCGAGGATGTGCGGCCCCAGATCGTTCACGACTCCGCCGCCGCCCTGGGCGATGGTCGCCTTCCAGTTGAGCGCCTTGTGCGCGTCCAGCGTGCCGCTGTGGAGATACGCTCCCCGGACGCAGAGCACCTCGCCGAGGAATCCCTCGCGCGCGAGTTCGGCGGCCTTCACCGTGGCGGCGAAGAAGCGGTTCTGGAGCACCATCTGGCTCGTCCCGCCGTAAGACGCGAGCTTCGCCCCCACCGCCCGGGCCTCCGCGAGCGTCGCCGCCAGCGGTTTCTCGCAGTAGATGTGCTTGCCGGCCTCGATGGCGGCGCAGAGGACTTCGCGGTGGTAAACGTTCGGGGTCGCGATGTGCACGATCTCGATGGACGGATCCTCGATGATCTCGCGCCAGTCCCGCGCCGCGCGCGTGAAGCCGCCGCGCGCCCGCGCCGCCTCGGCGGTCTCGGGGCGCGAGGTGGCCACCGCCGCCAGCTCGTACTCGCCGGGCAGGCGCTCGTAGTGGAAGGGCAGCGCCCGGTACGCGAAGGCGTGCACCCCTCCGATAAAGCCGAAACCGATGAAACCGACGCGACGGCGCATGTCTGGTTCTCCCCGCGGGCTCATGTCTGGGCGATACGATACTTGCCCCGCAGGCCGTTCCACCGAATGCGGAGCAGATCCCTGAACATTCGCAGCGAGTCCTTCAGCGTGTGGACGCGGGAATCCGCGCTGTTGTGCCACACCACCGGCAGCTCGATGATGCTGAGCCCGTGCCTGCGCGCCAGGTACAGAATCTCGACGTCGAACGAGAAGCCCCGCAGGCGCTGGACGGCGAAGATCGGCGCGCAGCGCTCCCGGTGGAAGCACTTGAAGCCGCACTGCGTGTCGCGGATGCCGCCGATCACGAAGGCGCGCACGAGCCAGTTGAACACGCCGCCCATCCGGCGCCGGTACCAGGCCTGCGGCACGGCGATGACGGAGTCCGGCAGGGCGCGGGAGGCGATGACGATATCGTAGCCCTCGTGGGCCCGGGTCATGAACTTGGGAAGCTCCTCGATGGGCGTGGAGAGGTCCGCGTCGGTGAAAAACACGAAATCTCCTCGGGCCGCCAGAAATCCGCTCTTGACGGCGCAGCCCTTGCCGAGGTTCACGGGGTGCCGGACGATCCCGAGCTGCGGCACCTCCCGCTGGATGTGGCGCACCACGTCGTAGGTGCTGTCGGTGCTGCCGTCGTCGACGACGATCACCTCGTAGGCATAGCCGTTGTCGCCGAGGTAGGCCACCGTCGCGCGCACCGTCGGCGCGATACGCCGCCCCTCGTTGAACGCGGGGATGATGAGGCTTACGTGGGGTTCCGTTGCTGGCATCGGCTCCTCGCGCGGCGAGCCCCCGCCCGGCCTGCCGGGCACGCCCGCGCGCCGTCCCCCCACTATATCCGTGGATCGGCGGCAAGGGAAGCGCCGGGTTTCCCGGCGCAGCGCCGCGCGCCGTCCCTTGACCGACGGGCGCGCAAACCGTAACATTCAGGATTCTATTTCGATCCGCGGAGACGGAAAACGCCTGGCGCGGGGCGCGGCGGAATGCCGCGACAGCCTGCGCGGGGCGACTCGTCCGCGGTATCGCATGGCGCGACGTCGAGACGCGTCGGGCCGCCGCCCCGCGGCGGTGGCAAGCCGGCAATCCGTTGTGTTTGGCGGCGCGGACCGGCGCGCATGGTCAACGGCGCATGACGGAGGCGCGCGAGGAGCGCCCGCCGCGCGGCCGGCGGTCTGTACAACCAGGAGGTGAGTCAATGTCTGAGGGTCAGGGACTAGCGACGAAGGCCTACCCGGTACCGGAAGCGTTCAAGCAACGGGCGCACATCAAGGGGAAGGACGAATACGAGAAGCTCTACCGGCGTTCCATCGAGAAGCCGGAGGAGTTCTGGGGCGAAGTCGCCGAGCGCATCACCTTCTACAAGAAGTGGGACCGCGTCCTCTCGTGGGACTTCTCCACCGCCAAGGTCGAGTGGTTCGCCGGCGCGAAGCTCAACGTGTCCTATAACTGTCTGGACCGCCACGTGGAGGCGGGCCACGGGAACGATGTCGCCATTATTTGGGAAGGCGACGATCCCAAGGTGTCCAAGCGCTTCACCTACGCCCAGGTGCTCGCCGAGGTCGAGAAGTTCGCCAACGTGCTCAAGGGCCTGGGCGTCAAGAAAGGCGACCGCGTCGCCCTGTACCTCCCCATGATCCCCGAGCTGGCCTTCGCCATGCTCGCCTGCACCCGCATTGGCGCGATCCACAGCATCGTCTTCGGCGGCTTCAGCGCCGATTCGCTCCGCGACCGCATCAACGACTCGACCTGCAAGCTGCTGGTGACGGCCGACGAGGGGCTGCGGGGCTCGAAGCGCATTCCGCTCAAGAAGGTCGCCGACGATGCCATGGAGAAGACGGCCTGCGTCGAGCACTGCGTCGTCGTCAAGCACACGGGCGGCGGCGTCGCCATGAAGCCGGGCCGCGACCTGTGGTGGGACGACCTCATGGCGAAGGCCGCTCCGAAATGCCCGCCCGAGCCCATGGATGCGGAGGCCCCCCTGTTCATCCTGTACACCTCGGGCAGCACGGGCAAGCCCAAGGGCGTGGTCCACACGACGGCGGGCTACCTAGTCTTCGTCGCCTATTCGCACGCCGTGATCTTCGACTACCATCCCGGCGACGTCTATTGGTGCACCGCCGACATCGGCTGGATCACGGGGCACTCGTACATCGTCTACGGGCCCCTCGCCAACAGGGCCATCACGGTGATGTTCGAAGGCGTCCCGAGCTATCCGGACTACGGCCGCTTCTGGGATGTCATCGACAAGCACAAGGTCAACATCTTCTACACGGCGCCCACGGCGATCCGCGCCATTCACGCCCAGGGCAACGATCTGGTCAAGGCGCGCTCGCTCAAGACGCTGCGGCTCCTCGGCACGGTCGGCGAGCCCATCAACCCGGAGATCTGGGAGTGGTACCACGAGAAGATCGGCGGCGGCCGCTGCCCGATCGTGGACACGTGGTGGCAGACCGAGACGGGCGGGATTCTGATCACGCCGCTCCCCGGCGCGACGGATCTGAAGCCCGGCTCGGCCACGCTTCCGTTCTTCGGCGTCCTGCCCGGCATCGTCGACGAGCACGGCAAGCTCAAGGAAGGCAACGGCGTCAGCGGCAACCTGTGCATCCTGCGGCCGTGGCCCGCCATGGCGCGCACCGTCTACGGCGACCACGCCCGCTTCGTCGAGATGTACTTCAGCCAGTACAGGGGCAAGTACTTCACGGGGGACGGCAGCCGCCGCGACGAGGACGGCTACTACTGGATCACCGGCCGCGTCGATGACGTCATCAACGTGTCCGGCCACCGCCTCGGCACGGCCGAGGTCGAGAGCGCGCTCGTGTCCCACCCGTCGGTCTCCGAGGCGGCCGTCGTCGGCATGCCGCATGCGATCAAGGGCACCGGCATCTACGCGTTCGTGATTCTCTCGGCGGGTCAGACGGCGAGCGAGGAGCTCCGCAAGGCCCTCATCGCCCACGTGCGCAAGGAGATCGGCCCGATCGCGACGCCCGACAAGGTCCAGTTCGCCCGCGGGCTGCCCAAGACCCGCAGCGGCAAGATCATGCGGCGCATCCTGAAGCGCATTGCCGCCAACGACATCGGCGACCTGGGCGACACGACCACGCTCGCGGACCCGACGGTGGTCGACGAGCTCGTCAGCGCCCGGCTGTAAGAAGGTCGGCCGGCAACCGCGGCGGCCCGCCGCGCCGCGCGCGATGCGGCGGGCCGCCGTTACGTTTTCACGGCGCCGCGGGCGGATTCGGCGCGTCCCGCGTCGCCCGGTCGAAGCTGTACGCCGCCTTTCTCCCCGGGTACAATGCTCGCGCTCCGCGAAGGATGCGCGCCGCGTAGACGCCGCCCGCGGGCGCCGGCCTCGGCTCAGGTGGAGTGCCCATGAAACGCACGGCGATCATCGCAGGGTCTTTCCTGATCGCGATCCTCGCCCTCGTCATCGGGGGGCAGTTGACCCGGCGGGTGCCCCAGACCGAACCCGGCGCCCCCCCCGCGAACCCGCCGGCGAAGGATTTCTCCTTGAACATGTCGGTCTTCGATCCCCACAGCGACGCCGAGCTCATCCGCATCTCCGCCGCGCTGAAAGACAGCGCCGAGATCAAGATGACCGGGAAGTCGCGGATCGAGCATTCGTCCGAGTTCGGCAAGGGCACGATCCGAGTGCCCATCGCCGCGGGCGCCGCCAAGAGCGCGGGCAGCCTGCGCGCGCCGTCGTCGTTCACGCTTCAGTTCGAACAAGCATCCTATCGAACCTTCGAGGCCGTGGATGCCGCCGGCCGCGGGGGCGCGGCTTCGGGCGAATCCGCCCGCCTCTCGCTGCCGGGCAACTGCACGGGCACCTTTGACGACGGCACGGTCGTGCGCTTCAAATCCCTCGATGTCAATTACCAGACTCACGGCCTTGTGGAGCTGAAGAGCTCGCAGCCCGTGCAGATCGAACGCGAGGCGCCGTTCCTTAGGTTGTCCGGAAAGGCCGGGCTCACGGGGAAGTTCGACCGCAAGGAGGGCATCTACAGGATCGACTTCCCGGCGCCGGTCTACGCTTTTATGCGCCGCGAGGCCGGCCAGGCTTTTCTGGGGCTGCGCGGCTCGGATGCGCGGACCGGGGCCGCTCCGACGTACATATGCGTCAAGTGCGACGGCGTCCTGACGCTGGATTGGGGCGCGCGCCGCATCGTGTTCGATCGCAACATTCTCATCGCCCCCACCGAGAATCCCGAGGTGCCGGTCGCGGCGGGCGACCAGCGCATCGAATGTCACCGGCTGACCGTGAGCCTGGATCCCGCCGAGGAGGAGCTGGCGGGCGCCGTCGCCGAGCGCGGTCCCGATCTGCCCGTGCGCGCGGTCTGGGGCACCACGAGGATCGAGAGCGGCAAGGCCGCGTGGGATGCCGCCGCCGACACGGCGGAGCTGACCGACGGCCCGCACATGTGGAGCAAGACCAAGGATTTCAGGTGCGACACGACGGCCGCGCGGATTCTCATGGACAACCGCGGCCGGCTTGTGCGCCTTTTCGGGCCCATCAAGACCTTCATCGACCATGAGGCCCCGCTGGCGAAGGACCGGCTGCCCTCCGCGTGGGATTTGGATGCCGACTACGGCGAGGTGCGGTTCAACGAAGGCAAGGGCTTCACCATCAAGGAGATCACGGCGTCCGCCGACCCCGCGCTGCCGTCGCCGAAGGCGATTCGTTTCCTGAGCCGCAAGGAAGACGCGGTGCGCGCCGAGGGCGGAAAGCTCAGGTACGATGTCGAATCGCAAGTGCTGGTCGTCACGGGCGTGCCGCCCCGCCGGCCGTTCCTGCACATCGAGCGCCCGGGAGAGAAGCTCATGGCCGAGGCGGAACGCGTGAGCTTCTTCTTTCGGGAAGGGGGGATCGTGCTGGAGGAACGCGTCGAGGCCAAGGTGACGCAGAAATCCGCGCGCGCCGGCGAGCATGTGCACCGGCTGAACGCCCACTGGGTCCGCATTGCCGGCCGGGCCGAGACCGGCGTCTCGAGCGTGACCGCTCGGGCCAAGGACGCCGGCGCCCCGCTGTGCCTCGAATACGACGGCCCGCCGCGGTGCCGTCTCATTGGCGGCAGCCTTCTGTGGGAGCAGGATCGCGATGTCGCGATCGTGTCGCCGTTCCAGGACATCGCCGCGCAGCGCATCGAGTTCCTCACGGGCGAGCTGCGTTGCCGCGAGCTGCGGTTCATGCCGGCCGCCGCGAAAGTGTCGGCTACGGGCGAAGTGGCGATCCGTCTGCGTACGGAGCGCGGCGAGTTCACCATCAGCGCCGATGCGGCGGAGTGCGCCGTCGATCCCGCGCAGTTGCAGGACGGCGGTCCGCCCGCGCTCACCGCCCTGCGCGGCATCAAGGCATCGGCCGGCGCCGGGAGGAAGGTCGTCCTGCAGGGCGACGCGCTCCAGGCCGAGGCGGGCGAACTGGACTATGATGCCCTCGACGACATCCTCCTGCTCAAGGGGCCTGATCGGCAGCGCTTCCGCTACACGGGCCCGGCGGGCGCCGACGAGCTCGCCGCTCAGACCGTGACCTTCGTGCCGTCGGAGAGCCGAGTGACGCTGTCGGGAGGGGTCGCGGGGCTCGTACACCAGAGGAACTGGGGCGATGCGCCTCAGGTTCCGAACGACCCGCGGGCGCCGAGCACGCCCTGGCGGTACGAAGCCCGCACGGCCCAAGTCCAGCTCCGCCGGGAGGGCAGCTCCTGGCTTGTCGCCGGACTAACGGCCCAGGGCGATGTCCGGCTGGCCAACGACGAGATGCCGATTCACGTGACGGGCGATCAGCTCGCCTTCGATCCCGGCACCCAGACCATCACGCTGGGAGCGCCGCGGGAGAGCGCGTCGTTCCAGACGATCCGCTACGGCGTCCCGCCCGAGGCGAGCTGGTTGAACGCGCGCACGATCAAGCTGCAGCGCCGCGAGCAGCTCGATCAAGGCAAGGCGCACCCGGAGATCTTCGGGGTCATGTCCGAGGATGTGACCTGTATCTTTCACCTGCGGTCGTTCCAAAAGACGGGTGCGTTGTCGGAGCTGGTGCCGGACAAGATCACGGTCAATGCCGACAGGGTGAATCTCACCATTCCCGCGGACCGCGCGCCCGCCCGCGCGGCGGGCTTTCAGGCCGAGGCCGTCGGGCACGTCGGGTTCCGGACATCCGCCGAGTCCCGCGATGCTCCGGCGTATTTCGGCTCCGGCGCCCGCGCCGACTATCAGCACAACCCCTTCAGATTCCGACTTCGCGGCGACCAGGCCGGCGGCAAGGCCGTGTTGACGCACCCCATGGGCGCCGAGAAGGCCTACACGATCTCGATCCGCCGGCGCAGCGATGGCTCGCTCCAATACGAGAAGGATGACTCGCTCCCCGGAGTGGAGAACGAGGCGGCCGCCCGCTGAGCTCCGCGCGCGGCGCTTGCTCCGAGCCCGTTTGTCCTGTATACCTTAATCGGGAGAGTGTTTCCGCGGGTCCGCCCGGGCGTGCTTTGTGTGCGGGGGCCGCGGGAGCAGCATCGTCCGTCTCTCGCAACCGACCGTCGGAGGGTCAAGATGCGCGCACGCACCGCCTGTCATTTTTTCGTTCTCGCCGCCGTCTGTGTTCCGATAACCGGGTGTGCCCTTTTCAACAGCGCGGAATTTTACTTGGGAGGCTCGCGCGTCGCCGTAATGCCCTTCCGGGGAACGGAGGGCAAGTGGTACGGCGAGGATAAGGTCGCGAACTCCATCTACCAGCGCGCGTGCGCGGTTCTCGCGCAGGGCGGAGCGCGCATCTGCCAGAGCGAAAAGATCATGAACGAGGTTGTGGCCTACGACGGGCGCCTGGACCCGCCGTGGGTGACCTACGGCGAGCAACTGGGCGCCGATTACGTGATCGTGGCGCGCCTCATGATGTGGGAGGTCGGCAGGGCCACCGCCATCGGTTATGTGCCCGGGCGCGCGATGCTCAACGTCGATGTGTACTCCGTCGCGGACAAGGACGTCACTTTCAGCCGCGTTATCGATGTCTCCATCGGGTCCGGGGAATCCATGGACGACATGGTGTCCGGAGTCGAAGCCGGGAAGGAAATGCTGATTCGTCTTATTCTGAAGCGGTGGCAGGAGGTTTTCATAAAGAAGGCGTGGTGAGCGCGTGCCGCGGCGACCGGAGGAAGTTCGCCGAGATGGCGGAGGATCCGGGCGCCCCGATTCTCCTTGAACCAGTCGCCGCCGTGGGGTAACATCGCTCACTAGGTGCGCCTAACGTTCGAGCGTGTTGCAAGCTATATAGGTTTATAAGGCGGTAAATCGCTAACAGAGAGGCTACATGGATTCGTTTCCGACGCTAGCCCTCATACCGACTTTCGGCCCCATCGAGCTTCTTGTCATTGGCATTGGCATGCTGCTCTTTTTCGGCCGCTGGCTTCCCAAGGCGATGCGAAATCTGGGCCGGGGTATCGGCTGGGGCATCGCGGAGTTCAAGCGCGAGGTCCGGGGCATCGGAGACCAGGTCGACCAGGCGGCGCCCTTGCCTCCTCAGCAACCTCGCTATGAGCAGCCGGTTCGGCCGGCGCCTTCCCAAGCGGCCGCGGCGGCTCCCCTCGCGGCGGCTCCCCTCGAGGCGGCGGCCGCGCCCGAACCCCGGCGCACGGATAAGCCGAGCGGCTACAGATATTTATAAAGTCGTAAATCGTTAACAAAGAGGATTTTATGGATTTGTTTCCGACGCTAGCCCTCATACCGAACCTGGGCCCCCTCGAGCTCGTGGTCATCGGCATCGTCGCGCTGCTCCTTTTCGGGCGCCGTCTGCCCGAGGTGATGCGAAATCTGGGCCGGGGCATCGTGGAGTTCAAGCGTGGCGTCCGAGGCATTGAGGACCAGGTCGACCAGGCGGCATCCTTGCCTCCTCAGCAACCTCGCTATGAGCAGCCGGTTCAGCCGGCGCCTTCCCAAGCGGCCCCGGCCCAGGCGGCCCCCCCCCATGCTGCCGTGGCGCCCGCGCCGTCGAAGGACCAGGGCGCGTAACTATGTGCGGGTGTCGATCGAACGGAACCCCGCCGCCGCTAAGGTTCGTGTGGATTTTTTCGCACGATTCTCCCCCTGCCCGCGGGTAGTCGCCGCGTCAGCACGCCGACAACTCCGCTTCCTCGCGCGCTCTTGCCGCTGAAGTAACGGTGCGAGTGAATTCATGCAGCCCCCCCCCACGCGCCTCCGGGTAATTGTTCCACGTGGAACATTCGCTGCGGCGATATTAAGAGCGACTAGCCGCGGAGTTCCGGCCCTGCAAACTCGGCATCGTATACTTTAGGGCCAGGAAGCAAGCGCGGGCTGCCCAGGGACAGGTGTTACCGCCTACCGGTGACTCATGGCGAGGGGTGGCTGCGCGGGAGCCCCGCAGACAGTGATCGTCCCGGTTCGAGAAGCATGAAGATCGCGATAATCTCCGATATCCACGGGAACCTAGAGGCGTTGGAGGCAGTCGCCGGCGAACTCGAACGGCTCGGTGTCAGGGAGCTGGTGTGCCTCGGCGATATCGTTGGCTACGGAACGAATCCGCGGGAGTGCATTGACTTTGTGGCCGAGCGGGCGCTTGCCACCGTCGCGGGCAATCACGACCTGGCCGCAGTCCTGGAAGGAGCGTCGGATTTCTTCAATCCCGCCGCGCGCGAGGCGGCCGCTTGGACTGCGCGCGAATTACGGGCGAGTGACCGCGCCTTCCTGGCGAGTTTGCCCGTGCAAGCGAGGCTTGACGATCTCACGATGGAACTGGTGCATGGCGAGTGCGTCATGCCGCGGATGTTCGAGTACATCCAGGACTGTGTAGATGGTTATCGCGCCCTGCAGGTGGTGCAGCCCGGGAACATTTGTTTCGTCGGCCACACCCACGTGGCTGTATGCTTCCGGGAGCCAGGTCCGTTCTACGATGACGGAAGCCAGTGTCATTTCGAGCCGGAGGGTCGCGCTGTAGTTAACGTGGGCAGCGTAGGCCAGCCGCGGGACGGCGATCGGCGAGCGTGCTTCGCGGTCTTCGACTCCGCGGAGCGGACCCTGGAGATTCGGCGGGTCGCCTACGATTACGAAACGGCGGCGCGAAAGATCCGTGAAGCAGGCCTTCCTCAAGTCCTGGGCGATAGACTGCGGTTCGGACGGTAACGCGGCCGGGGCGCGTCTGCGCGAGAGGGACCACCACTACTGTTGCGCGCCGGGCCGGGGGGTGCGCTCAGGGAGAGAGAATCGCCGCGGGCGTTGCACTGCCGTGAGGCGTACGCGAAGATCGGCTCGGCGTGGCCCGTAGCCAGGGAACGGGAGATCGGGGAATGTTCCACGTGGAACATTCTCTAGACGCGTTGACGCTGGAGATCAGGTAGCGCGCGGCTGGGGCGAGATTCCGGAGGAATCTTCGGTCAGGGTCTCCGCCCTGCAGGGGCTGAGAGCCGGGGTGGCGCGGTGGGCAGAGTCCAAAACAGGAATGTTCCACGTGGAACATTCTGAGGGGGCGGGGCGGTGGTGGAGTCGTGGGGTCTGTCGCGGAACCTGCCATGGGTAATGTTCCACGTGGAACATTCTGAGGGGTCGCGGCGGTGGTGGAGTCGTGGGGTCTGTCGCGGAACCTGCCGTCGCTAATGTTCCACGTGGAACATTCTGAGGGGTCGCGGCGGTGGTGGAGTCGTGGGGTCTGTCGTGAACCTGCCATGGGTAATGTTCCACGTGGAACATTCTGAGGGGTCGCGGCGGTGGTGGAGTCGTGGGGTCTGTCGCGAACCTGCCATGGGTAATGTTCCACGTGGAACATCCGAGGCCGCAGGCGCCGATTGACACGCGCCCGCCGGCGTCGGCGACGGGCCAGTCGGTGTCATCCGCTCGCGACGAAGCGATGTAGCCGCATTGCAAAAGCGATGTCCACCACCGGTCCAGGCGAAAAAATTTCCACGACAGCGTACTTTGCTCTTGCAAATCGCGCCGGTGTGAGCTATGACATCTGCGCGGAGTGAAGAGAAAAGTGGCCCGTAAGGATCAAGTGTTCGCGATTGCAAGCCAGAAGGGGGGCGTTGGAAAGACCACCACCGCGGTGAACCTGGCCGCGTGTTTCACCTTCGCTGGGAAACGCACGTTGCTCGTGGATCTCGATCCACAGGGAAACGCCACGAGCGGGGTCGGCATCAGTCGCAGCGAGCGCTCGTTTCTAAATGCCTGTCTCATCGAGAACCTCGCCATTGCCACGCAGGTGCGCGAGGCAAGCTTCTCCGGCCTCGCCATCATCCCCGCCTCGCAGGAGTTGTCCGACCTGAACCTGCATAACGAGATTAAGCCGCGCCGTATGAAGGCGTTTCAGCGGCTCTTCCTTAGGCTGTGCGATGACTTCGAATACGTTGTCATCGACTGTCCGCCGAGCACGGGTCTGCTGCCGGAGCTGGCTTTCTCCGTAGCCCAGAGCGTAATCGTGCCGGTTCAGTGCGAATACTACGCCATGGAGGGGTTGAGCCAGATCCTGCCACAGGTCGAGAAGGTGCAGAGGGAGTTGAACGAACGCCTGGCCGTGGGAGGGTTGCTCCTGACGATGTTCGATTACGAGCTGGAGCTGTCTCACGAAGTGGCGGACGAAGTGCGTTCACATTTTCCTAAATTGGTGTATCGAGCGACAATTCCGCGCGATGTGGCGCTGGCCGAAGCTTCGAGCCACGGCCAGCCCATCGTGTCGTACGACATCACGTCGCGAGGCGCGTGGTCGTACATCTGCCTCAGCAAGGAGGTGCTCGGCAATGACAATTCGTAAGCTCGGACGCGGACTCGATGTGCTCATTCCACAGAGAATGAGCGCGACCGGCAGGGGGAAGGAAGTCATCACGGTGCCGGTCGAAGACATCGCGCCGAACAAGTACCAGCCGCGCCAGGTATTCGGCGCCGGCGAGCTGGAAGAACTCGCCGGGTCCATCCGCCGGGAGGGCGTCCTGCAGCCCGTGCTCGTGCGCCAAGCCGTGCGCGGATACGAGTTGATCGCGGGGGAGCGGCGGCTGCGGGCGGCGAAGCTGGCGAATCTTCCGGCTGTGCCCGCGATCGTCCTCGATGTGGACGAGCGCAAAGCGCAGGAACTGGCGTTGGTCGAGAACCTGCAGCGTGAGGATCTGAACGCCGTCGAGCAAGCCCACGGGTTCCGGAGCCTGATGGACCGCTACAACCTCACGCAGGAGGCCTTGTCCGACGCGATCGGCATCAAGCGCTCCACCGTGGCGAATACGCTGCGGCTGCTCGACCTCCCGGAAGAGATCCTGCAGGGCTTGGCGAGCGGCGTGATCTCGACGGGACACGCAAAGGTGCTGCTGTCCGTGACGAACGGCGAGGCGCAGCTTGCGCTCTTCCAGGAGGTGAAGGAACGCGGGCTCTCGGTGCGCGCGCTCGAGGAGCTGATCGCCGGTGGGATCGTTCCAACCAGGCGCGACGCCGCGCCCAAGAAGCGGGTCGGGGGGGGCGACTCGCAGATGAACGCCCTCGTGGACGAGCTGACGCGCCTGCTCGGCACCAAGGTGCAGATCACGAGGCACGGCGCCAAGGGCGTGATTCATATTCACTTCTTCAGCGCCGAGGATTTCGAGCGCCTGCGCGAGCTCTTTCGCGCAGCTCAGCCGACGCCCGCCTGACGCTCGAGACGCCCCGATCAGACCTTTGGTGAAAGGCGTAATCGGGTTGTGTAAGAAAATCTTACGTGCGGCAAGGCGGCGGTCGTTTTTTGATCGGCGCGGGATGGTCCAACAGATTCAGGAATTCTCGGAAGTTGGAAGATCATACGGAGGGGGACCCGAAATGTCGACGCGGACCGAATTCGAGCCATAGGCGCCGTTGCGCGGAGCGCCGATCAAGTGCCGATAAAATCCATTTGGGAACTTCGGGTGGCCGCCTGTAAGTATTTCTAACGACAACAAGGGCTGGAAAACGCCTAGAGCGAGCCCGCGAGCGCGGGCACCTCGCGCCACGTGGGCGCCACGCGGAGTTTCTTGAGGACCGTGAGGCCTGCGGGCGCCGTTCCCACCGCCACGGCGAAAAGGTCCGCGGCGGCGAGGGCCTCGGCGAGGACGGCGCCCCTGACGATCCCGCACTTGGTGTGGGGCCACTTGGCATGGACCGCCGCGACGCAGGCGGCGTACGCTTGCGGGCGGGGAGGCGCTTCAGGAAAGAGAATGGGACCAGTCGGGAAGCGCGCCGCATGGAGCGCGGCCCGGACCTCCGCCGTCAAAAGGACGGCGCCGGGCGCCAGATAGATGAGCCGGCGGCCGGAGCCCTGGCCGACCTTGACGAGCGCGGCGGCCGCGTCGGCGGCGAGGGGCCAGTCGGCGGGGGCGGTCATGTCGAGCGTTTCCCAGGTTGCGTGTGGGGCGAGCAGCGCCTCGACGTCGCAAAGGACGAGCAAGGTTCCCGGCGACATGGAATACGCGGCGACAAAGGATCGCGGCACGAGGGGTGCGTAAGAGATCTCGCGGTCCCCGTCGATCAGGGGCAGAATCTCGGTCACGGCCAGGGCATCCCGCGGGGCTTTCCACGGGAGGGACGCGACGCCCCCGGCCGCCGCACGCGCCACGCCGAGCGGTATGCCGCCGGCGGGCACGATAGCATCGGCGTGCCGGCGGGTTTCGAAGAAGGCGACTTCGATACCGTCCCCCCGCGCGGGTTGGGGTCCCGGCGGATCGAGGGCGACGATGCAAGTGAGCGCGGTCTCCTCGCCGGGGAGGACGACGATATCCTCCCCCTGGATCATCGCGCGCGGGAGGCTGAAGGCGATGTGCAGCGCGAAGAGGCCGGAGAGGAGCAACGCCTCGATGCAGAGGATGCCGGCGAGTCGTTTGAGGTTGATCGCACGCATTGTCTTTCCTCGGCTTCCGGGCCTGGCGGGAAAGCCGCGTTCCGGCTGCGGTCGAAAGAGAGCTTTCGCGCCAGGCAGATCCGATGCCGATGGGCAGCCTAGAGCAGTGTAATGGCTGGGCGCGTCGGGGGGAAGACCTTACGGCGCACAGACTCGTGCGATAGACTCGCTTGCGGCGGGACGGCGGGGCCGGGCGGCGACGCGCGGCCCCGCGCGCCCGCGGTCTTCCGTGGAGGCAGCCATGTTCGGCGACGAAACCATGTTCTTCGGCGATCACGGGGAGGTTCCGCGCAAGCTGTGGTCCTCCCAGCGCAACGCGCCCTTTCGCGAGTGCATGGTCTGCAACCGCGCGCTCGGTCCCGAGGACTGCTACGAAATTCAGAAGGCGTTCAACAAGCGCGAGGCGGTGTTCGAGATCGTTGTGTGCATGGAGTGCGGGCTGGCGCTCGCGGCGGAGTACTCGCGCGAGTCGATCGCGGCCATCACCGCCTTCATGCAGCAGCGCCTGGATTTCTCGCGGCCGCCGGAGGTCTGCACGTTCTGCGGCGCGGTGATGGGGGGCGCGCCGTCGCAATCGCTCTCGGCCGTGTGCCGCGGCGACCGCCTCATCATGCCCGTCATTGGGATGTGCGCCGAGTGCGAAGAGCGGCTGCAGGGCTGCCTGTCCGAGAAGACGCGCCGTGCGCACGAGGACTTCATCAATCGGACGGTGCCGGGCATTCCCGCCGATCTGGATCTTGCACCCGTGCTCTTTCTGTAGCGCCGGCGCCGCCTCGCGGCTCCGCGGCGGCGCCCTTCCCGTGGACCGCCCGCGGAGATCGCCGCCGAGGGCATCCGGCGTCCTCCCGCGCTTGACGATTCTCTCCGAAGAACCTATCCTGAGTATTTCACGGTCATTCGCCAACGCTGGCTAGCAGCGGGGCGCGAGTGCCGCCGTCCGGGCGGCCGCGATGGATGCGCGAACGCGCGCGGCGTGCTTGTTTCTTGTCCGCGACGCCCGGGTGAAGGGCCGTCAAGCCTGCCAGGCATGCCCGCGGGCGCTTTTCCGGCCCTGCCTTCAGGCGCACTCGCAACGGAACGCGCGGGCACGAAGAGAAAGGATCTTCCCGCAGATGGATGAGAACCAACGGCAGCGCTACAGGGGCAGGGGGCGAATGCGTCCCATCGGCGGCCGCGCCGGCCGGACCGAGGGGGGCCCGCAGCAGCAGCAAAGGCCCCGCGATGATCGTCCCCGGCAGGACCCGAGGCGCCCGCAGAGTCAGTCCGCCCAGGGGCGCCGCGAGCACCGCGTGGACCCCATGGCGCAGAGGCGCGGCCGCGATGATCGCGTGTTCGGCGCGCTGTGCCACGGCGGGTACTTCCTGGGGTGGTGGGGCATCGCGACGACGGCGGCGATCTGGGCCCTCAGGAAAGACTGGTCCCGGTCCATCAGGCTGACCGGAGTTCAGGCCATCGCGTACCAGACGCTCGCGCAGATTCTCTTCCTGGTGCTCGCGCTGGTCGCGTGCAGGGCCGAGGCGGTGACGAGCCTCGCGCCGCTTCTGGATCAGGGCGGGCTTTTCGCGCTCCTTGCGAACGAGGCCGCGTTCCCCCTCGGAAGCGCGAAGATCGCCCTCGGCGGCGTCGCGGCGCTCTACGCACTGCTGTGTCTGGTCGGCTTGGAGCCCTCGTACCCGATCGTGGGATTCTGCTCCCGCCTGGTGCTCGGCATCAAGCGGCCCCCGCGGCCCGAGGAGCCGCCGGCCAAGTCGGAAAAGCCCGAGGAGCAGAAGTCGGAAGAGAGCCCGGCGGGGTCCGTCCCGGCCGCGAGGCTCGAGCAGAAGTCGGCGTGGCGTTATTCGCCGCCGATTTCGGACCATTCGCGGGCTTTCCCGGCGGCGCCTAGGACCGACGAACGCTCCAACCAGCGCCCGCCGCCGAAACCCGAATCGGTTTCCGAGCATCCGCCGCCTTCGCCGCCGCAGTGATACTTGCCGGGGAGCGCGCCGCGGGCGGGTCCCGCCGGCGTCACGATCGGCCGAGGATCCAGGCCGACCGCGGCGGCACGACGATCGCCTTGCCGACGTATGTCCCGCGCGGCAGCGCCTGGGCGTGCATGTGGTCGGCGAAGACCTGCCAGCGCTTGAAGGGAAGGTGAAAGGTCTGCGGAATGACGTTCGCGTTGGCCAGGACGGCGACCTCCTTGAGCTCGGAAGCCGCCGCGCGGCGCCTGAGCACGAACCCGACCGCCTTGGGCGGCACGGAAAGGCCGAGATCATCGTCCAGGAGCAACAGCGGGCTCTCGTCGGCCGGTCCCGGCCTGAAGATGGGGTGCGCCCGGCGCATGGCGATGAGGCCGCGGACGTAAGCCGCGGTGGCGAGGTGCTCGACCTTGGCGCGCCACCGGATCATGTTGATTTCATCGCCGAGATTGTAGCTGTCGTGGGCGCCGTTCTTGGTGCGCAGGAACTCCTGCCCGGCGTGCAGGAGCGGTATCCCCGGGCTTGCCAGGAGCAGCGCCGTGCCCATGCGCACCATGGCTTCGCGCTCCTGCCAGGTGACGTGCGGTTCGCGCGCCGTGACGAGCGCCAGGCGGTCCCACAGCGTGTGGTTGTCGTGGCACTCGGCGTAGATAATGCGGCCGAGGGGATCGCGGCGCTTGAGGGCGGCCTTGAGTTCGCGGACGTTGTCGCCGTGGGAAAGGAAGCCGCCCTCGCTGGAGAAGACGTTGCCGCGCAGCGCGTCGCGGAACCGGTCGTCGAAAAGGGCGAAGCCGTTGGCTCGCAGGGTGTCGGCGTTGGGCGGCGGAATGCCCGCGAGGCCGGCGGTCCACGGCTCTCCGTACAGGAGGATGGCGGGGTTCTTGGCCCTTAGCATGGCGCCGGCCGCGGCGACGGTGTCGGCGTCCATCAACGCCAGCAGGTCGAACCTGAATCCGTCGGCGCCGAAGGCGTCGACCATGTACGCGAGCGAATCCAAGATGAGCCGGCGGACCATGGGCGCCTCGGTGCGCAGCTCGTTGCCGCAGCCCGAGCCGTTGTGCGCCGTTCCGTCGGGACGCTCGCGGTAATAGTAGCGCGGCGCGCATGGGCTCAAGCACACGCCGCGGTCGGGCTCGGTCTCGCAGGTGTGGTTGTACACGACATCGAAGACGACCTTGAGGCCGCGCTCGTGCAGCGCCGCGACGAGGGCCCGGAGCTCGTCGACGCGGCCGTCGCCGGCGCGATCGGCGGCGAACCAGCCCTGCGGCGAGAAGTAGTGAGCCGGCATGTAGCCCCAGTCGTAGCCCCCGCCGCCGATGTCGATGGGGAAGTCCAGGACGGGCATGAGCTGGACTACGTTGGCGCCGAGTTCGACGATATGGTCCAGGCCGGTGAAAAGCCCCGCAAGACGCGCGCCTCCCTCGGCCAAGCCGCGGAACGTGCCGGGCGCGGAGACGCCGCTTTCCGGATCGATCGTGAAATCGCGGACGTGCAGCTCGTAGATGACCGCGTCCTGGGGCGGGAACGACGGCCCCGGAGGCAAAAGCGGCCGCGGCGCCAGCACGCGCGAGCGGCCGTCGTGCCGAGTCGATAGACGGCCGTAGGGATCGACCGCGCGGCGCCGCCCGTCGAAGTCCGGATCGCCGCCGTGGATAACGTAGGCGTAGTAGGTTCCCGTGAGGTCCTCGTCGAAAGTCGCGCGCCAGACGCCGCGGGAGTCGCGCCTGAGCCGGCGCGCGCGCGGCGCGCCGCCCTCGGCGTCGGCGAAAAGCTCGACCCGGACCATGCCGGCGCCCGGCGCGAACACCGCGAACTCCGTGCGTCCGTTCTCGACGCGCGCGCCCAGCGGCGCGTCGCTCTCGTAGGCATCGAGGATGCGCCGCACCCGCAGGGGGGTCGCGTTCGAGCCTTGGAGAGCCAGCGTCCACGCGGCGGCATCGGCCTCGCGGTGGGGGAGCAGGACGTGCGTCGCCAGGGAGAGAACCGCCGCATCGCCCTCGACGCCCGCGACGGCGACGGCCGCGCCCTTGCGGTTCGTCAGCCGGAAAGCGGCCGGCGTGGTCATCCGCGCGGCGAGGGGATGCTCCAGGACCGCGGTTACGCGGCGCTTCCCGTCCACGAAGGCGCGCAGGAGCGCCGGCAGCAGGGGGGGAGGCTCGCCGTGGATCCGCTCGGCGCCGCGCTTGATCCAGATTTCCGCGCCCATCTCCGCGTCCCAGATTCGGTCGGGCCGGTCGTAAACCGCGGCTGCGGGCCGGTAGGGCAGGACGCCGAGCCGCCCCGCGGGCGGCGCGGCGACGGTGAAGACGGCGCCGAAGGCATCGTTCGCCGCGGGAGCGATGGTCCGCGCGGCGGCGCCGCTCGGGTGCTCCCAGACCCAGAGAGCCCACCCATCGTAATCGCCGTCGGGCCGATGATAATGGATCGTGAGGACGGTCACCGGCCGCACTCCTCGATGCCGGCTCGCGCGCAGACCTCGGCGCGCCGACCCAGCAGCGTGCGCACGCTCTCGCGCCAGAAACGCGGGTCTTTGAAGGGATAGGCCGGCGACAGGCGCAGGTCGCGGTCCTCGCCGGGCGCCGCGAAGTCGTCGGGGGGCGCGGGGAGCAGCGCCGAGCCCGGCTGCGGCGCGATGCGGCGCACGGTGACGCACGCGCCGGCGAGCGACGCCGCGAAGGCGTTCGCATCCGCCAGGGGGGGAAGCTCGCCGTCGCCGGCCGCCACGACGACGTGCGCCGTCACATCCTCGTTGACGGCGAGGGCGCAAGCGCGCCGGGTCTCCTCCGGTCCGTCCCGAACGAGGAGCGCGTCGGCGCTCTCGCGCGTCGGACAAACGGGATTGAAGACGACATCGCGGCAGCCCGCGCGACGCAGGCTCTCGAGCAACTCCGCCGTGACGGCGTGCGCCGCGAGGGAGCAGTGCCACGTCGCGCCGAGGGGCCGCATGGCTTCCGCGAGGGCGAGGGCCCAATCCTCATCGGCGTTGAACACCGGATCGACGAAGGCGATCTCCCTGACGCCGTGGCGGCGGATGAGATCCTCCGCCTCCTGGGCGACGGCGCGCGGGTTGCGGAACCGCGGCGGCCGGGAATCGGCTCCGCGCCGGCAGAAGCGACATTGCCGCGGGCATCCGCGCATCCCCGCCACCGTGGCGACCGGCCGGCGGCGCAGACAGCCCGCCTGGTAGGCCGCGAGCGGCACGATCGTACGATCGGGAAAGGGCAGGCTGTCCAGGTCGTCGATGAGCGGACGCGGCGGCCCCTCGCTGATGCGCGTCGGGCCCGGCACGGCGACGCCGCGGACCTTCACGGCGGGAAGGCCCTCGTACCAGAGGCTCACGAGCTCGACGAGCGCCAGATCGGGCTCGCCGAGGATAAGCGCATCGAGGCCGGGGAAGGCGGCGAGGACCGGCCGCGCGCACAGCGACGCGTAGGGTCCTCCGAGGACGATGCGCGCGGAGCCGCAGGCCTTGATGCCCGCCAGGAAGATGAGCTGCGCTCGGGCCGCGCGGGGATCGAGCTCCGCGTAGACCACATCGGGGTGAGCCGTGAACACCGCGCCCGCGGCCGCGTGAGCATCGTAGTCCAGGCGCGGGCAGTCGAGAAACTCGACGGCGACGCCCAGCCTGCGCAGACCGGCCGCCAGGTAGGCCAAATGCAACGGATACCGGTGCCGCCCCGCGCCCAAGTCGAAGAGCCGCCTTCGGCCGCCCGCCGGCGGCCGGAGCAGTAAGACCCTCACCGCGCCTCCTCGTTATCCTCTTCCGGCGCCGCGCGCCGGACGTCGCGATGCTTCGTCGTCGCGCGGCGCGCCGTTCACTTCTTCTCCCGAGAGTGCTTCGCGTTGAGCCGCTCGATGATGCTCGCCGTCAGATCCGCGCCCTGGTGGGCATACAGAACGCTGCGCCATTCTCCCTCGGACGTCTCCAGGGTGCGCTGGATGACGAGGGCCAGGCCCGTCTCCCGGGCCAGATCCGCGATCGCCGCGTCGAGCTCGGCGGTGAAGCCGTCGTAGTTGGCGGCATCGGCGCGGCCGAGCTCCAGGTCGTATTGCTGGGACGTCGAGCCCAGGTACGCCTCCTTCTTGATCAGTTCGGCTTGCAGCCGGATGAACTCCGGAGAGCCGGCCGCCGATTGCTCGAGCGTTTCCCGGAGCTTCTCGACCTGCTGCACGAGCGCGTCGATCTCCTCCTGGCACGCCGTCCGGCGGGCCTCGAGAACCTTCTCCATGTCGCGCCATTTGGCGCTCTTCTCGAAGACCTGGTTGACGTCGACCACGCCGATGGCGGGCATCCCCGCATCCGGGCGCAGGGCCGCGCCCGCCAGGAGGATGATCGCGAGCGTGCACGCGAGGTACCGCATAACCGCACCTGCCTTTCTTGTCGCAAGTATCTTACGCATGTCGAGGCCGGAGGGCAATGTCAGGAGGCCGCGGCGCATCGGTCCGGTCCGCGGGCGTTCCTCCCGCGCGGCGGCGTTCGAAGGTTGCGCCGGCCGCGCCGCGTCGCGTATGATGCGGGTTGTGCAGCGCGGCGCGCGCGCAGGCCGGGCGCGCGGCGCCATCACGGTAGGTCCTCGGGCGGGCATTGCAGGTCTTCCCCGAAGCCGCGCGCTGCGTCATCCCGCGACCGGCGCGCAGGAAAGGAGGCTCCATGGACGACGCAGAGGCTTTCAAAGCGCTCAAGGATGTGTGCGAGCGCGGCAACGGCATTCTTAAGCACCAGCCCGTCGTGCGGGAGACCTGCGAGGCGTGGACGCGCGGAGCGCGCGAGGCCTGCGCGGCGATCTACGGACCGGCGTCGGCCGAGCTCAGGGAACTCGCGGCCGCGCATCGCAGAATCATGACCAACTTCGACACCGATCCTTCCTACTATCTCACGCAGGTTGTGGCGAATCTGCATCGCGAGCTGAAGGTCATCGATAAACTTCTCAAGGGGAAGGAAGAGGCGGCGCGGGAGCAGGGCGGGCTCGCGAAGGCACTGCGCGTGTTCGCGGGCGTCGTGTGGGCGCGCAGCGCGGCGGCGGCCGAGGGCGCCGCCGCGCTCCTGGCGAAGGGCAATCTCCAGGTCCTGGTGGTGGAAGAGGGCGGCGACCTTCTGGCGAGGATCATGACGCTCGCGACGCTGCGTTACGGAGTCGTGATCGCGCCGCCGGACGCGTCCGGCGGCCTCGCGCCCGCGGCCGCGTTCGCGGCGGGCTGCCTGGCGAGCCGCCTGGGCGTGAGCCGGGTCGCGGTGCTTCTGGAGGCGCCGCAGAAGCTTCCCGCGGCCATGGGGCCGCTGCGCGCCTTCGACCTGGCGGACGAGGCGCGCTGGCGGGCGCAGATCGCCGCCGATCTGGGGAAGATCGCGAAGTGAGCCGCGCGGCCGCCGCCGCGGCGCGCGCGCGCCGGCCCGGGCGCTACCGGGCGGAGCGGCGGGCCGACGCGGAAAGGGGCGCGCCGGAGCCTCCACGCGGCGCAGTCGGCGTCACGGGGCTCGTCGTGTAAGGGCAGCTCGTGATGCCGGCGCGGTGCGCGGCCTCGGCCAGGCCGTGGAGGTGCCGCCCGGCTTCGGTGGGATAGTGTGCGTCGATGCAGGCCGTGCAGAGGTCCCTGCCGGGCAGGCCGATCGCGACGGGGATCTTGGCGCGCGGCACGTACCTGAGCGAGTCCGCGCCGAGTTCGGCCGCCATGATGCTCCGGATCGGCTCGGGGATCTCGTCCTCGATCTCCGCGACATGCGCGCGCGCGAAAAGCTCGCCGACCGTCGACATGTCGATGCCGTAGAAGCACGGGTAGAGAATGGGCGGCGCGGCGATCCGCAGATGCACCTCCCGCGGGCGCCCGCGCTCGCGGATGTGGCCGATGAGGTGCTTGAGCGTCGTGCCGCGGACGATGCTGTCCTCGACCAGCAGCACGCGCTTGCCCTCGAGCACTTCCCTGACGGGGGTGTACTTCAAGGACACGGCGCGGCTGCGCGCGCCGCTCTTGATGAACGTCCGGCCGACGTAGCGGTTGCGTAGCAGCCCCTCGAGCACCGGGATGCCGAGGTGGTACGCCATGCCGTCGGCGGCGGCTTTCGCGGTGTCCGGCACGGGCACGACGATCAGGTCATCGTCCTTGGGCACGGTCTCGATCTCCGCCAGAATGCGGCCTAGGCGGTTCCGGGTGAGGTAGACCGAGCATCCGTCGATCGCCGAGCCGGCGTTGGCGAAGTACACCCACTCGAAGAAGCAGGTGGCGCGGCGCGGGGACTCGGCGAAGCGGCGCACGGCGACGCCGTCGCGGTTGATGAGGACCAGACAGCCGGGCTCCAGGGAGAAGACTTCCTTGAAGCCGAGGTTCGCCAACGCCGCCGATTCGCTGGCGGCGGCGAAAAGATCGTCGCGGATGCCGTAGCACAGAGGCCTGAAGCCGAGAGGGTCGCGGGCGACGACCAGCTCGCCGTCCGCGTTCAAGAACGCGAGGCTGTAGGCGCCGTCGAACTCCCGCGCGACGTTCCCGAACACGCGCTCCAGCGGCGGCCGCTCCTCGCCGGCCAGCTCGCGGGACAGGTAGTGCATGATGATCTCGGTGTCCGTGTCGAGAACGACGTGGTAGCCCTTCTGCTGCTTGAGACGGTCCCGGAGAAGCGCGTAGTTGGCAAGCTGCCCGTTGCAGCCGAAGGAGAACCATTTGTAGATGCGGCCGTGCTGCCGCTCGAAGGGCTGGGCATACGCGCGGTCATCGGGGCCGCAGGCGGAGTAGCGCACGTGGCCGATGGCGGCGCAGCCCCGGCAATGCGCCAAAATGTGCGCCGACTTGCCGCTGTGCCCCAGCCGGAAGGCCTCGTTGACCGTGCCGACCTGCTTGTAGGTGACCAGGAGGCGCCGGCGGGACGGGTCGTAGCTCGTCATCCCGGCGGAGAGCTCGCCGCGCATTTGCATGTCGAGGAGCAGCCGGGTGACGAAGGGCGCGACGTCGCTCTCGGCATCGGGCATGCCGTTCTTCAGGGCGTAAACCGCGGCGATACCGCATTCTTCTCTCACGGCGTGTTCGCACCTCGCATGATGGCCGACGATCCGGACGGTCCGCGCGCGACAGAGGAGCATGGCCCCAACAGGGCGATAATAGCACCGTGCCGCGCCGTTTTCCACTCCCCTTCCCCGGTTTAAGATGAATTCCTGCATTCCCTCCCCGAATCCGGCCGATTGGCGGGCGCTTCAAATTGCGGCGCCGGCGGGCACGGGCTATGATTTGGGCGCGCGCGGGCGCGGCGCGCGCTTTCGTCCCGGCGTTCCTTGGAAGGAGAACTACAGGGCATGGGGGCATTCCGGCGGCGGAGCGGCGCGATCGTGTGTCCGCGCTGCAGCCGCCTCGTGGAGGCGCGGGCGCGGCGATGCCCCGCGTGCGGCATGTGGCGTCCGAGCTTCTGGGGCTTCGGACCGGCGTTGCTCAAGGTGCGATCGCTGCCTTTCCGCGACGGCATCATCGCCTTGTGCGGCGTGCTGTACGCGGGCTCGCTGGCGCTGCACCGCGGAGACGGACCCGACGCCGTGGCGGCCCTGGCCGCGCCCACCCCGGCCGCGCTCATAACGCTCGGCGCGACCGGGCGGATCACGGTGGAGCTCCTCGGGAGATGGGAGACGCTGCTCACGGCGGTGTTTCTCCACGGGAGCCTCCTTCACATCCTATTTAACCTGCTGTGGACGTGGCAGCTTGCCGCGCCGCTCTGCGAACTCTACGACGCGCCCCGCTTCCTGCTCATCTTTCTCGCGGCGGGCGTCGCGGGGAACGCCGCCGGCGTCTTCATCGATGCGGGCGACATCCTGGTGGGCGCCTCGGGCGGGGTCTACGGCCTCTTCGGAGCGCTCGTCTGGTACGGCTTCAGGCGCGGCGGGGTCTTCGGCGCCGGGGTGTTTCGGTTCGGGCTCTTCTGGGCCGGCCTAGGCCTCGTGCTCTCTTTCGCGATTCCGAACTGCGCCGTGTGGGCCCATATCGGCGGGTTCTTCGCGGGCGCCGGCGCGGCCGCGGTGCTCGGTTACCGCGAGCGGCGCCCCAGCAACCCGGCGATCTGCCTGGGCGCGCTCGTGGCCGGGATCGGCGTTTTCGCCGCGTTCTTCGCGTACCTGGGCTTTCCGCCCGAAGGGCTGGACAAGCTGGTGCGTCTGGTGGGAGGCAGGTAGCGCGCGGCGGGGCGGGGACGGCTCCTCTGAGCCGCCCCGCCCCGCCGCGCGTCGAAAACCGTGAGCGCCGTTACGCGCCCGGCACCGCCACCGGCGGAATCGGGATCGTCGCGTCCCAGCTCGACGCGGGCATCTCGCTGTCGTTGACCTTCATCACGTGGTCCCACGTGACGACCTTGCCCGTATAGGCTGACATGCGCCCCATGATGGCCGTCATCGTGCTCTCGCCGACGCCGACGGCCTCGTTGAGGAGCGGTTCGCCGTCGCCGCGCACGATGTTCTTGAGCATGTCGATGTGCTCCTGAACGTAGGGATTCTCGCCGCCGGGCCCCTCGAACACTCTCCGGCCCTTTTGCCAAATGGAGGTGCCGTTGCTCTCGCCGTTGGCGCCCACGATGAACTCCGAGACGTTGTCATCGCAGCCCTTGTACTGGCGGCACATGCTCATCATGTGGACGCCGTCGGCGTAGGCGTAGTCCGCCGTGAGGTGGTCGTAGATGTTGCCGTACCACTCTTCCTTCGGGCGCCAGGCGCAGCCGCCCGAGGCGTAGACGCTCACCGGATGGGCGCCCATGACCCAGTTGCACACATCGAGGTTGTGGAGGTGCTGCTCGACGATCTGGTCGCCGCAGATCCACACGAAGGAGTACCAGGCCTTGAGCTGGAAGTCCATGTCCTTCTGGCCCGGGGTGCGCGGCCGGCCCTTCATGACCGGGCCGCCGCACCAATAAGCGCGCAGCGCCCGGATGTCGCCGATGGCGCCGTCGTGAAGCTTGGCGACGGTCTCCACGTAGTTGCTCTGGTGGCGGCGCTGCGTGCCCGCGACCACCGTCAGATTCTTCCGCACGGACTCCTCGGCCGCCTTGAGGAAGCGGCGGCAGTCCTGGGCGTAGGTGGCCACGGGCTTCTCGCAGAAGCAGTGCTTGCCCGCGGCGACGACGGCCTCGAAATGCTCCGGCCGGAAGCCCGGAGGCGTTGCGAGGATGACGATGTCAACGCCGGAGTCGATCAGCTTCTTGTAGCCGTCGAAATCCCAGAAGGTGCCGGCGGCGCCGACGTTGAAGTGCCTGGCCGAGTTCTTGGCCTGGCCCTCGTACACGTCGTGGACCGCCGTGAGCTCCACCTTGATGCCGGTTTTCTGAGCGGCCTTCAGGATGTCGCCGGCGGCGCCGTTGCCGCGCCCTCCGCAGCCGATAAGGCCCGCCTTGAACGCCACGTCGCCGGCCGCGATGGTCCGGCTCTTCATGGCGGCCAGGCCGACGCCGGCCGCCGCCGCCGACTTCAAAAGGTGACGACGAGAAATTTGGGTGCGCATACGCTCGTTCCTCCAGAAAAAGTTCGCCGAACCGGATGCCCGCGGCGCCGGAGCGCCGCGCACGCCGCGAACCTCATTATAGCCGAGGCGGCGCCGCCGGGCCAAGGCCCGAGGGCGCGCGTCACCACCACTTGCTGCGGATCCGCCGCTGGATATCCGCCGCGTCCACGACCTCGTCGGGCACGATCTCCTGGGCGAGCCTGATGCGCTCGAAGGAGTCGAAGAGGACGGGCGGGATGAAGCGCGTGAGCTGGGCGTAGGCGTGCCGGTCGCCGGTCCCGAAGGGCCGCGAGTAATAGCGGAAGGGGAAGCTCACGTAGAGGAAGTTGCGCGCGCGCGTCATGGCGACGTACAGGAGCCGGCGCTCTTCTTCGAGCTCCTCCTCGGAAGAGGTCGCCAGATCGCTCGGGAGGCAACCGTCGGCCGCGTGGATAATGTAGACGGCGTCGAACTCGAGGCCCTTGGCCGAATGGATCGTCGACAAAACCAGCCAGTCGTCGTCGCGCGACGGGTCGGCGGCGAAGTCCGAAGTGGAGGTGGGCGGATCGAGGGCCAGATCGGCGAGGAACTCGCGCCGGCTTTTGTAGCGCTGCGAGAGCGCCTCCAGGTGGTCGAGATCGCGGTCGCGCACCTCGGCGTTCTCGTACAGGTCCTGAAGGAGGCTGCCGTAGAACTTCCGGACGGCGCTCACCTCCTCGGGAAGCGGGCGCTTCGAACCGTGCAGCTCGCAGAGCAGGTCGACCAGCTTGCCGTAGTGCTCCTCCGCCCGGGAAGGGACGGCGCAGTCCTTGAGGCCGGCGAACGACCCGCCCCCGGCACCGAAAGCCGCGATCACCCGCGCGGCGGTGGACTGGCCGACGCCGGGCAGCAGGTTCAGCATGCGGTGCCAGGCCAGATCGTCGCGGCCGTTCTCCATGACCCGCAGGAAACTGAGCAAGTCCTTGACGTGGGCGGCCTCCAAGTAGCGCAGCCCCCCGAACTTGTGGTACGGGATGCTGCGCCGCACGAGCTCCAGCTCCAGGTTGGCGCTGAGCTGGCTCGCGCGGAAGAGCACCGCCTGGCGCCGCAGCGGCACGCCTTCCTCGCGATGGGCCAGCAGCGTGTCGATGACGAAGGTGCTCTGCTGGGGCTCGTCGTAGCACGTGACCAGGTACGGCTTCTGGGCGCTCGCGCGCTCGCTCCACAGGTCTTTGGTGTAGCGCTCCTTGGCGTAGGCGATCACCTTGTTGGTGACATCGAGCACGGGTTGGACCGAGCGGTAGTTCTGGTCCAGCGTGACCACCGTCGCGTCCGGGAACTCTTTCGGGAAGTCGAGGATGTTTCGGACCGTGGCGGCGCGGAACCCGTAAATCGCCTGGGCGTCGTCGCCGACCACCATGATGTTGCGGTTGTGCCGCCGCATGCGCGCGAGGATCCGGGCCTGGATCGGATTGGTGTCCTGGTACTCGTCCACCAGAATGTGGCTGAAGCGGCTCTCCAGGAGATCCGCGGTGCGGTCATCCTCGAGGAGTTCGTGCCAGAAGAGCAGCAAATCATCGTAGTCCAGCAGGTTGCGCTCCTGCTTGAGCGCGATGTAGCGCCGGAAAAGCTCCGTGAGCCGCTCCTCGTGCTCCAGGCACCACGGGTAGAAACGTTCCAGCGTCTCCCTGAGCGCGGCGCCGCCGCGGCCGGTGTTGACGGTGCGGGAGTAGACCGCGAGCAGGGTTCCCTTCTGGGGGAAGCGCTTGGGCTGATCGGCCGCCTTGGCGTCGCGCCGCGCCATGTCCATGAGGTCGCGGCTGTCGCCCTCATCGAGCACCGTGAACTCCGGCGCCAGGTTGATCGACGCGGCGTAGGTGCGCAGCAGCCGGTTCGCCGTGGCGTGGAACGTGCCGCCCCATGCCCGCGCGAAGGCGTTCCGGCCGGCCCTGCCGATGACGGCCTGGGCGCGGCGGAGCATCTCCGCGGCCGCGCGGCGCGTGAAGGTGAGGAGCAGAATCGTCTCGGGGCGCACGCCGTTCTTGACGAGGTGCGCGACGCGGTAGGCCAGAGTCTTGGTCTTGCCCGAACCCGCGCCCGCGATGACCAGCACCGGACCCTCGAGGATCTCGACGGCCTGGCGCTGCCGGGGATTCAGTTCTTCTAGATAGTTCATACCGGGCTCTCGGGGGGCGCCGGACGCGCGCGGCGGAGCCCTCGCCGCGGTCCGGCCCCGCAGTCCGGATTATGGCGCGCGCCGGGGCCGAGCGCCAGATGCGCCGCGGGGCCGCGCGGCGGCGCGGGCGCGGAGGGCCCGTTCACCAGACGATGTCCGGGCAGCCCTCGATCTTGACGCGGGTCGTGCCGAGCACGTGCGCCGGCCCGTGCGCGAAAAGATATGCCAGCAGGTAGACGGGGTCGGCGAGATCGACCTTCCCATCGCCGTTCATGTCGAGCAGCACGAGGGTGCCGCCCTGGTTGAGGCTCGGGCCGTCGCAAGGCGGCACCAGGCTGCCGCCCGCGAACAAGAGGCGCAGGAGCCCGACGGCGTCGGAGATGTCCAGGCGTGCGTCCTGATTGGCGTCGCCGGGCATCTGCCAGCCGCCCGGCTGGACGCTGTCGGGATCTCTTTGGCCCGGCGAGCCGTCGATGGCGGTGCTCGCGCGCCAGGTCTCCGGGTCGCTGAAGAAGTTCGGGGCCGTCGCGGGATCGACCAGTACGAGGGAGTAGCCGCTGCCGTCGGTCTCGGGATACCAATAATCGTTGTAAACGAAGTCCAGGATGGGTTCGTTGAGCGGTCCGACGAACTGGATGCGTTCCCCGCGGTTGCTCAGGAAACCGGTGTACTGGCCCAGAATGATGTCGCCCGACCAGCCGTAGCGCGACGTGAAAGCCGCGATATTCTTGACGATCACCCCGTACGCGCCGGCCTCGAGCACCATGCCCTCGGGAAAGGTGAACTCGATGCCGTCGGTGAAGCGCGCTCCCGAGAGATCGTAGGGCGCGGCGCTCTTGTTGTGGATTTCGATGAACTCGAAATCGTTGTCGCGGTACGGGCTGGGCGGCACGGGTTCCCGCGGGTGGTACATAATCTCCGTCACGGTGAGGGGCGGCGGATTCACCACGTAGGTCGCCTCGATGATGCCGCTCCACCGCGTGCTCTGCTTGGCCCGGACCCGCACTAGGGTGTTGTTGTTGACGGTGATCGCGCCGCTGTACAGGATCGCGCTCGGCGCGATGCCGCCGCCCCGAAGGCGCGGATCGGAGCCGTCGAGGGTGTAGTAGGAGGCCCCCGCGGGCGTCGAGATGGTGAATTTGAAGCCGGCCGGCACGATACCGCCGTTGTGGCTCAGCGTGGGCGCTTCAAGATAGTTGCCGCTGATCCACGCCGCCCGCCCGCTCATCCAGTCCTTCATCCAGTTCAGCTCGGCCTGCCAGGTGGGGGCGACGTACCAGTTGGGCCAAACATAGACTCCCAGGATCTGCCATCGCACGAAATTGCGGGCCTGGGATTCGAGCAGCAGATCGGCCCACGCATCGACGCGGGCCAGCATGGCGGACGTGGCCAATTGCTTGCGCGAGATGGCGGTCCACCGGTCGATCGTCTTCTGGAGGAACTCGGGGTCCTGGCGCATCCGCTTCCACCAGTGGGCCGCCCCGCCGCTTTGGTCCAGATACCACCCGGAAGTGATCCACCCTTCGGCGTAGTTGGCGTTGCCGAAGGACAGGTTGAAGTCCCAGATCGGGCCGGACGCGAGCTTGCCCTCGCGGTCCTTGTAGAAGAAGGTGCTCAGGCGGTAGCCGTCGATGTTCTTCGCGAGTTCGGTGAGGAGAAAGTGGTCGATGAAAGAATCCACATCGACATAAGCGGCGTAGCCGGTGGCGGGGTCCGTGAAGTTCGCGCTGTAGAGCGCGGCCTCGAAGGTGTCCAGATAACCCCGGATGTAGGCTTTCTGGGCCGGCGTGATCGCGACTTCCTTGGGAAAGACGTAGCAGAACTGCGTGCCGCGCGCCGTGGAGAAGCCCGCATCGCCGGGGTCGAGGCGGTCGACCTTGAGGATGTAGCCGCCGGTCACCTCCGGCGAGGTATTCTGGGACGGGAGGAGCTTGGCGACGTCGATGCGGTCCTCATCGCGCTTGAGCTTCTCCATGAAGACATAGACGCCGACATAGTCGGCCGAGGTGAGCGGCCCGGCGGTCGTCTTCAGATATGCCTCGACGAACCGGGTTCTGCAGGCGTAGGTGCCGATCTCGTTGCTGAAGCCGTAGGCGAGCACGTTGCGCATGAGCGCCTTGTCGCTGTAGGGGCCGTAGAGAATCCAGTCCGATTCGCGCGGCAGCCCGAGGATCGACGCGTTGTAATCCTGGCCGTGCTCGTCCCACAGTTCGATGCTGAACTGTTTCTTCGGGAAACCCGCGGAGCTCGAGCCCCGTTGCTTGATGCCGATAACGCTCTGGAACTGCGGCACGGAGTTCAAGGCGGTGCGCTCGCCGTCCGCCGTGAAGACCTGCATGAAGCCGGGGACGCGGGGATCCTGGGGGATGCCGACCCCGAAGGTGTTGACGACCACAAGGGGGAGATTCGACGTGAAGCCGGCGGCCGTCGAGTCGAGCCGCGTGTACGCCTGTGTGACGATCCGGCTCGGCACGGCGTTCGGCGCATAGACGCAGGCCCTGACAATGGTGTTCTGGGTGATCGATAACGGCGTCGAGTAGACGGACCAGGATTCGGGCGGCGAGGAAGCCGACCAGGAGCGCGTGTAGCGGATCACGGATCCCGGGGCGGGCGAGAACAAGACGAGGGAGAAATTGCCGGTGTAGACGCCGCTTTCGTGGGAGAACACCGGCGCGGGGCTGACCGCGAGGTGCCCGGAGCTGCTGTTGATCGATCCCGGCGTGGGCTCGTTCAAGTAGTACGCGGCGCTTGTGTCCATGGCGCCCGCCACCACGGCGTCCAGCTCCGGGACGATCAGGAAGTCCGAGCTGGTGACGGGATAGTTCATGCCGTGAATGGCCAGCACGTTGGCGCCGTCGCGGAGCACGCCCGCGTCGACGCCCATCTCCCACTCCTCGAAGATGACCGCCTGCGAATCCTGGTGGATCGTCGTGGCGCACGAGTTGTGGGCAATCGCGGCGGGCGCGTTCTTGCTCATGATTCTGACGCCGTTCAGGTACGCGACGAAACCGTCGTCGTACTTCATGCGCAGGCGCACCGTGGAGACGGAGGCGCCGTTGGCGAGAAAGAAGGGGACCCGCATGTACGCCGAGCAGTTGACGTTGTACATGGCGGCGTTCAGATCGATATCGAAGAGGCCCTGAAACCCCGAGGCGCGTTCGAAGCCCATGCTGGCCTCGCCGCTGATCCAGGACGAATCGTTGAAGCCGACGGCGGTCCATGTCAGGCCCAGGAATCCGTCGATGGGCACATAGGCGCGCGCGGGGGCGCCGGGCCCGATGACGTTGAAGGCGGACGACATCTGTTTGAAGCCGTAGGAGACGTCCTCGATCTGGGGCGGGTAGTCCTCGTATTCGTGCACGATGGTGACGCCGTCGGCGGCGGTAAGGGCCAGGTACTCGCCGTCGGCGCGGAGCTGGAAGTTCGTGTGGAGCTGATAGGCGGGATTGCGGCGGTCCTTGCCCGACGCGAAAACCAGCATGAACTTGCCGGCCCCGATGGTCACGGCGGGAAAAACCCACTTGCGCAGGTATTGCGGATTGTCGGTAAGCGACCACCCGTTCAAGTCGACGGCGGCGCCGCCGGCGTTGTAAAGCTCGATCCAGTCGGTGTACTCGCCGTCCTCGTCCCGGTTCGACGTGAGGTTCGAAGCCATGAACTCGCTGATGAACACCTGTGCGGCGACATTGAGCGGCGCGGACAAAGGAAGGATTAGAAGAAAGAACCAACGCAGATGTCGTCGTTGAAGCATGGCTCGCGTAACCTCAGCCCGTTGATGCAGCTATAACAATCATACAGCCTCGGGGCCGTTGCCAGAAGAGTCCGAGCCGCGGCGCGCGGCGTTCTCCCAGCCTCGGGGATGCACGTCCGGGAAGTTGTCCATGAGGCGCGCGCGGCGGCTTTCGGCGAGAGCCTCGTAGGCCTCGGCGAGCTTCATGGTCGCCTGCTGCGCGACGCAATGGCGCCGCCAAGTGACCGCTTCGGCCGCCTGCTCCTTGCCGCCCACGATCCAGACGTTGGGGGTCTTGCCGGTCACGGCGTTGCGGATCTTCTTGTTGAAGGAGTCCGCCGAGTCGTCGACTTCGGCTCGGAGCAGGTCCGTCCTGAGCCGGGCGGCGATGTCGCGAGCGTACCGCTCGAAGCGCTCGGCGACGGGGATCACCACGACTTGGACGGGCGCCAGCCAGGTCGGGAACGCGCCGCCGAGGTGTTCCAGCAAGAACGCGATCATGCGCTCGTGCGTGCCCAGCGGCGCACGGTGGATGACCAGGGGCCGCCGGCGCGTCCCGTCCGGCGCCGTGTAAACCAGATCGAAGCGCTCGGGCATGGCGAAATCCAACTGCGTCGTCGAGGCGGTCTCCTCCCGGCCGATGACGTTCCTGAGCTGGTAGTCGATCTTCGGCCCGTAGAAGGCGGCCTCGCCGGTGCGCTCCTCGAAGGGGAGCCCGCACTCCTTGAGAACGTCCCGGACGATCTCCTCGGACTTCTCCCACAGATCCTCGTTGGCAATGTATTTGTCCTTGTCCTTGCTGTGGAGCGAGAGCCGGATCCAGAAGTCCTTGATGCGGAACATTTCATAGTAATAGCGCGACAGGTTGATCGTGCCCAGGAACTCCTCCCGCACTTGATCCAAGCTGCAGTAAATGTGCGCATCGTTCATGCACATGCCGCGGACGCGGAGCAGACCCGCCAGTTCGCCCGACTTCTCGTAGCGGTAGCAGTCGCCGTATTCGGCGAGGCGCAGGGGCAGCTCGCGGTAACTGCGCGGCCGCGCGAGGTAGATCATATGGTGGTGGGGGCAGTTCATGGGCTTGAGGTAGTATTCCTGGTCATCGTCGAGCGTCATGGGCGGGTACATGCTACCCTGGTAGTAAGGCAGGTGCCCGGAGCGGTGGTACAGCGCGGCCTTGGTGATGTGCGGAGTCGCGACGCGCTTGTAGCCGGCCAGGAACTCCCGCTCGGCGGCCAGCGCCTCGAGTTCCTGGCGGATGACGGCGCCGTTCGGGAGCCAGAGAATCAAGCCGGAGCCGACCTCGTCGGCGATGGAGAAGATCTCCAGGTCCTGCCCCAGCTTGCGGTGGTCGCGCTCCTGGGCCAGCTTCAGGCGCTCCAGGTACGCCTCCAGGGCGGTCTTGGTGGGCCACGCGGTGCCGTACACGCGCTTGAGCTGCTTCTGCTTCTCGTCGCCGTGAAGGTAGGCGCCCGAAACCTGCATGAGCTTGAAGGCGCCGATGCGGCCCGCCGAGGGCACGTGCGGCCCGCGGCACAGGTCGGTGAAGGCGCCGGGGTCATCGCCCGTGCGGTAGAAGCTGATGACCTCGCCCTCGGGGACGGCGCGGAGGTTCTCGGTTTTGTAGGCATCGCCCGCGACGCGCGCCATGGCCTCCTCGCGGGTGCACTCGATGCGGCGGAACGGCTTGTCGGCCGCGACGATCTTCGCCATGGCGGCTTCGATGGCCGGAAAGTCGTCGCTTCCCAGGGGGCGGTCCAGGTCGATGTCGTAGTAAAAGCCGTTCTCGACGGGCGGCCCGTAGACGAGCTTGGCCTCGGGAAAGAGGGACACGATGGCCTCGGCCATGACGTGGGAGGCCGAGTGGCGGATGAGCGCGAGCGCCTCCCGGTCGAGCCGGTCGATTTCGCCGTCCTTGACGCCCCGGGGCTGCGCCGTGATGATCCGCGCCGCGCCCCCCGCCGCGAGCGGCCGGTCCAAATCGAAGATCTCGCCGTCGACGGCGACGCCGAGGGCCGCCGCCGCCAGCTTGGCGCCGATCGAGGCGGCGATCTGCCGGCCGGTCGTGCCCGCCGGGAGGACAAGCTCGCTTTTGTCGGGCAGGGTGAAACGAAGGTCCGTCATGGGAATGCTCCTTGGTTCGCGGCGCCGCGCGACGCGCGCGCCGGCAGCACGGCCGGGCGCGTGGGCGGGCTTCGCCCGCGCGGGTCCGGAGAACAGTAAGAATATCGGCCCCTGAGGCTTCTTCAAGAAGTCCTTTCGCGCCGGCGGCCCTTGGCGCGGCATCAGGCCGGGCGCTACACTTGCCCGCATGCGGATCCTGCTGCTTGTCGCCGATTCGCTTCGGCCCGATTTCCTCGGTTGCTACAACCCGGCGCGGCGGACCCGCGTCGTCGATCTGCTGGCGGCCGATGGAGCGCGGTTCGAGACCGCGGTGGCCTCCGCGCCGTGGACGGTGCCCGCCATCGCGTCGATCTGCACCGGAGTGGCGGCGCAGCGGTTGGGCCTCGTGCGTTGGGAGCAGCCCTGGAGCCCCGCGGCCGCGACCCTGTTCAGCCGCCTGCGCGCGGGGGGCTTCCAGGTTGCGTCGTTCGTGTTCGAGCCCGCGCATCTCTTCTTCAAGTGCCCCGAGGCGGCCGTGGCGGGCTCTTCCCAGGATCCCGCCGCCATGCGGGCGTGGTTCGCCGACCGCGGCCGAGGCGGGTATTTCGCCTTCGTTCACTACTGGTGGACGCATCTGCCCTACCTGCCGCGGCGGTTCGCGCTCGCCGAGTGGGACGCGCGCTGCAAGGCGCAGCTCGCGACCCTTGCGGACCCGGACCCCTGGCGGCGGGAGAAGAACCGCGCCGCGCTCAGGGAGCTCTACGCCCGCGCGGTGGATTACTTCAGCGAGGAATGGCTGCCGGCGCTGCTCAAGGTCGCGCGGCCCGATTTTCTCATCATCACGGCCGATCACGGCGAGTCGTGGGGCGAGCGCATGGGCCCCGCCGAGCGGCCGCGTAGGATCTTCGACCTGCACGGAAGGCATCTTTTCAACGAGGTGCTCGAGGTGCCGCTCATCATGCACGCCCCCGGCCTGGTGCGCCCCGGAGTCGTGCGCGGGATCGCGCGGAGCATCGACATCATGCCGACGGTGCTGGCCCTGGCCGGCGTGCGCGAGGGCGGCGATGCGATCCAGGGCGTTTCGCTGCTCCCGGCCATGGAGCGGGGCATCGCCGCGAACGGCCCGGCGTTCTTCGCCCGCAACCGCGACTTCGCGCCCGAGGAGGCGCTGCCCGAGAGCCTTGACGAAGCGTACGCCGAGATCGGATGCCGCGAGGGGCGCTGGAAGGTCATCCGCGCCATCGAGACCGGCGCGGCGCGGGCCTACGACCTGGCGGAAGACCCGGGGGAACGGCGGCCCTTCACGCCGCGCGAAGGGCCGAGCGCGGAACTTTTGCGCGCCCTCGATGCCGAGATCTCCCAGGCGGCGCGCCGCCTCGATCCGCGGGATTACACCGCGGTGCGCGCGCAGCTCGCGCAGCTCGGCTATCTGTGAGAACGGGGCGCCGCGCTCGGGCGGCCGCGCGGCGATCTTCCGCGGACTTCCCGGGGAAGCCGGCGGTCGGCGAGACTAGGAGGAAGCATGACGGCGACATCGTTTCTGTGTTTGATTATCTGCGCCCGGTTCACGGCGTACGAGTCGCGCCCGGGCAATCCGTTTTCCGTGCCGGGCAAGGAGCGCGGCTTCGTCTTCGACCTGCGGGTGGAGGCCGCCGCGGCGCGGCCCCATCCCTGGCTTTTCATCTCGAGGGCCGAGATCGCGACGGCGCGGGAGGCGGCGCGGGGCGCCCTCGCCGGCGAGTTCCGGCAGCTTGTCCGCGACGCCGAGGCGGCCCTCGGCGCGGCCGGCGCCGCGCCGGAGGAGGGCTGGTACGACGCCGTCAAGGGCCGGCCTTTCGATGCCGTCTATCCCGAAGTCTACGCCCGCACGGCGCGGGAGCCCGCCGCGGCTTGGCGGCCCATCGTGACCATGGCCCGCGCCTGGGCGCTCAGCGGCCGCGCCGAGTTTCTGGCCCCCGTCGTGGCGCAGCTCCGCGCCTGGGCGGATTACCGCTTCGCCGTCGAGCATTACGATGTGGGCCTCAACTACGCGATCTGGGTCTTGATGGCCCTGGAGTGCTGCGATCTGGTTTTCGACGAACTCGCGCCGGGGGACCACGCGGCCCTCGCCGGTTTCTTCGGCCGCGCGCTGGGCGCGGTCCTCCGCAACGACTGCTTCTGGCTGGAATACGACATCGGCGGCGGGCTTAACAACCACCTGGCCTGGCATCGGTACGCCGCGGGCGCCATCGGCCTTTTCTGGGGCGAGACGGCCGCCGTCGACTTCACGCGGAACGGGGCGCGCTCCCCCAGCGAGCTCGCCGAACGCGGCCTTCGCGACGGCGGCTTGTGGCTGGAGGGAAGCATTCCGTATCACCTGACGGCGCAGTATCCCCTAATCGCGGTGCTGCGCCTTTACCGCCGCGCCGGGTTGGACCTTCCTCCTCCGGCCGGGGGAAGGTCGTTCCAGGATTTCTACCGAGGGCCGGCCCGGGTTGTCTTCCCCGATCTGGTGTTGCCGCCGCTGGGCGATGCCTACGGCGCGCGTTCGTATCTTCCGGACGCGGGCGCGTGGCGCTTGGCGGCCGAGCTGTGGCCGGACGGCCTCGCCGCATACATGCTGTCTCGGAGGGTCAAGACGGACCCGTGGGAGACGCTGACCGCGCCGCCTTTGCCGGCGCGCCCCGAGCCGCCCGTGCTGGCGAGCGAGCTTTTCACCGAGCACGGCTACGCGGTCCTGCGCGTGCCCGAGGGGCCGCCCTCGCCGGCGCAGGCCATGGTTCTGGCGACCTACGACGCCGCCGGCGTCCACGGCCACGCGGACAAGCTGTCGTTCATGCTTTTTGCGGGCGGCAAGCTCCGCCTCGAGGACCGCGAGGCGGTCACGGGCGCCGTGCACTCCTTTTCGTCGGACATCCAACGCACGCTGAACCGGCACACGATCTGCCATAACGCGCTGCTTGTGGACTGGCGGGCGCAGCGCGGGGCCGCCGAGAAGCTGGATCTCGTCGGCTTTCGGCGCGGCGAGGGCTTCGCGTGCGTCACGCTCGCCGATTTCCGAGGACGCCTCTACGAGGGCGTGCGCCAGATGCGCAGCCTCGTCCTCCTGCCCGATGCCTGCCTGGACATCCTCACGGCGGCGGCCGATCGCGAGGCCGCCTTTGTCCTTGCGCTGCACCCGGCGGGCGAGCTCGCGGGCGCCGCCTTGGAATGGCGCGAGGCCGCGCTTCCCGAGGGTCGGCCGTGGTCGTGGCTTGCCCGACCCCGCAAGATCGAGCGCGCGGGCACGGCCCGCTTCCCCTTCGCGGATGGCGCCGACCGTTTCACGGTGCTGAGCGTGTGTCCGCCCGCGACGGCGGCTTGGCTGATCGATTTCCCGACGCGCGACGATGGCTCGGCGCACAAGCCGCTCCTCCTGCGCGTGGCGACGGGCGACCGCGCCCGCTTCGTCCACCTCTTCTTTTTCGGCGCCGGCCCAGAGCCCAGCGTCGAGTGCCGCGAGCTGGGCGGCGACCGCCTTCTTCGCGTCGCCCTGCGGCGCCCGGGCGCGGCGGAGCAGGTCTTCATTCTGCCGGACCTGCCGTGAAGCCGCGGGAGCGCGCGCGTTGACGGCGAGTTGCCGCGGCGCATATACTGGCCTTGTCCGGGAGCGAAAGCTATGAAAGGGAGTCGAACGCGGACTGGGCCGGTGTCGCGCCGCGCGTTTCTGGCGCGGTCCTTGGGCGCCGCGGCGCTCGTTCCGAGTTTCGTTCCGGCCCGCGTCTTGGGAAGGGACGGCGGCGCGGCGGCCAGCGAGCGCATCGTCTTGGGCGTGATCGGTCTCGGCCCGCGAGGCCGGTACGTGCTGTCAAGCATGCTGCTTGAGCGCGATGCGCAGTTCGTCGCGGCTTGCGATGTGCAGCGCGCCCGGCGCGAGGGCGGCAAGCAGATGATCGACGAGCGCAACGGCAACCGGGACTGCGCCGCCTACCGGGACATGTTCGAGGTCCTGGCGCGTCCGGATATCGACGCGGTGCTCGTCGCGACGGGCGACCGGTGGCACGCCCTCGCCTCGATTCTGGCGGCGAAGGCCGGCAAGGACGTCTACAGCGAGAAGCCTTGCGGGCTCACGATGGGCCAGGTGCAGGATCTCGCCGACGCCATGGAGCGCATGGGCCGCGTGTTCCAGGCGGGGACCCAACGGCGCAGCCAGCGCAACTTCCAGTACGCCGTCCAGTTGGCGCGGAGCGGCGCGCTGGGACGGCTCAGAACTCTGCACGCGTCGGTTTATTTCCCGGCGCGGCGCTTCGACTGGCTGGCTCCGGAGCCCGAGCCTCCCCTCGAGGAGTGCGACTGGGATCGGTGGCTGGGGCCCTGCCCGTGGCGGCCCTACAACAGCGCCTATGTCGGCGGCGGGTGGCGGGGGCATTACGATTTCGAGGCCGGCGCCAACTTCCTGGACTGGGGCGCCCACACCCTCGACCTGTGCCAGTGGGCCAACGACGCCGACCACACGACGCCGCTTGAGTTCGAGGCGGGGCCCGCGGGGATCACGGCGCGGTATGCCAACGGCGTCACGCTCCTCTGCGATTTCCTGGCGACGCCTTTCGGCGACCGCGCGCCGCAGTACCGCACCGCGACGGGCACCTGCCCGGTCAGGTTCGAGGGCGACGAGGGCTGGGTGGAGACAGGCGACAACGGGCCCATCGTGCTCTCCGAAAGCCTGGCGAAAACCCGCGGGAAGGTTTTCGCCGCGCCGGGGACGAGCGCCGCCGAGCATGCCCGCGACTTCTTCGATTGCGTCAAGTCGCGGGGCGTGACGGCCTGCAACCCGCGGGTCATGCGCCGGTCGCATATCGCGAGCTTCGCGGCCGCGCTCGCGTGGGAGCTGGGCCGCAAACTCGTCTTCGATCCGGTCAAGGAGGAGTTTGTCGGGGACGACGAGGCCAACCGCATGCGCCGCCGCGCGATGCGGGAGCCATGGCACATCTGAGAAGCGGCGGCCTGGGGCGCGCCGCGGAAAGGCGGGCACGGTGATCGCGCGATACACGCTCGCGGTTATGGCGGCGGCATGGTGCGCGCTCCCGCGTCCCGGCGCCGCCGCCGAGGTTGGGGGGAAGGCGCCGGAGACGCCCGCGCTCCTAGCGGTGCTCGCTTCCGACGCGGCGGTCTTCGAGAAGGCGCAGGCCTGCCGATGGCTCGGCGCCCGCGGCGCCAAGGAAGCCGTGCCGGCGCTGGCGGCGCTTCTGGCCGACGAGCGGCTTGCCGCCTACGCGCGCGACGCTCTCGAGAAGATCGCCGATCCGGCGGCCGGCGCCGCGCTCCGGGAGGCGCTGGGCCGGCTGGAGGGCAAGCTTCTGGCGGGCGCCGTCAACTCCATCGGCGCGCGGAGGGATGCGCCGGCTGTCGGCGCGCTGCGCGCCATGGCGGGCGATCCCGCCTCGGGCGCGGCGCGCGAAGCCCTGTGCGCCCTGGGCCGCATCGCCACGACGGAAGCGGGCGAGGCCCTCGTGCGCGCGCTCGCCTCGGGGCCCGAGGCGCTGCGGCCGGCCGCGGCCGAAGGGTGCGTCCTGGCCGCCGAGCGCCGGGCGGCGGAAGGGGCGCGCGATGCAGCGCGGGAACTGTACGACGCAGCCCGCCGGGCGGACGTGCCCGCGCCCATTCGGGCCGCCGCCACATGCGGGGCGATCGCCGTCCGCGGGCCCGCGGGCCTGCCGCTCTTGATCGAGGCGCTGGAGTCAGGCGATGGCATTGCGCGCGGCGCCGTCCTCGGCCTCCTTTACCGCGAATTGCAGGAGCCGGAGGTGACGCGGGCCTTGGCCGCGGAACTGGGCCGGCTGCGGCCGGCGCTGCAGGCGCTGCTGATTCCCGTCCTGGCCCGCCGCGACGAACCGAGCGCGCAGGGAGCCGTCGAGGCCGCGGCGGCGAGCGGCGCGGACGCGGCGCGCATCGCCGCCTTGACGGCGTTGCGGGACCGCGGCGGACCGAGAGCCCTCGCGGTCGTCGCGGCGCGCGCCCGCGATGCCGATGCGCGCCTTCGCGCCGATGCTTTCCGCGTGTTGGGGGAATGGCGCGGCGCGGAAGCCGGGCCGGCGCTGCTCGCGCTGGCCAAGGACGCGGGCGACGATCGCGATGCGCTCCGCGCCTTCGGCGCGATTGCCGCGTTGGTGCGGCGGGTCGACTTCTCGAGCGGGCGGGCTCTCGCGCGGGACGCGCTTGCCGCCGCGCAGAGCGACGAAGAGAAGCGGCCCGTGATCGCCGCGCTGGGGGCGGCCGGCGACGCCGGGGCCTTCGCGCTTCTTGAGGCCTGCGCGGAAGCGCCGAGTCTGCGCGAGGATGCCTGCGAGGCGGCGGTCGCCATCGGCGAACGCCTGGCTCGCGCGGCGGTCGACGCCGCGCCCGACGCGGTCCAGGCGGCGATGGCGAAGGTGATCGCGGCCACGCGGCGCGAGGAACTCGCCGCGCGGGCGGCGAAGGTGGTCGGCCGCCTGGAAGAAGCGCGAGCGCCGCGCGCCGAAAAGAAGTGAGCCCGCGGCCGCGCCGCGGGACTGCGCCGGAGATCCGCGGCTGATTGAAGGGCGGCGACGATGCATGCAATCCGTCGCCGAACGCCGCGGAACGATGGCGATTTCTTATCCCGCCCCGGCGGCCCCTCGCCCCGCCGCGGTCAATTGCCGGATTTAGGCCGGAGCCCGCAGCGTCCGACGGCCCCGCGTGTGGACAGACTGCTTGACCGCGAGTAGACTGGCTCCTTCGGGGTGCGCGCCTATCACGGTCGGGCGCGCGGGAAAAAAGAGGTGACACCCATGCGTATGCGAGAACGTATCGTCCGCGCCGCCTGTGTCGCGGTTTCGCTGGCCCCGGCCTGTCTGGCCTGGGGCGCGCCGGCCTCGGCCGGGAAAGTGCTGGTCTCCTTCGCGGGCCGCTTCGACCTCGAAACGGTCGGCCGTCAGGATGCGACGGTGGCGTTGGTCGGAGACGAGTTCGCGCGGGCTCTCCGCGTCGCGACCGGGCACAGAGCGCAGTGGCCGGGCGTCAGCTTCAAGGCGCCCGGCGGGGCGTGGGACTTGTCGGGTTACGCCGAAATCGCTTTCCGCGTCGCGAACCTCGGTTCCCGGCCGACGGAGGTTTACTGCCGCGTCGATTCTCCCGGCGGCGACGGCTCCAAGAATTGCGTCACGGCCCATGTGAGCCTCGACCCCGGGCAATCCGGGCGGTTGCGCGTGCCCCTGCGCCGGCAGCTTCCCGCCGCGCTGTCCGAGAAGCTTTTCGGCATGCGCGGCTACCCCGGCGGGTACGTCAAGGACGACGGCCTCGATGCCGCGCGGGTGACGCAGATTCTCGTCTTTGTGAGCAGACCCTCTGACGACCGGATGTTCCAGCTCGGGCCGATCGCGGCCGAGGGCACCCACGCTCCCGAGTCCTGGCTCTCCCTGCCGCCCGAGAAGTTCTTCCCCATGATCGATCGGTTCGGCCAGTTCGTGCACAAGGACTGGCCCGGCAAGACGCGCTCCGAGAAGGATCTAGCCGCGGCGATCAAGGAGGAGGCGGCCGACATGGCCGCGCACCCGGGGCCCGGGGATTGGAACCAGTACGGCGGCTGGAAGAGCGGCCCCAAGCTCAAGGCGACGGGCTTTTTCTACCCGGCCCTTCACGCGGGCAAGTGGTGGCTCGTCGATCCGGAAGGGTGCCTCTTCTGGTCGCACGGGTCGGACTGCGTCGGCCCGGGGGAAGGGATGACGCCCATCAGCGACCGCGAATTCTACTTCGCCGGGCTGCCGGCCGAGGGCGACCCGCTGGCGGTCTTCTACGGGCGGGGCTCTTGGGCGCCGCACGGCTACTACAAGGACAAGGGCTCCTTCCGCACGTTCAACTTCACCGGCGCGAACCTCCTGCGGAAATACGGGGAAGGCTGGGCGGAAAAGGGCGCCGAGGCCGCGCACCGGCGCCTCCGATCCTGGGCGATGAACACCATTGCGAACTGGTCCAGCGCGCGGGTCTACCTCATGCGCAAGACGCCGTACGTCGTGTCGATCGCAAGCGGCGGCGCCAAACCCATCGAGGGGAGCACCGGTTATTGGGGCAAGTTCCCCGATCCCTTCGATCCGTCCTTCCGGAAGGCCATCGCGCGGCCCATGGAACGGGAGGCCGGCCGAACCGCCGGCGACCCGTGGTGCATCGGCTACTTCGTGGACAACGAGCTGGGGTGGGGCGACGAGCTCTCGCTGGCGAAGGCGGCCCTGGCGTCGCCGGAGGAGCAGGCGGCCAAACAAGAGTTTCTGAAGGACCTGAAGGCGAAGTACGGGAACGTCGCCGCGCTCAACGCCGCGTGGGGCGTCGCGCACGAATCGTGGGAGGCGCTGGCCGCGAGCCGCACGCCGCCTGACGAGAACAAGGCCCGCGCGGACCTGGCCGCGTTCTACACGCGCATCGGCGAGGAGTATTTCCGCGTGTGCCGGGACGAGGTCAAACGGATCGCCCCGAACAACCTCTACCTCGGGTGCCGTTTCGCGTGGGTCAACGACCGCGGCGCAAGGGCCTCCGCCGGGTACTGCGATGTCATCGGGTACAACCTCTACGAAAACAGCGTCGCGGATTTCAAGCTGCCCTCCGGCCTGGACAAGCCCGTCATCATCGGCGAGTTTCACTTCGGCGCCCTCGACCGGGGCATGTTTCACACGGGGCTGCGGCCCACGGCGAGCCAGGAGGCGCGCGCGGCGGCCTATAGGAGCTATGTCACCGGCGCCCTCAAGAACCGCTTCATCGTGGGCACCCATTGGTTCCAGTACGGCGACCAGGCGACGACCGGCCGCGGCGACGGCGAAAATTACCAAATCGGGCTGGTCGACATCTGCGACCGCCCGTATCCGGAAACCATCGCGGCGGTGCGCGAGATCGGCGCTTCGATGTACAAGACGCGCCTCGAGGCGCCCTGACCCGAGAATTCGGCCGGCTGCTTTTCCGGCCGGCCCCGCGCGCCTTGGGGCCGGAGTCGGAGGGAGGTGCGTATGCGCGTTGCCCGTTCCTTCGTTCCCGCCGCGGCGCTGGCGTGCCTCGCCGCGGTTGCGCCCCTCGGGGCCGCCGGCCCGGCGCGGATCTTCCCCGCGCCGGCGGGCGAGGATCTGTCGCGGGCTTTCAGCGTCGCGGTGGACGGGCGGGACTGCCCCGTGTATATCGCCCGCGTGGCGCCCCGCGACCCGGCGCGGCGCTGGGCCGCCATGGATGACAAGAAAAACTCGGCGGATTTCTTCGAGACGGCCGCCTTCGCCGCCTTTGAGATGGACGGCCCCGTGAGCGTGGTCGTGACCTGCCCGAAACCGGTGGCGTCGGCCAAGGTGCTGCCGTCGTCCTACGGCATCGCCCCTTCGGTCGCGGGGGCGGCGGTGGCGCTGGCGCTTGAGCGGCCGCGGCACCTCACGCTGGAAATCGATGGCGATTGGGTGGGCTCGCTGCACATCTTCGCCGATCCCTTGGAGCGGGACGCGCCCAAGCCCGACGACCCCGCCGTCATCTATTTCGGACCGGGCATTCACGAGGTGAGCCGCCTGGTCGTCGGAGACGGAAAGACGGTCTACGTGGCCGGCGGCGCCATCGTGCGCTGCGTCGTCCGTCCGGACGAGCCCTTCAGCATCAGCTCGTACAGCGGGCTCAAGAACTACGCGCCCGCCATCGAGCTCCGCGGGAAGAACATCGTGCTTCGCGGCCGGGGCATTATCGACTCCTCGGCCTGCCCGACGCACGCGCGCAACCCCATCTTCGTCAAGGGGCGGGACATTGCCCTGGAAGGGGTGATCGTGCGGGACGCGAGCACATGGACGATTCCCATCCGCGAGTCGGACCGCGTCACGGTGCGCAACGTGAAGATCCTCGGCTACCGCGCCAACTCCGACGGCATCGACATCTGCAACAGCCGCGACGTGGCGGTGGAGGACTGCTTCATCCGGACGCTCGACGACCTGATCGTGGTCAAGTCGGACAAGGGCCGCGGGCCCGTGCGCCGCGTTGCGGCCCGCCGGTGCGTTCTCTGGAACGAGGTGGCCCACGCCCTAAGCATCGGGGCCGAGCTCCGCGAGGACGTCGACGACGTCCTCTTCGAGGACTGCGACGTGATCCGCGACAAGGGCCGCGAGTGGACGCTGCGCGTGTTCCACTCGGACGCCGCCGTGATCTCGAACGTGCGCTTCGAGAACCTGCGCATCGAGGAGACGCGCCGCTTGATCTCGCTGTGGATCGGCAAGGCGTTCTGGAGCCGCGATGACCGGCGCGGGCACATCCGCAGGGTCGAGTTCAAGGGAATCGCGGCCCGCGGAGAGGCGCCCCTCGTGGAGCTTGTGGGCTTCGATGCCGAGCACGCCGTCGAGAACGTCCGCTTCCAGGATGTCACCATCGACGGCCGGCTCTTGACGGAGAAGGACGTCAAGCGGAACGGCTTCGTGCGCGGCGTCGAAGTGCAGCCCTGAGGGCGAGGGCGCCGGGCCGGCCGCCTTGCCGCGCCGCCGGGGCGTCTCTACAATGTGCCGGCGGCCGGCGCCGAACGCGCGGCCGCAGGGAGCTCTCGCCATGCCGAACCGCCGCCTGCTCATCCCGTTTTTATTGCTTCCCTGGTGCGGGTGCGCCGCGCGGGGACCGGCGCGGCCGCCGGTCCCCGACGCGAAACCGCTTCGGATCGTCTTTATAAGCTGCGCCGTCGATGCCGTCTTCTTCGACCCCGTCAAGCAGGGCATGCGCGACGCCGCCGCCATGCTGGGCGTGGCGTGCGAGTTCACGGGGACGCCGGGCGTGGACGCCGCCGCGCAGGCCGCGCTGGTGCGCAAGGCCGTCGCGGAGGGCTGCGACGGCATCGCGCTCAACATCATCGACCCGGTCGCCTTCGACTCCGTCGTGGAGGAGGCCGTCGCCGCCGGGGTCCCCGTCGTCGCCTTCAACGTCGACGATCATGCGACGCCCAACGCGCGCTTGGCCGCCGTCAACCAACGGCTCTACGACGCGGGGCGGACCCTCGGGGCCCATGTGGCGCCCCACGTGGCGGAGGGGGCGCACGTTCTCTTCACGCTTCACGACGAGGGCGTTTCCGCCCTCGACGATCGGTTGCGCGGCCTGAGGGACGCCCTGCGGGAGAAGCAGGTCGTCCCGACGGTGCTGGTGACGGGGAACGCGGCGCGGGAAGGCGCCGCGCGCATCGGCGAGGCGCTCCGCAAGGACCCCGAGATTCGGGTGATCCTGGGGACGGGGCAGGCGGACACCGAGGCGGCGGGCCTCGCGATCGAAAGCGGCTTGGCGGGCCCGGGCTGCTGGGCGGCGGGGTTCGATCTGTCGCCCGAGACCCTGAGGCTCATCGGCGCGGGCCACATTCGCTGCACCATCGACCAGCAGCCTTACGTCCAAGGTTTCTACCCCGTCGTCGGGCTTGTGCACTATCTCAGATACGGCATCATGCCGCCGAGCATCGACGCCGGAGCGGCGGTCATCGACGCGGTGTCCGCCGCGCGGGTCCTCGACCTCACGGCGCGCAAGTACAGATAACCGCCCGAAAGGAGCCCCGTGCACCTCGACTGGCTCGACGGAGCAATCGTTGCGGCGTACCTCGCCGGCATTACCGCGACGGGACTGCTCGCGTCCCGGCGTCAAACCGAGACGAGCGCGCGCTATTTTCTCGCGGGCCGCGCCCTGGGCTGGCCCACCATCGGCTTGGCGCTCTTCGCGACCAACATCTCCACGGTCCACCTGATCGGGCTGGCCTCGTCGGGTTTCTCCGACGGACTGGTGATCGGCAACTTCGAGTGGCTCGCGCCGTTTCTCCTCATCGTCCTCGGGCTGGTCTTCGCGCCTTTTTACTTCCGGAGCCGGGTGTCGACCCTGCCGGAGTACCTGGAAGGCCGCTACGGCCCCGGCGCGCGCACGTTCCTGGCGTTCATGGCCGTGGTGGGGGCGCTTTTCATTCACATCGGCGTCACGCTCTACGCGGGCGCCGTCATGTTCAAGAGCTTCGTCGACCTGCCCATCGTCTGGTCGATCCTCATCGTCTCGGTCCTGACGATCCTTTACACCGCGCTGGGCGGCCTGCGGGCCGTCGTCGTCACCGAGGCGATCCAAGCGGTGCTTCTGATCGCCGGGGCGCTGGCGGTCACCGCCTTCGGCATCGCCGCCCTGGCGGATGCCGGGTTCGAGTCGCTGGCCGACGTGCGCGCGGCCGCCCGTCCCGGGCAGGTCAGCATGATCCGGACGGACGGGGAGTTCGCCTGGTGGATCATGCTCCTGGGCTATCCGGTTATCGGCATCTGGTACTGGTGCTCCGACCAGACCATCGTCCAGCGCGTCCTGGGGGCGCGTTCCGAGCGCGACGCGCAGCTCGGCCCGCTCTTCGCCGGGTTCATCAAGATCCTGCCGGTCTTCGTCATGGTGTTCCCGGGCATCATCGGGTACCTGCTCTTCAAGGACGTTCTCCTGGAGAATCCGGATCAGACCCTGGTCGTGCTCATCCAGAAGCTGCTGCCGGCGGGCCTCCGGGGCCTCGTCATCGCGGGGCTCTTGGCGGCGCTGATGAGCACGGTCGCCGGGGCCCTCAACTCCACGGCGACGCTGGTCAGCATCGACATCGTGAAGCGCCTGCGGCCCGGCACGCCGGATCGGGCGCTCGTCAGGATCGGCCAGCTCACCGCCGTCATCGTCATGCTGTGCGCCATGGCCTGGTCGACCCAGGGCGAGCGCTTCGGCGGGATCTTCAAGGGCATCAACCAGATGATCGCCGTACTGGCGCCGCCGATCAGCGCCGTGTTCGTCCTGGGCATCTTCTGGCGGCGGGGCACGGCCCGCGCCGCCCTCGCGACCCTTGCGGCGGGCTTCGTCCTGGGCGCGGCGGTCTTCGTGCTCGATTTCCCCGCCTTCGGACTCCGGCTGGTGACCGACAAGCTGGGCATCCCCTTCATGCTGCAGGCTTTCCTGCTTTTCGCCGCGTCGAGCGCCATCTTCGTCGGCGTCAGCCTCGCCTCGCCGCCGCCCGATCAGGCGCGCGTGGCGCGCTACTGCTGGAAGAGCCCTCTTGCGGTCATCACCGAGAAGCCGCCGGCGGGCCTCGGCGACCCGCGCGTCATCGCGGCGCTGCTCATCGCCGTCGTGGTCGTCTGCTACTGCCTCTTCGCGTGAGATGGGAGGGGCATGTTGAGGCTTCCGTCGCAGTTCGCGTCTTTGCGACTCCAAGGCGCCCCCGCGAAGGCCGACTCATCCCCCTAAGGCGGCACGATTCCCGCGCGCGCCCCGGATGCCGGTCCCGTCCCCGCGGGGCAGGAGGGCGGTTTCGCCCGCGGCGTCGCGCGCGGACCCTTTGACAGCAAGGGGAGTGCTCGATTATGATCGCCGGCGCTGGCGACGCCCGAGAGCCGCCGCGCCCGTCGTTTTCGCTTGAAACGGCGGCGGGGCGCCCCGCAAGGCAGGGGTTCAGGAAGGTCGTCTCTTCGTGAAGGCGAAGGAAGCGGTTCAACCGTTGACGAGCAGGAGCCAAGGATGACGGAAACGAAAGCGGGTTGGGTTTATCCGAGATTGCAGTTGGCCTACTTGCTGCAATTCGCGATTTGGGGCAGTTGGGCGGTGGCGCTCGGAGGGTACCTCAACGGCAAAATGAGCGGCGCCCACGTGGGCGCCATCTACATGGCCATCCCCTGGGGGGCCATCATCGCCCCCTTGTTCATCGGGCCGATTGCGGACCGCTTTTTCGCGGCTCAGAAGGTCCTGGGCCTGCTGCACCTCATCAGCGGTGGCGCGCTGGTGGCCTGCGGCGTCGTCTGCGCCCAGGCGGAGTCCGCCGCGGCCGGGGGAACGGTCACCGTGCCGTTTACTCCCCTCATGATTCTGATGCTGATTTCGGGCATCTGCTTCATGCCGTCGATTCCGTTGGTCAACACCGTCGTCTTCAAGCATCTTCCGGACTCCGCCTCGGCCCCCAAGGTCTTCATTTTCGGGACGATCGGCTGGATCCTTGTCAACCTGGTGGTCGAGGTCTTCGCGGGGGGCGCCTCGAGTCCGACGTTCTTCTTCATCGGGGGCGGCTGCGGCCTTTTCATGGGGCTGTATTCGCTCACGCTGCCCGACACGCCGCCCAAGGGCGCCGCCACCCGGGGGGCGAAAGACGCGTTCGGTCTGGGGGCGCTGGCCTTGTTCAAGTCTCCGACCTTCACCGTGTTTCTCCTGTGCGCCTTCATGGTGAGCGTCTTCGGCAGCAATTACTTCTTCCCGTCCGTCGTCGCATACCTGACCGAATACGGTTATCCCGCGCCGGTGGCGCTGACGACGCTGAACCAGTTCTCAGAGCTGTTCTTCATGGCGGTTCTGGCTTTCTGCGTGACCCGCTTCGGGCTGAAGTGGGTTTTGGTGCTCGGCATGAGCGCCTGGGCGGTCCGGTATTTCATCTTCACGCAGGAGGGATTCCTGTTCGCCCTGATCGGGCTGCTCTTTCACGGCATGGCTTACGCCTTTCTTTATGCCGCGGCTTACATCTTCGGCGATCGCGTCGCGCCGGCGCACCTCAAGGCAAGCGTCCAAAGCCTCCTGGCCTTTCTCCTGCTCGGCATCGGCCAGGTCCTGAGCGGATATTTCTTCGGGTACCAGATCGATCGCTCCGCTCCCGCGATCACGCAGACCGTCACGACCGAGGCCGCTCAAGTGGCCAAGAGCCTGCCGGCCTGGAACGCGCCTGAGATGGAGACTTCGGCCTGGCGCTATCTCGACCTCGCCAAGTCGGTCAAGTACCTCCGGGGCGACAAGGAGGTCTTCAGCTTCGGAGAGCATCTCGGCAAGTACACCAAGGCGGACGGGTCCCTGGACATGGATAAACTGCCCGCCGTCTGGGAATCGGGCGGCATCGCCTACACCAAAGATGAGTTGAAGGCGACCTTCGACAAGGTGGGCACGCCTCTTACCCGCGACAAGTACCTCCAGGCCCAGCGGCATGACTGGATCAAATTCTTCGTGCCGCCGGCGATCTTCGTCTGCTTCTGGGTCTTGCTGTTCATTATCTTCGGCCGGGAGCCCGCCAAAACCCAGGACGAGCCCGCGCGGGCTTGAAGACGATCCGCGCGGGCTTGAAGACGAGCCGCGCGGGCTTGAAGACGAGCCGCGCGGGCTGCGCGCCCCGCCCCGCGAAGCCGGAGCGCGGCGGAGGGGTGTGGCGCGCTCGCGCACGGCGCCGTTCCGGCCTCACCCGCCCTTCGGCGCGGCCGGCGGCGTCTCGGCCGCCGCGGCGGCCTCCTTGCCCTCCGATAACCACCGGAGGGAGAAGCGCGCCAGCGCAATGCGTTCGTAAGCGCCCTTCTCGCCGCATTCGTACAGGCAGCCGATGTCGCCGCCGGGGAGCGCGGCCAGACTCGAATACGCCGCGGGACCCTCGTGGAGAAGCCGTGCCGCGGGCCACGTCGCCCCGCCGTCCCGGCTCAGCCGCACCGTCATCCGGACCCGCCGGGATGCGTGCCCGGGATTCGAGAAGAGCAGAACTTCGCCTCCGCTTGTCTCCGTCGCGGCGATCAGACTCGCCTGGCAGATGGGCTCCACCAGCGCCTCGTCGTGCGTCACCGCCGACCAGGTCGCGCCTCCGTCGCCGCTCACGGCCACGGCGCGGGAAGGCACGCGCCGGTCGTAGTTGCGCATGTTGAGCATGATCCTCCCGTCGGGGAGCTCGACCGCCTGGCACTCGTTCACTTGATCGGACGGCGTCCTGCCGCCCAGCCGCCACGAGGCGCCGCGATCGTCCGAGTAGATCACGTGGGAGTAGTACTTCTTCGTGCCGGCCTCGATATGGTCGCAGGGGATGAGGAGGCGTCCCGCGAACTTCCCGCGCCGGAGCTGGATTCCCGTGCAGGGGCCCGTCGCGTACCAGGTCCAGTCGGGGCGCTTGACCGCGGCGGTGATCTCCCGCGGAGGCTCCCAGGTCGCGCCCTCGTCCCGCGAGGAGGCGACGAAGACGCGGCGCGTGTCGGCGCTCGCGCCGTCGATGATGCCGCGCTCGGTGTCGGTGCCGCGGTTCCAGGTCATGAGGAGCCAGACGGCGCCGGTCTCGCGGTCCTGGACCGGACAGGGGTTGCCGCAGGTGTTGGCCCCGTCGCTCCACACGACGCGCTGCGGATCCCACGCGGCGCCGCCGTCGCGGGAGCGCCGCACGAGAAGATCGATGTCCCCGCTGTCGCCGCCGCCGTGGACGCGCCCCTCGCAGAAGGCGAGCACCGTGCCGCCCGCGGTGGCCAGCAGCGCCGGAATGCGGTAGGTGTGGTACCCGTTTTCCCCGGCGGAGAAGATGGGAGTCGCGGGCGCTACGGCGCCCAGCGCGGCGCCGCTCAGGACGGCGACCGCCGCCGCGGCCGGCAACCGCCATGGACGGGACGAACGTGGGGGCGCAGGCATCTTCGATTCCTCCGGGTCTGAAGGTTCACGCGCCGGTTCCGCAGGGAGCGTAGACCGCGCAGTCGAGGGCATCGCCGGTGGGATCGGCGCCGCAGGCGCCGAAGGGCGCCGGCAAGGGGACCGCGGCGGTGAAAAGATACCCGAGGACGGCGATGGTGTCGGCGATGTCCAGCCGGCCGTCGTCGTTCGCATCGGCCGCGTCGGCGCAGCCGGGAGCCTTCCCGTTGCCGAACAGGAAGGCGAGCACGAAGATCGCATCGCTGATGTCGAGCTTGCCGTCGGCGTTTGCGTCGCCCCGCCGAAACAGGGGTTCGGGGGGCGTGACGGCGCACGTCGCGCAGCGGCTCAAGAACTCGACGCGGCAGATGTCGAAGCGCTCGCTGCCGTCGCTGGAGTCGGTCGAGGAGGCAATCACGAGGCGCGCCGCGTCCCAGGCGTCGGGGATCTCGGCTTGGAGGGAGAAGTAGACATCGTGCGCGAAGCCGTTGAGCCCCGTATTGCCGCGCACGTTCACCAGATCGCGCCGCTCCCCGCCGTTCGCCGCGTAAATTTCGAGCTTGTCCGCGGACTCGTAACTCGTGGCGCGTATCCGCAGCGTCACCCGCACGAACACCGCCTCCCAGCCGCGCAGGTCGACCTCCCGGAAAGTCGTCGCGGCGGCGACCGAGCGGTACGCGAAGAAGCGCGGGCGGTGAGGGCCGGCGCCCTCGCCGACGCCGGCGAGAGGCGCGGCGCCCGCGGTGGGCGACCAGGTCGTCGCGAATCCGATCTCCGTCCCGGACGCCCCGGGATCATAGGAGACGGCGCCGACCGCGGGTTCGGCGAAGTCCGTGCCCGCGATCCGCGCGTAGGGCGCGGCGCGGAAGAAAGCGACCCGGTCGAAATCGTAGCGTTCTTTGCCCGAGCTGGAGTCGCTCGATGTCGCCAGGACGAGCCGCGCGGTGCTCCACGCCGCGGGCAGCAGCGCCGCGTACTGCGCATAGTCGCGCCCGGCGAGCTGCGTGAGCGCGGAGCCGCCGGCGACCCTGACCAGGCGCAGCGCCTCGGCCCCATCGGTGGCGTAGACATCGAGCAGATCGCCTTCTTCGTAGCCGGTGTCCCGGACCTGGAGCATGAGCGATACGGCCGAGGCGGCGTCCGCGGGGAGCGCCACCGGCGCGAACGTCGTCGTCGCGGCGACGGAGCGGTGCGAGAAGATCGGGGTGGTGGGCGTCGTGGTGGTGTTGACCGTCCCGACGAAGGGGTTCGCGCCCGAGGTGGCCCGCCACACGCTCGCGAAGCCGATCTCCGTGTCGCCCGGCTGAGGGGTGTACGACGCGGCGTTGCGCGGCGGATCGTTGAAGTCCGTGTGCGCGGCGCAGGTGGTGAAGGAACGCACGTCGCCGCGGCGCACCTTTCCTCCGGCGATCGGATCGACGCGCCAGGCGTAGCTCGTTTCCGGCCGTGTCGCGGCGGGAAACGAGGTCTCGGACCGGCGGCCCTTGTACTCAGGCGAGGCGGGCGTGGCCGCGGCGACGGCCGCGGCGTCCGCGCCGAGATAGACGTCGTACGCGCTTGTATCGGGCGGCGCCTGCCAGGTCAGCGCGGCCCCCGGGATGGCGTCGCGGGCGCCGTGGGGCGGATCGGGGTTTTCCACGCGGCCGTTCTCGAAGAGCGCGGCGATCTCGGCGGCGCTCAGGCCGTAGTTGTAGACCCGCACCTCGTCGATGATCCCGTTCCAGGCGTTGGCGCCGAAGCGCACCGAATCGGTGTTCGCGGCGATCATGCCGGAGGCCGGCACGGAGGCATCGAGAACGCCGTCGATATACAGGTATAGCGCCGCGCCGTCGTAGACGCCCGCGGCGTGGTGCCACGCGCCGTCGTCGACGGGCTGAGTCCCCCGCGCGCGCGCCTCGGCGCCGCCCGCGGCGAACACCCCGCCGCAGGCGAACTCGAGGGTCGGCGCCGTGCCGTCGCGCTTCAGGCGCCACCCGCCGGAGCCCTTGCGGGCGAGGGTCTCGTTCGCGCCGCTGAAGGCCGCCACGGTGAACCAGGCCGCGACGGTGATGCCGCGCCGCAGGTTGTACAGGGCGACGTCCCCGAGCGACACGTACTCGCTCTCGACGCCCTTCAGCTCCAGCGCGGCGCCGAAGCGGCCGGGCACGGAATGCGTGGCGAAGTCGAGCTTACCGCGGAGCTCGCCGTCGTTGTGGAACCCGCTGGCATCGGCGGTGTCGGTGCCGGCGGTTTCCTCGAAGGGAAAGTACCCGATGAGCCCGCGCGACAGCACCTTCACGGTGCACACGCCCTCGACGTCGAATCCCGTGCCGTCGCCGGCCGTGTAGCCGAACCAGTCCGTGCCGGCGAAGTCGGCGCGGGGCGAGAAGAGGAGCGCCTCGCGGCCGTCGGGCGAGGGCGTGTCGACGACGCGGATATGAGCGCCGCGCGCCGAGCGGGCGTCGAAGGCCGCGAGCGTCAAGAGGTCGCAGTTGATGTCGGTATCGCCGTCGAGCACGTCCACCGAGAGCGCGCCGTCCCCCTGGGTCATGACGACGGGGTCGAGGCGCACGTAGGGCGGCGCCGCGGCGGCCTCGTAGGTCGTCTCCTCCAGGCAGCCGAGCGTGTCGCGGAAGGCGCGGATGACGCGGATGTTGTGGGCCGAGAAGGCGGGGATCGAATTGCCGCACATGATGAACCTGCGTTCTTCGCCGCAACTGTGCCCCGCGCCCCAGTTGTGGCCCGCCTCGTGCCTGAAGATGTCCTCGTACCCCAGGCCGCCGATTCCCATGCCGTAGGCGTAGTTCGAGCACACGACCTTGACCCACGCCAGGCCGCCGTAGTTCGGCTTCGGCTTGCCCGTCACCAGGTAGGCCAGATCGCGGTCGATGTGCTTCATGTTCGCGTTCCATTCGGCGCGGAACGCCGAGAGCATCGCGCCGAAATCGGAGGCATCGGGAAACTGCGCGTAGAAATCCGCCAGGGGGTCGGTGCGCAGCACGACGGCGCTCAGGGGATGCGTAATCCGGACGTCGCGAATGTAGATGAGATTCGCGATGTTGAGACCGTCCTCGATAACGGCGACGGCCAGGTCGGTGTCGCCGCCGCATTTCCGCTCCAGGTACTCGTAATCCGAGTCGAAGGCGATCGCGGCGGCGCTGAGGGTGCAGCCGCCCTTCTTGGCGGCGCGGCCCTCAGCCGCCCCCTGCGACGGCGGCGGCGCGGAGGGGAGATCGACGTGCTCGCAACCGCACGGGGGAAGGTCGACGTCGGCCAGGGCGTAGACGATGTGGCGCTCGCGCGGGCCGGCGGGGTCGAAAAATCGGAGCGGCCGGATCGCCCAGCCCCCGCCGCCCTGCGACAGCACGCAGGCCGAAAGGCCGCAGGGCAGGAGCGAGGCCGCGACGTTGTCGCCCGGCGCGCCCCGGACCGCGCCGCGATACGTGCGCGCGGGCGGGGGCGCAAGCTCGACGAACGCGCCGCCCGCGACCTGCGCGAGCACCTGGAATTTCCGCCCACGGACGGAGGTCCGCGTAAGCGCGAGCGTCTCGATCCGGCCGCCGCGCGGCACCGCCACGCTGAACGCCGCGGGCGACTCGCCGGGGGGCAGGGTGATGTCGCAGACCGCATACGCCGCCACGCGCAGCTCCGCGGCGATGGCCTCCGCCGCCGCGGGCGCGATCTCGGCGGCCGGCGCCGCCGAGCCGAGCGCAAGGACTATCGCAGCAGCATACGTGGCAATGAGCGTCTTCGCGCCGCGCATGTCATCCTCCGGGTACACGACCCATCTGCAGCCGGGTTTCCATCGATTGTATCTCAAGCGACCGGGGCGGGCGGTCGTCGCGGTCGAGCCCGCCGCGCGCCGAGGAGCGCCTCGGCGGGATTGCGGCATCCGCCGAACGAGTCGCCCTAAATTCCGGCCGCCGCCCGGCGCGCGTTGAGAAGAACGGACGCGGAGTCGGGAAGGCGCAGGAATCGGTAGGCCGAGTTCTCGACTTGCGTCGAATCCGCCGCCCGGTGCGCGGAGGCCCGCGCAGGCATTTCGGGAAGAGGGTTCGCGGTTCACGGCACCCCCTTTCTCGCGCCTTTGCGTGCCGCGCGTCCGCCGCCGCCCCATCGCCTTCTCATCATAAGCGATCCGGCCGCGGGCTTAAGGACTATTTCGAGGGTTTGCCTCCATCTTCCCCGGGCGTTCCCGGGCGCGGCGCCCTCAGCGCAGGCCGTCGTACATGGGATCCCAGGGCGGCAGGACCACGGGCTCGCCGTCGAAAAGCGCCTTGATGTCCTCGGGAACGTGCTTGGCATGGACCAGGGCGGCGTAGAGGTACTCATCGAACCAGTCGTCGTACATCATGAGGTAGCCTTTGTCGCCGCGCTGGGCGCCCCAACTGTTCTCGACGCGCCACTTGACGGGCTTGTCTCCGGCCAGATCGACGCCCATCAGAACCATGGCGTGGGTGGGGTTGCTGGCCCGGTAGAGCACGCGCTCGGCTTTGGTCATGCCGAGGTCGATGCCCAGCAGGGCGCCGATGGCGTGGATGCCCGGCCGCAGAATCCCCGAATCGCGGAAGTGTTCCTGGCCGACGTCGCTTCCGAACCACACGGGCTCCTCGGCCAGGATCTGCTTCAGGACCATGCCCTTGAGGGTTTCCATGGGGACGTTCACGAAGGTCATGTCCTTGGCGTCGGACACGTCACGGTCGAACTCGATGCGATAGAGCCGGCCGAAGGCGTGGGCGGGGCAACTGTAGAAAAGCAGATACTCCCCCAGATCGACCCCCACGAACTCCCGGTAGAAGCTCTTGGGCGTGTAGGTCTTCATCTCGCTGAGCTTGTCGTCCTTGCTCTTGTAGCGCCAGGAGAAGGCGGCGGGCGGCTCGCCGAAGTGGTAGCACAGAATCCGGTAGATATCGGCCAGCATGGCGACCTTCGCGCCGCGGAGCTCCTCGAGGCTCTTGCCCTCGGCGTTGAGCGCGCGAAGGCGCGCCGCGTTCTTTCGCAGGAGCAGGCTCACGATGCCGTTCAGCTCCGCCGTTCCCGACGAGTGTTTCGTGTCGGGCATGACATCGCGGGGCACGAGACCGTAGCGCGCGACCAGATCGACGACCATGTTCCACTGGCCGCCGTCGGGGAAGGGGGTCTTGAGGAGCCACGCGATGTGGCGGTCATCGAGCCTCCGATCCAGCGTGCGCAGAATCCCCTCGAGGAAGAGATTCGCCTTCTCGAGCTTGTCCCAGAAAAAAGAGTAGTTCTGCGAGAACTCGAAGTCCGCCAGGTTGTACTGCTTGAGGATTCGCGGCCTGAGGATGTTGAACCCCGCGAAGAGCCAGCAGCGTCCGCTCGCGCGTTGGTCCGTCACGGAGCCCGTCTTGATCGGGTGGCTGAAAGCGCCGTCGTGAGCCGTGACCATGCGGAGGTCGACGGTCAGGTCCTTGACGCTGTTGCGCGTCACGGCGTTGGTGACGGGCGCCGTGCGGGGGTCCGCGGCGACCATCGCCCGGAACGCGGCGAGCATCTCTTCGCTGATGCGGCCCGCGGAGTCTGAGAAGTCGACGGGCCGCCGCGAGGGAGGGCACGAGAGCGTCCGCCCGTCGGCGGCGCGCAACGGGGCGCACCAGGAGGCGGCGGCGAGGGCGGCGGCGGCAAGAACGCAGGCGATGCGGCGGCAAGTCATGGTGGTATCTCCTTGAATCAGGGTTGGGTGTCCGAGGCCGGCCGATAACTCCATTGTGCCGCGAGGCCGAGGGGACCGTCAAGCGGAGGGGGAAAACGCCGGTTCGCGCCGCCGTGTCGCCGCGCCGGCCCCGAGGCGCCGCCGGCGGCCCGGCGAGGAGACGTTCCGGTATCGCGCGCGTCGCGCTGCTTCCCGGAAAACGCGCGGCGGCGCATGAGCGGCATGGAATTTGCCGATCTATGGGGGGAGTGGAACACAGACGAGCGGACGGCGCGCGCGCCGCTTTCGACCTGAAAGCGAAGACGCAAATGCGCATTTCGTCCCCGGGGTCGTTGTCTCTGGGAGGTAGATTTTCCATGGTCCTGCAAGTTCACGCCGGCGGCCGAAAGGGCGTCACGCTCCTCGAGATCGCCATTGCGCTCGCGGTGCTCGCGATTCTGCTGATTTCGCTGGGGGCCTCCTTCGGCGCCCTCGGCCGACAGAGCGAGATGAACCGCCAGTTGGCCGTGGTGACCTCCGAGGTCGGCAACGCCCTTTCCATGATTCATACGGCGCCGTTCGAAGCGATCGGCCAGGAGCTCGCCCTGAACGGCTATACCGCGCTAGGGGGTTTTTCCTACCGCAAGGATCTGACCGGCATCCCGTTCTGCCTTTCCGACGGGCAGGTGACGGCGGCGCTGCTGGGCGTGACGGGCGCCGAGGGAAGCGGCGTGGTCATGCCCGATCCGCTCAATATCAACGTGACCGTATCGTGGACGTCGGCGGCGGGCGCGGCCCTCTCGCGCACCTTCGCCACCGTGCGCACGCGCTAGGAGGATGGCATGAGCCGACGGGGATTCACGCTGCTTGAGCTGTGCGTTGCCTTCGCGATCCTCACCATCGTCATTGGCGCGGTCTTGGCGGTCACGAGCGACATGGCCAACTTCGCGGGACGCCAGGACACTCAACTCGCCTTCGCGTTGAACGCATCGCAGTCCATGACGAAGCTCGATCAAGAACTGCGCAAAACCGGCCAGGCGGTGGTGGGCGGCACGGCTTATCCGAAGATCGACGCGGCCGGCGCCGAGCTCAGTTTCGTGCGGCTGGCCGACCCGCCCTGCACGACCGGCGGAGGCGCCGACCTGCTGTGGAATCCCGCCGTGTATACCGTGAAGGCCGTCGACGGCGAACTGGGCATCTGGGAAGGCGGTAGCCGCAAGATCGTCATGTGCGCCGGCGTCGAATCGGTCGCTTTCACCAGGGCCGGCCGCAGGATCACCGTCGATATGACCCTGGCCAAGAACGATGCGCGCGGCGGCCGCATCGCGCATACGTCGCAGTACATGATCATTATGAGAAACTAGCGCCGGAGGGGGGAGAGAACCCGAAGAGGGCTATCCGGAGAGAAACGCCGTCCGACTGCGGCAGGCGCCGCGGCGGCGGCGAAGGAGGTGGTATGTCTCAGGAACGACGCCGAGGCACCGTGCTTCTCGTGACGCTGATTCTGTGCGTGCTGGTCATCGGTCTTGTGATCGCCACGCTCTTCACCGCGCGCACGACCAACCAATGGTTCGCGTACGCGCTCGATCAGGCCGAGGTGCTGGCGCTGGCCGAATCGGCCACCGAGCTGCGCCAGAAGCTGCTCCTCGATGAGATCGCGGACTTCGCCCCCGACGAGGTCCTGCTGGGCGAACGGACCCACACCATCAACAGGAACGGCGAGGACATCACGGTCCATTCGTCGGTGACGCGCCAGAGCCTGGCCGGCGGTGCCGAAGGCGAGCTGCGCTTCACGGACGATGACGGCGTCACCACCTTCGCCAGCTACTACCGGATCACCGGCCGTGTGACGGGCGGCGACGGCAACGCGCAGATCATGCGCACCATTCAGATCGCCAAGTCGCCCCTGTTTCAGTACGGCGTCTTCTACAATGACGATCTCGAGGTGCTGCCCGGGCCGAGCATGACCCTGGCGGGACGCATTCACGCCAACGGCAGCATCTATCTCAGTTGCGGGGGCAACACGCTGACTCTCGACACCCCGCACGTGCGCTGCACCGGCGAGCTCTTCCGCGGGCGCAAGGACAGCCCGGATCCTCCCGGCGGCACGGTGCGCTTCAAGCGGTACGAGTCGGGCGGCTATGCCGATTTCACGGCGGCGATGGCGCCGGGCCAGCGCTGGAGCGGGAACACGTGCGATCCCCGTTATTACGCGCAGTACGGCGGGAACGCGAACAATTGGGTCTCTTACGCCGACGCCCGCTGGGAAGGGACCGTGCAGACGCAGGCCCACGGCGTCAAGGAAGTCGCCTCGCCCCAACTGGAGACCTTGGAAGCGGGGGGGCACTACCACGAACAAGCCGGTCTGATCATCCGGTCCACGGACTCGGAGATCACCGTCTTGCGCAGGAACGGCGACACGCTCACGGATGTGACGGCGCTGCTTCCCGACGGAACCGTCGCCCAGAGCACCATGTACGATGCCCGTGAAGAGAAGACGCTCCCCGTCACCAACGTCGATCTGGCCAAGATCCGCGCGGCCGGCCTGATGCCGGCCAACGGCCTCGTCTATGCCTACCGCACCGATGTTTCCGCGGAGAATCCGACGGGCATTCGCTTCAAAAACGGGAAGGAGCTGAGCGGGCCCACTTTCCTCGCGTCGCCCAATCCCGTCTACATCCAGGGCGACTTCAACGCGCCGGCGGCGGGATCCGGCTTCACCAAGCAGGCCGCCGTGGTGATGTGCGATGCGCTGAACCTGCTTTCCAACTCCTGGAACGACACCAAGAAGAAAGGCGGCGCCGTGCCGAAAGCGAGCGCGACCACGGTGAACTGCGCCATGATCTCGGGCATCGTGCGCACGTCGGATACGCCGAACGGCACCTATTCGGGCGGCCTGGAGAACTACCCGCGCTTCCACGAGGACTGGGGCGGCGTCACCATGACCATTCGCGGCGCGTTCATCTGCCTCTTCCAGAGCAAGTACGGGACCGCCAGGTGGGGCAAGTCCGGCGTCTACTCGGCGCCCACCCGCAACTGGGGCTTCGACCCGGATTTGCTCAACTCGGGCACTTCGTTCCTGGAAGCGATCATGCCTTGCGCGGTGAGCGTCCGGCGCCTGGTCTGGACGGACAACTGCGCCAGCCGCCTCGATTAGTAAACGCCGCGCGGATTGCGGCGGCGGACGAGGAAGGCGAAACGCCGCCCGCCGCCGCATCCGCGGGCTGAACCCCCGCCGCCCCGGACCGCGTTTCCTTCCCGCCGCCGCGCTTCCCGCCGGCGCCGCGGATCGCCCCGGATCCGCTATAATCGTTCCATGCTCATGTATATCGATCCCGGCACGGGCGGCGCGATCTTCGGAAGCCTGCCGGCGCTGCTCGCCGCGGTCGGAGGCGGCGTCGCGGTCCTCTGCGGGCTCCTCTTCCGGCCGTTCCGGCGCCTGCTCGCCCGCCTGCGGGGCGCGGCGGCCGAGAAGGAGGCGGAGCCCCCGGCGGCGCCATGAGGTCGCGGTGGGGAACGCGACGGCGGAGGCTTCCGCGGCGCTCCTTCTGCGCGGCGCTCGGGGCGGGAGTCGCGCTTGCGGGCTGCAGAAGGAAAGAGCGTGCCATGGTGAAGCGCGGCGCGGACGCGCGGCGAGTCGTCGTTCTGGGCTTTGACGGCGCGGACCCCGGGCTCCTCGCGCGCTTCCGCGGAGAGGGGGTGCTCCCCAATCTCGATGCGCTGGCGCGCGACGGCGGTTTTCTACCCCTCGCGACCGCCAATCCCGCGCAGAGCCCCGTTGCGTGGGCGACCCTCGGAACCGGCGTCAATCCGGGGCGCCACGGCGTTTTCGACTTCCTGCACCGCGATCCCGAGGAATACCGCCTATACCTGAGCATCACGCGGCCGAAGGGCCGCGGCCTGGCGGGAACGCCGATCTTCCAGCCGCCCCTGGCCGCGGCGCCGTTCTGGGAGCGCGCGGCGGCGGCGGGCGTCCCCGCGCAGGTTCTCAGGTGGCCGCTGACCTTCCCCGCCGCGGGCAAGGCCGCGGTGTTGGCGGGCCTCGGCACGCCCGACATCCAGGGCGGCCTGGGAAGATATACCTTGTACACCAGCGGCGAAGCCCCGACCGGGACCGAGCGCCGCGGCGAGACCATCGTGCTGGGCCCGGCCGCGGGCGGCCGCCACGCCACCGAAATCCGCGGCCCGCGCACCTCGGCGGAGGGCTTCGCGCGGCTGCCCCTTGCAATCACGCCGCGGCCGGGCGCGGTGGCGCTGGAATGCCCCGGCGCGGCGCTGATCCTCGAGGAAGGCGCGTTCAGCCCGCGCCTCTCCTTCACGTTCTCCGTGGGGCTCTTCAAGAAGGTGAAGGCGACGGCGCAGTTTTTTCTCGTGCGGGCCGCCGATCCACTGCTGCTCTATCTGTCGCCCCTGGGCATCGATCCCGCCGACCCGGTCTTCCCCATCAGCAGCCCCGCCGAGTACGCGCCGGAGCTGGCCGCGGCGCTGGGAACCTTCCACACCCTCGGCATGACCGAGGACATCAACGCGCTCAAGGACGGCGTGCTCTCCCCCGCGGCGTTTCTCGCCTCCTGCGAGGAAGCCATGGCGGAGAACGAGAGGCTCCTGGACCGCGCCCTCGCCGCGCAGGACCGAGGTCTGGTGTGCGCGGTTTTCTTCACGCCCGACCGGATTCAGCATTTCTTCTGGGCGGGACTCGATGCGGACCACCCTTTCAACCGGAAAGCCGCGGGCGGCGGTTTGCTGGACCGCACGCGGGAGTTCCACGCTCTCGGCGCGCGGCCGATCCGCGAGATCTATCTGCGCCTGGACCGCCTAACCGGCAAAGTGCGCTCGGCGCTCGGTCCGCGCGATGTGCTTCTCATCGTCTCGGACCACGGCTTCACGACGCGCCGGCGCGACTTCCACGTGAACCGGTTCCTGGTCCGCGAGGGCGCCATGGCGCTGGGCGAGGAGGTCGGGAGGGAAGGCTTCGCCTCGGTGCGGTGGGACGCGACGGCGGCCTATGCCTGCGGGTTCTCGGGGATTTACATCAACACGGCGGGCCGGGAGAAGCACGGCACGGTGACGTCCGACCGCGCCGCGGCGGCGGCGGCCGAGCTCGTCGCCAAGCTCAAGGCGCTCGAGGACCCGGCCACGGGTCTTGCGCCGGTGCGCAACGCCTGGCTGCGCCACGAGATCTACAAAGGGCCGCGCGTGGTCGATGCGCCCGACATCGTGCTCGGGCTGGAACCCGGCTACGAGGTGTCGTCCGAGACCGCGCTGGGCGGCTGCCCGCGGGAGCTCTTCGCCGACAATGACCGCCCCTGGAGCGGCACGCACCTCTGCGATCCGGCGGCGGTGCCGGGAGTCTTGCTCGCGAACCGGCGGATCGCGTCCGCCGCGCCGAGCGTGCGCGATCTAGCGCCGACCGTGCTGGCGGCGCTCGACCTTCCCGTTCCGGAGGAACTGGAAGGCGGGAGCGTCCTGTGAGGCGCCGCGCCGGCTCCGCGCCCCGGCGCCGCCCCGGCGCGGGCCTGTCCCGGCGCGCGGCGCTGTCGCTCCTGTCGCTGCCCTTTCTCGCCGCGTGCGGGCGGCGCGGCGCCGCGCCCGCCGCGCGCCGGCCCCATATCGTGCTCCTGGTCGTCGACGCGCTCAGGCGGGATTTCGTCGGGTGCTACGGCGGCGAGGACGACGCCACGCCGGCGCTGGACCGGATCGCCGCCGAGGGCGTGCGCTTCGCCAACGCCTACGCCAACGCGCCCTGGACGCTGCCCTCCCACGCATCGCTCTTCACGGGCTTGCCCCCCGAGGTCCACCGGCAGACCCATGCGGCGGTGGAGGAAACGGAGGGGCGCGTCGGCATCGCCGCCGCCGCGCGGCTCCCCGGGCGCCACACGACCATGGCCGCGGCGCTGAAGGAGCTCGGCTACCAGACGGTCGGGATCAGCCAGAACCCGTGGGTGGGCCCCCTCAGCACCCAGGACCACGGCTTCGATCACTTCTGGGAGCCGGCGCGCCCTTCAAGCCTCCCGTTCCCCGAGCGGCAGGGCGAGGACCTGCGTTTCCACCCGGTCACGTATTGCTTCAGGAAGTTCCTCGAGCTGCGGCGCGCGCCCGAACGGCCGCTCTTTCTCTTCGTCAACTACATCGCCTGCCACCTGCCTTACGATCCGCCGGAGCTCTATCGCCAGCGGTTCCTGCAGGGACCGGCGCCGCGGCGCCTCGCCGAGGTGGAGAGCGGCAACTGGCTCGTCAAGCAGGAAGCCGGCGAACTGGACGGCGGCGCGGCGGAGCGGCTCCGGGAGCTGTATCGCGCCGAGGCGGCGTACGCCGACGCGGCGGTGGACGAGCTGCGCGCGGAACTCGAGGCCGCGCGGCTGCTGGACGACACGCTCCTCATCGCGACCTCGGATCACGGCGAGTGCATCGGGCACCACGATTTCTTCGATCACCAGTTCAATCTCTACGAGGATCTCCTGCGCGTGCCCCTCGTCGTCCGCGGCGCCGCCCTGGAACCCGGCGCGGTGTGCGCCGAGCTCGTCCAGCTCTCGGACCTCCTGCCCACGGTGCTCGCCGCCGCGGGAGGGGATGCGGTCCGCGCGCGGCTCCGGCTTCCCGGAACGCCGCTTTTGGATGCGCGGGGGCCGGCGCGAATCCCCGCGCGCCCCCTCTTCTTCATGTTCCGGAGGGGCTCGCGCGTCCTTGCGAGGCTCAAGGGAATCCTTGGACCGGCGGCTTGGGCGCGGCTGGACCGCGATCTTTTCGCCGTCAGGGACGGCGCCATGAAGCTCATTCTCGCCGGCGACGGCGAGCAGGAGCTGTACGACCTCGCCGCCGATGCGTGCGAGGAACGGCCGCTGGTCCGGCCCGAGAAGGAGGCGGCGCTGCGCGCCGCGTTGGCGCAGCGGTACGCGGGGGCCGGCGTCGGTTTTCCGGAGATCTCAGGGGAGTAGCGCGATGGCGCCATGGCGGCGGCACCCATTGGTCGCGGCGGCGTGCGCCGCCCTCGGCCTGGCGGCGGCCGGGCTCCTCGTGTTCGCCCCGGCGCCGCGCCCCAACATCCTGATCATCTCGGTGGACTCCCTCAGGGCCGACGCCCTCGGCTGCTACGGAGGCAACGGGGCGGCGACCCCGGTTCTCGACCGCCTGGCGGAGGCGAGCGTCGTTTTCAGGGCGGCCTACACGCCGCGGGGCGAGACGGCGCCCAGCCTGGCGACGCTGCTCACGGGCCTGAACCCGTCGCACCACGGCGTCCTGCGCAACGACTGCCGCCTGCCCGAGGACATCGCGACGCTGCCGCGGCTCTTGGCCGGCGCCGGGTACGAGACGGCGGCGTTCGTCGCCAACCGCGTCGTGACCATCGCGAAACTCGACCGCGATTTTGCCTACAGCCGCTGCACCGACGAGGACGGCGCGCCGCAGTGGCGGTGGGACGAGGCCGCGGCGGCGGCGGCCGTCGCGTTCATCGCGGCGCCCCGCGCGGGCCCGTTCTTCGCGTGGGTGCACCTCATGGATCCCCACAGCCCGTACCAGGCCGGTCCCGAGGACCGCGGCAGGTTCGCGGGGGCCACGCGGATCGACGGATCGCGCGAGCAGCTCGAGGCGCTGTCCCGCGGGGCCGCGCCCCTCGAGGCTGAGGATCTGCGCGGCGTGCGCGCCCGGTACGACGAGGAGACGGCGGGCTCCGACCGGAGGATCGGCCGCATTCTCGCCGAGCTCGAGGAGCGCGGCCTCGCGTCGCGCACCATCGTCGTCGTCGTCGCCGACCACGGCGAGGAACTCGGCGAAAGGCAGCGCTACTTCTTCCATTCCCTCTCGGTCTCCAGATCCGTTCACCGAGTGCCGCTCCTGTGGCGGGCGCCCGGCGGGGCGCCGCGGTCCATCGACACGCCCGTGAGCGTCGCCGACATCGCGCCGGCGCTGGCGGCGGCGCTGGCGCTCGCCTTCCCCCACGCCTGCGACGGCGTCGATCTGGCGCCTCTCGCCGCGGGGCGGGCCCTTGCGCGGGACGCCGTGTTCACCGAGTACGAGAACGCCATCGCCGGCGTCTTCACGGCGCGGCACCATTTCATCCACAATCCGGAGGGCGCGGCGCTGCCCATCGGCGCGGGCGCCGCGGCGCCCTTCAGGGTCCGGGTGGCGCGGGCCGAGCTCTACGACATCGTGTCGGACCCGGCCGAGCGACGGAACGAGGCCGAGGCGCTCCCCGAGGTCCGGGCCGAGCTTCTGCGGCGGATCGAGGCCTATCTGGCGGGCCGCAGGCTCCGGGAGCCCGAGCGCATCATCGACGCGACCGTCCGGCAGCGCCTCGAAGAGCTGGGGTATCTCTAGGCACCCTCGCGCGTTGCCGGCGGATGCAGTACCCTGTTCCTTCACGCGGCGCGGAGCGCGGGCGGAAGCGGAGAGACAGATGCGCATTCAGAACCTTGCGGTCGATGGTTTCGAGCGGGTGGTGCGGGCCGAGGATCCGGCGCGGGGATTCCTGGGGTTCGTGGCGGTGCACGACACGACCCTCGGGCCCGCGCTGGGCGGGCTCAGGATGTGGCCCTATGCCCAGGAGCGCGACGCCCTGGCCGACGTCCTGCGGCTGGCCGAGGCGATGACGTGGAAGGCCGCGGCGGCGGGCCTTCCGCTCGGCGGCGGCAAGGCGGCGGTGCTGGCCGATGCCCGGGACGGCGGGAAGCCCGCGCGGCTCGCGGCCATGGCCGAGGTCATCGAGATGCTCGGCGGCGCGTATATCACGGCCGAGGACGTGGGCGTCAACGCCGAGGATCTCACGGCCATGCGGGCCCATACCGCGCACGTCGCCGGGCTGCCCCGTAGTGAGGGCGGGGGCGGCGACCCGTCGCCCTTCACGGCGTTGGGCGTTCTGGAATCCATGAAGGTTTGCCTGGCCGAGGTGTTCGGCGACCCCGCCATCAAGGGCCGCCGGTTCGCGATCCAGGGCTTGGGCAACGTGGGTGCCCAGCTCGCCCGCCGGCTGGTCGAGGCCGGCGGGAGCGTGGTCGGCGCCGATCTGCGTCCCGAGAAAGCCGCCGCGGGGGCGAAGGCCCTCGGCATCGCCATCGTCGATCCCGACCGGATTCTCTACGAGTCCTGCGACGTCCTCGCGCCCTGCGCCCTCGGCGCCGTCCTCTCCGAGGAAAGCATCCCCGGGCTCAAGACGGCGATCGTGGCCGGCTCCGCCAACAACCAACTGGCCCGGCCGCGGGATGCCGCGCGGCTCAAGGAGCGCGGGATTCTCTACGCGCCCGACTTCGTCATCAACGCGGGCGGTCTCATCAACATCGCCGTCGAGACCGAACCCGCCGGCTACCGCGAAGAGGAGGCCGTGCGCAGGGTGACGGCCATCGCCGAGACGCTCAAGCAAATTCTGGCGCGCGCCCGCGAGACGGGCACGACGCCGCAGCGGGCCGCTATCGCCCTGGCGGAGGAGCGCATCGGCCAGGTGCGCGCCGCCAACCACATCTGACGCCGGCGGCGGCGGAAGCCTCCCACCGCCGCCTCAGGGCGCGGGGACGACGATGGTGATTTCCTTGCGCGCTCGCTCGAGCGAGGGCGGAGGCCAAGGGCGCGGAAATTGCACGGCGGCCCGCGCCTTGACGCCCGCCGGCGTCTTCACGGTGATCATGTGGCTGCCGAAGAAGACCGGCGTCGCGGCCTTGCCGGCGCCGTCGGCCGCGAGTGCGGCCGCCGTCCACCATTCCCCCTTGATGAGGCCCTTGAGGGCGTCGTAGACCGGCTTCGGCGAGCAGTCCCGCCTGAGGAAGCCGGCGGCGGCGCCCTGCCAGGCGTGGGCGTCGCTGAAGTCCCACCACGTGAGCGCGGTGGTGGCGGGGTGGCTGAAAACCGCCGTGTAGAACTCCACCGCGTCGCGGGCCTGGCGTTCCTCGAGGGCGGGCTCGCTCGGGCCCCAGCGGCCCGCCTGGAGGCGGGGCCCCGAGACGAGCGTCGTTTCCGTGAATTGAAGCGGCACGCCGAAGCGCGCGAAGCGATCGCACACCTTCAGAACCCGGGCCGCCGGCCACCCTCCGTCGTGCATGTGGCTCTGGATGCCAATGTAGTCGTAGACGCGCGCGCCGCCCGGGGCGAGCATGTCGATCACGCGAGCGTACGTGTCGTCGACGCGGTAATCGTTGATGAGGAGCCGCGCCTCCGGGTTGGCCTTGCGCGCCGCCGCGAAGGACTCCAGCAGATACTTCTCGACGCCGATGGACTTCATGAGGTCCGCGATCTGGAGCCGTTCGTCGAAGCGGTAGGGATCGGCGGCTTCGTTGACGACATCCCACACATCGACGACGCCGCGGAAGCGGCGCACGCAGGCCTCGATGCGCGCCATGAGGAGAGGCCCGGATTCCTCCGGCGCGGCGGGGAGCCACGCGGGCACGCCGGCGGGATGGTTCCAGGCCAGCGGGTGCCCCTTGACGGCGATGCCGTTCGCGGCGCACCAGGCCGCCACCGCGGCGGTGCGCTCGTACTGCGGCTTGCCCCGGGTGCTCTCGTAGCTCGCCCAGTAAAAGGGCAGCGTCGCGAAGTTGAGAAGCTCCTTGAAACGCGCGCGGTAGGCTTCCTCCCGCGCCGGCTCGGCGAAAGCGCCGAAGGCGAAAATGTTGCAGCCGAAGAGAAAATCGTGGCGCGTTTGGGCGACCGCCACCGAGGCGCCCGGCACGGGGGCGCCCCGTGCGTCGACGACGGTGACGACCAGGTCGCCGGAGCGGTGAGCGCGGATGCGCTCCGCGGCCCCGGCGAGGGGGTCGCCCCCGTCCGCCGCCGCGAGGGCGAGGCAGAGAACGGACGCGAGCACGGCGCGCCTCCTCAATAGGGGATTTCGACGGTGAGTTTGTCGCCCTTCTTGAGCGTCGCTTCCCTGAGGCGCAAGCGCAGCTCGTCGCCGGCGCGGGTGCCGTCGTGGCCGAGAGGCGCGCCGTTGAGAAGGACGGTGGGCGTCTTGGCGCCGGCGGGCGCGGCGAAGACGAGCTCGCGCAACGGGATCGTCCCCCAGCGGCACTCGATGGTGTCGGTCTGCCGCCCCTCGGCGCGCGTCTGGGTGAAGAGGCCCCAGCCCGCGGCGGCGCAGAAGAAGCTGGCGTGGTCCTCGGGCTTCCAGCGCGGCTTGAAGCCCAGGCGCCCGACGGGGCCTTCGTAGATGAAGCCCTGGCTTGCCAGGAGGATGCTCCAGGAGCTCATGGCCCGGGCGTAGAACTTCCCGCACTCAAGCTCGTTGAAGGGATTGCCGCCGGGCCCGGAGTTCAGGCCGTGCCGCGTTCTGCCGTCGTACCGGTCGCGCGCCGCCGTGATGATCGCGAGGGCCTCGTCGATCATGCCTTCGTAGATCATGAGGCCCGCAACGGCGTACTCGATGCCGGTCCACACCTCGTCGGCGTACAGGATGAAGGGGTTGGGGCGGCCGCCCTTGGGCCACGAGCACATGAGGAGGCCGGACTCATCGTCGAGCACGTAGCGCCGCGGCAATTGCCGGAAGCCCTCGAAGGAAGTCCTGAAGTTGTGCGTGAAGATGGACTTGAGCGCGGTCTTTACCCGCTCCGGCGGATAGAGGTAGCCGGTGTCGAGCATGTGGGACCACCACTGCCCGAGAATCTGGTCGGAGTGGCAGCCGGTGTTGTAGTCGCGGGCGGGCTGCGGATCGGGGATCTGGATCCAGTATTCGCCGTTCCAGAGGCGCGCGTCCTGGGCCGCGCTGCCCGCCTCGCGGATCTTCCGCCAGCGGGCGGCGGAATCCGGGTCATCCATGACCAGGGCCATGGCCTCGCCCGCGGCGAGCGCCGAGAGATATTGCGAGCCGAGGAAAGTGTGGGCGCCGTTGGTCGCCACGTCGTAGGTGTTCCACTGGACGCCGCCGTTGACGCCGTCCTCGTCGGGGTCGATGCGCTTGATCAGCCATTCGACGGCCTTCCTGACGCCGGGGTAGATGGTGCGCAGGAACGAGCGGTCGGGGCTCATCAGGTACTCGCGGTAGGCGCCTTCGATGACGGCGCAGTGCCCGTCGATGAAGGCGCCGTGCGGCGAATGCTGGCGATGTTGGGTCTCGCCGTCCGGCCGCAGGTAGTGGATGAAGTCGTACCACCTGAGGTTGCGGCCGATCTCGGGGAAAAGCCGCGCGTGGGACTGGGCGTAGTTCCAGACGTGGGTGCAGTTGAGGGGGCAGCAGCCGTAGCAGCCCTCGTACCCCGCGAAGTAGTCGGTGCCCGTCGCCTTGTGCTTCAGCGCCCACCAGCAGGTCGGCCCCCGGAGGATCACCGTCTGCGATGTGATCGCATCGACGGCGAGATAGGGCAGGTTGGTGGCGTACATGGTGGCGTGGTACAGGCGCGTGTCGGCGTCGAGGCGCGCGAAGTTCGCGCGGACATAGGCGTTGGCCTCGGCGGCATCGGCGAACCAACCCGCGTAACGGTTGCCGCGGTGGCCGAAGCGCTCGACGTTGGGGAAGTGCCACGAGAGGACGAAGGTCGCGGTTCCGCGTTCACCGCCCTTGAGGGTGAAGGCGCAGGCGAGCGCGCCGTTGAACGTCTCGCCCGCGGGGCTCTCGCCGGAATCGGCCGGTCCGGAGAGCAGGCCGTCGTCGCCGAAGTCCTGCATGAGCGCCTCCGCGTCGGTCCAGCGGGCGCAAGCGCTGACCTTGCCGCCCATGGCGGAAAGGGCGCAGTCGCCCCGGACGCGGGAATCGGCCGCGATTCCCTCGCCGTGGGTGTACGCGCCGCCCCGCGCCTCGGCCAGGAGCGCCAGGCCCCACGCCGCGGGCAGGTTCTTGGCGAGCGCCACGATGACGCGCCCCTTGCCCAGCGGTCCGGTCGCGATCAACGGGGTGCCCTGGTGCTCCAGGAGGAGGTCGAAGCCGAAGGAGTCCCCCGCCATGACCGCGACGGCGTCACCGACCCGCCACGAGCCTAGCTCGGGCGCGCCCGGAAAGGGAAGGACGGCGTCGAGCCGGACTTGTCGGCTGTCGAGGATCCGCGCCTCGATCAGCGCCGCCGCGTCGGCCAGCCCCGCCGCGGGGGCGAGAATCGCCGTGGGCGGCGAATCGCTGAAGATGATGTGGTCGACGTTGATGTGCCCCCAAGGACCGCTCTCCGCGTCCACGATCTGGAGCGTCGCCTCCTTGCCCCGGAGATCGCTCACATCCCATTGCGCGGGCTCGAGGCGCTCGTTGTCGCGTCCCGTCTGGGTGCGCACGACGGCGCCGTCGACGACCAGGTTGATGCAGGTCTTGCCGGCGTGGCTGCCGCCGCCGACGAGAAAACCGATGAAGCGCGCGGCGATCTTGAAAGGCTTGGACGTCGCGCGGCCCTGCGGCCCGTCGTTCGGGACGTAGGTGTTGACGAACCGCTTGCCGGCGAAGCCGCTGACGTGTTGCTGTCCCGACGTCGTCCCGGTGTGCGGGGCCGCGCCGAAGGCTGCGCCCTCGATTTTCCAGCCCTCGTAGGACCCGCTCTCGAAATCCTCGAACACGGTGTAGTCGAAGGCCGGCCGCGCGCCCTCGCTCAGGCTCTCCAGGAGCTTGAAAAAGCTGAGCTCGGCTCCCGAGACGAGGACCGTGCCGCCGTCGCGCGCCGTCGCCGCGAAGGACTGCCAGACGTGCGCCGGCTCGCCGCCCGTGAGGCCTTCGAGCCAAAGGGCGTCCGCCTTCACCGCGCCGTCCCGCGTGAACGGCACGAGGGTGACGCCCGTGCAGGTGGTGAGGGCGCGGTCGTTGCGGTTGAGGACGGCGAGGCTGAAGCCCTTGTCCACGCGCGGGCTCGCCGTGTTGGGGAGTGCGAGGGTCATGGCGCCGCCCTCGGGCAGGGCCTGGAACGTGTTGCGGTTGCCGCCGAAGCCGCTGAAGCGCCGGTCGGTGAGGCGCGCGCCGCCGGCGTATCCGATCGGATTGAGAAGGCTGAAGAGGAAGGACGCGTCGACGGGTGCGGTTCCGAGGTTCGTGGCGGTCAACCGAAAGATGGCGCAGGGAAGCGACGAATCCTTCGTGTTGGTGGGAATCATGGGATTGAAGCCCTCGAGCTCCACGGCGATGGGCAGCGCCGGATCGCGATAGTCGATCCTCAGGAAGGGGTACTCGCCGATGCAGGCCACATCGGTGAAGCCCGGCAGGCCCCAGCCGTCGCCGCGCTGGAGCACGCGCAGCGCGCTCTTCTCCCCGCCGACTCGGAGCGCCATGAAGGTGTCGGGAAGCGGCTGCTCGTCGGAGTTGTTGAAGATCTGCCAGACGCTCAGCCTGCCGTCGCCGGCCAGCCAGACGGTGCCCGTGCCGATGCCGCCGATGGGCATCGCGACGGCGTCAAGCTTCTCGCCGCGGAAGACCCGCGCGTCGGGTCTTGTCTGGTCCGCGAACACGGAGAGGCACGCAAGCAACACAAAGGCAGCGGTTCTTCCCATGAGTTTTCTCCTTTTTCGTGGGACGGCCGAAGCCGGCGGACGCGGGCGAACCCCGCACGCATCTCATTATCGCCGCGGGCCCGCGCGCCCTCAAGGGGGCGGCGCGCGGGCGCCGGCTAGAGGAGCGGCGTCTTGCCGGGCATCGCGACGGGCGCCGCCGGCAACGGGCCGAGTTCGTAGCGGGCGGGGCGCAGATCTTCCTTGGATTCCTTCAGGGCCCAGTCGTACGCGACGGCGCGCCCCGTGTAGGTGCTCATGCGCCCGGCGATCGCGGTCATCGTGGCCTGGGCCAAACGCGGGCACTCGTTCACGGGCTTGCCCTCGCGGATGCTCTCCGCCAGGGCGTTGTACATCTCGGGCTCGCCGCTGGACGGAGCGCCCTGGTAGTGCCACGGCCGCTCGCCCTCGATGTGGGCGCCCCCGCGCGTGACGTAGGCGACGCCCTTCGTGCCCTCGATGCGGTTGCAGACGTCGTTGGTGACGCCGTACATCTGGGCGGCCAGGGCGATCATCGTCAGGCCGTTGCCGTAGCGGTACTCCACCGCGAAGTGGTCGTAAATATGGCCGTATTCCGGCCCGGTCCGGCACTGGCGGCCGCCGAGGCCCGTGCACGTGACGGGCACGGCCTTCGCCACCCAGTTGCACACGTCGATGTTGTGGCAGAGTTGCTCGACGAGGTGGTCCCCCGAAAGCCACGTGAAGAAGGGCCAGCAGCGGATCTGCCACTCCATGTCGCTCCACTCGGGCCGGCGCGGATGGAAGTGCCAGTCGACCATCTCGCAGATCCAGTGGGCCTTCAGGACGCGCAGCTCGCCGATGCGGCCGCTCCAGATGAGATCGAGGACGTCGAGGTACTGCGGCGCGTAGCGCTGCTGGGTGCCGACGACGATGGAGAGGCGCTTCTTGTCGGCTTCCTCGGAGGCCGCCAGCAGCGCGCGAATTCCCACCGCGTCCACGGCGCCCGGCTTCTCAAGGAACATGTGCTTGCCGGCTTTCACGGTCTCGGCGACGTGCTCGGGACGGAAACCGGGAGGCGTCAAATACATGACGATATCGATCTCCCCGAGGGCCAGCACCTTCTTGTAGGCGTCGAAGCCGAGGAATGTGCGCTCCTTGGTGACGTTCACCTTGCCGGGAACGCGCCGACGCAACTCCGCCAGGGACGCGTCGATCCGGTCCTGGAACATGTCGGCCATGGCGTAGAGCTCGACGCCCGGCACCGATTGCAACAGTACGATGGCATCGTGTGTGCCGCGGTCGCCGCAGCCGACCATGGCGATGCGGAGCATGTCCGACCCCGCGGCGTGGACGGGGAGGGCGGCGGCCGCCGCCGCGGCGCTCGTCACGGCGGCCGACCGGGCCATGAAACCGCGGCGGGAGAGAGCGGCGGACTTGAGCGAACGCTGTTTCGGCATGGGGCACCTCGCGAATGCGCGGCGCTTCGACCGCGCGTTTCGCGCGCGGGAGCGCCGCAGCGACAACCCGAGTGTAGCCGCGGGCGCGCGGCGGGGTCAAGGGCCTAGGGCGCGCAGGGGGGGAACGAAACGCAGGTCAAGGCGTCAGGGGTGGGATCGGGGCCGCAGGCGCCGAAGGGCGGCGGCAGCGGTCCCGTGTGCGCGAAGAGGTGGCCGAGAATCTTGATCGCGTCGGAGATGTCAATTTTGCCGTCGTCGTTGGCATCGCCGGCGGCCAGGCAAACCAGCGCCGTCTGGCCGCCGCCGAAAAGGTACGCGAGCACCCTGACCGCATCGGCGATATCGATTTTGCCGTCGGCGTTGGCGTCGCCGCGCAGGAATTCCGGCTCCTCGCCCGGCAACCTGACCGGGGCCTCGGTCGCGGCATCGGCGTAGCCGGTGTCGTGGGCCGTCACGAAGGCGACGCCCAGCAGATTCTCCCGCGTGACGTTGGCGAACCCGGCGATCAAACCATCCCAGGTTCCCGTGAGCTCGCGGACTTCGCCGGCGGGCACGAGCAACTCTTGGTTGACGGCGAAGGGGCCGATCATGGCGTGGCGGTAGGGCTCGCCGTGCGTGGTTAACCAGCGCGATTGACGTTCCACAAGGCACATGCGCAGCCGACCCCGATAGTCGGCGTCCCCGCGGTTCGTGAGGCTTGCGGTGAGCTGGACGTATGCGTCCGCCTCCCAGACGGTGCGAAGGGTCAGCACCAGGTCGGGAACCGGGCGGGCGAGACAGAACGCTATACGGTTGACGTAGGCGTCCGGCAAGTCGCCCGACCCGATCCATGAATCGACGCCGCCGTCGAAGAAATAATGGGGAACGAAGGCTACCTCGAATTCGTTGACCCGGCCGATGGACCCCGGATTCCGGTCGTAAATGTAGGCGATGTGACAGACATCGTAAGCGCCGGAGGCGACGATGGCGTCGATGACGGGAGCGGCGTTGGCGCAAGCCGGGCAACTCGTCTGGGAGACCCCCTCGACAAGGACCGTGTGACCGGCCCACGACCACGTGGCGGCGACAAGCAAAGCCAGGCCGGCGGCCCGCAAATATGTATACACACTCATAGATGCATCCTCGCTGAAAAGGTTGCCATTTGCCGTCCGTATTGTGGTTGATGCTACCAGCGGGCGTCTCCGAGGTCAATCAAAAGTGGCCCACGGCGGGGGGGTATGGATTAAAAAATAGCCATTTTACAGGAGGAGCCGCGTTGTAAAATACTATATAAGCGGGAGTTATAGAAACTGGGCTAAAAAATGCAGAAATAATCCGACCGACACCTTGTACCGAGGGCTATAGATGATTGCCGAGTTTTCTCGGCTTTTTTTGTTGTTCCCCCTCCCGGCCGACCCGCGAGGGCCCCTGGGCGCCCTCTCTCCCCGATTGTAATTGCGTGCCCGCGCGCTTAAACTTCATTCCTCCGCGCGCACGGGCGCAAGCTCAATCCATACATGACGCGACCTAGTATTCCGTTCATTTCCCCACGCCCGCGGGCGCAGGACAACGAGAGGAGACGCCAATGAGTTACGGCTTGAAGGTCCGGCCGAGCGCCGCGCTCGATTTCCTGTCTCTCGGCGCGCTCGTTCACCGTATCGATCCCGGGATCGTCCCCTTCCGGAAGGCCTGCGAGTGCCGGATCCACGTGAGCGGCGGGGAGTTCAACTGCGCCGCCAACCTGGCGGACTGCTTCCGCCTGCGGACCGGCGTCGCCACGGCCATGGTCGACTACCCCATCGGAGACCTGATCGCCGAGCGGGTGCGCGCCATGGGCGTCACGCCCTTCTACAAGCGTTTCGCCCACGACGGCGTCGCGGGGCCCAACATGGCGACGGTCTACAGCGACCGCGGCTTCGGCCTTCGGGCGCCCGTCGTCTTCTACAACCGCTCCAACGAGGCGGCCGCCCGCCTGAAGCCGGGGGACTTCGCCTGGGGGGAGATCCTCGCCGGCGGGCTGCGCTGGTTTCACAGCGGCGGCATCTTCGCGGCGCTCTCGGAAACCACGCCCGAGGTGATCATCGAGGGCATGCAGGCCGCCAAGGCGGCGGGCGCGGTGATCTCCTTCGACCTGAACTTCCGCGCCAAGCTGTGGAAGGTGCTCGGCGGCGAGGCCCGCGCCGCGGCGACGCTCAACCGAATCGTGGAGAACGTCGATGTCCTCGTCGGCAACGAGGAAGACCTCCAGAAAGGGCTGGGCATCCCCGGGCCGGAAGTCTCGGCCAAAGCGTCGGCCCTCGATCCCGCCGCTTTCTTCGGCATGATGGATCGCGTCCTCGCGCGGCATCCGCGCCTGAAGGTCGTCGCGACCACCCTCAGGGAAGTCCACTCGACTAACCGCCATTCCTGGAGCGCCGTCGCCTGGGTCGACGGCAAGACCTTCACCGCGCCCACCTGCGATCTCGACGTGTACGATCGCGTGGGCGGCGGCGATGGCTTCGCCTCCGGGTTCTTCTACGGTATTCTCGCGGGTGAGAAGCCGGCGGAGGCCTTGAAGCTCGGCTGGGCGCACGGCGCCCTCCTGACCACGTTCCCGGGCGACACCACCATGGCCACCGTGGAGCAGGTGCGTGCCTTCGCGGCGGGCGGTTCGGCGCGCATCCAGCGCTAGCGCGCGGCGCCTGCGGCGCCGGCCGCGCGCCCGGATCAGCTTGCTCGGCGGCAGGGAGGAAGCCCGACCATGCGTCGTACATCGCGGATCGCCATCGCCGCCTTGCTCGCGGCGCTGCCGTGGGCGGGCGCGGCCGAAGAGGCCGCGCCAAGAATCGATAAGAAGGCGGGCGACGAGACGCCCGTCGCGGGCATCGCCACCGCGGAGAAACTGCAAGAGCTCCTCAAGGAGGCCGAGGAAGCCGCGGACCTCGACGACGAGCTCAAGAAGAAAATCGTCGACCTTCTCAAGCAGGCGCAAGCCTCGCTCCAGCGGGCCGGCGAGCACAGAGCCCTCGCGGAGAACTACAAACTCCAGCTCAAGGACGCCCCGGCGCGGACCGCGGAGATTCGCGCGCGGCTGAAAGAGGAGTCCGCCGCGGAGACATCCTTCGCCGTGCCCGCCGACGCCACGGCCAAGACGTTCGAGCAGCTTCTCGATCAGAAGCGCGCCGAACTGGCCGCCGCCAAGAGCGAGCTGGAGAAGGCGGAAGGCCGAAACAAGCTGCTTCAGGGCCGGCTGCAGAAGGCCCGCGAGGAGCAGCTTGCGGCAAGGGAGAAAATCGAGGAGCGCCGCAAGGCCCTCGGCGCCCCCCCCGCGGCCGGCGAGGACGCGCGCTTCACCGAGGCCGTGCGGCTCTTCCATCAATGCGCCATCCGCGCGCGGGCCGAAGAGATCGCGATGCTCGATCAGGAGATCGTGAGCCAGCCGGCACGGGCGGATCTCCTGGCCGCCGAACGCGATCTGGCCGCGCGCGGCGTGGCCGTGTTGCAGGACGAACTGGCGAAGATCGAGGAGGAGGCCGCGCGGCGCAGGAGCGCCGAGGCCCAAGTCGTCACGGAGGACGCCGAGCGCGCCAAGCACGAGGCGCGCTATAAACACCCGCTGGTGAAGGACGCGGCGGATGACAACGCCGTGTTGGGCCGAGAGCTGGCGCAGATCGCCGCCGACGCGGGCGCCGTCGCCGCGGACCGGCGCCACGGGGAGGAGCAGCGCAAGCATCTGAGCGAGATCTTCGAGCGGACGCGCGGTCAGCTCGAGCGGGTCGGCCTCCAGGGGCTGGGCGGCGCCGCGCTGCGCGAGCAACGCGCGCGGCTGCCCGCCATCGTGGACGAAAACCGGTCCATGTGGGCGCGGTGGCGCGACCGCATTGGCGCGGCCGAGTCGCGGCGCTTCCAGATCAGCATGGACCGGCACGCGCTGGCGGATGCCGCGGCCGCCGCGGCCCGCCTGGCGGCGAAGGAACCGGAGGCGGCCGATGCCCGGCGCGAGGACATCGCGGCGGCCCTCCTCCCGCTGCTCGTGAAGCGCGGCGAGCTGCTCGGCGAGCTCGATGAGGCCTATAGCAGCCTCTTGAAGAACCTGCGCGACATGGAGACCGTGCATGCGCAGCTCGGCGACACGGCGCGGCGGTTCTCCATGCTGCTGGATGAATGGCTGCCGTGGATTCCGAGCGCGGCGCCCTTCGCGCTCCAGACTCTGAGGGATCTCGGGCCGTCGCTCGCCTGGGTGCTCTCGCCCGCCAACTGGGGGGCCGTCGGGCTGACGCTGGGGGCCGATGTGCTGCGCCTGCCGCACTATGCGCTGCTCGTGCTCGCGCTCGCGGCCGGCATGCTGTTCGCCGCGCGATGGGCCCGGCGCAGACTGGACGCCATCGCCGCCAAGCTCGGCCGCGCCTACAAGGATTCCTTCGTGGGCACGCTCGAGGCGCTGGCGCTGACGGCGCTCCTCGCCGCGCCGGCGCCCCTCGCGGCGGCGTACTTCGGGTGGCGCCTGGCGGAGGCCGCGACGCCGGCCTTCGCGGCGGGGCTCGGGAAAGGGCTCCTCACCTTCGCCGAGTTCTTTTTCTCGGTCCGCTTCTTTCTGCTGCTCTGCGCCCCCACGGGGGTGGCCTCGGCGCACTTCCACTGGGAAGAGCGCACCTTGGCGCTTCTCCGCCGCCACGTGCGCTGGATCGTCGCGCCGCTCGGCGCGACCATGGTGCTCGTCGCGCTGGCCGAAGCCCAGAGCAGCGAGGCCATCCGCAACAGCCTGGGGCGGCTGGCCTTCATAGCGGGCGTCATGGTCCAGGCCGTGTTCATCCAGCGCGTTCTGGGACCCGGGGGCGGCATCGCCGCCAACGCGCTGCGGCGCCGGCCCACGGGTTGGCTCGCGCGCCTGCGGTTCCTGTGGTACCCCGTGGCCGTCGGCGTTCCCGTGGCGCTCGCCGTCACGTCGGCGGTCGGGTATCACTTCACGGCGATCGAGCTTGAGCGCCGCGTGATCGTGAGCATCTGGATCGTCGTGTGCGCCGTCCTCTTCCACGAGATGGCGCTGCGCTGGTTCGTGGTGGAGAAGCGCCGCTTCGCCGCGCGCCAGGCCAGGGAGCGGCGCGAGGCCGAGCTCAAACTCGCGGAAGCGGCGGGCCAGGTCTCCGAGGGCGCCAAGCAGGCCGCGTTGGAGGAGCCCGTCATCGACGTGTCCACCATCGATGTGCAGATACGTTCGCTGCTCAACACGCTGATGGGCTTCGCGATCGTGGTGGGGCTCTGGATCGTGTGGGCGCGGGTGCTGCCCGCCCTCGCCATGCTGGACAACGTGAGGCTGTGGAACACGCAGGCCATCGGCGAGGGCGGCGCCGCGGTCACGAAATGGATTACGCTGGGCAGCCTGGCCGTGGCGGCGATCGCGCTGATGCTCACCATCGCGGCGGCCAAGAGCCTTCCCGGCGTGCTCGAGCTTCTGCTCCTGAAGAATCTGCCCCTCGATGCGGGCAGCCGCTACGCCGTGACCACCGTCTCGCAGTACCTGCTGGCGGTGGCGGGCGTGATCTTCGTCTTCAACACCATCGGCGTCGGGTGGTCGAAGGTGCAGTGGCTCGCGGCCGCCCTGAGCCTCGGCGTGGGCTTCGGCCTGCAGGAGATCGTCGCGAATTTCATCTGCGGCCTGATCCTGCTCTTCGAGCGGCCGATCCGCGTGGGCGATATCGTCACGGTGGGCGATGTGACGGGCACGGTCTCGCGCATCCGCATCCGCGCCACGACGATCACGAACTGGGACCGCATGGAGTATGTGGTTCCCAACAAGGACCTGATCACCGGCCGGCTGCTCAATTGGACCCTGTCGAACACCGTCAACCGCATCGTGATCACGGTGGCCGTGGCTCAAGGCACCGACACGGACAAGGCCCGCGCGGCGCTGCTGTCCGCCGCGCGCGGTCATCCCCTCGTCATGCGCGATCCCGAGCCCATGGCGACCTTCGAGGGTTTCGGGGAGTACGGGCTCAACATGGTGCTGCGCTGTTTTCTGGCCGACTTCGCCAACCGGACCAAGACGATTCACGAGCTGCACACGGCGGTCAAGCAGGCCTTCGCCGCGGCGAACATCGAACTTGCGCTGCCCTGGCCGCGGTGGGACCGCGGGCGGGGCGCGCCCCCGAAAGGCGCCTAGGGCGGAGCGGCGGCGGGGACGCGGCCGCCGAACTCCTTCGCATGGTGGAAGAGCGTCCGAACCTGACGTTCTATAGGTGAGAGAGCCGCCGCCCCTCGAGCGGGCGGCGGCGGGGCGGCCGCGCGGTGTGCCGCGGAATGCGCCGCCCGCCGACACCGAGGAGACACGTTTATGTCGAAGTTCTTTGCCGCGTTCGTGGCGGCGCTTGCGCTGCTCGCCGCCGCCGCCTTCGGCGCCGCCGGGGAGGAACCCCCGGATGGCCTCCCTCCGCCGCTGCCCTTCCCGAGTCCGGAGGAAATGCTCGCGCAGTTCGACAAGGACGGTAACGGCAAACTCGATGGGCAGGAACTGGAAGCCATGCGCCGGTTCTTCGAGCGGCGCTTCGGACCCGGCCCCGGGAGGGGCGGCGCTCCCGGCGATTTCCCCGGATTCCCGGGCGGTCCGGGCGGATTCCCCGGCTTCCCGGGAGGCCCGGGCGGCGGAAAGCGCCTGATCGTCGCGCAGTTCGATGTCGACGGCAACGGGAGGCTCGGTGAGGCCGAGCGCGCCGAGGCCGCAAAATGGCTCGACGCGCAGGGCCCCGGCGGACGCGGTTTCCCGGGTTTCCCCGGAGGCCCCGGCCGCTCCGACATGGGCCGAGGCGGGCGGCCGCCCTTCGGCGGGTTTCCCGGCGCGGAAGAGGGCGGCGGCGAGGTCCGCCTGCCGGAGCGCCTGGCGCCCGACCAGGCGCGCGCCTACCCCGGCCGGCCCTTCTATGACCCCGGCGTCCTCAGGACCATCTTTCTTGAGTTTTCCGAGAAGGACTGGGAGCAGACGCTCGCCCGCTTTCATCGCACGGATGTGGAGGTTCCCGCCGACATGATCGTCGATGGCTGGAGCTATCCCTGCGTCGGCGTCCGTTTCCGCGGGAACTCGTCCTTCATGGTGGGCCCGGGGCGGAAGCGTTCCTTCAACATTTCCATGGATCACGCCATCGCGGATCAGACCCTGTACGGGCACAAGACCTTGAACCTCCTGAACGGCCACGAGGACCCTTCGTTCCTCCGGGAGGTGCTTTTTTGCGAGATCTCCCGAAAGTACCTGCCTTCCCCGCGCGCCAATCTCGTGAAGGTGGTGATCAACGGCGAGAGCTGGGGCATTTACGTCAACGTCGAGCAGGTGAACAAGGACCTGCTCAAGGAATGGTTCGACACCGCCAAGGGCGTGCTCTGGAAGGTGCCGCCGGATTTCAGCGGCGGCGGCGGGTTGGCCGAGAGGGGCGATCCCGCGCAGTACCGGCGCAGCTACCTCATCAAGACCAAGGGCGATCAGGAGGAGGCCTGGAAGCGTCTGGCCGAGCTGTGCACGACGCTCAACCGGACGCCGTCCGAGGAGTTGGAACGCGCGCTCGCGCCGCTTCTCGATGTGGACCGGGCCCTGTGGTTCCTGGCGCTGGACAACGTGTTCATGGACAGCGATGGGTACGTGACCCGGGCGAGCGACTACCTGTTGTTCCTCGATGCGAGCGGCCGGTTCCACACGCTTAGCTACGACAACAATGAGACTTTCGGCCGCGGCGGCGGCCCTGGCGGCCCTGGCGGTCCGGGCGGACCGGGCGGACCGGGAGGGCGTGGCGGGCGAGGCGGGCGCGGGGGGCCTCCCGGCGATATGGAACGTCCGCCCGGCGACCTGGACGGCCCTCGCGGCGGGATGGGGCGTCCGCCCGGCGACATGGACGGTCCTCGCGGCGGGGTGGGTCGCCGGCCCGGCAACATGGACGGTCCTCCGAGGGACCCGGACGGTCCTCCCGGCGGGATGTTCGGCCCTCCGGGCAGCGGCGGAGCGCCGCGTTTCGACCTCGACCCGCTCGTCCACGCCGAAAGCGACGCCCGGCCGCTGATCAGCCGCCTCCTTTCGGTCCCCAAGTGGCGCGCGCGCTACCTGGCGCACCTTCGGACGATCGTGGACGAGTCGCTGGACTGGGCGGCCATGGGACCGATCGTCGCGGCGTACGGGGAGCTTCTCGGCGGCGAGGTCGCGGCCGACACCAAGAAGCTGTACACGACGCAGGATTACGAGGGGAGCATCGCGGGGCAGGGCGAGGGCGGCCGGCAGCGCATGCCGGGGCTCAAGCAGTTCGTCGAGGGGCGCCGCGCCTTCCTGCTCCGGCACGCCGCGCTCGAGAAACCGCGTCCGGCGATCGCCGCGGTGACGCGCCGGTGGGAGGCGCACGACGGGATCGACGCGCCTTCGCCGCGGACGCCCGTGATCGTCACCGCCGAAACGAGCGGCGCGGCGCGGCCCGAGGCGGTGTTCCTCTACTACAATCCGAAGGATACGGGCGCCTTCGAATGCGCCGCGATGTTCGATGACGGCGCGCATGGGGACGGAGCGGCGGACGATGGAGTCTTCGGGGCGGAGATTCCGCCCCAGCCGGCCGGCACGCGCGTGCGCTACTACGTCGAGGCCCGCGCCTCCGCCCAAGCGGGCACGACGACGTTCCACCCGGCGCGCGCCGAGTTCGAATGCTTGTCGTACCGCGTGCGCGCCCGGCCGCGCGCGGGCTTCCCCGTGCGAATCAACGAGACGGCCGCGGAGGCGGCGCGCGGGGACGACAAGGCGCACCGCGGCTGGATCGAACTCGTCAACACCTCGGAGGCCGCGGTCGATCTCGGGGGGATGTATCTGAGCGACGATTTGGAGAACCCGCGCAAGTGGCGCTTTCCCGCCGGCGCCGCCGTCGCGCCGCGCGGCTTCCTCCTCATCGAGGCCGGGGAGGACGCCCCCGCGGGCACGGGCCTGCGCGCCGACTTCAAGATCTCGACCCGAGGGGAAGCCCTGGTTCTCACCGACCGCGACGATTGCGGCAACGACGAATTGGACCGCGTGGTCTGGGGCGCGATCTCGAACGGCGCCTCGTGGGGGCGGCTCCCCGACGGGGAGGGCGTTTTCCGCCCGCTGGTTCCCACGCCCGGAGCGGAGAACGCCGCGGCGCGGGCGCAATGACGGCCGCGGCGGCCAACGAAGCGCCGCCGCTTCGGGGCGGCGCGCGTTCCTCGGCCGCTTGCCGCCGGCGCCCTTAGGCGCTAGATTGGGTGGTACGACCAAGGAGGATTTATGTCCGACGCCACGGCGTTCTCGCGCAGGGATTTTTGTCGCAAGGCCGCGGCCGCCGGCGCCGTCGCGGGCCTGGGCCTGATCGGTTGCTCCGCGCCGGCCTCCGCGCCCGGCGCTCCCAAGCGCGGCTGGGAGATCGGCTGCTTCACGCGGCCGTGGGATCAGCACGACTATCGCACGGCCTTGGACGCCATCGCCGAGGCCGGCTATTCCCACGCGGGTCTGATGACGGCCAAGTCGCCGTCGGGCCTCGTCATCTCCGCCGCGACCACCGCGGAGGAGGCCGCGCGCGTGGGGGAGGAGGCAAGCAAGCGCGGGCTCGCCATCCCGTCGGTCTACGGCGGCGACATTCCCGTGAGGGAATCGCTTGCGGCGGGCATCGCCGCCATGAAGCGGCTCATTGACGCCTGCGCGGCCGCGGGCGCGGCATCGCTCATGATGGGCGGGACGGGCGATCCCAAGCTCAACGACATCTACTACCAAGCCGTCGCCGAAACCTGCGCCTACGCCGCCGAGCGGAGAGTCGGCATCACCGTCAAGCCGCACGGCGGGCTCAACGCCACGGGTCCCCAGTGCCGCGCGCTGATCGCGAAGGTGGGCCACCCCAACTTCCGCTTGTGGTACGACCCGGGCAATATCCTGTACTACTCGGAAGGGAAGCTCGACCCAGTCGCCGACGCGGCCACGGTGGACGGTCTTGTCGTCGGCATGAGCGTCAAGGACTACCGGCCCCCCAATGATGTCCTGGTGACGCCGGGAGCCGGACAGGTCGACTTCAAGGCCGTGATGGCGCGGTTGAAGAAGGGCGGCTTCGTCTCTGGGCCGTTGGTCGTGGAGACGCTGAGCCCGGGCGACCTGCCCGCGTTGCTCCGGGAAGCCGTGAAGGCGCGCGAGGCCGTGGAGGCCTTCGCGGCGGTGTGAGCCCATCCGCGGGCGGCCGCGCGCCGGCCGCGGTTCGAAACGAGGGAAAGCCATGCTTGGATACCGGCGCGCGGCCGCCGCCGCCCTGTGTTGCGCCGCGAGTCTTTTCGCCGCCGATTGGCCCCAGTGGCGCGGGCCTTTCTTCAACGGCTCGACCGAAGCCGAGAACCTCCCCGCCTCCCTGAAGGAGGCGGTCCTCTGGACGGCGCCGATGCCCGGCCGGGGCGCCTCGACGCCCATCGTGTGGCGCGACCGCGTGTTCGTCACCTCCACCGACCGGGCGACGGGCGAGCTGTGCGGCCTGTGCCTCGATGTCGCCACGGGCGGGGCGCTCTGGAAGATCACGGCGGGCGAGGACCGCCGGGTCGGGGCGGGCAACACCATGGCGACGCCCTCGCCAGCGACCGACGGCGCGGCCGTCTACTTCATGTTCGGAACCAGCGAGCTCATCGCCGTGGATTTCGGCGGGAAGACGCTGTGGCGGCGCGCCCTGGAGAAAGACCACGGCGAGTTCGTCATCCAGTTCGGGTACAGCGCGAGCCCGCTGCTCTACAAGGGGAAGCTCTACGTCTCCGTTCTGCAGAACAAGACCCCGGGACGCTACCGCGCCTCGGACCGCGCGGCGCCGCTGGAATCGTTCCTTTTGGCCATCGATCCGGCTTCCGGCGCGGACCTCTGGAAGCAGGTGCGCCCGAGCGACACCATCGACGAGTCCTCGGAGACCTACGCGACGCCGATTCCCTGCGAGGAAGCCGGCCGCGCCGTGATCCTGGTTCCCAGCGGCGAATTCCTCACCGGGCACGATGCCGCGACGGGGGCCGAGGTCTGGCGCTGGGACTACCCTCCCCGCGGCCGCGAGGATCGGCAGCGCTTGATTCCGTCGATCGTGCCCGGGGCGGGGCTCGTCTACGCGGTGCGCGGCAGGGGGAGCGCGCTCCTTGCGATCAAGACGGGCGCGATCGGCGCGGCGGACGGAGACGCGCTTGCGTGGCGGCTGAACGAGGCCTGCCCCGACGAAGCCACGCCGCTCCTTTACCGCGGAAAGCTCTTCGTGCTCGACGGCGCCGGGAAGAAGATGACGTGTGTGGACGCGGCCACGGGAACGCGCGTCTGGCAAGGCCGTCTGGGCGGAGGCGCGACCTGGTACGCCTCGCCGACGGGTGCCGACGGCAAGATTTACTGCCTGAGCGACCGCGGCGAGACGCTGGTGCTCTCGGCGGGGCCGAGCTTCGAGATCCTGTCCCGCGGCCGCCTCGAGCCTGACCCGGGCTCGAGCCGCTCGAGCATCGCGATTGCCGGGGGGAAACTCTTCATCCGCACCGAAAAGACGCTCTTCTGCGCGGGCGTCAGGGCCGAGACGCGCTAGGGCGCGACGATCCGAAAGGGAATCGCCGGCAGCATGGTCAAGGGCGCGCCGCGCTGCGCGCCCTTGGGAGCCGCGCCGTCGGCCTTGGCCGCCTTCTTGGCGAAGACGGCGGCGATCAGGTTGCCCTCGAGCCCGGGCGCGATTTTCGCCGCGTCGGCGCCGAGGACGATTTCCACGCCCCGGCGCGAGGGGTTCACGGCCTTGAGCGCAATGCCCTCGGGCGGTTCGTCCAGCTCCAGGTCCGAGTCGTGGAGAAGGCCGCGCGCGGGAATCTCGATGAAGACGCGGCGCGCGCCGCCGGCTGGAATCTTGACCGGCGTTTCGCCGGCGATGCGCGCCTGGGCTGCGAAGGCCCGGCGCCCCCGGGTTGCGACCACGAGTTCCGCGGCCGGAACGAGGTGGCGGTACGCGAAGGCCTGCATGAGATCGTCGGCTGGCACGACCGGGCGGGAGACGACGCGCCCGTCAATGGTCGCGCGGCCGGTGAGACGCAGCGGGCACGGTTCGCCGAGCGGGTTCGGCGGCAGCGCCAGCGTGAGGCGCACCTGGTCCTGCCCGGCCGGCATGCGGCCGCCGTGCAGGGCGAATCCCGGCGGCGCGTCGCAGAGCTCGATGGCGATAGGGCCCTGGAAACCGTCCCTACGCAAGGCGTGGACGAGAAGGGGCGCGGCCGCGCCGGGGCCGGCGTTGATGCCGCTCGGCACCATGCGCAGCTCAAAGTCGCGCCGGGGCGGGCTCACGCGCAGGCGATAGCCGTACTCGGATCCGCCCTTGCCCTGCAGGTCGCTCACCTGCACGTGATAGACGCCGCTTGCGGGCAGCGTCGCGCGCAGCCACGAGTCGGCCTGGTGCGTGAGCAGCCCCGCGCCCTTGTCCTCGTAGTCGTCGTTGATCGCGATGCGCCGCCCCTCCGCGTCCGTCAGCTCGAGGATCGAATCGAGGGGCGAGCCGAGCCTGCGGGCGCGGATCTCCGCGACGATTTCCTCCCCCGCGCGGCCCTCGAAGCGGAAGCAGTCGCGGTCGCCCGGCGCCGCGATGCGTCCGTTGACGATCATGGGAAGCACGATGGGTTGCGCCACGCCAGGGGTGTCGTTCGGCTCCCGCTCCAAGCACTCGGGCAGCGTGTCCACGGCGAAGGGCACGCGGTTTGAGAGAAGGTCTCCGCCGCGCGCGCGCAGATGCGTCAGGCGGGCGCTCATCTCCTCGGCGCCGAGGGCGAGGGAGTTCGCCGAGAGGTTCCACCCCTCCAGCGCGACCGTCGTCGCAACGCCCGCGCGGCCGCCCAGCGGGAAGATGCCGGTCACGAAGGGCAGCCGCCCGGCTTCGATGCGGTAGACAAAATCCTCCCGGCCGCGGTAGATCGCATCCCTGATCTCGAGGAGGTACGCGCCGTCGGCCTCGATCTCGTGGAACAGCACGGGGTCGGGGCTGAAGCGGTAGTCGTCCACGTAGGCGAGTTCGCGGCCCCGGTCGTCGTACAGCGCCAGCACGGCTTGAAACCAGCCCGGCACGGCGTCGGCGAGGTAGGGCGCGAGCCGCCGCGCGCGCGCGTCGAAGACGAGCCGCTCGCCCGCGCGGGCTTGGAAGCGGAAGCGGTCGACGCCGCCCGGCATGATGCGGCCGTTGATGACGGCGGGCAGAGTGACGTCCGTCGGCGCGGCGGGCGTCCTTGCGGCGGGCAGCGCGCGGCGTCGGAGGGCGTCGGCCTCGGGCGCGCGTTCGGCGAAGTCGGGCGCGCGCTCGGCGAACTCGGGCAGGACGCCCACGCAAAACACGGTGGGGTTCGTCAGGCCCCGAGCCGTAAGAAGCCTGAGCTCGCCTTCGCCGGGCTCGGCCTCCGAGTCGATGGTCACCTCGAGGACGACGTTCTCAGCGAGGGCGGGGCTGAGCGTGCGCTTGTTGAAGAGGGCGATCTTCGCCCTGAGCTCGGCGAGGAGCCGTTCGTCCGCGGCGGTCCACGCGGGCGCCGCGCGGCCGCGCCCGCCTTTGGGTCGCGCGGCGGCTTTCTTGGCCGCGAGCTTTTTGAGCCGCTCGCGGCACTGGTTGAACTCCTGCCGGGAGAGGGGCTTGGTGTGCTCGATCACCTTGGTGCGCACGCCGGCGGCCGAAAAGCGCGCCGCTGCGGCGCCGTCCAGGAACTGCCCGCCGACCGAAACCTGGAAGGTCGTCCCCCGCCGGCCTCCGGCGGGGTAGACGCAGCCGATGCGGGGGGCGTTCGCCTGAGCCGAGACGCCCGGCGCCGCCGAGAGCAGCGCCGCAAGGGCGCAGACCGCGGACTTCGCGAATCGGCTCATAAGGCGTTACCTACATGATTTCTCTCAAGCGTCCGCCCATCTTCACGCCTTCGCCCTCGGCGGGCATGACGCGCACGTCAAGCCCCATGGGGTGCGGCAGCTTCGCCGCCGTGTCGATGCCGAGAAGCTCGTAGATGCTGCCGATGAGATCGCAGGGGTAGACGGGCCGTTCCTTCACGGTCTCGCCCCGCGCATCCGAGGCGCCCACGACGCGGCCGCCCTTGAATCCGCCGCCGGCGACGACGGCGGAAAAAACCGCCCCGTAGTGGCCGCGCCCGCCGCTCCAGGGCGGTTCCCACTGGACCTTGGGCGTCCGCCCGAACTCGCCGCTCCACCACACGATCGTGCGGTCGAGCAGCCCGCGGTCGGCGAGGTCGCAAAGCAGCGTCGCCATGCCCTTGTCCAGGTCGGGGAGGTTGCGGCGCATGGCCTGGAAGTGCTGCTTGTGGGTGTCCCAGCCCTTGTAGTTGATGGTGACGAAAGGCACGCCGCGTTCGACGAGGCGCCGCGCGAGCAGGCAGGCCTGGCCGAAGGACTTGCGGCCGTAGCGGTCCCTGAGTTCCTCCTTTTCCTGGGAGAGGTCGAACACCTTGCCTCCGTCGCCCAGGATCAAGTCGTAGGCTTCGCGCTCGCAGCTCGCGGCGGCCTCGAGCTGCGCGTTTCCCGGGAGGGCGCGCCCCAGCGTGTCGAGGCTGCGGAGCAGCTCGCGGCGGCTCTTCTGCCGTTCGTCGGAGATGCCGGGGGCGACGACTCCCTCCACCACGAACCGGGGCTGGGCGGGATCGCCGCCCGTTGCGAAGGGCTTGTACTTGTTGCCGAGAAAGCCGGCTTCCGAAAAGCGCCCCTGGGGCTCGGTCACGACGATGTAAGGCGGCACGAGGCCGCGGTAGCCGGCGTCGTAGCCGCGGAAGAAGGCGACCGTGGCTCCGACGGAGGGGTACACGATTCTGCCTCCCGGCATGCGTCCCGTTTGGACGATGTACGCCGCCGTTTCGTGGGCGTTCACGCCGTGCGTCATGCTGCGGATGATCGCGTACTTGTCCGCCTGCGCCGCGAGGAGCGGCAGCAGCTCGCCGATGATGATGCCGTCGACGTTGGTGCGGATCGGCTTGTCGAGCGGGCCCGTGTAATCGCGGCCGGCGTCGGGTTTGGGGTCGAAGGTGTCCAGGTGCGACGGCCCGCCCCACATCCAAATCTGGATGACCGACGACGCCTTGGGCGGCGGCGCGGCGGCGCGAACCGGCGGCGCGAGGCGCTCGGCCAGGAGGAGGCCGGCCGCGCCCAGGAGCCCGCGGCGCAACGCCTCGCGCCGGGAAAGCGGCGCCGCGCCGCCGAGCGGCTTGTCGTGCGCGCGCATGGTGCCTTCTCCTTGTTTAGGGACGCGCCGGGGCGTCCGGGTTCTTCAGTGGCGATACAGAAACTCTGCGCTGTTGATCAGCGCCCACACGAGATCGATGGCGGCCTCGCGCCGGTTGACGGAGCCCGATGCGGCGTACGCGGCGACGGCCGCGCGCTCCGCCGCGGTGGGCGGACGCGAGAGAACCGCGAGGTAGAGCTCGTCGACGATCTCGCGCGGTTTGGCGCCCGAGTCAAGGAGCGCCCGGATCGCCGGACCTTGCTCCAGCTTGCGCTGGACGGAGCTCGAGTTCAGGAGAAACAGCCGCTGGGCGGCGCTCGGGCGGTTCGAGCGCTCCGAGTCCAGCCCCGTGTCGCGCGCCGGCCGCCCGAACGTCTCCAGAAAGGAGCTGCTGATGCTCCCGTCCGGAAGCGCGATGGAGCGCAGCGTTTCCGGCACGAAGGTGAAGGGCTCCGGGATGGCGCTGGAGTACTTCTCCGCCGTTCCCGTGATTTGGTTCAGGGCGTCGATGAGCACCTCGGCCTCCAACCGCCGGACGGGATAGCAGGCGAACCATTCCTCCGCCGCGCCGCCGCCTGCGGGAATCGGCGCGAGCTGGTAGGTCGTCGAATTGGCGATGATCCGGTAGAGGTGCTTGAGGTCCCAGCGCGACGCGATCAGCTCGTGCGCGAGGTGCGCGAGGAGCTCGGGATTGGACGGCGGGTTGTCGGGGCGGAAGTCATCGGGCTCGTGGACGATGCCGCGGCCGAGCAGCCGGCGCCAGACGCGGTTGGCGCCGGCGCGGGCGAACCAGGGGTTGTCCGGCGCGATGAGCCAGTCGGCGAATACTTCGCGCTCGTCGCGGTCGGGCGGCGCGTCGGCGGCCGCGCCGTCGGGAAAGACCGCCGGGCGGAGGGGTTCCTTGTCCCGGTCGAAGAACACGATCTCCTCCTTCCACTCGACCGTGCTCTTGTAGCCGATGCGGGCGAAGAAGGCGGCCATGCCCGCACGGCGTTCTTTCGGCCACTTCTCGGCCCGCGCGCCCATGAAGGCCAGCGCGACGGCCTGGGCGATGGTTTCGGGCTCGCGACTCTGAACGGCCCGGTAGAAGTTGACCTGCGGGACGCGGAAGTTGCTGCCGCTGGAGGTGAGCAGTTCGCGCGCGAAGCGGTCGTACGGCAGGTTGGCGGCCATCGCGCGCCGGATCCAGCCGTGGTAGGCCTGCGCGGCGTTCGGCCACAGGTTGATGGGAAACTCCGCCTTGACCCGCAGAAGATCGCACCAGTGCATCGCCGCGTAATCGGCGTATGCGTCGGAGGCGAGCAGGCGCTCGATGAGCGCGCGGCGCTTGTCCGGGTTGTCGTCCCGCAGGAACCGCCGCGCCTCGGCGGCCGTGGGCAGGGTGCCGGCGAGGTCGAGAAAAGCCCGCCGCAGGAAGACCGCATCGGAGCACACTCTGGCGGGCGCGATGCCGTGTCGCCGGAGCCGATCGAAGACGAGCTCGTCGATGCGGCCTTGCGGGACGGCGGCGCCCTCGCGCTCGTAGGGATGCGCGACGGGGCGCGCGGCGTCGGAGGCGGCCAGCGCCGCCATGAGAACCGCCGTGATCATCGGAGCCTCCCGGGGTGCGCATGGATCGCGACGACTGCGGGACCGGAGCCGCTATCGGCTCCTCCTCTATTTAACACCGTGTAAGCGCGCAAGTCGCGGGGGCGCCGCGGCCGGTGCGGTCCCCGACCTTCCGTCGGGGCGGATTGGCGTCACCCGCGCGAGCCTCCCGGACGAGTTGCTGGTAAAGACGGTCCCATCGGCTCTTGTCTGCATCTACATGGGGCATCGCTTAAGCCCTCGTGAGGTATTGCAAGCTTGGCCTTTATGACGCTGTATTTCCATGTTTCACACGGTGTGGCAAGTCGTTCCATTCCGCACTCGGTCGAGAAGGCGCGCCCGCCGAAGGCGCGGGTCGAGAATCTCGACCAGTAGCAGCGGCTCCAGTCGTCGCGCAAGGTCCCTGGCGTGGCGGGGAGCACTGTTGACGATGCGCAGAACATGATCGGCAAACGTACTGAGCAACCGAGCCCATCGGCACTCGTTGAGACGATGCCGTTCTCGCCGGAGTTTCTGGCGAATGGCGGCGAACAGGTGCTTGCTGGCCGCGAGCGTGAGAATGCTCGCGTAGATCATCGATTCCACAATATGCTTCTTTCGACTGAGCATCTCCTCCAAATGGAAACTGCTCTTCAGTTGCTTGAAGGTCAATTCGACGCCCCAGCGTTCGCGATAGAGTACACCAATGTCGGCACGGGGGATCTTGTGGACGGGGAGGTTCGTGACGTAGACGTGATACCCTCCCGCCTCCTTGTCGAGACTCGCGACAAGGCGGAAACGTTGACGATCGGACGACCGAACGCCGCCATAGACACGTCGCCAGAACGAAGCCTCGATCTCCAGGTCATCGAGCGACTAAACAGCCCTCTCGGCTATCGCATCTCCTTCTAGTTGACGCACTACGTACCCGAAACTGGTTAGATAATTAGCCAAGCTTTTGTTTCTGTCGGCGCCCAAATTATGTGATTCATACACAATACCTTTCGGCTTATTGATCGCTATATCTATTGATCTAACCACCTCATCCTACATTCCGCAGCTCTTGACGGCGACCCGGGGGAATTTCCGAGCATCTCGACGCGGCCCTTCAGGCATAAGTTGAGGCGTTCATGCCGAGGAGCCGAAGCAATTCCTTCTGCAGGGCAGAGAGCT
>Ga0209201_1000061_pt1 | contig 166217 bp, 152 predicted proteins | sample AD_UKC055_MetaG_FD_184411 | JGI IMG/M metagenome (GOLD analysis project Ga0209201, IMG submission 184411) | Active sludge microbial communities of municipal wastewater-treating anaerobic digesters from USA - AD_UKC055_MetaG (SPAdes) (version 2) | ecosystem: Engineered > Bioreactor > Anaerobic... | reverse complement strand
ACACAAATCAGTCCGATAAGAAATCCAGGAATTGCAGCCAGAATCAGATATGCAGCAGGAGAGAGCCCGGCAGGAGCTCCCGGAACCGGCATAAGCGGATTGCTGGTAAGAGCCCAGAAGAAATGCTCCATAGCCGCGGGCGTCAGGAACCAGAAGAGGAGATACCCAAAAAATGACGCGACGATGAGAGTGACATACCCTGATAAAAGCCGGGTATGTCGGAAGAGGACATAATCCCGGAATCCTCCAATTGAACAGTACCCTGACCGCTGCGCAAGGTACCCGATAAGAATGCCGAGGAGCAGCGTGACGAGGGGGACCGCATAGATGGCCACCTCTTTTGAAAGAATGCCGGTCGCCATCAGTTCATCTCCTTTTCAGCCTTGCGAAGCATAAGGAGTGTCCCTGCAATGACTCCGAGGCCCATCATGATGATAAAAAGGAGCGCTGTGATATCACCGTATCCTGTCCGCAGGGCTGCTCTGTACGGGCACCCCCCGAAGACCATGGCAAGCTGGAGGATAACAAATCCACCGATGAAATAGATGAGGTATTCCTGATAGTCAGTCTTCTTGATTTTATGCTCCTTGTGAACCTTTGCTGAGAGGAATGCCCCGATAATAACACCCACCACGCTCATCACCGGAAGGATGGCATTCTTTGAGATGGGGGCAAGAGCCAGGCTGGCGCCGGTGATAATATTGGTCATCCCGTTTACAAGGTCACGGGTATGGCAGGCAACGCAGAACCCATAAGCTTCAGGGCCTCCGGCACTGATGAGGAGCGACTGGGAAAATGCCGCAAGGATGCCTATCAGGGCACCAAGGAAAGCCGGATGGCGTGAAAGGCGTGACAGGAGGTCTTTGAGTGACGTGGGATCTGGTGCAGCAGCCATGAAAGTTTTTAATTATTGGGAAAATACCAACATAAAGATTTTTATTTCCTAATTAGTGCCCATATGAGGGATATTTCAAAATTCTGTACCTGCCACCCTCCGGACCCTAGTGTCTTTGATGGGTCGTCTCTATAATTTTTTGTCTCTATCATTTTCATACTCCTGGAGTGTCGCTTTTTCATGGATATGAGATCTCCGGAACGGATATGATCTCTTATGGATAAAGCAGCATATGGATACACCGTTTATATTCACGCTCTTTGAAGGGCTTGACCGCAAGGGACCGGGAAGCGATGCCTGCACGAACAGGATGTTCAATATCCCCTCCCCCCTCCAGATTCTAGGATTCTTGATATCGGTTGCGGTGCCGACAGCCAGACGCTCGCCCTTGCCTGACAGTGCAGGGACTGCCACATCACGGCTGTTGACAGCTACCAGCCTTACCGTGATACGCTCCGGAAAAGGGCAGATGCGGAAGGAACCGGTAGGCGGATAGTCACCGTTTGCAGATCGATGGACGATCTCCCCTTTGCTCGGAATATTTCGATGTTGTCTGGGCTGAAGGATCGATCTTTGTGATTGGATTTGAAAAGAAACTATCGTGCTGGAAAAAGTTCCTGAAGACGGGAGGCTCGCTTGCTCTCACAAGAATGGTCTGGTTTACCGAGAACCCACCTGATGAGATAGCAACGTTCATGAGGGAGGCATACCCCCCATCACCTTTATCGCCGGATGCAGACAGATGATTGAGAAATCAGGATACGATCTTGTCGCAAGTTTCAGCCTCCCTTCCGAGGCGTGGTGGAACGAGTATTACACTCCACTCCAGATCAAGCTTATAGGGATGGAGGAAGAGTATGCTGAAAATCAGGATGCCCTCGCCGTAATTGACATGACATGGAGGGAGATTGAACAATTCCAGAAGTATTCTGATTATTGCGGATACCAGGGATTTCTTCCCAGAAAAATATGAGTCTCATCAAAAGGGAGGGTAAAGGAACGCTAGATATAACTTTTCAAATTCTTTAATTTGGATTTTCTCTGGAGTGGCCGTGCATGATACTGCTGGAAAAAATCCTTCAATAATCTTATCTCTTCCGGGGTGACTTCAAACGTGAAGGTATTTTCTCCCTCTTTTAAGATGATCTGGCTCGTACTCATAGCAGGGGTTTACCCTCAATCCTTCTATTTAAAAGTATCATTTGAATTATGGAGAAAAGTTCAGGGGATGATAACACTCGCTTCTTCATCGAAAGGATTCGTCCTCAAGGCCAGGGAGAAGAGGTAAGGATAGTGGTGTTTCTGATGCCGCATGTATGCTAGCCACTGGAGGATCAGGAGATGGTAAGCTCTGGAGATGTCTTTCGTGAGATGCTGCTAGTCGTTTGCAGGAAGACCGGTGAGATTTTTTCTGTGCGTGAGTTCGCCCGTAAGGTGAAAAACCGGCAGGAGCATATCGGTAAATGATTCGTGCTCGATAAGAAGGGGATTTTCCAGCAGCCGCATCAGGAAATCCTCCTTTTCGAGGAGGAAATTCCGCAATCCCGACGGGTCTATATCCTTAAGAGTACCTCTGCTGGAATATGCAGACAGTTCGGCACTCATCCGTGTGAAATCCTCCTCGCTCCAGCTGTCTGATATCCGAAGGCTTTTTCTTATCTCACCCATCTGGAGATCGCGATCTGAGAAATACGCAGGGAGGCTGGTCCCCATGGATGAGAAGAAAGTGCCGATCACCATATTCAGTTTCTCAAGCCTCATCTCCCGATCACGCTTCTCAAGCAGCTGGTGCAGAAAGAGGGTCACCAGCAGGACTTCGATCGGCAGGAAGGCCAGATCCCCTGGGAGAAATATGCCAAAGTGATGGGGATTATGGAACATAAGAAATGAAGGATATAAAGTGGTGCTGAAAGGGCGACGAGGCCGATTGCAAGCATCAGCGTCCTTGTTATATGAAAATGCCTCTGGCATTTTCATCTTTTATGCATCTGGCCTTTAAAGGAATCATGTTATTTTGGGTTTAGTGGCATATCATCCACCATTTTTTCACGCCATCAAATGATTTCATATCTTTCTTAACGCTCCTGGGGGTTGCGCCTTCGCCTTACCCCCGCCGCTGTGGCGTCCCCCCAGATGCGATAGGATGGTATCAACCACATTATTCCTTCATTGTGAATTGCTATATGGGATTTAACTTTTTTTCATCGATTTTTGGAACTGCAAAAATGAAATATTTTTAGACGTAATTTAATCACAGGGTAAGTAGAAAAAATTGTACTATACCCTTATTTATCAGACATGGGTGATTACCAAGATCAGCAGTGACCTGATTATCATTTTGAATGCACCGTAACCGAGGTGCGATCAGAGCAGCTTGGGCAGGGATGTGCGGTGTTTGCGCATACTCCACCAGTTGATCATGAAGGGAACGAGGCCGATAAGGCCGGCAACCAATGCCATCACCATGACCGGGCCTTCCCTGAACACAAGGAATGCCACGATCAGGGCATCAGCCAGGTTTCTCGGTGCGGTGACCATCGCAAAAATCCGTCGCACCCCAGGATCACGCCCCCCAGCGGCATACCCTGCCAGGTATCCCACCAATACGAAGAGGACAGCCGCAATGAGGCTGATTGTTCCCGGGACTTCGAAGAAAGCGGTGGTGAAGAGGATGAGCATGGTGATGACGGTCACTCCAAGTGCAATCCAGGAGACCTTATCGATAACCGGGCTCCACCCGGAAGCGGCTGCTTCGTGCCTGGGGCTGAAATAGAGTGCGGCGAGAAGGGGAACAAGCACAAGGATACCGAGATAAAAGAATGCCATCCACAGATAGTCCCACCCTACGGGGAAGAGGAAGGGAAGCATGAGTGGAATAAAAATAATGGAAACGAGGCAGAGGATGGCAAGATGTGGCGCAAGCAATGCCCCGTCTCCCCCTTGGTGCCGGAGCCAGGAATAGAGTGATGGGGCTCCTGCCGAGAGGGACAGCAGGACCAGTCCGGTGGAGGCGCCTGAGGGAAGGAAGAGATATGACACGATGAGAGAGGCAGCTATGGGCACCAGGATGAAATTGACGATGAGCAGGGAGAGTAGCAGGATTGGTTTTTGGAGCGATCCCCTGATGAGGGAAACCGGAAGAGACAGGCCCATTGAAAGCGAGACGGTGACTGCATAGACGATCACGCCGGCAATTGCCGCGAGGTGGAGCAGCTCATTAATTCGGCTTGCAAAGAACAGGACAAAGAGTGAGGCAATAAGAAATCCGGCAGCAGTACATATCACTGACGGAATCCGCTTCCAGCCGAGCATCCATGCGATGACCGGAGTGCCATACAGGCCGATCCCCGGGATCCATGCAATCAGGATACAGGTTATCGGCCCGTATTTCCTGATGATAGGATACTTCGCTGTCTTCTGCTCCACTTTCCCGATGAAGGAGGATACCCTCTTTGAACTGGCCCCAAGCGTGATACAGACCTCGTAGATCCCGAGTACAACCCCGGCAGCAAAACAGGTAAGGATTACGAGGATCAGCCAGACCGGAAGTCCCAGCGCCACCCCAACCGGGGGCACTGCTGCCTGCAGGGCAAAGGCCGAGAGAATAAAGCTCAGTGCAATCCCGGCAGGGAATCCTGCAATGACAGCAATGATCACAGGAAGAATGACCCCGATCCCGACAATGGAGACAAGAATCCGGAAGAATCTTCGGAAGAAGCCTATGATAGCGCTGCCTTGTTCCATACATCTGAATCAGGGATCATCTATAAAATCTTATTGAGACACCCCAATCGAACATCATTCGACAGGTGCCATTACCGAGTCTCTTTTCATTGGAGTTCATTCGCTCGAAGTGTGTTCAGAGAACTGGACAGAAACCAATGACCTGATATGAAGCTTTCCGACAGGACAGGAATACCAAGGTTCCAGGCTTCGAAACATTAACATCATTCCTGACTGATGTATTTGGCACTATGTGGAAGGCAGTGGAGGTGGAGACCTGGATAGCAGGTCGGAAGTCAAGCCTCGAAGAAGCCCGGGTAACCGTGACCGAGATCATTGAGAGAGTCAGGAGGGATGGTGATACAGCCCTCCGGCAGCTCTCCCGCCACGTTGAACTCACTGAGATCGCGGTATCTGACGAAGAACGGGAAGCAGCATATGATGTTGTGGATGAGAAGATCATCACCAGCCTTGCCGATGCAAAAGATCGGATAGGGCACTTCCATGAGTTGCAGCGATCCAGGGATCTCTGGCTGGAAGAGGTCGAACCCGGTATTGTGCTCGGGATGAAAACGACACCACTCCACCGGGTAGGCCTTTATATCCCTGGAGGCCGGGCTGCTTATCCTTCGTCTGCACTGATGTGCGCCATACCTGCCCGGGTTGCGGGAGTTCCCGAGATATGTGCCTGCTCTCCACCCCCCATCAGCCCGATGACCCTTGTTGCCCTTGACCTAGCAGGAGTGACTGAGATCTACCGGTCAGGAGGAGCACAGGCCATCGCAGCGATGGCACTTGGTACCGAAACCATTCCACCGGTGCAGAAGATTGTCGGACCGGGAAATATCTACGTCACTCTCGCAAAGATGATGCTCCGGGAGCATGTTGAGATCGACTTTCCAGCCGGGCCGAGCGAGATCGGGATTATTGCGGATGAAACTGCCAATCCACGAATCGTCGCTGCCGATGTCCTCGCCCAGGCTGAGCATGATCCGAATGCTGCCTGTATCCTCATCACCACGGATCCTGATCTCCCTGAAAAGGTTGGCCGGGAGGTGAAAGCGATGACTGTAAAAGCACCCCGGAGAGAGATCATTGAGCAGGCACTGAACAATTCAGGCTATGTTGTGGTGCATGACCTCGAAGAGGCTATCTCTGCGTCCGATGCTGTCGCCCCTGAACACCTCTCTATCCAGGTCGCCGATCCCCTGCCGGTCGTGATGCGTGTTCAGAATGCCGGGGCTATCTTCGTCGGGCGGTATTCCGCAGTCGCCTGCGGGGATTATGCTGTCGGTACCAACCATGTACTCCCGACCGCAGGGTATGCAAAAACATATTCAGGGCTCGATGTCCAGCATTTCTGCAAGACTACCTCGGTAGAGATGATCTCCCGTGAAGGTCTCGAAGCGATAGGCGACACGGTCGAGACGATTGCCGATGCCGAAGGCCTGCATGCCCATGCAGAGTCCGTGAGGGTCCGGAGAAGCGGGAAATAGAGCATCCCAGGGATCTGCGGGCTGCTGCCAAAGAGGGAACTTCCCCCGACTCTTTTCTGATACAAAATCCGTGCATCACGTATCGGGGCACAAATCATTCACTTGTGTTAAAGAAATCCAGGGATCGTTGGGAAAATACGGCACAATGGGAGTTACTGAACCATACAGTCTATCATGGACCCCAGACATTTCAGGAGTGATACCTTCTACCGATCAGGATGACCTTGCCTCCCATGAATCTCCAGGATTCATTCCTGCAGGAGAGAAGGGTACCCGGATTCACCTCCAGGCAAGGATTACTATTCATCTGTCAAGGGAAGAATAATCGAATAAAACCATTCTCATTTATCATATCCTGGCAGAAATCACCTTCATGGACATCGTGGCGGCTCTCTGGCCCCTTTTTCTTCCTCTCATCGCGTTCATCATTGCACTCCTCCACATCCGCTGGAAACAGTGCAACGGGTATCGGGCAATCGGCGCAGTGCTGATGTGGCAGCTCGTCATCGGACTTGGGCTCGGGTACCTCTGGGCAGGCCTGGGGCACATCCTGACTCCTGACAGCATTGCCGGGTCCATCGGATGGCCTGCTGGCAGCCCGTTCCAGCGGGAAGTCGGAATGTGGGATCTCTCGCTTGGGATCGTTGGAATCCTCTGCCTCTTCTTCCGAGACGAAGGATTCTTTACCGCAACTATCATTGGGACAGGAATATTCTCAATTTCTGCCGGCATCGGCCACCTGTATGAACTTATATTCCATGGCAACACTGCGGTGAACAATGCAGGTGCGGTGATGTACATGGATCTCTTCTACCCGCTCGTCCTTGCCGCCCTGCTCATCCTGTATCACATGAAAAAGAGAGAATCACGGATGAAGGAGGGATTCATTTGAAATTATCCGCAACCATCGCCCTGGGGTTTATCCTGGGAAGTCTTTTTTTTGGAAGTATACTCAGTGGTATTACCGCGGCAGATTGCGCATGCAGCGCACCGAGTGGCCTGATATCAGACAACGCCTCTGAGGGGATGGCAGTACCCAACGCTATTGCGTATGAAAACCACACCATCTCTTTCAGAAATAATTGTTCAGAATCGGTATGGATTGCTGCGAACATGGGACCCAATGGCCCCCCCTTTATCCTGAATAATGTGTCACAGGGGCGGGGCTGCACCGGTTGCAGTTGTTCGGGAGCAGCAACGGACGGCTGGAAGGACAACCTGACCTGTTGTCCCTCGATCAACTGTACGCACCAGTCCTGCCCGAACTCGAGCTGCAGCTGCGGAGTTGATCTGCCGAATGGTGGCGGATTTGAAGTTCCGCCCGGGGAACCGGTGAACTATACCGTGAAAGCTGATCCGCAGTACGGGGGCAATGCCGCACTCTTTCCAAGGTATGGCTGCAGTCTTTCTCCTGATGGGGTATACCTGCAATGTGATACCGGTACCTGTTACGTCCAGGGCACCCCCGGAACACCTCCCGAGGGAATAGTCAGGTGTGGCGGGGTGCCGCCCAACGGCCCTCCTGACCAGAGTCCCCAGCTTCCGACAACAAAGATGGAGATTTTTTTTGCCCCCACCAACTGGAGCCAGACCGACAGCGATTATTACGATGTGAGTCTTGCCGACGGGTACAACATTCCTGTGCAGATCGAGCCGGTGCAAGGGACCTATTGGACAGGCGGAACTGCACACAACTGGTGTATCAGAGCCGGAGGCACAACGGACCTTCTTGAAAAGATCCAGCAGCCGGAGTATCGCAATCTGAGCGCAACTATGCTTGTTCTTCGGAATAACAGGCCGGTCGCCCTCTGGAGCTCATGCAGCTACGAGACCCAGGTGAACAAGACGGGGCCAGGCCAGGCAAATGCCACTACGACACCTGGAGAGGGAGAGCCGATCTGGAACCTCTCCTGCTGCAAGGGAGCCTGCGGAACCGAGAAAACATGTCCGATAGACACCCTTCCCGAAAATCACCGGACAAGCCAGTTCTTTGGGACCTTTTACGACCACACATATACCTACCAGTATGGCGATGATCAGGCCAATATCCCCTGCAAGGGAGAAAAATCCACGAAGCAGCTGACCAGTTACCTGATCACGTTCTGCGGAGGAAGAATTCTCGGATCAGCATATACGCACCTCGTGAATGTCAGCCCGGGTATCCCCGCAACGGTACATGAATCCACTATCGGGATCGATCTGACCATCAACGGTGCCGAAAAACGGGTACACCAGCGGGTGACCATCCTGACGTTCGAGCCGGATCACCCACCCCGGAACTTCACTCACCCACTCACTCCAGTTGGCCCTTACTACGAGATCTCATCCAACATCCCTGATGCGGAGATAACAGGGATGGAGATCAGAGCCCACTACCAGGATACCGGTACTACAATAGAGAAGGACAGTCTGAGGTTGTTCACGTACAACGGAACATGGAATCCCCTCAGTCCCGGGGGCATTGACAACCAAAACCAAACCGTCTGGGGGCTGACCAACCATACAGGGGTATTTGCGATTGCAGAGTATAAGCCCCCTAAGATAAGCGATATCGGATATACCCTGCCAGACGAGGGAGACCCGCTCACCATCAGGCTCACAGCCACCGTTTTGGGAGCAGATCCTCATACCTATGCATGGGATGTGAATAGTGATGGGATCGATGATTATTCTGCGGCAGACCCGGTTCATACCTTTGATCAACCCGGAGAATACCAGGTCAGGCTGAAGGTGACAGATGGACACGGATTTTCCATGGAACAGCTTGCCACGGTCGTGGTATCGGAATATGCCATCCCCCTTGCTCCCGGCTGGAACTTTATCTCAATACCCAGGCGGCTCGATCCCAATCGCACTTCTGCCGGGATCGCTTTCAAACCGGTCGAGACCACCACACGGGCAATCCTGACCTACAATGCTTCCACTGCGATGTGGGAGAATAGTGGTGCGGAATCGATTGTCATTCCACAGACTGGATTCTGGCTCAACTCGCAGCAGGCCACCACTCTTCCTCTCATATTCGATAAGAACCCTGCAAATGTACCTCCCGCAATTCACCTCGCCCGGGGATGGAATGCAATTGGTCTTGGTGACAGTGAGCCCCTCGCTGCATCCCTGGCACTCAAGGCAGTTGAGGATACCTGGACCGTACTGATACCCTTCAATAGAACGACACAGGGGTACGATACCTCCATCCTCCGAGGATCTGATGGGATACACAGTGATGCACGACAAATGGAGCCGGGGATTGGGTACTGGCTGTTCATGACAAAAGAGGGAGAGCTGCCGGCCACCGGAGCATAATATTTTATCTTTAAATTCCGATGAGAATGGTTGAATGAAGAACTTCCGGGTGTGGTAAATGGTGGTATTTCGCGCAGGAGATCGGAAGGCAGCAACCAATGAGTGAAACGTTACAGCGAGAGAGAGATTCCGATAGCTGCCGGATCCTTGTCCTTGCATCCCTCACCTATCTCATCTGGGTGATCGTCACCTATCTCCTTGAGGGGAGGATCCTGACCCTTCTCAGGCCTGAAGCTGTTATCGACCGGACAGCCTACACCCTCATTGCAAACATCCTCATCGGCATCATTCTTGCTCTTATGGTGATCAGAAAGGCCGAGAGAACACGACTCATCTCCCTCGAAACACCCGGATTCCGCCCCCGAAGCGTACAATTATCGCGGTAATCATCGCATTTCTGGGTGGACTAGCCATACTGCTGATCCAGCATCACGGAGCACCCAACCTTGTTGTGCTTCTCAATGTATATGCCCAGGTGCTGATAGTGACCATTGCAGAGGTTGTCATGTGCTGGGGCATGATCGGATCGATCACAGAGGGAACTCTTTTTAAAAAAAGGGAGGATAATCGCCATTGCGGGCGGAATACTCATTGCAAGTGTCCTTTTTGGGCTGTACCATATCGGGCACAGCCCTCCCTTCAACCAGGCAGGAATGATCCTGCTTCTTTCCTTCATCGGAATAGTGACAAGCCTCGTCTATTTCGTCGGGTGGGATATCTATGCCACCATCGCATTCCATAACTTCCTTGGTTGCATTGGCGTTATCCAGGCACTCGACCAGCCGGATCCCTTCCACTCTATGAAAACCCCCTGCTCCCCGTTTTAGGGATGGCGACTATGTCAGTTGCAGTCTTTATCGCCATTGACTTACGGTTCATCAGGCAAGGTTCTCAACATGCCTGAACATGAACCGGATTCTGTCGTGTTCAGATCTATGGTTTCCTAAAGTAGGAGATTTAAGCGGAGCTCGTTCTTGAGGCCATCGAGGAGAACCTTTCCCATAGGACAATTCGTGCAGGGAAAGGTACTTAATTCCGATGGGATATCCCTTCAGTAATGCCAGAAGGTCCCTGCTTCAACCAGGTCTGGTCTGAGGTTCTGCTGAAAGGCGTGACACCACGCCGGGCATACAACCGGGTGAAGAAGGAATGCACTGAGGTCTACCGGATAGAACCCGGGTATGTGTTCCGCGAAGTGCCGATCCTCCTCCCACATCCCATGCTTGTAGGAATCAATGAAAGGGAATCGCGGATTCTCATGCCGTTCCGGAAACCCTGTTTTGGTTTGTCGCTGTATGCTATCGATGCCGACCATGAGGAGATTGTCAGGCTCCGAACCGATTTTCGGAAAAGAACAGAGTATTCATCAGAAGAGGATGAGGGGAGGACCCACAAGGAATAAGCCCGGGTCTCATCACCGGATCATCCAGATAATCCTCTCTCCTCCCCTGCACCATACCTTTCCGGCGAATGATACACGGAAAAGGATTTAAATTGAATTCTCCCACCCTTGCCCCATATCGATCAGAGGCCGGACCTCATTTATCTCGAAGCTCACCACGGCGTGGATCATGGCAGCTGCCTGGTCGCCGGCAACCTTTGCCATGTTCTTCTTGAACGTCTCCAGCAACGGCCCGGATGATGCGATCTCTTTCACCCGCAGGTAGACCCGTATCCCTTTCCAGTCCATGATGCTCTTCCCTGGCTCCATGATGAGATAAACGGCATGGGGATTCTCGCTGAGGTTGGCAAGGGTCCTGTTACCCCCTGATCCCAGAATCACTGTCTTTTCATCAGTCATGTGCGGGGACCCGAATACGGCTGAGTCGACCTTGCCATCCTTACTGCAGGTACTGATCGTTCCGATCCTGGGCTGCTTGTTGAAATATTCCATCAGTGTTGATACCATAACTGCACTGTTCTCCTTCACTACAGCCATCTGTCTATCCTGCTGGTTCGATAAATGTTATGGGATACTTCATGCGTTCAAAGAGGGAGGATATACCTTCCCGGTATCATTCCGAAACGATTACATGGTGCTTCAGAGTAAATCCCTGACTACCCGATGACCCCTGCTGGAACCCTCAACCGTTCTGCCGCACTCCGCCTTATCCTTATCCTTGGGATCGTGAGTCTCTTCGGGGACATTATCTACGAAGGAAGCAGGAGCGTCACAGGGCCGTACCTGCTCCTGCTCGGTGCATCTGCACTGACGGTCGCCTTTGTGGCAGGATTTGGTGAGTTCATCGGCTACGCTGCGAGGCTGGTATCCGGGTACCTTTCCGATCGAACCGGCAATTACTGGACATATACCATAGCCGGGTATCTGATGATCGGGGCGATCCCCCTCCTTGTCTTTGTGCAGGCATGGGAGGCAGCTGCCGTTCTTATCCTGATCGAACGGCTGGGAAAAGGGATCCGATCACCAGCCAAGGACACCATCCTCTCCCATGCTGCACACCAGGTCGGAAGGGGCTGGGGATTTGGGATCCATGAAGCCTTCGACCAGGTGGGGGCGATCATCGGTCCGCTGGTATTCGCGGTTTCTCTCGCGTTGTTTGGTGGATATGAAACCGGATTTGCCATCCTCGCACTCCCGTTTGCCCTCCTGGTTGTCGCTCTGATGTATGCAAGATTGAGATCTCCTGACCCGGCAGAGTATGAAAACGAAAGGGTCCCGGTTCAGGCACCACCGCATTCTTCCCGAATTCTCCTCCGCTACGGCACCTTCACCTTCCTGACGATGGCAGGATTTGCGGTATTCCCCCTGATGGCCTACCATTTCAGTGCTGCTGCCGTGGTCCCAACCGCCCAGATACCGGTATTCTACGCCATTGCCATGGCAGCCGATGCCTTGTGTGCCCTCGTTATCGGGAAATGCTATGACCGGTCAGGGATCACCGTCCTTGTAGCCGTTCCCCTGGCCAGCATCCCGATTGCTGCTCTCGCTTTTGCCGGGGGATATTACCACGCGCTTGCGGCGGCAGTCCTCTGGGGAATTTCGATGGGAGGACAAGAGACCGTGCTCCGGGCAGCACTCGCTGATCTCACCTCGATCAAGAAACGGGGGTGGGCATATGGGGTCTTCAACACCCTCTATGGGGGCGCCTGGTTTGCAGGGAGCATCGTGCTCGGGATCCTGTACGAGCTGGACATCCGGATCCTCGTCGGGTATACTGTTGTCATGCAGGCCGCTGCACTCGTGGCGTTCTTCCGGCTTTGGAGGGCGGTAAAGGATATATGGAAGTCACCGGATAGGATGCTAGAGGATCTATCCTGATCGGTATAAACGAGGAGGAACAGTCTTCTGCCAGCTGGATATGACCTTCTGAGCGATCGAACACTTCCATGGGAGGAGATAGAAGGGGAGACTGAATAATCGAGTGAGGGAGGTTGGAAGCACGGGATATTCACTGCGGCCCCCCTCAATCCCGGATCAATGGGGTATATTTTATGCCAGAGATAGCGAGGTGCTGGAGACCCACCTCCCCATAAGAGTTCCTGAAGACACTTCCTTTAACGATACCTCTGATTCCCCAGGCCGGATATTCAAATATCGGAACCAGTGGAGAGGAATTATCAGTCAATCATGACCAATAGAGTGCAATGGTTGATAAGAAGGACTCCCTCTCATTCCTGATGATCATCCTTACCATCCTGATTATTATCCAGTCCGGGGTAGTAGCACTTCTCGTTCTGGAGGTTCTCCTCCCTGCAAAGGACCGGGAGGCAGCTGCAGATGAGGTGTTTTCATTCTCTGGGAGTGCTATCAGGTTCGGGCAGGACGGGGGTTATTGGGGATTCATCGCTGATGATGGGAGATGGTATCTGCCACTCAACCTTCCCGATGAGGTGATGCTCTCTGAGGGGCAGCGGGTAGAAGTGACAGCGATCCCGGGTGATCTCTCTCTCATCCGGACATTGGTGATACCAATCAGGGTGATCCAGCTTATCACCCCGGTAGCTGAGCACTTTTCTCTGATCGATACGCGATGGATCCTCGAAACCATGCAGGGGAATGAGTCCGTGCAATCCATACCCGCCGGAGTCCGAATCACTCTGATTTTCCGTGAAAATGGGACATTCAGCGGAGTAGCACCTGCCAACCAGTATACGGGCATCTATACGCATACCTGCCAGGTCATCTCCTTCTCGGGAATTGAACCGACCAGCAGAGTGGGCAGTCATGCGTGGTACGATATCGAAGAACAGTATTTCTCATCACTTCGCGACACCCGTCTATTTGAGATCCGGGACGAGTTCCTTCACCTCATGGATGAACACCAAAGAACGCTCCTCACCTTCAGGGCCGACGGAGTATTCACCTGAAATAACCTTTTTGCCTTCTTGCGGTGTTGTTTTGAAAAGCTGAACCGGGGGATTGGCATCAGAACATGATCCAAGGAGCCGCCCTTGGAGTGCCCTTCTTGATCGGTAGCGTACATTGGTGGTGGGGTTTGAGGGGGACAGCATATACAAAAGAAATATCTGGTTCTTCAAAGGCAAACACACCAGCGAGGGGAGATCCCCTTTCTGTCACGCTCAAAATCCTGTATCTGGTTTTGATACTACTGATAGGTGCTCTCATACCGGGCATGTCTCAAACCCGGTCTCTGCACATTTCAGGAGGGAGGGGTAATACCGCCGGACGTACTCCTTGACCATCCGCCGGGATGAAAACACGGGTGCGATGCTCCTGATCGACTCTTTCATCATCTTCACCCATCCGTGGGGGATCCCATCCAGGGAGGTGTTGTAGTAAAGGGGGATGATCTCCTTTTCAAGCAGGGTATAGAGTTCTGCTGCGTCCATGGCATCCCGCTCAGGGCTCCATTCTTCACCGCCAAATGCCCAGCCGTTCTTCCCGTTATACCCTTCGAGCCACCACCCGTCACGGATGCTGCAGTTCAGAACCCCGTTCAGGGCCGCCTTCATGCCACTGGTCCCGCAGGCTTCCATAGGGGGGAGGGGATTATTCAGCCAGACGTCGACCCCATGGACAAGGTACTGGGCGGTCTGCTCACCATAGTCCTCGACAAAGGCGATCCTCCCTGCAAATTCCGGGGTAAGCGCATATCGGTATATCCGCTGCAGGATCTGTTTCCCCTCGGTATCATCAGGGTGGGCCTTCCCGGCAAAGATGATCTGGACCGGCAGCCACCGGTTCGTCACGATCCGTTTCAAACGGTCGGGATCATGGAAGATCAGGTCAGCTCGCTTGTAGCTCGAAAATCGGCGTGCAAAACCGATCGTAAGCACGGTTGGATTGAGCATCAGGCCATCAGCGACAAGGTTCAGCGGTTCTTTCAGGTGAGAAGCCCATCTTTGCCGTTTCCGCTCTCTGATGCGGTTGAACAGCTTTGCCTTGAGCCAGACGTGGAGGCTCCAGAGTTCCTTATCCGGGATCTCGTCAATCATTTCCCAAAGGGAGGGATTGTCATGTTCCTGCTGCCAGTGAGGATACACCGGACCGATATATTTCGAGAAGAGCCCTTCCATCCGTTGGTTCATCCAGGTCGGGAGATGCACCCCGTTCGTGATCACATCGATCGGGACCTTCTCAGGCACGAGATCTGGCCACAGGTGATGCCACATCCTCCGGGAGACTATGCCGTGATTCCGGGACACGGCATTGTGGTACGCGGTGAATTTGAGCGCAAAAGCCGCCATATTGAACATCCCCTCCGGATCGCCCGGATTCCTGCCAAGGTCGAGAAAGGTATCCCTGTCGATGCCAAGAGCAGGGTAGTATCCTGAAAAGTACTTGTCGATCAGCGGGGCTGGGAAGACATCGTGGCCGGCAGCAACCGGGGTATGAGTCGTGAAGACCGAGGTTCCCCTGACGCGGGCCAGGGCATCCGGGAAGGAGAGTCCGTCCTCAATAAACTCTCGTGTTCGCTCCAGGAGGGCAAACGAGGGATGCCCTTCGTTTAAGTGAACCGCGGAAAAATCGATTCCAAGTTCAGAAAGCACCTTCCGTCCGCCGATCCCGAGGACGATCTCCTGGACCAGGCGCTGCTCCTTGTCTCCGGTGTAGAGCCGGGAAGAGATCGCCCGGGCCTGGGGAGTATTTTCAGGGATATCGGTATCAAGGAGGTACAGGGGGACTTTGCCGACATCCACCCGCCAAACGGCGACCTTAATCGAGGGGGTTATTCCGGGCACATCGAGAAGGAGCTGCCTTCCCGCGGAATCGGTAACCCTCCTTACAGGGGCAGCTTCGCGGTCAAGAAACTCCCGGATATTGTCCTGCCACCCGTCAGGCAGGATTCGCTGGTGGAGATAGCCCTGGGAGTACATGAATCCCACGGCTACCAGCGGGACCCCGAGATCACTGCATTCCTTGAGGTGGTCCCCTGCGAGGAATCCCAGACCCCCTGCATAGAAAGGAAGAGAATGATGCAGTCCGTACTCAGCGGAAAAATAGGCGATGGTGAGCGTTCGGGAGGAGGGGTGGGTCTCAGAGAACCATCCATTATGGTTCTCCATGTACCGGGAGAAACGGTCCATGATGATATCGTAGCGGCGAAGATACTCGGGATTTCCGACAACCCGGTTCAGGAACTGGTCGGGTATGTCCCTGAGCATCTTCACCGGATTATGGATGCTCTCCCGCCAAGCATGCGGATTGACCTGCTTGAAGAGGACGCGGGCTTCCGGGTGCCAGCTCCACCAGAGGTTGTAGGAGAGATCAGCCAGTCCTCGTATCCGATCGGGGATAGGAGATCCCCCTTGCCGATGTATCAGTTCATCCTGCACAAATGGTCATAGCGTTATCAGTTTTAAAAAGAGGTATATCTTTCTCATGCGGCCCCATGAGGATGTATTCTGGCAGGAAGATCCCGGTGAATTATGGGGGGGATGATAAAAGAGCGGCCCTCCTGCCTGCAGATAACGAGGCGATACTGCCATCACCCTCCTCTTTTCTCACCTCTTCCCGCTATTCCGCTGCAGGAGAATGCCGCCCCGACCGGATTGTCAGCTCCCGCAGCCATGCCCAGTCCTCTGCACGGGGTTCCCCCGGCTGCAATCTCCACTGCCAGTTCCCTTCGGTGGTTGCCGGCCGGTTCATCCGTGCTCCGCTTCCAAGACCGAGGAGATCCTGCACGGGGATGATCACGACAGGTGCCTTTGTGTGGAAGGCACAATCGATTGAGTCGTGTGAAATCGTCCCTGTTTCCGGAAGCTTTCCGAGGACCGATGTTATCCGTTCACGCTCTTCCAGCGAAGCCTCCTCTTCAAACCACCCTCTCACGGTATTGTTGTCATGGGTCCCGGTATAGAGCACGACGTCCTCCTTGATGGCCTCCGGGGCATGCGGATTGTTGGGATCGCGGTTGAATCCAAACTGGAGGACCCGCATCCCGGGGATTCCGAAGGCGGTCATCAGGTTCCTCACGTCTGGCGTGATCGTACCAAGATCCTCGGCGACGAAGGGAAGTGAAGGGAACCGGGCTGCCAGGCAGGAGAGGAGGGCGTACCCGGGTGCCGGGACCCAGTGACCCTCACCGGCAGTCACAGCACTGGCAGGGATCTCCCAGCAGGCAGAGAGTCCCCGGAAATGGTCGATCCTGATACAGTCAACCATCGAGAGAAGGTGCCCGACCCGCTGCACCCACCAGGAGAACCCCTGAGATTCCATCTCTTCCCACCGATAGACAGGATTCCCCCACCACTGGCCGGTGGTGCTGAAGTAATCGGGTGGCACCCCTGCCACCGCAAGGGGTCTTCCCCCCTCATCAAGACGGAACAATTCTTTATGGGACCAGACATCGGCACTTTCATACGCAGGATACAGCGGGAGGTCCCCGACAATACTGACACAATGATTCCGTGCAAATGCATGGAGAGCATCCCATTGCGAGAATGCAAGATACTGAATGTACTGCTCTTCTTCAAGAGAAGTGCCGAGCTTCCTGCGCTCTTCCTCGAGGGCATCAGGTTCCCGGTCCCTGAGTGGATCTGGCCAGTCTGACCAGGTGGTACCCCTGCTTTCTGAAATGGCAGAGAAGAGTGCGTAATCATCAAGCCAGCAGCGATGTTCCAACCGGAAATGCGCAAACCCCGGATCGTCTCTCCCGTAATCGTTCTGCCGCGCTGCAGCCCGTAAAAATTCCATCTTCCGGCTGGCCCCGTGGGGAGAACCCAAGACGTGGTTTTCACCAGAACGGAGGCGTTTTAACAGCTCCTGATCAGCCTTCCCATCGGATACCATTATCTCGGGGCTGATCAGGAGGGGATTGAAGGCAAAGAGGGAGGTTGCGTGATAGGGGGAGTACTGGTGGCTCTTATCAGTCGGGTGGAGGGGGAGCACCTGCCAGTAACGCTGGTGTGCTTCCGAGAGCCCAGCCACAAAACGGATTGCTTCAGGTCCAAGATCGCCAATACCAAATCGGGAAGGGAGCGAGGTGAGATGCAGGAGCATCCCTGCACTCCGGCTTCCGGTCTCAAAGCAGGGGATGGGAGATCCCTCCTATTATCCAATCCGGACGGCGGCCAGCTGCATGCTGCATAGGGACAGGCATAGGTATCAGGAGAACGGGGTACCGGTCCCTCCCGCAACACTCACTCCAAGCATCGTCCCGAGGTGTCTGAATCTCTCCCACCATGCAGTTGCTGCATCGTCTCCCAGCCGCATACCCGCCTCCCATGCCCGGGCAGGACCGTCACGTATCCCGATAAAGAGGTTCTGGAGCTCCCAGGTTGGGCAGGCAGCCCCGTTCCTGCACAACAGGGTGAGTGTCGCAATCACCGAATCAAGCCGGTCACGCTCTCCCGGCATCGTTGCCCATTCTCTCATCATGCGAAGCAGGAAATGCCCGGCACCCGGATACTGGTTCAATGGAACTTCTTTAAATCCCCATTCCTTGAACTCCGCAACCACATGGAACAATTCCTCTGACGTGGATGTGGGAGAGGAGAGCAATGCCTCGAGACGGCAGGAGAGGACATACCAGGCAAGGCGGGTGACAGGGGGGAATCTCGTTTTGGCATCATCTGACGCTCCCCACTGGGAGTGGGCAAAGAGGACTCCCGCGATGTCATCAAACGCCCTCATGGTCCTATCAAGATGGGCATGGGCAACCAGCCGCTGCCCGGCCGGAGGAAATTCAGATAAGGGGATGACCGGACAGAAGAGGGCTGAGAGCCGTTCTGCCGTTGCATCATACCCCTCCTTTTTTAGGGTCGTGCTCAGTTCAATGGGAGCAACCCCGGGATGGAACGAAAGCCCGAGCAGTGCCGTGGTCGCATCCCGGGAGAGGAAGCAATACCGGATCGGGCCTCCCATAAGTGAGAGATCGTGATCCGGCCGGAGTTCGCCGCAGGAGAGGTATTCTCCGGTGACTGGATTGGAAGAGAGCAGGGTTGTTCCCACCCCGACGCTGTCACCAAGGGCAAGGCAGGCAGCCTGTCGTTCCCTTGTCATGACCAGCGGAAGGACACACTCCCGGTAGACGACCCCTCCATCGGGATAGCTCCCCCGATTCCCCGGTATTGCCGCAAGCCTGCCCAGGAATTCTTCCTCGATGAGGGTCCCTGTGAGGTCGCCGGCAATCTGCAGGGCCCGTGCAGCGAAGCGGAGCGCCTGGACTGCTTCGCGATCGGCGATGTCATCGAAGAACCACGCACAGCTGGTCTGCATGGCAAGGATCTGCCTTGACAACTCCAGCAGTGCAAGTGCCCGGTCCTGTTCCTCGCGCGAAAGCGGCCTAATCGCATGGTCGCGGAAGAAGGCCGCGACATATCCCTCAGAACGGGTTTTGAACAACCGGACACTGGCATCTCGGGCAACCCCGGGATCGCTGAAAAGGAGGGCAGCCTCCCGGGAATAGATATCATGGAGAACAGATGAGAGGTCCCGGATGGCCGTGCGCAGAGGACCCCTCCATTCATGGCTCCATCCCTCATGCCTCCCCGAATCGCAGGAGCACCCCTCATGCCAGCGGCTGATGCCATGGGGACAACTCCATGAAGTGCACCCGATGATTTCTGCCTCATGTTCCGGAGGATGTTCTGCAAGGTATTCTCCGTATACTGTAAGGGAGTCAGGAGCGGAAGTATCGAGGCGGTCCAGGCACCAGGCAAGCGCCATCTCGCCGAAGCGGTGATGATGGCCAAAGGTCTCTCCATCTGTCGCAAAGTGGACAAGATCCCCCCCGGGAGAGGCAGAAATGAGTCGATCGGCAAAACGGTCACCATTCTCAAGCAGGTCACCGAAGGCAACCTGCAGCCCGATGGAAGCATCGTGAAAGAAGATCGCGATTTCGCTCTCACCGGGCAGACGGCAGAAGTAAGGGGATGTCGTATCGATGCCCTGGCCAGGGACTGGAATGTCATCGGATGAACTGCGGGGCAGGCATCCCTGGTGGGGCGAGAGGATGGTATATGCGATGCCGTGATCGGCAAGGACGGCAAGGGTCTCCCGGTCAACAGCCATCTCAGGGAGCCACATCCCCTCCGGATACCGGCCGAAGCGATCTTCGAAGTCGCGGATGCCCCACCGTATCTCAGTCTCCTTGTCTTCAAGTGGGAGGAGTGGCAGAATGACATGATGATAAGGATGGGCAATCGCACTCCCATGCCCCGAGAACCGGTCCTGTGCCTGCGAGTCTGCACTGATGATCGAGTCATATACACCCGGATGGAACCGTTCCATCCATGCAAGCAGCGTCGGGCCGAAATCACCGCTGATACGGGCATAATTGTTGGATACTGCCCGTATACGGCCGTTGCCGTCCAGGATCCGGGCTGCTGAATTGGGCAGGTAACATTCATCCGTAATTCGTTCGTTCCAGTTCTGCCAGGGTGCAGCTGAAGGCTCTTTTTCGACCATCCCCGTCCACGGATTTTCCCTGGGAGGCTGGTAAAAGTGTCCATGGATACAGATCTTCTTTCCCATGTTATTCACCTCCCCTGTGTTTCAGGAGCAGGAACGCAAGCGGCGGGAGGGTGAATGCCGCAGAGAACGGTCTGTCGTGGAAGGGGACAGGATCGGCTTTCACTGATCCAAGATTCCCTATCCCCGATCCTCCGTAATGTCCTGCATCACTGTTCAGGAGCTCGGTCCACTCTCCGCCGGCAGGAAGGCCGATCCGGTAGTCCTGCCGTGGAATAGGAGTAAAATTGCAGATGGCGAGGAGGAACTCGCCGGATTCCCTGTCTTTTCTGAGGAAACTGAATGCAACATTCCTGGTATCACCGAAATCGACCCATTCAAATCCCAGCGGGTCACTATCAGTCCGGTGAAGGGCATTCTCCTCGCGATATACCCTGTTCAGGTCCCTGATCCAGGACCGGATTCCCCTGTGTTCTGCCGACTCGAGGAGCTGCCAGGAGAGGCTGTCCTGGTGATCCCATTCTGACCGCTGTCCGAACTCATCCCCCATGAAGAGCAGTTTCTTTCCAGGATGGGTATAGAGATACCCGAAGAGCAGCCGCAGGTTGGCCCTTTTTTGCCAGTCGTCGCCTGGCATCCGGTCGAACAGTGATCCCTTCCCATGGACTACCTCGTCGTGGGAAAGGCAGAGCACATAATGTTCAGAGAAGGCATAGCAGATCGAGAAGGTCAGCTCGGGGAGGTGAAACGAGCGGTACAGGCTGTCACGGGAGAAGAACCGGAGGGTATCATGCATCCATCCAAGGTTCCACTTCAGCCCGAAGCCGACCCCCCCGGTATATTTCGGGCGAGTCACCATCGGCCAGGCGGTCGACTCCTCGGCGAAGGTCTGGATATCGGGGAAGGTACCATATACCGCCTCATTGAGATTCTGGAGAAAGGAAAGTGCCTCGAGGTTCTCCTTCCCCCCGTACTGGTTGGGGATCCATTCCCCCACTTTCCTGGCATAATCGAGGTAGAGCATCGAGGCCACCCCATCCACCCGGAGACCGTCTGCGTGGTACCGATCCAGCCAGAAAAGTGCGCTGCTGATGAGAAACGACTGCACCTCATGCCGACCGTAATTGAAGATCAGGCTCTTCCATTCAGGGTGAAATCCCCGCTGGGGAGAGGCATGCTCGTACAGGTGGGTCCCGTCATAGAATCCCAGGCCGTGCGGGTCAGAGGGAAAATGGGAGGGGACCCAGTCCAGAATGACGCCGACGCCGTTCCTGTGGAGGTGATCGATCAGGTACATGAAATCGCCAGGGGTGCCGTACCGGCTGGTCGGGGCAAAATACCCGATGGTCTGGTATCCCCAGGATCCGTAGAAGGGGTGCTCCATGACCGGGAGGAACTCCACGTGCGTAAATTCCATCTCTGCAAGATACCCGGCAAGCATCGGTGCAAGTTCCCGATATGTCGGAGCCCGCCCTCCATCAGACGGGACATGCCGCCATGATCCAAGATGCATTTCATAAATGGAGATCGGCGAGGTGGTATCCTGCCGGTTCTTCCGCTCCTCCATCCATGCCCGGTCCTGCCATCCGATACACGGTTCTGCAATGAGGGAGGCGGTCGCAGGGGGGAGCTCCCAGGCGAATGCGAACGGATCACCCCGGTCTGCCGTATGATTGTAGTAGCGGGAGATGATGTGATACTTGTACCGCATCCCTTCAACCGCTCCGGCAATGAAGCCCTCCCAGATCCCTGAACCGTCAGGTCGTTCCCGCAGCGGGTGGGAGGCAGGGTCCCATCCATTGAAATCCCCAATCACGGTCACCCGCTGGGCATTAGGGGCCCAGACCGCAAACCACGTGCCCGCTCCCTCCTTCAGGACAAGAGGATGGCTGCCCAATTTCTGATAGAGGCGATAATGCCTTCCCTGCCGGAAGAGGAAGATATCATAGTCAGAGAGGAACGGCGATTCCGGCTCTCCAGCGGTGCCCACCCCAGTCATGATCGTGCCTCTTTCTGCCGGTCTGCTATCAGGTTCATGTAAACCCGCTCCATCTTTGTGCCGATCTCTCCCCAGTTGAACCGGGAAAGGACCTTTCGTTTTCCGGCAAGTCCCATTGCCCGGATACGGACCGGATCTTCAATGATGTAACTGATCGCCCAGGCAAGTGAATCAGCCCTGACGGGGACCTTGATACCATCAATGAAATCATCGATATTCTCCGAGAGTCCCCCCACATCAGTTGCCACCACGCATCGCTCGGCACTCCATGCCTCGGTGAGCACCAGCCCGAATGGTTCGTTCCGGCTGGGGATGACGACAAGGTCACACGCATTCAGGAGCTCGCGGTATTCCTCGTCAGAGATGTATCCTGTGAAGCGGACGGGGAGCGTCCTGCAGCGTTCCTCAAGCTCCTGCCGCATATCCCCTTTTCCGGCAATGATGAACTGGACATCCCAGCGTCGTTTCAGGACCTGGGGGATGGCTTCCACCAGGAGGTCGGCACCCTTCTGGTAGACCAGTCGGCCAATGAAGAGTACGAGGGGGGCGAGTGGATGGATACCGTACCGTTTTTTCACCTGGCCGGCATCAAGCGGGAGGAAATAGGTATCAGGGTATATGCCGTTTGGAATCACCGTGATGTTCCGCTCCGGGATGCCATACAGCCACATGATCTCGGTCTTGGTATGGTTCGAGACGGTGGTCACGTGCCGTGCCGTATGGCCTGCCCTCCACTCCTTTGCCGCAATGGCAAGGAACTCGAGGCTGTTCCCGAAATTGTTCCCGCTCCGACCGTATTCGGTGGAATGGTAGCTCATCACGGTGGTTCTCTCCTTTAATTCTTCGAGTGCATCGCTACAATGCCAGTCATGGAAATGGATGATATCAAACGGGGGATTGTCCGCGTCTCGGAACTTGTCGAGGATCTGCCTGCTCATGTCACGGCAGTACTGGAGGATACCCTCCCCTTCAGGCTGGCAGAAGTGGTAGAAGACCCCCCCGATGGTCCGGTCGGGCCCGTCTCCCCTGGTGAAGAAATGCACTTCATGGGTTCCCGAGAGCACCTCTGCAAGGTGCGTCGCGGCAGGGGAGAGTCCCCCCTCACGGACAGCATGCAGGGACTCCCAGCAGAGATGGGCTATTTTAAGTCGTGGCATAGTTCCCTTCCCCTCTCCCTGGCCAGTTCTGCCGCTTCATGGGGTGTTGCACAATGCATGATGCGTTCAGCAAGCGTGCTATCTCCGAGGACCTCATCGATCCAGCGGGAAAAATCACCCCGCTCCTGGTGAAACGAGAATACCTCTTCAGGGATAAATTCGAGCAGGCGTGAAAATTCTTTCAGGCTGTGGGCCGAATACCCGATGAACCGGTGGCCCGAATGGAAATGGAAGGCCTTCTCGGGGGGCAGGCATCGGAGAACCTGTGCAGCGGCCGGTGACCAGAGATCTTCCCTGCAGGAAGCCTCACAGCGGGCAAGAGCAATCAGGTATGCTGAAAAGTAGTCATACGCCGCCTGGCTCGTTGACCGGATCACGACTCGCCCACACGATCCTGAAATAGTGTCCATGCGCGAGAAATGGTCGGTGCTCTGGAACCTCCGCCAGGATTCCTGATCAGGGATCAGGTAGCGGGCGTCCTCGAGGCACCAGAACGCTGACTGCTGGAGGATGGTCCGGATACCAGTCAGGGCATACGCCCGATCGGAAGATACAAGACCGAGATCTTCCAGCCGGATCTCTGCCCTGGGGTGGTTCCGGGCTGCCGATAACGGGAGGATGGGGGTGATCTCCCGTGAACGGAGGGCTTCCGGCAGACCATGGAAGAACTGCCCCAGTGCCCGGGCTCCACCAGCTGCTCCCGAAAATATTCCTGCATCTACACGGACGTGTATGCAGTCGCCCGGGGTTTCTGCGATCCACCCCGCATATTTTTCCGGGGTCAGTGGATACCGGTCCCACGTGACGTCCCCGAACCGGTGGGCGATATCATCAGAAAGACGACAATTCCTGATCAGGACGGGCAGATTATTGCAGGAATAGACATAGTTCGGATTAAGGACAGGGAGGATCGATTCATCCGCCTCGGAATAAAGGGCGGCAAAACCGAGTGCCCTGATAGCGTTGGTAAGTTCAGAGTTGAACACGAACTCGGTATTTTCAAAGACCTCCGGCCTCTTCCCAGAAAGCCCCTCCATCAATTCTGCATGCCTGCTGACCTGACTTATGAATTCACCGGTTTCCGAGAAGAGACCAGCAACGCTCCGGTAGTAGGTCTGCCCGAGTATCGCGACTGCCTTGTGGCGGAGCAGTTGCACCAGGATATCGGCCGCGTCGTTCTCGTCTCCGAGAAACTGCTCGATTGCGACACCTGAAACATTGATCGAGAGGGGTTCCCCTGCATCCAGCCAGGAGAGGCTCATCTCCATGGCAGGAAGAGCAGCCTGCGAGAGGTACTCCCTGAAACGGGTTCTCTGTGATCGGGAAAAACAGGTGCTGCACTCCCTGGGACGATCGGTTGCATGGGCGCCAGTCTCTACAAAGTAGGGATAATGAATGTTCAGTCCCATGCAGAAGTGCCGACATCCTCTCCCGTTCATTATGAGTGATGATTACTAGTTGGGAGTATTTAATTGAGGCAGATGGGGAACGTTCAGGGGGATTGTTCTTCCTTTTCAGTAGCTTTCCGGGCGGTACGCACACGCATGTCCTGTTATGAATCTCTCTTCGATTGGAACCGTTTCATCCCGATTCGGATTTCCCTACTTCACCAGGGGGTATAAACAAGGGAAGGGAGATACTATACCCAGGATAAAGGTCATGTGGTTCGAACTCCTGGTCCTGCTGATGGGAACTGCTTTTGGGTATTTCCGGAGCGGAAAAGAAGACATCAGGAGCATCATCAGGCAGGGATTGATCTATGGGATCCTACTCGGGATCGTGCTCGGGATCCTTTCAATTTTTGCCGCTTCCGGGATGAGTATCGATGCAGGGGTGCAGGGAGCAATCGGCCTCTCGGTCAGGATCATCATCCTGGTGATCCTGTTCATCATCGGGATCATGATCGGAGACGGTATCGAGATGTACAGAAAAAATCATTAATGAGGGAGTTGGGCAGACCCCCGGTTGATGGAAAGGGTCCACACGTTCACCCTAAACTCCCTTATATCCTCTCGTGACATCCCGGGAGAAAGATGGCTGGAGGTATTTCCATCCCTGGAGAGGGGCCTCCGGACTATACTCCAGGAGGATTGTCCCCTTTCTTCTTTGCTTCGGAGGTCGATCTCTTCTCGCCTTTTCGCTTTCTCCACCAGCGGTAGATCAGGTACAGTACGATCGCCAGGATGATCAGAGGGATGATGGATATGAGGATGATGATCAACCCCCCGGTAACTGCAAGGAATCCCTGTATCCCGTCGTTGAGCACCGAGACAAGAGAGAATTCTTTGCCCTGTCCTACCGGTTCAGGCTCAACGAGCGATACCGTGATCGTGCCATAGTCAACCCGGTTGTCCAGATACTTGAGACGGCCGTCGATCCTATCCAGCTCGACCTGCACCCGTTCGATCTGGACCTGGACCTCGAGGATCTCGGAGACATTCTCTGCCTTTTCCATGATCCGGTTGTACTGGACGAGCTGGCTGGCGAGGGCGTTCCTCCGTGCCTGGAGATCGACATATTCCTCGGTAACATCATCCGCACTGAGCGATTCGGATTTGAGTGTCCCGAGCTTCTTAATGTCACTTACCGTCGCGTCGAATTCACCCGCAGGGATCCTGATTGTCAGGGATGCATACAGGCGGTTCCCATACTGGGTATTCACCGACATGGATCCGAGATACCCGCCATGCAGGGTGGCGATCTGTTTGAGAGGGTCAAGCGTGGAAGAGACGTTCTTGACTTCGAGATTCAGATTGCCGGTCCTGATGATCTTCTGGTCGGCTTCCAGGTCAGCAGCATATCCCGGGGCATATGTAGGAACAATGGTGGGGATCGGATAAGGGACATCCCGGGAAGGGATTCCTGAGCCTGACGTGGAAGGGGCGAATTGTTCGTCAATCTTCACACTATCTGAGTCCCAGGGCGCTGAAAGGCACCCGGCACAGACTAAAGCGAACATGAGAAGGCAGCTCACGAGGAGAATGCGACGAGTCATATCAAGAACATTTTCATAAAAGATAATAAATAATTTGTAAACTGCGATTTTTTTCGCAACCATCCTGGTCAACCCCTGAATCCTGGACGATGCCTGGATAAAGGGGGAAGTCTTTGCGGCTGCCGGAATGCAACGATCGATTCTCTGCTCACCATCACCCTGCTCTTCTCCGCGCAATTGCAAGCCTTGATGAGGTAAGGAACCATATTCACATTTTTTCCCTGGGAAGACACTGTCAGCTTGGGATGGACAGGGGAGGAGATCAGGAGAAAAGGATGCCAGGGGAAGGGGTTACCAGGAGAAAAGAAAGGCGGGTTCTGCTTCATTGCATACACAGATCCAGGGTTGCTCATACTCAGTGAATGTTCAATGAGAATCGAAGAAAGAGGACTGGCCTGGATGCTTCTCCCCAGGAAATGAGATGACAGGAGGGGGTTAATCGTTGAAGAAGAGCCACCGCACTTCCTGGATCGACATCCCCTCGTAAATCCCGGGATGGTACAGGGTCTTCATCGCCTCGATGTCGATCGGGCTGAAGTCGGTCGTCGACCGGGTGTTATAGTAAAAGACACTGTCGGGATAGTTATAGGTCTGGCCCGGGAATCCGAGGTAATAGAGCATCGCCTTCTGCAGGTAATGTTCCCGTTCCGCTCCGGCAAGGTGGGCGTTGAGGTATATTTTCGTGGTGGTTTCGCTCTCCCCATTCGGTAGCTCGGTCACGCTCTTATAAATGATGTAAAGGGGTTTTCCGGACTCTGGATCGAGCTCCTGGCAGGCAACGAAGCGCTTTTCAAGAGAGTCCAGGGAGTCATCAGGGTAAAAGATAATGGGGCTCCCCCGGCTGTTGAGCGGTTCATCGGTGAATACCTCAATTGGCGTGATGCGGTTGAACTCCCTGGTGAACAGGGAGACAAAGCCGATGTCTGCGGGAATCACCTGCCCTTCAAGCGAGAAGAAAAGGTGATTTTCGGATGAGGGAGGGAACATGGTCACCCCGGTATTGTCACAGCCGAATGCAATGTCCATGAAGAGTTCGTAGACGTCGTCCCTGGTGATGTGTTGGCGGTTCAGTTGTGGGAACCGGGCTGCTCTCTGTTGTCGGAGCGGTGACAGGGGAATTCTCTGGGGTTGTCTCGGGGGTGATACACCCTGCTGTCAGGATACATGAAATGGCAATGAACAGCAAAAAAAAGTTCATCCTTGATGTCATGAATAAAGGTACCCTCATCCCAATAAATAGATGCCCGCCATGGATTCTCTCGGAAAAGAGGATGGTGATGCGGGAAGCAGGAGCGATATACCCCTGTATAGCAGGGAGAGGGTTTCATCCTATAATGGGGCTTTCCGCTTTTTCCAATGAAAATCACTTCGTAATTTTCATAATTTATGCCCGTATCCCGAAATCGGGGCTCATAGGAGTTTATATGAAAATGCCTCCGGAATTTTCATGTTTTATGCTTGTGGCCCTCGAAGGAAGCGTGTTATTTTTATCAGGGGAAGCAGCTTGTTGCAGATGCCGGCACTATCACCCCTTTGTGGAGGAAACCAGGAGTTGCCCGCCAGAGAAAAAAATAAGAGACCCTACAAATAGCGGGTCTCCTTCCGGATTGCTCGTTCCATGACGGGAAGATCTGCTTGAAAAAAATAATGGGGGAGTATTGCACCGAACAAAGGTGCCGGGACGACCAGGCGTAAAGGACTGCCCATGAGATTCCAAAGTGCTTATCCTTGTTTGCCACCCAGCTGATCGCATGGATCCGGTCGTTGCTGCAATACGAAAAGAACTCGAAGAGAAGGCTGATCCGGCGATCAGGGAGTCATCCAAGCGGTTCTTCAAGGAGGAGATCTCCTGTTACGGATTGAAGACCGCGGATGTCACCGCAATTGCGAAGAGATACTGGAAAGAGGTCCGGTCACGTGAGAAATCGGACATCTTTGCCCTTTGTGAAGAACTGTATGGTTCCGGGTACCTGGATGAGGCTTTTATCGTCTCCACCTGGATCCCTTCTCTCAAAGACCGGTTCGAACCCCAAGACCTGATGGTATTCGAGCGCTGGATCGACCGCTGGATCACCAACTGGGCTGCCTGCGACGGATTCTGCAATCATGCGGTTGGGGATTTTATTACAAAATACCCTGACCAGGTAGGCGTATTGAAACGCTGGGCGATCTCACCGAACAGGTGGATGCGAAGAGCTGCGTGCGTCTCGCTGATCATACCAGTAAAACACGGGGAGTACCTTTCCGAGGTATTTGAACTCGCCGACCTGGTGCTGACCGATCCGGATGATATGGTTCAGAAGGGATACGGCTGGCTCCTGAAGGAAGCCAGCCGGAAGCATACTCCTGAAGTGTTTGCTTATGTAATGAAGAAGAAGTCAGTGATGCCCCGGACGGCATTGCGGTATGCAATTGAGTTGATGCCAAAAGAGCTCAGGTCGGAAGCGATGAAGAAACCGTAACTGAGCCTGAACAATCGCTATCCGGTTATCACTCCCACACCTTCTTCTGATTTACCTTTCGGAAAAACAAGAAAAGATTCCAGTTTACTCCAAAAGTAACATAGATGCGCTAGGATCCAATGCTTCTGTACGGCAAGAAACGGTGAGAATAATGTCTGCCCGAATGAGTCGGTTTGTTTAACCGGTTTGAACAAGAAAAAAAGTGATCAGGGTTTTACCCCGAACATATCTTCATATGCGGAAGAATAGTCAGTCCACTTGAAAGGGGTGCTCGTTGGAGCATCACCGAACATGTCCTCGTAACCTTTTTTGTAATCGGTCCAGGAGTAGGGCTTGAGTGATGGAGCCTTATCAAACATGTTCTCATAGGTGGATTTATATGCCGTCCAGGAATAGGGAGAGCCAGCAGGGGCTGCACCAAAAAATTCATTATACGTTGCCTTATAGGCGGTCCATGTGTAAGCACTGCCCGTGGGGGCGTTTCCAAACATTTCCTTGTAGGTATTTTTATAGGTTGTCCAGGAATAAGGCGTGGCGGCCATTGCAAGGCCAGGCACTACTATCATAGCCAAGATCAGGATGATGGCAAACATTTGCAGTTTCTTCATACGAATCCCTTTTTTTTAAATTCATTCTTCTTGTAATCCTATAAAATACTTCCCAGTCAGCAAGATTACGATATGAAAACCTCGCAAAGACGGAATCGGAATACAAAACAAGTCAGGAATGCTCGTAATTGTGAGAATCAGGAGAATAATCAGGGATAACAGGAGAATAAGATATCCTTTACTTTTAAAATCCAGGAAAATAAGAGGAGTGAAAATCCCTTCTTATTTTTCTTCAGGGGGAGTTCCTGCCTGCTCTTTCCGGTAGGAGTAGTAGCCATATGCTGCAAGGCCGATAATCACCAGTGCAAGTGCTATCATCCATGCCGGGGGATACCGATCCCAGAATGACTGGCCGGTTGTCGTGGTAACGGGTGGAATTGAGGTGGTTTCCAGCGTGGTGACGGTAAGTGTCGGGGTGACGTTCGGTGTCAAATTCGCCCCTGATCCTGAACCACCACTGCTGACGAAGATCGTTTTGCCTGCCTGGGCTATCGTTGCGGTAGTCGTAACGGTCGGGGTCGGAGTAGTGCCATCAGCTCCCCCGCCACCTCCACCACCACCACCGCCTCCTCCGCTGGAGGTCTGCCGGAAGCTCGCGGAGATGGTATGATTTGCAGAGACCTCGGTAAAAGTATACGTGGGGATTACTCCTTTCGATACGCTGTCGACCACCACATTCTGTATCGTATATCCTGAAAACGGCGTGATGGTGAATGTCATATTGGCACCGGCATTGACAGAAACAAGCCCACCTGGGACGATGGTTCCGCCATTCCCGGCGGTTGCGTTGATGACGTAGAACTCTCCCGGTTCAGTGACTCGCAGATTGAGCTCGGTCAGAGCTCCTGAGGTGAAAGGATAGGTCGATTGCCATGATCCTCCGGCATTCACATCATAGCATTCTCCCTGAAGACCGTTGACAGAGAATGAGATCGCTGCTCCGTTCGGAATGGATCCCTGCACGATGAGCTTATCCCCAAGGGGGCTAACATTGCCGTAGTACCCTGCAGTTGCAGTCGTAAGGGATCCACCGCCGCCCCCAACGGTTGCCATGATTACGGTCCCCGGAGCCGCCGGCTCCCCAAGGAAGGTCAGGGTACCATAGAACAGGTGGGGCAGCATCGGTGCAATTGTCGGCCCGGTCGTTGGAACGGTGGTTGGCGCTATGGTCGGGGATGTGGTCGGGAGGGTACTTGGGGTGGTAACGGGAACTGTAGTTGGGATGCTTGTCGGCATGGTAGTCGGCTCGCAGTTTGGCCAGCAGTTCGGTAACGTGGTGGGTGAACCAGTGGGGATGCCGGTCGGTTCAGTGGTAGGAAGTGAGCCGGGACACACCCCATCCGGACAGGGGGTTGGCGTGGGGGTAGGGGTTATAGTGGGTATCGCAGTCGTCACATACGGAGTAGGAGGCGTGGTGATTGCCGTCACAGGGACGGGAGCTTCGATATCAATGGACCATGGACCCGAAGCGGTAACCACGATTGAATAATCCCCGGGATCAAGGTCTACCTTCACCTGGCCCTGGAACGAACCGGCTTCGAGAGCGAGGTATTCGAGGGGAATTCCCTGGTCATCTTCAAGGGTCACCACGAAGGGGGAAGAGCCGGTATAGTGCATGGTGATAGTATGGAGACCTGCATCAGAGACAGAGAAAAATACCAGGTCATCGGAATTCCCGCTCACATCGAAAGCCGATACCGGCAGGATCACCATTGCTGCCGCTATCAGGGCCAGGAGGAGTGCAGGGAGAGGACACTTCATCATATTCATCCCTGAAGATGTAATCATTCAGATGTTGAAATATATTTTGGATGGAGTTGTTTCAATACAAACCTCATGCGATAGCCTTCTTGCGCATTGGGAGTGAAAAACAAAGGCTGGTTGTGGCTTGTTCACGCCATCATTTCACAGGAGGATAGTAATGCCTGATGAAGTCTTCACTTGATACGATAACATGCATACTCGCGATTAATATATAGAAAAATTACGATATCTTTGATTATTCGTGGATTTTGTGAATTATGGAGCCTAATGACCCGGTATACTGGAAACAGAGGGCAATGGACTGGTATAACGATGACAAGATCGAAGAGGCACGAGAGTGCTGGATTAATGCTCTGGATCTTGATCCTGATGACATCGTGGTATGGAAATTGCTCAGGAATGCATCACAGGATGCAGGGGATATGAATGGCGCTGAGTTCTGCAGTGAAAAAATTAGGGAACTGGAGAAGAAAAACGCTGCAGAACCGGATTCGATACCCATACCCCCTGTCCCAAAGGATGATGACCGCATCCTTCAAAGGGTATCCGAATCGCTCGGTCCGTTACCCGTTGAGCGGAAATCCCGCAGACACGGCCTGGAATGGATCGCTATGTTCATCACCGGGGTGACCCAGATCGAGAACCACCAGAAATACAAAGGGATATTCCTCATAGCCGGGGTTATCGGCTTTGTTGCACTCAGTCTCCTCACCCAGGATATCTCAGCATCGATCATGACGGGGTTTCTCTATGCCTTTGGGGTCATTGACAGCTATACCATACTTGCCGGCAAGAATGGAACAAGAGAGTTGGGATCGGTGCAATCTGCGGACTGGTAGAGCATCGGCTGATCCCTCTGCTCTGCTCCCCTGACAGGTGGATCAATGCAGTTCAGAACGGCCTTATATCAGAAGTGCTTTTGAGGGAACGATTATCCCTGACAGTAAAAAATAGGGAATCAGTAGTTCTTCTTTTTGTACTTCTTCCCGGCAAAGAACGCCTTATCAATCTGATTGCCAATACCATAGTACGCATACTGGGCATAGATGACAGGACGGATCTTGTCGATGTCCAGCTTCCCTTCAGTCACGCAGGACTTGTCAGCATGGATCTCCACGACTTCGCCGATATACAGCGCATGGCTTCCGCAATCGACCGATCGAAACACCCTGCACTCGATATTGACCGGGCACTCCTCTGCAAGGGGTGCGGTCTTCAGTTCCCCGTAAAATGAGTGGAACACGGTGGACTTGTCCTCGTTATTTCCTGAAACAAGCCCGCAGTGGTCGGTCTCCACCACCTGGTGCACGGAAGGCACATTCAGACTGAATGTCTGGTTCTCTTCAATCCCTCGTGCAGTGAAGCGACCCTTGTTGACCGCGACGCAGACCATCGGGGGCGCCATGCAGGCAACTGTTGCCCATGCAGCGGTCATGTAGTTTGGTTTCCCTTTCACCGTTGCACCGACAATCAGGGTGGGCATCACACTCATGTATGGCATCGGGCCGAGCGCTACTTTCTCCATGATTCCTCTTCGCATACCTGTTATGGAAAGAACGGCTTAAAAGTATTTTTCAGAAACGGTGATTGGTTTTCTCTCTCTTCATCAGGCCGGCAGTTTCCTGATCACTCTCATCACCAATGAATAAAGCGGGAATCAGGGGATTCCGGCAAAGACTGGTCGGAGCAACTGATGGAAGACCCGTGACTGGAGACCATATCTCGGTATAGTGGTGATGAAAGAGGCTTTCACCGTCAATATCGATTATGCCATACCCTGCATCTGACATGACAGGGACAGGATAGAATACCTTGAAAACAGAAATGATCATTGCATACCTTATTCTGGTGAAAACCAATGAGCGAGGAACTCGAGAAAGTGATCATCATTCTCCTGCTATTCAGTTTTATCGTTCTCTTCGCCATGTTTGCCACATTGGTGTATGGATTATTCAACACCACTTAGTCCGGGCAGAGCGCCGGCCGGCGATACGGATTCTTTCTCCCGAAAAAGAACATGATGCACCTGCAGTCGTCGGTTCCCCCCTTAGCTCTGGTAGAAAGGGTATAAAGGATATAGAAACCCACTCGTGCATCATGGGGGTGACACTCCCGCAGAGCCTGATTCTTCCCGACGTAGGAGCGCGCGTTAGAGTATACGTTTTTTTCAAGGAACTGCTTGCCAGGTATCCGATTGTCACGAGAGTAAAGCTAAAATATTTGAAGAATTCAATCTCAATCGTCCACCTGTTTCGCCACCTTAACAAAACAGTGCTGGATAGGAGCAGTGGGATCCAGTAATGGAATCCCATGCTGCTCCTTTTCCTTCGATCCCTCTTTTGCGTCGCGGGCCGAAATCCGACAGAGAAGATTATGCCGGGCTTTGTATGGTGCTCACCCTACTAATCTGCCCGCTCTCCCAGACAGGGTACCTGTCGATCTCGAACAATTTCCCACAGAGCCACTGCATGGACTTTTCCTGCTATAGAAGACGAGTAAATATGGAGCCGTTCTGATTCGGGAACAACCAGGTCGAGAGTACCATCACTACCGGGGATGGTTACACAAGAGGGCTACAGTACCATCGCCACCGTACTCATGCTGCATACCTGTTCCTCCAGGGAGAGTACCTTGACCACACCCACTCCGGACCTGATGGATCAGACCTGCCTCGCCCGGAAGCGCTCTGGGGGATGACAGCAGATGGATCCTCTTTAGCAATGCATGAGAAGACTTTCACCCTGCACATGGTGATCCCTGATACCCCCTGGCATCTGCTCTGATCATATGATCACTGCAGCCGATATCAAAACCATGGCAGATCGGTGGAAGAGAGCCAGCCGGCCATTGAAGATTCAGGACCAGAGATACGGCCATCGGCTTGTACAGATGCTCGCGGAATACAATGGTGAGGAGATCAAGCGGTTTGATGACCCGCTTGAGGCAGCAGCATTTATCGTGCTTGTCAGGATGGTGAAAGAACTTGATCTCGTGGACTATTGATACGGGGGGATCGGGTTTCTGGTGAACTGCCGCTTTTGATCTCTGCCGGGAAGGCTTATGCAGAAGTTGCTGCTGATACAATGCACCATTCCTTCCAGTATGCGAGGGGATCAGTGCCTTCTCTCATGGTCTCTGCATCTCTTGTGTGAGAAAGAGATATCCCGGATAATCCCCCAAAGGCCCGCTCTTTCGTTTGTTACCATGAACAGACCATATCTTGTCCCCTGAAGCGCATCATGGGGTGCCTGCACGCTCCCGATAGAGAACACTATTGCGGATGGGGACATAACGTTCATAGTACATGAAACGACTTGGGCACCTGGCGATCGTTGCTCATGACATGGGGCTCATCTTCGAGTTCCTCGCCCTGGTCACCCTGGTCCCGTTCATCGTCCTCATCATCTACCGCGAGTGGGAGATGATCCTCCCGATGGGCACGGTCCCCTTTCTCTTTCTCGCATCCGGGTTTCTCATCTCCAAAGTGCCGAGAAAGCCTTATATTCCCTCCCTCTCTGTTGCACTTGTGGCGGTTGCCCTGACATGGCTTGCCGCGGCTGTTATCGGGGCTGTTCCCTTTGTGCTCGCCCTGGAGGTGCCCTGGACAGACGGTATCTTCGAATCCATGTCAGGCTGGACCGATACGGGGATCACCGTCATGAAATCGATAGACACCATGCCGAAAACTCTTATCTTCTGGCGATCATTCACGCAATGGTTGGGAGGGATTGGGGTGATCGCATTCGGGATTGCCATGCTTGACCGGTCTGGTCTCTCGCAGTCCCAGCTCTACCGTTCGGAGGGGAGATCCGAAGACCTGATGCCGAACGTTGTATCCACCGGGAGAAGGATATGGCTTATTTATGTCACCCTGACCCTCCTTTCAACAGGGCTCATCCTCCTGTCAGACATTCACCTCTGGGATGCCGTGAACCTTGCGATGGTTGCGATCTCTACCGGGGGTTTTGCCCCTCATGATGCCGGAATGTCCTATTATAACAGTGCTTCGCTCGAATTTCTCCTGATCCCGGTGATGATTGCAGGAGCGCTTCCTTTCAAGGTGTATTTCCTGATGTACCGAGGAAAAGCAAGAGAAATATTCAAAAATTCCGTCGTCCGGCTGATAGTAGTCCTCTCTCTTGCCGGTTCAGCAATCGTTGTCCTCAATCTGTACATTCTCCACACTATCTCCCTTTTTGACGCAGTCAGGATGGGGACGTTCTGCACAGTATCCGGGTTAACCACCACCGGATTTCAGAACTCATCCCTCCTCTGGCTCCCACTCCCTCTGCTGGTTATCATGCTCCTGATGCTGATAGGAGGTGCCTCAGGGAGTACGGCAGGGGGCATTAAGGCCAACCGTATTATTCTCGGATATGAAGGCCTGGTCTGGTGGTTCAAACGCCTGTTTGTCAGGGGAAGCGTGATGGTTCCCTTCAAACACGAAGGGAGAAATATTCCCGCAAAACTTTCTGAACTCGAACTATCGAAGAACATGCTGATCATCAGCCTGTACCTTCTGACCGTGATCGTGGCAGTCATCCTCGCTCTCCATCTTGCTCGAACCCAGTTTGAGGTTTACCAGGTTACCTTCGAGGTCATCTCCGCTGTCGCCAACAATGGTATGAGTTTTGGATACCTGACCGCTACAAGCCCGGTAACGGTCAAGTGGCTCTTTATCCTGGTGATGTGGATCGGCAGGCTGGAGATTCTCCCGGTGCTCATCCTGATCGGGGGGCTTGTCCGGGGTTTCGACTTGCGCTGAAAAAGCAGGGCATTTTATCTACCGGTCTTTGCGATGAGACAGGGCACAATACAGACTGGCAAAATCAGAACCTCACACGGGGTGCTTCCCGTTCCCGCATATTATACTCCATCGTCCAGAGATATGCCTCCCCGTGGGCTACCCTGAAGATGGCAACTTTGGCATCCCTCGGCCCTGCCTTCACAAGGTCTTTCACCCACGGCCGATCGCGGTAGAGCCGCTCCTCAAGGGCTGTATCGTTGAGGAACTCGACACTGCCCGCCACCCGCATCATTCTCCCGGCCCCGTCCGGACTTGGTGCATAGAAACAGAGCTCAGTCTTTGAATTCTTTGAGAGCTGGGAATAGATACTCTTCGGAGTGCCGGTGTGATAGTAAAAACCGGTCTCGTCGGCAAACCACATCGCAAATGCCCTGACACGAGGCTGATCTCCGTCAATAGTGGCAATGTATGTAACCGGATTTGCGTTGGCAAACCCAATACATTCGGAAAAGTCCATGATGATATCCCGCTACTCAATGGAAGAAAAAAGATGAAAAAGATTGGGTCACCCTGATGCCGTGCATCACGGTTGGTGACCCTGCCATCCCTTCAAGTAAAAATTCCCAGCCTGTATTCCAGAAACCAGGTTATCTCCTCTCGCGATTCTGGTTACCCTTCAGTTCCGGCGACCGGTAGTCCCACCCTGATTCGTCCAGGCTGGTAAGTACCCCAACGATGGCATTGACAAGAACCTCTTTCATCCGGAAACCTTTCTCTCCGGTGGCTTTCGTGGGATCTCCGGTTGCACCACAATCGGTCAGCTCTGAAAACATCCATTTTACATCGACATAGGGGGGAAGCCGTGGAACTATCCCCCGTGCCTGCTCTGGTTCGCAGAGATCGGGAAAGAGGGCAAGACCCATCGATAGTTCACCTTCCCCACCATGCCCGAGGCCTTCCCACACTTCGAAAAAACCAGGGGGGAGCAGCTCCTTCAGGGTATTCCACCAGGCATCGAGAGAGAGGATCTTCATCTCAGGATGTGCTGCTTTAACCGTGCGGGCTGCCATCTCGATTGAGGCGATATTGCCATCGTGGCCATTCAGGATGAAGACCTTTCTGATCCCTTCCTGATACAGGGATTCGAGAATATCATTGATGATTGCGGTCTCGGTCTCGGGACGGAGGGAGACGGTGAAGGAGAACTCGCTGTACGCCTCGCTCATCCCATACGGGAGAGGGGGGAGGACGGCTGTTTTGGGAACCCGTCGGGCGACTTCGAGGGAAAGCAGGTAAGCCGTGAGTGAATCGGTGCCAAACGGGAGATGGTCCCCGTGGCTTTCGAGCGAGCCGAGGGGCAGGATCACCTTCTCGAAAGGTTCTTTCCGGAAATCTCCGGCAGAGAGATGCTGGATTATAAGAGGATTTTTCTCCATGGTGCATGTCCCTGTCTGTGCTTGGATCATGGTCTCTCAAATAAGCTTTGGAATGCTCGTTCCTCATTGGTGGATCTTATAGGGAGTGTGAATGGGAAGTATGAGATACGGAGTCCTGTCTTATTTTTTTGAAGATATCCCGCTACTCCTCCCCGATATCTTCATTCCATAAATCCGGGTTGTCCGCGATGAATTCCTCCATCATCATGATACATTCCCTATCGTTCAGAATGACCAGTTCCACCCCCCGTGACCGGAGATACTCCTCAGGTCCCTTGAACGTCTGGTTCTCACCAATCACGACCATCGGAATCTTGTATAAGAGGACAGCGCCACTGCACATGTCGCAGGGGGAGAGAGTAGAGAAGAGTACCGACCGTGAATAGTCCCGGTATCCCAGCCGGCCAGCACGCTCAAGGCAGTCCATCTCGGCATGGAGCACTGCACTCCCTTTCTGGATCCGGCGGTTATGCCCCCTCCCGACAATTTTTCCATCGATCACCAGTACCGAGCCGATGGGAATCCCCCCTTCGGCCAATCCCCGCCGTGCTTCCTTCACCGCAGCCTGCATGCATTCTTTTAACGCATGGTCATTCATCGTGAGAGGTCGATTGCTTGTCATTGACGATATCCGCCCCCTGTTCTGGAATACCTTTTTCTCATTATGTACTGATCCCTGATGCGCTATGAAAAAAATTCTTCTGATCTTGCTGCTTATCCTCCTGATAGCGTCCTCCGGGTGTATAGGAAGGCACCGTGAAAACGGGTCCGGGCCCCCGACAATAACACCGACAACCGGCCCGGAGGGCCAACCGATAGTCACTTCTTCCAGACCGGCTGCAACATCAACCCCCTGCAAAGAACTGAACCCCCTGATCATCCTCGTGGAATTTCCTGATAAAAAGCATGTGGCTGAGCGGAATTTCTTTGTGAACCGTTACAATACCCAGGTCAACACCTACCTCCAGTCGGTCTCGTACGGGGCAGTCTGCCTGAATGGTGAAGTGACACCAACATGGTACACACTCCCCCTTGAGACCACCTCCTACCGGATATCTTCACGAAACCTGGAGGTGAACCGGACCAGGGTGGACAACCTAATCCGGGATGCACTGGCTGCGGCAGATGCTGACTACAACTTCTCTGATTATGATTTCGTGGTAATCCAGCTCGGGGTCCTTACGCCTGATTATGGTATGGTCGGCCTCTGTGGGTATCCGGGAATGCTCGGGTGGACCAAGACCAGTGTCCTGACCGCACCCAGCGGAGAGGTGGTACAAAGGGGAGTGGCCATCTTCACCGCCCAGGCCCATGTCGGGACGAATTTCCATGACATCGCCCATATCCTTGGCGGAGTAAAAGACGGAAACCGGATGGTACCCTGCCTCTATGATCATGACCTTCAGGCAAAGCCGGGGCCGGACCTGGAGGTGTTCCGCAATTCCATGATCAATATGGGGTATTGGGATCCCATGTCCTGCCATTTCTACCGGAACGACACTTCGCCCCCCGGGATCTGCTCCTGGACAAGGATACGGCTGGGATGGCTGGATGAAGAGAAGATCCTGACCGTAGATCCAGACAACCAGACCGAAGTGATGCTCGGACCTCTCGAGGATACGTCCTCAGAAGTACTTGTCATCAGGATACCCCTCTCTTCATCGACGTACTATCTTGTTGAGAATCGTGCACCGATCGGCGTGGACAGGGTGCTGCCTGATCACGGGATACTCATCATGTTTGCCGACGATCGTATCGCGGAATGTCACCATGGAGAAGCTCCCGTGAAATTGATCGATGCCAATCCCGCGATCCCATATCTCGAAGGGGCTGCATTCGATATCGGAGAGAAGGATGAATTTGTCGATCAGGCAAATAACCTCAGAATCAAATTGCTGGAAAAATCAGGCAGTGAATACCGTATCCTGATAGAACCACTTTAATAATTTTACCAAGAGTGAGAGTGCACATTCCGGGTTCATGTGCAACGTATCCGGCCACCCTCAGGGGATATTCCGGTGGTTTTCACCAACCTTCTCTGCTCTTGTGCATATCAGGGATGCCAGCTCCCGCAGTATGCAATTCAATGAGGTTCTCAAAGGTGGTGCTCTTTCCTGTCATGATGAATGTGCACTCCAAAAAAAGACGATGGGAAAAAACCGGGAACCGATAGAGGTGATACAGCCTCCGGCAAGCAGCACCGCTCCCTGTTTTCCGATCCCATCCAAAGTGACATCCGCTCCTCCAGAGTAAAATTCCTCCATCATAAATAGGAGAACCTCATACACCCCCTGAGAGCGATCCTTTCATGGGGAAATCCCACATAGTCCAATACCTGTTCACTGCAGGGTTCATTCTGCTTGTTCTCCTGCTCCTGATGCACCCTTCCGCCCCCGATCTTTTTCCGTCCCGTGATTCCCAGCCCTCTGTTTCACTCCTCTATGCCTCGTCAGGTTCCATGGCCCAGCTCCTGAACACCGGCCAGATCGATGCGTTTCTTATCTGGGAACCGATCGTAGCAAATGCCGAATTATCAGGTATCGGAAAACGGATTGCCGTTCCTTCCGATCTCCCGCCTCCGGGAAAATGGGACAACGCTGCCATCAATATCCTGGTGTTACGACAGGATACCATCCGGGCACATCCTGACCTCGCGGCACTCCTTTCAGCCCTCACCACCGCTGCAATCGACCGGACAAACGAGGATCCCACCCTTGCAGAGAACATTACGGCACACTGGGTGTATGGAAAAGGCCCTATCCTTACCCCCCAGGGAACCCTTGATCCCCTCACTGTTGAGCAGCGCTCCTTTGAAAATATGGTGTTTACCCCCGATGCTGCACCCCCGGAAGCCTCGATCGTCGAGTACACCATCGATTCAATGACAGGTGGGACCGGCAGTTATGATCCAATGATGTGGGTTGACAGCACGGTACTTGCAAGAGCTGCATATTTTTTGAATGGCACCGCTGTGCCGACAATAGATCCGGCTCTTCCAACTCTCAATATAGGCTACATTCCCTCAAGTGACAATTATGCCCCGGTCTATGTCATGGTCAAGGACTCAGAATATTTCTGTGACCGGTATGGATTCTGTCTGGTCCCGGATGACCCGTCCCTCTCGCGGCCGGTCACCTGCACTCTTCTTGTCAACGGGACGCCCACAGCTCATATCAACCTCATTATGGGACAGTCGGGAGGGGGGATCATGACGACAATAGGTCAGAACGCCCTTGAAGGAGCATACGTCGGCTCCGTCCCCGCAGAGCTCCAGATATCCCTTGGCAATCCGGCCGTTATCATCCAGTCGATCAACACAGGCGGTTCCGGTCTCGTTGTATCAAACTGTTCGCCACTGCGTGACTGGACTGATTTTGTCCTTTGGGCAAAGGGTCGTTCTGCTGCCGGCAGGCCGGTGATTATTGCTACCGTCCAGAGCTCCATTCAGGAAGAGATGGTTCGCGAGGCATGTGCATACGAAAATATCACGGTGACGTTCTATGGTACTGATTTCAAAACAGAAGGTTCGTGAATACGGAAAAGGGCTGGCAATCATCATTCTCCTGCTCGTGGCATGGCAATGTGCTGCACTGGTAATCGACAACAATTATATCCTCCCCTCGCTCACCGAAATCGCCGATGTGCTGCTCCACCCACTTCAACCGGTGCTCGGCGGAGAGAGCCTGATTGCAAACACGATGGTAAGTCTGAAGGAGGTGCTCACAGGATTTTTCTGTGCGGCTGCACTGGCAATCCCGCTGGGCCTCCTCATCGGGTGGTCATCTGAGGTGCAGGCATACCTCAACCCTGCTACCCAAATCCTCCGACCGATCCCCCCGATAGCATGGATGCCGTTTGCCATTGCATGGTTCGGGATTGGGATCAACTCGATCCTGTTCATCATCGCACTTGGTGCATTCTTCCCGATCCTGATCAACACGGTAGATGGAGTCAAGGGAATACGGGTGAGGTGGATCGAGGTTGCAGAGATGTTCCATGCCACAACCTTCGAGAAACTGCGGACGGTGGTCCTTCCCGGAGCCCTTCCCCGGATCTGGACCGGGCTCCGGGTCTCGTTTGCCATCGCGTGGATGTGCGTGGTGGCTGCCGAGATGCTGCCGGGAACTACCGCAGGTCTCGGATTTTTGATCATGTATGCCTACAATCTCGGACAGCTCGATGTGATCGGAGCCGGGATGGTGGTGATCGGGATCATCGGCCTTGGTGCTGACATGCTCTTCAGGGCAGGACAGGACAGATTTTTCTCATGGGAGGGGAAGGATTGATGGCTGAACCTGTCCTCTCGATCTCCGGCATTGAAAAGACATTCCGTGGTGAGAGTGAATCCTGCCCTGCCCTTTCCGGCGTCAGCTTTGACATCGCAGCCGAAGAGATCATCTGTATCATGGGTCCTTCCGGATGTGGAAAATCCACCCTGCTCCGGATCATCGGGGGGCTCGAACATGAGGATAAGGGCTCAATCCACACGAGAGCAGAGCCCTTGGGAGAGGGAGTATCGGCAGCCATGATCTTCCAGGATCATGCACTCTTCCCGTGGCTATCGGTGGAAGAGAACATCATATATGGCCTGCGCCTCTCTGCCCAGAAGGTCCCAGATACCGAAGTGCATCGCCGGGTTGATGACCTTCTTTCGCTGATTCACCTCACATCATTTGCCCGTTCACTCCCGCACGAGCTCTCGGGAGGCATGAAACAACGAGTCTCAGTCGCACGGGCGCTTGCGATCAGACCGTCAATCCTCCTGATGGACGAACCGTTCTCGGCCCTCGATATCTTTACCCGGAGGGAACTTGAGGATGAGATTCTCCGAATCCGGCAGGAACTGAAGACCACTATTCTCATGGTAACCCACAACCCCGAGGAAGCAGTGTACATCGCCGACCGGATCATCATCCTCTCTGAAAGGCCGGGGGTGGTTGCCGGTATCGTAACGGTACCACTGCCCCACCCCAGGAGTCCAGCCGATCCGGACTTTATCAGAATCCGCGAGGAGGTGGCTGGGAGGGTAAAGGGGAAAAATGTTGTACGCTGCGGGATACAACACGAATGACCAGAACCTCTCCCCGGTACAAGATGATGATGCCACCGACAGCATCAATATACCGGACCAAAACAGCTGAGGACCGGGGTTTCCCAAAGAAAAAGGTTCCTGCCGGACGGACCATCAAAATCCCGGAACGTCAGCCCGGGACATCTCTCGTATTGGGTATTTTAAAAGCACACCCTCTTCCAGACCGGCGCCCTTGTTCCACAAGAATGTTTTCCTGTTTCCTGACGCAGGACGGTTGTTCCTGAAAAGGTTGACAGGGTCAGTGCTCAACCCCGATCAGCTGCCCGCTCAAGTCCTCAGAAAGGTCTACGGTGGTGAAGTCCCCGCTTGTTGGCAGGACCAGAGTAAAGTCAGGGGTGATGTCATATCCGATGACAGCTCCGGCCGGGACGGTGAAGTCGAGAATATGACCGCCTTTCTGCCGCTCATCGCTGATGAAGTGCAGATGGTACCCATCGATATTGATCCCTTCGAAAAACGAAGGAGTGAAGGTTCCCACCACCCACCCGGAGATATCGGTATACACGAATACCGACTGGTTCTCTACTGCTTCCGACAGGGTCGGGTATGGCTTCTGCTGAGGCGGGACCGACCGTACCTTCATGAAAGGAAACATACCGTGGATCCTGACCGCATACACCATATTCTCAATGGGAAGATAAGTCCCCGTCACGTTCGAAAAGGTCGAAAAGTTCATCGCCTCTTCGGTAGTAAGAGAGAAATCCTCGCGATAAAAGGTAACGGTAGTATATGGTGTGGTGATGGTATCCGGAACGATGACGACACTTCCATCAGATGCTGCCTGGTAGACAATTCCTTCCAGGACTATCATCTCACCATCGAGGGCATTGAAGGTGCCGATTCCAAAATCCCCATGTTTTTTTATCTCGCCCACCGGCTGAATCCCGTCAAAGACACCCTGCTGCAGCGCATCGATGGTCGAGAGCTGGTACAGCGTATCCCTGTTTTCCGTGCGGGAGATTCCCCCTGACAACCAGGAGGAGAAGAGAAGAGCCAGGAGGACAAGGATGACAACAAGTCCGCCGAGGGTCAGGATTTTTGGAGCATTCATACGAATTCCTCTTAGCAGAACAATACAAAAGGGGAGTTATAAAGGTGTGCCGGAATCATCCCCTCTCCTTTCTATCCCAGGACTGGTTGGTCAGGGAAGGGACAGGCAGTATCAGATCTTGTCCTTCAGCATCAGGATTGTTGACCTTTTTTCCGACAGCGTATGCCTCCATCCCGCTGGCAGGATAGGGGTGGAGCAGGGCTGACAGTTCATCCCTGCAAAAAACCCCGGAACCAAGCCAGCGTTCCTCGTCCTCTCCTTTGAGGATGGCAGGCATCCTGTCATGATAGGGCGAAACAACCGCATTTGGCTCGGTGGTGATGATCGAGAAGGTGCTGATCTTCCCGCTATCGGGAGCCCGGTACGTATCAAAAAGACCGGCAAAGGCAAAGAGGGAATTGTCCCTCATCCTGATGTAGTATGGTGTCCTCCCCCAGACCTCCTTCTTCCATTCATAGAACCCGGTTGCCGGGATGAGGCATCGTTTCGTTTGCAGGAGATTACGGAACATCGGTTTTTCGTTGAGGGTGTCAGCCCTCGCATTAATCGGTTTTGGAGAACGGGAGGGATCCTTCACCCACGATGGCACGAGCCCCCACCTCATCATCCTGATCTCATTTACTGCATCATCCGGGTGAGCCCGGACTACCACAGGGACGTCCTGTGAAGGAGCAATATTATAACGAGGGATCAGCTCAAAGGATGGATTCCGTGCCTGAAACCTCTCTGAAAGCCCGATCACAAACGATATAGTGAACCTGCCGCACATCACTGACCACCTGATTGTCCGATTCGCAGTCTCTTATTCTGTTTTCATCATGATCAGTGATGAATTCTGGTACGATCCGCAGCCGCCAGTCCTAAAGATATGGCCGGCTCCCAAACCCCCTCCTCCTATCGTTCGTGCCATGCTGCTCACTCCCTTACAAGACTCCCTGACACGAGAGGAACCTTTGGTTGTATTTTGTCTGGATCCCTGCCGAAGGGATCACCCCTGTGCCTGGAGAGCGATCAGCATCCCACTATTCCAACGTGAAAATTCCCAGGGTTCCGTACCGTCATCGTACCTTCCGGAAGGTGGGTTCCGCTCGGAAACCTATTATACAAAACGGCAGAATCTGAACGTTATCCCATGAACGAGAAGATCCTGGCAGTAATTCTTGCCCTCTCTCTCCTTGCCAACCTAGGGATGGGGCTGTATATTGCAAACGATCATCTCTACGGACCTGGCATGCTCCGGAAAGAGTATGAGACTGACAAGGGTGCAGACAGGACCATCGGACCCTCCGGAGAATCCGGGAGAACGATACCCGTGGCCGATATCCTTGATACCATATCAGGCCAGGAGAAACGGTCTGCATCCCTCCAGGGGCTGGCTGTCATCACCACCATCAATTATTCCCGCCAGGGACAGTTCATCTACCAGGAGAAGAATGAGACCGGGACCACGATCAATGTCACGGTTGATATCATTCCCGGCGAAGGGAGGGTTCTTGTACAGACAAAGCCCCTCATGGGCATCGTGTTCCAGGACGCTGCAAATACTGCCGTGGCTGTTGCCAGGAACCGCACCACTGCCGACTTCAGTGGGAGTGATGTGATCTTCTCAATCACCTCCGAGGGAGTGATCCCTGCAGTGGACGGGGCGAGTGCCGGGGCACTGATGACCATCATTACCAGAGCGGCAGCCACTGGAGAACCCCTCTGGGAGAACAGGACCCTCACCGGCACGATAACCCCGGATGGCCACATAGGGGCTATTGGCGGGGTGATCGAGAAAGCAAGAGCGGCAAAAGTGGCAGGAAAAGATCTGCTCCTCCTTCCGCGGGAAAACGCCTACATCGTCGTACTAAACGAGTCCTCCCGGAGCATGGGAGGGTTGCGCATGACCCGGCTGGTCTATGAAACAGTCCCTGCAAAAGAGTACATCGAATCAACAATGGGGATCAGGGTTGAGTTCGTCGATACAATCGATGAGGTGGAAGCATACCTCTTTCGAACAGGTCAATCGGGCTGACCGGTAAAAATCAGAGAGAGAAGGGGAACAGGTCACTCACCTGGACGATTCCGCTCCCATCGAATGGCTGGAGGGTGAAGGAGACGGAATTTCTCCCCCCCAACTTTACGTCAACCTGTTTTGTCTCAGGCTGATAACCATCTTTTGACACCGTTACATTGTGCGATCCTGCAGCTATCTTCGAGAGAAGGACGTTGGTCTGCCCGCTCTCCACCCCATCAATCGTGATGACCGCACCTTTTGGAACCGATTTGACGTTGAGGGTCCCGGTGCCGGTTAATGTGGTGGTTCCATCTCCGGTTCCGGGTTCAATATCCCCTCCCTTCTTGAGTGTGAATGAGACCCATTCCACGCCTCCCGTGTTCACACTGACCTGCTTCGTCCCGGGGAGGTATCCTGGCTTGGTGAGGGTGATGGTGTGAATGCCGGAAGCAATGTTCCGGACATACATGTTCGTCTGCCCGCTCTCCACCCCATCGATCGTGATGGCTGCCCCGCTCGGAATCGAGCTGATATAGAGAGTACCCGTTCCCGTTCCGGGTTCCCCGCTTTCTTTCAGCGTGAACGCCACCGAGTTCATGCCACCCGCCTTAACATCGACCTGTTTTGTCTCGGGATGGTATCCCGACCTGGTGAGGGTGACGTCGTGGATCCCAGCGGCGACGTTCGAGATGATAGCATTGGTCTGTCCTTTCACCACCCCATCAATAGTGATCAGGGCACCTCTCGGGATGGAGGTAACATACAACGTTCCTTTCCCAACGGTGCCACCATCCCCTCCACTGGCGATGAACGAGGCAGTAATGGTATGATTGCCCGAGATATTGGTAAAGGTAAAGGAATCAGACACCTCCTGATTCTCGCCGTCCACAACGATAGTCTGGATCGTATATCCGGGGCTTGCGGTAATGGTGAATGTGATTGTCTCTTTCGGTACGACCTCAAGTTGTCCGGAGGGCGCAATCACTCCGCCATTTCCGGCCGATGCATTGATGTAATACCGATCATGCAATTCTTCAATGACTCTGAACGATGCGGAGATGGTGTGGTTCGCTGCGATGTTCATGAACAGATACGTGCCATCAGGTTCCGTTTCAATCCCGTCCACGAGGACCGACTGGATCGCATATCCGCCATCTGCAGCGATGGTAAAGTTCACCGAGCTTCCAGGCGCCGCCGCGACAAGCCCGGCTGGTGTTATCGAACCACCCGGTCCGGACGTCGCGTTGATGTAATACTGGTCTATTCCAGCATCAATGGCTTCAAACGACGCTGAGATGGTGTGGTTCGCTGCGATGTTCGTGAACAGATACGTGCCATCAGGTGCCGTTTCAATCCCGTCAACAAGGACTGACTGGATCGCGTATCCGTCATCTGCAGCGATGGTAAAGTTCACCGAGCTTCCGGGCGCCGCCGCGACAAGCCCGGCTGGTGTTATCGAACCACCCGGTCCGGACGTCGCATTGATGTAATACTGGTCTATTCCAGCATCAATGGCTTCAAACGACGCTGAGATGGTATGGTTTGCTGCGATGTTCGTGAACAGATACGTGCCATCAGGTTCCGTTTCAATCCCGTCAACAAGGACCGACTGGATCGCGTATCCGTCATCTGCAGCGATGGTAAAGTTCACCGAGCTTCCGGGCGCTGCCGCGACAAGCCCGGCTGGTGTGATCGAGCCACCGGGTCCTGAAGCTGCGGTGATCACATAGGAGTCGGGCTGTTCATCCTGTATTCGCAGGGAGAGATCGGTTACTGCACCGGCGATAAACGGGTACGTCATCTGCCAGATGCTACCGGAGGCAATATCAGAGACCTCTGCACGCTTTCCATCGACATAAAACGATACAGGGGCACCATTCTCGATAATCCCCTGTATAATCAGCTTCGGGGCATCTTCATCGCGTCCACCGTAGCTGCCTTCCTCGCTGGTGACAAGGTAATTGACCGCATCAATCCCGCCCGTTACCCGTACAGATATTGTGGTCTGCACAGGAGCGGGTGAGCCATCAATGGTAACGTTTCCATAGAAGGCATGGGGGAGGTTCGGAGGATTCGGGGTAACCTGAAAGACTGCCTCACGATAGATATCATCAATCGCCGCGTTATCCAGTGCAGCGGCCAGTGCCTGTGTTGCTTCCTCGCCCGTCAGGCTCCCTTCACCCTGCAAGGTGAAAAGGGTGGTTCCCGGGACAGGGGAAGTCCCGATAACGGCGTCGCCCTGGCGGATCACATCGAAGATGTCATTCCCCATGGGGTGTTGGACCAGTACATGGTATTCTCCCGTAGCCATCCCTGCGGTAGTGGAATCAGGGATGAGGTATTGATAGGTTCCGTTCTCATGGATCGGCGCTGAGACAACACTGGTGAATTCCTCACCGAAGATCCAGATCAGGACACCCATTGAAGGTGTGCCCTGCACAACGCCACTGATAGCGATTTCCTGACCCGGTTTGATGATTGCGGGAGAGACCGAAAGGGTCAGGGGAGGAGATGCGAGGGGTAATATGATGCTCCCATACGATGAGCCATCGAGGTTGGTTATCGGTTTTGGACCAGACACCGCATAGATCCTGTAGGTTCCTTCTGAGAGGGTGAGACCCTCGGTCTTCCAGAGATACCCATAGCTGTTGTCAGCGAGAACCGTGGTCGTGGTCCATCCCCCGCCATACACCGAGACATTCGGGTTATGCAGGGGAGCTCCCTCGGGGGGAAGATCCGGCCCGGTGAAGAGAAGGTAGACCGTTGTACCCGCTGTGCTGCTCCCCATCAGGGGGATCTCATCCCCAAGGTAGTACTGACCGCCTGGGAGGGTGAGGGTTACTGTATCCTCGGCCAGTACAGGGATGATAAAGAATCCCAGCACTGCCATTGCTATAAATAATATCGGTAATTTCCCCGTCATTTAAATCGTTCAATGGTAATAATTTCAATAAATAAAAATCTTTTGGAGAATTGAGGGATTCAGAGGCTCATTTGAGTCATAAGAACCCCTATTAATTGGATTTACATCGGCTGCGACGGGCATGAGATTACGTCGGCAAACCCCCTAAAAAGGACGCTCCGGTCCAATCCTGGTCCGTCTGGATTTTCCTGCCAGACCGCGAGGTGCCGCAAGGCCTGGCAATGGCCAGAGCGTATTGTCTGCGACCAGGAACCCTCCCTGATCCAAAAAAGCGAGTGGTGATTGACCCCCACCGTATCCACACCAGCACGAGCCTCATCGGGTGTTATCCCAATATAGATAAAGTCATACTCAGCAGGTGATGTGAAGGAGAGCCACAAACGATCGCTTTTCCTCCTCAATGAACCGGATAATCTCGCTGGTTGGCAGGCGCACCGTGATAAATGAAGAGAGAATCTCTTCTGCTTCAGCGGTGACGGGAAGACTGCCATGCTGCCCGGTCCCGATATACACCACTTCGGGTTTTTCATCGCTGAGAAAGCCGAGCTCGAATTCTGAAAGAGGAGTATGCCCATAGTCTCCTTTCATCCCCTTGGAGACCTTCTTCTTTCTCTTCGATACCGAACCATCGGTATGGATGATGATATCATGGGGGTAGGTTCTCTTTCCCACTTCGATCCAGCCAAATCCGGTCTGCATCAGCGATCGTTCCCCTCCCTGGTGTCCAATCCGATCACCCCTCTGCCCCTTCCCTCACTATCACTCTTCCGGTTATGAAAGGGGAAGGATATCATCCCTTCGCTTTTGCCAGGGCAAGGTTCTCTTCTACCCTGTACCGGACCATCTTCCTGACAAGGTCAAGAGGAATCTCTTTACCAAGGGGAAACCGGATCGAGCCCTTTGCATGGGGATAAGGTCTCAACTCATCCTCAAAAGCCCGGATTGCAGATGGGGTGGGATAGAACCCGATATGCTGCTCAAACGCTCCGAAATGCACGAGAGTGCCATGGAACATGAAGGTGGGGATGCCATAACTGATCGCTTCCTGTGCACCAGGTGCACTCTCATGGATCGCCTTTCGTAATTGTTCGAGAATCACGCGGATGTCGGCGGGAAAGGTACTGATATACGCATCAACTGCCCGGGTTTCTCCCCTCGCTGTGACGGGCTTATCCTTCCTGATCATACGATTCTCACTATCTTCACGTGATACAGCCCCCTTGTTCCGGGGTATAAAGTCTCTTTTGGGTCATTCCTTTTTTTTCCTTCGGAGAATCATCCTGATGAAAGGGAGCATGATCTGGGTACGAATTCCCCCAAGCGTCCGGTTGACTTTTTTCAGCTCATCCGGGATGGGAATCTTCTGGGGGCAGACCTGGGCGCACCTCCCGCAGTTACGGCAGAGTGAAGCATCGGCACGTCCCCCGCCCTGGCCGCCCATAAGCCGCATCCCATACCACCCCCGGGTGATGAGTCGGGAATCTCCCCGACAGTAGTCATTGTACAGGGAGAGGCAATAGGGGATATTCACCCCGAACGGGCAGGGTATGCAGTACGAACAGCCGGTGCATGCCACCTTTGTAAGACGGTTGTACAGTCCCGCCACGTTCCTGATCGTCTCCAGCTCTTCAGCGCTCATCGATCCGGGGAGCGCATCGTTGCAGGTCTTCAGATTCTCATCGATGTGCCCCTCGTCGTTCATCCCTGACAGGACGACCGTCACTTCGGGGTGGTTTAAAACCCAGCGTAGTGCCCAGGCAGCAGCTGAACGCCGGACAGGGGACCGTGCGTATTCCTGCCGTATCTTTGAGGGGAGATTACGGGCAAGCATGCCGCCCCGGAGCGGTTCCATCACCATCACTGCAATCCCCCTTGATGCTGCATACCGGAGACCTTCGGTCCCGGCCTGGTTCTGTTCGTCAAGGAAATTGTACTGGATCTGGCAGAATATCCAGGGATAGGCATCGATGATCTCACGAAGCGTCCCGAGATCGCCATGGAAAGAGAAGCCGGCATTCCGTATCCTTCCCGAGGCACATGCAGAGTCCAGGAATTCCAGGGCCCCAAGATCCCGGAGTTTCTTCCACTGGATGGCATCAAGCGAGTGGAGGAGGTAATAATCAATGCAACTGGTCCGGAGTTTTTCCAATTGTTCTCCGAGAATCCTGTCCATATCTCCGCGTGTCCGGACGTCCCAGGGGGAGAGCTTGGTAGCAAGGAGCACCTTTTCCCTATACCCGTCTGCAAGGGCTTTGCCCACCACCCGTTCGCTCTCACCGCCATGGTAGGGAGAAGCGGTATCGATGTAGTTCAATCCGCGATCGATGGCACTCCGGATCTGGCGTATTGCTCGCTCCTCATCGATCCTCCCCACCCTTGTAGGAAGCCGCATCGTACCATAGCCCAGGGTGGACAGGCGATCACCATTCTTTGGTACAGTCCGGTACTGCATGGACTTCATCCCTGTTGCACCTGGATCGATTCCCGGCCAGGCAGGTACAAGTATCTCAGGAATTCGGTAGTGATATCAAAAAAGACTGTGCTATCCGGAAAGGGAGGAGAGGATCAACTATCCCTGTTCCTGCAGCGCTCCTCTCCTTTCCTAGAGAGGCCTGCCGGCAGCGATTCGGCCTCGATGTAGACACGATTGGTCTCCGGGTAGGCACCCCGGAGATCTGCCTCGATCCGGCGTATCGACTCGTGCATCTGCTCAGCCGTGGTACCTTCAGCAAAACATACCCCCATATTCACCAGCAGATCATGGGGCCCCATGTACATCGTCAGGATATCTCCCGCCCGTTCGACTGCAGGGTCCGTTTCGACGCGCCGCCGGATGTCCGCAAGCTGTTCGGGATTCACCCCCTCCCCCATCAGCAGGCCCATGGTCCGTGATGCAAGAATCCAGGCCACGCTCATCAGCAACAGGCCGATTGCTATTGAGGCAATACCATCGAGATAGGGATTGTTCAGGAGGTGCCCAAAGAAGATCCCAAGGAAAGCAAAGATCAGCCCGAGCATTGCAGCGCTGTCCTCAAGGACGATGGTATAGAGACTGGGATCTTTCGACTGCCTGATGAATTGCAATGCGCCCAGGTCCCCCTTTGCATGCAGGAACTGTTTGAGGGCCACGGTAAAGGATCCCCCCTCCACAAGGAGCGAAATGCCAAGGACAATATAGGCTGCCGCAGGGTCACCCATCTCGGCTGCGGGCGCAACATGACGGATATGGGAAATGCCCTCATAGAGCGACATGCCCCCACCGATACCAAAGATGGAGACGGCGACAATGTGGGTCCAGAAGTAGAGCGATTTTCCGTAGCCGAACGGGTGGCTCTGATCAGCAGGCTGCCGGGCTTTTTTCATCCCGAGAAGCACAAGTAATCCGTTCCCGGTATCGACAAGTGAATGGATCCCCTCAGATATCATCGCCGATGACCCGGTAATTGCTGCAGCAATAAACTTGATGATCGCAATGATCAGGTTCCCGGCAATGGCGGCAACCACCGCAATTTTTGAACCGCTCTGTGTTGCCAATGAATTCCTCCCCGTTTGAGTGTCTCCCGTCGAACACGTTCCCCTCCAGATTCCAGGGGATGACGGAAAGCACCGCATCCATGAAATAATCCACACACTGGTGGATCATCCTTGATTATGTTACTATTCCCGGTCGCATGGAAAAAAGAGAGGAGCTGCTCTTCGCTTGATGTGTGACCGTGATTCTCTCTTCCGGAATTGGTCATTGTATCATGGGTATCAGAAATATCAGGATCCCGATCTCCTGATTAATTCCATGAGGTGGTGATACTGCCACTCCCGTTCTCTCAGTGTGGCGCCCACCTCATCCCCGGTGGCAGCAGCATCGCTGAACGCGGTTGCGGCATATATCGCAGCAGCGATGGCATGTGTGGGCACATGGGCGGTTGCCATCGCCTGGCCGGCAGCACGGGCAGCAGAGCGGGCCGCATCATTCCCCTGGACATCACGGGCTGCAGCATGGGCGTCAAGGGCAGTTCTCCGCACATCCGCCATCCGGAACACCCCGCTACGGACCCACTCCCGGAGTGCTTCTATCGCTCTCCGGGGACGAGGGTCTCCAGGACATAATTCTTCAAAGAGGGGGAGGACTCGTTCTGCACAATCAGCAGCCCAGAGTGCAAGGATCCTATGGTTAACTCCAATGGCAAGATCCACAATAGGTTTGTCAAGGCTGCTCATTGCCATCTTCCGTCGCTTCATGGCATCAATACCCTACTGCCGGAATGGGAACCGTCAGCATCAGATTATCATCACCCGGGCAAAAACCTGATCCCAAGAAGTATCCGGTGTCAGGAACAACGGCTATCCGCTGCCAGGGCCTTTATCCATCCTAATATCCGGGAGATTGGCCGCAAAAGAGAGAAATACTATTAAGAGACGGCGATAAGCTGTTACCCATGAACGATAATGCTGCTATCCTTGTTCTTGGTGCTCTCATTGTCGGAATACTTGTTGCTGGCTGCACAACACCATCTCCGCAGACAGTACCGGTCACCCCGGTGCCCACTACAGCCATGCCGGTCACCATGCCAGAGGAGACCACCCTTACCGGGACCTGGACACTTGTCTCAATCCTTGCCCAGGGGAGGGGGACGAGCATGGTCCCTCTGACCACCATCACGACAACCTTCACCGAATCGGGCCTGGCCTTTGGATCTGCAGGGTGCAACCGTTATGTCGTCACCTACCAGGTCAGCGGCGACAGGATCGCGGTAGGTAAACCTGCGGTCGCGAAGAACGAATGCAGCAGTCCCATCGGAGTATCGGACCAGGAGACGATCTACCTGTCAAATCTCAAGGCAGCAGAACATTTTACCATCGATGGCGAACGTCTCACCTTCTATGATCTCAAAGGGACTGTTCTTCTTATCTACGACCGGTCAGCACCCCAGGAATCTTCTCTTCCTATCGCAGGTATTCCCTGGATCCTCCAGCTGTACCGAATGGAATCGGGAGCGAATATGCCTGCCAACCTGGATACGGAGGTAACCGCCCTCTTTGGTACTGATGAAACCCTCACAGGATCGGCCGGTTGTAACGCATATAACGGCACGTACACCACCAGCGGGGGGACCACGATCTCAATCAGCGAACCACTGGTAACAACGGAGAAGTATTGCATTGCATACGGTGTCATGGACCAGGAGGAGGACTACCTTGCCCTCCTGCCTTCGGTGGCATCCTACGAGGTAACGAGCGATGGCATGCTTTATCTGAGGGATGAACACTCCACCCCGCTCATTTGGTATTCGATCTGAAAAGGGACCCTCTCATTTTTTCCTTCGAGGACCCCACCTGCAGATCGCACTATACCATCACAGGGAAGGTGTCTGGCATCTTCCAAAGGCTGTTCAAAAGAAAGCATGCTGTCCTGAACAAGGAAGTCAGGGTAAGGAAGGGCGTGCAGGTTTTCATCTTTCAGCACCTTTTATGGTGTCGTGCAGGACGATGCTCGAGAACGACCATGCTTTTTTTGGAACAACAGGTTTCTGGATTAGTTCGGGATACTCAATTCTGCCTCAAACCTTCTATGAGAAAGGGACAGGATCCTGGAATCCGGATGACCCCTTCTCAACACTCCTTCTGAACACTGAATGATCCCTTCCCTTTCGGAGGGCAGGGCATGACAGGAAGAACGGCCGGGGACCAGGGGGAAACATATTCCAGGGATATCGTTATCTGGTCCCGTCACCAACGGCTCACCTGTATGGCACTCCATACAAAGGAACGAGGCAATCCTGGCGAACCCCGGTTCCCCTTCGACATGGCCCCGGAAAAAGGGAGATGGGTGCTTGTGATCCTTGGCATGGTCATCAACCTCTGCCTCGGCACCCTTTACTCGTGGAGTGTCTTTGTCGAGCCCCTCATCGCATATTTTTCCCTGGAACTTGGACAGGCAGTAACGGTCAACGATGTGCTGATGCCATTCTCGGTATTCATCGCGGTTTTTGCAATCACGATGCTCCTTACCGGCAGATACGTTGAGGAACTCCAGCCGCGGATGGTTACCATGATCGGGGGAATCTTCTGTGGGCTCGGCTGGCTGCTGGCCTCGACTGCAACCTCCCTGATGATGCTCACCCTTGTATTCGGGGTGATCGGTGGTATCGGTGTCGGCATCGCCTATGGAGCAACGATTGCTGTTGCTGCACGGTGGTTCCCGGACAGGAGAGGGCTTGCAGTCGGGATGACGGTGCTTGGAGTCGGCTTCTCTGCGGTCCTGACCGCGAACCTGGCAGGGTTCCTCATTGATGCTTACGATGTCATGACCACCTTCCTCTTCTTTGGCATAGGAATTCTCCTGATCACGGTCCCGATGGCGCTCCCCCTCACCTTCCCCCCTTCCGGGTGGAGACCGCGAGGCTGGAAACCCCCGGTTCACGGTGAAAGAGGGCATGTGGCGTGCGACTGCAACAGAGCGGAGATGGTCAGGACCCCGGCCTTTTACGGCCTCTGGCTCTGCTACTTTATCGGCAGTGTCGCCGGCCTGATGGCGGTCTCGATCGCAAAACCTGTCGGGACCGAACTGGTACACATTGAGACAGGGCTGGCCACGACTCTCGTGGCGTTCTTTGCCCTCTTCAATGGCGGGGGGCGGCCGGTATTCGGGGTTCTTACCGACCGGATCAATCCCAGGAACACCGCCATGCTCTCATTTGTCCTGATCGGACTTGCCGGTCTCGTGATGTGGCAGTGGCCGGTACCTGCGGGGTATATCGTTGCCTTCGCCCTGCTCTGGGGATGCCTTGGTGGTTGGCTTGCCATTGCACCGACCGTCACCGCGACGTATTTCGGAACCGTGGATTATCCCCGTTGTTACGGGGTCGTGTTTCTCGCGTATGGTGCTGGAGCGATCGCAGGTCCCCAGCTCGCAGGATATGTCGAGACGACCACCGGGAGCTACCTCGGGATCTTTCCGGCTGTGCTGCTCCTTGCGGTCATTGGATTCCTGATTGCATTCGGGATGATGAAGCCACCGGTGAGGGAGGGATAAGGTGCCCCCATCGGATCTAAATCCCTTCTCCGGGAGCGCCCCGTCTCACCAGTAATTCCGATGGTGCAAACCAGCAATGCACGGCTGATGAAAACGTTATTCCTGCTTTCTGCCTCCGGGAACCATGGGGTATGCAGCGGTGAGATGCACACCGTTGAACAGATAACATATCCTTTTATCGCTTCACCTGTTATAGCTGGTCGAGTGACTATGTTTCGACCAGAGAAAGACCACACCTATCTGATGCCCGCCCATTTTGGGGGCGACCTCTTTGATACTTCTTATAAGGCGAGCCAACGGGCAACGATGCTTAGCGTGAGCTTTGAGACCGATCGTGCAGAACTCGAACGCTATATCCCCGAAGAACTGGAGCTCCGTATCCCTGAAGTGCAGGTGGCCCTGAACCAGTTGACCAAGATCAACTGGCTGGGCGGGGGGCATTACAACCTGGTGATGGTCTCTGTCCCTATCCGTTTCAACGGGAAGCGGGATCATGTTGATGCCGCCTATCCTCTGGTCGTGTGGGAGAACAGGACTGCCCCCATCCTCACCGGGCGGGAGCAGACCGGGGTGCCAAAAATATTTGCCGATATCGAGGACCTGCATGTCTACCGGCCTCATTATGCCTCGTCCATCAGCTACGAGGGAAACACGTTCCTTTCGATGACATTCGAGGAGAAAAGCCTGGTCACGGGAATGGACCTGGAACACATGAAAGACCAGATCAGGTCCCTTGATCTCATCGGATGGAGATACATCCCCAAGGTCGGGGCCCCGGGAGCCGACCTTTCACAGTTCATCTATTTCCCGCAATGGATGGAGCTCGAGAAAGTACACACGGGAACAGGCACCCTCCACTGGACAGAACTTTCCGTGATGCAGAATCCAAGACAGCACCATATCATCAAGGCTCTCGCCGCTCTTCCCGTCAAGAAGAAGGGCCAGTCCATACTGGCAGAGGGGCAGGTCATCCTGGATACCACCCAGGCACGAGTACTGGCATGAACGAATGTGAACAGAGGCAGGTATGATCGGGAACGACTATTTCAGGGACAAGATTTGTCTTGTGACCGGAGCAAACTCCGGTATCGGGTACGCATTGAGCGAAGAACTCCTGAAGCGTGGGGCAACGGTCTATCTGGGAGGACGCAACAGAGTGAAAGTTGCGGATGCCGCGGCAAAACTCTCCGTCTTCAAAGACAGGGTACACACCATTGTCATGGATGTGACCAAACAGGAACAGGTGCAGAGGGCGATCGAGCAGACTGCTGCAGAGGCTGGCCGACTGGACCTGCTCTTCAACAATGCCGGGATCCTTCTCATGGCATTGTTCGAGAGAGCAACGCTCGAAGAGTGGAAAGTGATGATCGATACCAACCTCTGGGGTGTGATCTACGGCGTGCATACCGCCGTGCCGATCATGCTCAGGCAAGGATCCGGGCATATCGTGAATGTTTCATCTGTTGGCGGAATTATTCCGTACCCGATACAGGCTCTCTACAATACTACGAAGTTCGCGGTTACCGGTCTTTCCGAGAGCCTGCGGTTCGAATATGCCGAGAAAGGGCTTCACTTCTCCACCGTCTTTCCCGGCCCTGTGGCGACCCCGATCTATGAAAAACGGCTCGGGAAGGCAGATCCCCTGATGAAGGTTCCCGGCGATGCCATTCCCGCTGACTCCGCTGCAACCTTCATCCTTGACCGGGTGGCCGAACGAAAAGCGCTCATCATCGTCCCTGAAGGATTTCATGATCACCTCTGGAAAAGCTATGTGAGCGGCGATCCCGTAGCTGAAGAGATGCTTGGTGCCCATGCCCATAACCGCAGACTGGCTCTGGAACGGGGCGATCCGGCAGCCGCGGCAGCGGCACCGATGCATCGGTAAGATATGGAGGAGGATCATCTCCCCATTCCCTTCCTTCCGGTTCTGTCTCTTCATCACCTCATGGATTTATCCATGAGACGAAAACGTAATGATTATCGGGGTGAAACTGCGGGTAAGATAGTATCAATGACCAGGGAGATCCGGGAATCAGATGAAAACCATCATCCTTATCGGCCTGCCCGGTGCCGGGAAGAGCACCATAGGCGTTATCCTTGCAAAAACTCTTGGGATGAATTTTATCGATACCGATATCGTGATGCAGGAGCGTACCGGAAGACTCCTGCAGGAACTCATCGATGATGAAGGGGTTGATGCATTCCTGGCTATCGAGGAGGACACGGCACTCTCTCTCGATGCTGACAACACGGTGATTGCCACGGGCGGCAGTGTTGTTCTCAGCGATCGGGCAATGAAACACCTGAAATCGAAAAGTATCATCATTTACCTGATTATTTCCTTTGAAGAGATGGTACGAAGGCTCGAGAACATCACGACAAGGGGGATTGTACTTTTTCCAGGCCAGAGTCTCTCCGACATGTACGACCAGAGAATCCCGCTCTACGAGAAGTATGCCGATATCCGGATCGGTTGTTCTGATGGTGATTTCGAGAGAATTCTCGAAGCAGTCGTCAGTGAAATCCGGGAAAGCATGCGGTGACTGACCTCCCTCCATTCCACATACACCCGGAAATGAGGCAGGAATATTCCTGGTGAATGAGCCCAATTCGGGAGGCGGTCCCGGTGCCCTGCGAGAGATTCTGGCGATTGACAGGAAAAGAGAGGGGAATATTCCTGATGTATGATCACGATTCAGGGCGCGGTTTCAGCGCCCTGCTGGAGTCTCTGAGTAACTGAAATGGTAATCAGGGTCAGGAGCCCCATGGTGATGATGAGGAGCGGGATGAGGACTGCATACGCGATCATCCCGAGCAGGTTTGGGAGCAGGACTGGTGCAATGGTGTTGATACCAAACAGGATGGTCACGATCCCTGTGATCGCAAGGACGAGAAACAGCCGCTTTATGATCGGGGGAAGCACTACCGGTTCTGCCGGGGGGTGTCGTATTCCGTACAGGGTCGGGGCTATGATCTGCGTTCCAAGGAGCAGGACCCCGGTGAGGATGTTCTGGAGCCCGAGGAGCGGCTGGATCAGTCCGGCAAGGATCCCCGGGACAATGCACGAGAAGATACCTGCCGAAGCACAGAGCAGCCCGAAGGAAACCACCAGCCAGGACCGGGTCACCTGGCTCCCCACGAACTGACCGAGGGCAAGCAACTGGAGTGAAGTGAGAACCAGCAGAAGCCCGATCTGGCCATCCGAATTGAACGAGGGGAAGATCCCCAGGGTGATGAAGAGCACAAGGAACCCGAGGAGGATCATAAGCACTCCCTGGTAGGCATTGAAGGTATTCCCCATTGTCAGTGAGGCCTCTTTTAACAGGCAGAATCCATTCGTTGAGGGAGGGGTTATCGGCGCTTCCTTCCCGTCTCCCAGGGGGTATTGTCTGTGTACCATATGGATGCACCAGGCGAGGAACAAGAGGGATACCCCAAAGATCAGACACAGGATGGCTGTCAGCAGATTGGGGATGATGCCGGGAAGGAGCGTGATAATCCCCAGCATCATCTCGATCCCATACACCAGGATACACGCAATTGTCAGCTGCTGCAGGATCCCGGGAACCTTTATCCACACCCTGGCCTTGTCTTTTGCAGTGAACAGCTGCAGGAGCCCGAGGACTCCCGTGACAAGGACGATCAGGCCCGCAAGGACACGGATTGTCACGGCCAGGTATCCTGGGTAAAAGATCGCAAGGGTCCCGAGCATTGCCGTGAAAAGGCCAATCATTACGACCAACCAGGAACGGAGAAGATCGCCAAACGGGGTCTTTCCCATCGTGATGATCTGCATCGAGACGAGAATGACAAAGAGTCCGTACATGCTCCCCTCGCTATAGGGAAGCATCCCCCTGTCAATCATGAACAGGAGCGCACCGAAGAGGAGGAAGAACAATCCCCCGACCACCAGCAGGACTACCTCAATGGAGAGGTCTACTTCGTGCCGCTTTGCCCGATATTGCTGCAGTTGCTCCTGACAGGGAGGATTCTCCTGTGTCGTATCGTTCTTCATGCGGATTCACCACCATTGCAAAGAGCATGTGATCCTGACACGAAGGGGAGGTCTGGTGTATTTTGTACTCCATTATTGCCCAATACAGAACATTTCACAATCTCTCCTCCTTTTGATAAATCAGAGGAACCGTCCCTCTTTCTCGAACCGGATCCTGTGATCATGGGCATGCTTCAGCAGGAACTCCTCCACATTTTTATCTCCAAGGATGTATCCCCCGTAAATCAGGTGGTTGGGTTCATAGGGCACAATGATTCGCCCATCTCCTTCCGCAACGTGATCAAGGATATAGGATGCAGCCCTGTCCACCGGATATGCCTCCTTGGGGATGACGGCTCCCTGGCCCTTGCTGTCAACGAGTTTGGAAAAGATCGGAGTTGCGATATCCCCTGGGCAGATCACAGAGACCCTGATCCCTTTCTCTGCATATTCATACCGCAGGCTTTCTGAAAGCCCGACGACCGCATACTTCGTCGTATCATAGATCACCTGCATCGGGTACGGGACGAGCCCGGCAAGTGAAGCGGTGTTCACAATGTGGCCGGAGCCCTGGCCGATCATGAGAGGGATGGCAGCGTGAACGCCATAGATTACGCTCCACAGATTGGTATCAATCATCTCTCTCCAGTCATCGATGGTTCCGTGCTCGAACAGCATGGGCTTGAATATCCCGGCATTGTTGAAGAGCATGTCCAGCCCGCCCGCCTCGGCTGCGGTCCCTTCGATGGCCTTCTGTACCTGGTCCTGTCTGGTCACATCAACCACGAGTGTTCGAACATGATCCCTGAACGGGAAAAGCTGCCCGGCTGCTGCTGAAATCTTCTTCTGGTCCCGCCCTGCCATGTAGACGGTCGCTCCTCGTTTGAGGAGCTCTTCACTCATGGCGTATCCGATGCCGGAGTTCGCCCCGGTCACGAGACAGATCTTGTCCTGGTAATATGCCTTGTGCTCCATACCTATCCTGTATTCCTTTTCGGTGCGGTTATTCAATCGCCCGGCTCGCCATCCGATCGAGGACAACCATGCCCTTGGCAAGGATCGCCCGCGTGACCTTTCTTATGGGGAGGGCAGCGAGGCTGTTGATGATATGGTTTTGCGTAGGATGCTCCAGCCAGGTCATCTCATACCACTGCAGGCTTCCCGTTCCCGCAAGGACCGTCTCTACCTCCATCCGCTGCGGGAAAAGGATGAACTGGGAGAGGTCGGCGCCAGGGCCATTGATCTTCGGAATATACCTCCATCCCAGGGTATTCATTGACCCCAGGGCAGCTTGTATCCTGTCCCTCTCGCCGCCTGCCATCGGACTTGTCGCTTCGAAATGCATGGTAAGGAAACGGGAGCCTTCGTAACTGGCAGTTGTATGAAAACAGGAGCCCATCTCATGAAGGTCCTCGATATCCGCATAGATCTTAGGAATTCCGGTCTGTTCCCTTCCTCTGAGGATCGGTTCAGTCTTATTCTCCCACGTCACGAGGGTATAATCCCCTTCAATCTGATCTTTCTTCCCCTGAAACCTGACCGGGGAGGAGACGTTGATAAGGTTATAGCAGGAGCCCGCCAGCCAGTTGATCCGGGAGAAGGTACTGAACATCACCTGTACTTCCGGTATACGGAGCTCGAATTCCCCGGGAATGTAGCGTTCGAGCTCCTCACGGGCTGTCTCATATCCGATAACAAGGGCAGTTGCCCGTTGCGTTGCAACCGTGCCGGGAACCAGCCTGACTCCTCCAAAATGGACGGGCATATTGTAATCGAGATTGTCCTGGATCCGAAACATAAAAGCCTCCGACAGTGTGTCCAGCCGAGAGGGGGATAAACGTGTCGATCCTGATTTGATACGGGACAAGACACTGCGATTGATTAAACGTTATGTCATGTTAATCCATGGACAATCCCTGCTGATCAAGCCTGTCCCCTGGTGAATTTTTTTATCTTAAATGAGGATGATGTAACAAGGATGCGCTATGAAGACAAAGTTCGGCTACAGTCCCAGCATCGAGCGGTCCAGACCGGCGGATGCCCTCAACCAGGCGGTACTGGCAGAGAAGATGGGATTTGACTCGGTCTGGGTTGATGATCATTTCCTGCCTGTGCCCCACATGACCGAGTGCGGGTTTGCGTGGACCTGGATGAGCTCTGCTTTTGAGGCTACAGAACGGGTATTCTTCGCCACAGCGGTCACTGCCCCGATAATGCGGTACAACCCAGCGATTGTTGCGCATGCCTTTGCCACCATGGGATCGATGTACCCGGGACGGGTGGGGATCGGGGTCGGTTCTGGGGAAGAGCTGAACGAGACGGCGGTACTCCAAGGTGAATGGCCAACGCCGGGAAAGCGGCTCGACATGCTTGATGAGGCACTTAAAGTCATGTCGCTCCTCTGGACAAGCACCGGACCGACCAGCTTTTCCGGCAGCTATTACCACCTCAAAAATGCCATCATGCCCACGAGGCCTGAGAAGCCGATCCCTGTCTACTTCAGCGCCATCGGTCCACGGGCATCAAGGATGGCCGGTCTCCTCGGGGACCATCTGATCACGATAGCGAGAGATCCAAAGATCGTCAGGACGTCATTATCCCAAACTTCACGGCAGGGGCGAGAGAGGCAGGCAAAGACCCGGAGACGATGGAACGTGCCCTTGCCGTCCTCTACTTTTACGACCCGGATCATCTTGTCGATCCCGAAGCAATGAAGGTCTCTGCCGCGGAGGCAAAAATTGAGGTCGCCGGAGAGGGATCGCAGATGGAGCTATGGCACAGTCCCGAGGATATCATCAGGAGGATCGAGGAATGGAAGCGGCTGGGATTCGATCACCTCATATTCGGGAACTTTAGTGCTGACTGCGATGGGGGACTTCGAGTATTTGACAAGGTTCTCCCGCACGTGGACTGACTGGGTCATCAACTCCTTTTTCCAGGGATTGATTTTCTCCCTTGTTTCTCTGCATCACACTTTTTCTCCATCACGAGTCCAACCTGTGATACTATCGGCAGGGACCCGGCAGGTCCAGGAAGAAAAAGGCGAATAGGATCCGGCCTCTGTCACCTCTTTTTTCACCATATTGTTTCTATCATTTACAAGGTTGATAAAGGAGGAATCGCCTGGGGGGCCTTCCCCTCCTCAACCTCCCTTCGGCGGAGTTCGGCCATGGTGGACAGGAATTTTTCAGCTGAAGGATCTCCCGTGGTGCAGCGTTTCCACATCGTTGTAAACGGCTCTTCGGGAACGACAATGATACCGTGCCGTTCCGCAACCCTGTCAAGGCAGTACGATGCCGCCTTATCTGCTGGGTATGCCCCTTCGGGAATCTTTTCGGTGCCGACGCTGCCATCGAGTCCTTTGTTGAAAATGGCCGTTGCAATAAAAGCAGGACAGAGGGTGGAAAAAATGATTCCTTTTCCGGCATACTCATACCGCAATGATTCAGTCAGCCCGGTGACCGCGAACTTCGTCGTATTATAGAGAGACTGGAACGGGACCGGGATAAGGCCGCCAATAGATGAGGTATTCACGATATGGCCCGATCCCTGCTTCAGCATGATCGGCACTGCCGCATGAATACCATAAATAACACTCCAGAGGTCAGTATCGATCATCACATTCCAGTCAGCAAGGGTGTCCTTCTCGTAGGGGCCGGTATGGCCGATTCCGGCATTATTGAACAGCATGTCCAGCCTTCCGGCCTCTGCTGCCGTGTCTTCGATTGCCTTCTGGACCTGCTGCTGATGTACCACGTCAACGATAAGTGTGCGTATCCGATCGTTATGCATAGCAAGGTGCCCGGCGGCCTGTTCCACTTTCGCTGGGTCGCGTCCTGCCATGTAGACAGTTGCTCCTCTTTTGAGGAGTTCTTCGCACAGTGCATATCCGATACCGGAGTTCCCCCCGGTAACGATACAGATTTTATTCCGGTAATAATCCGTGGTATCCATGCTGTATCCCTTCCTGTTTCAGCTGCAGAAGTGCCGGAGACCCGTCACAGTCCCTTTGTGTTCCGAATGCCGATAGTTCCGCTCTGATGCGTGTTTATATATACCTAACGATATTCCTGCTCCCGCTGCATCATCGTTCTATGGTGCATATCATAGTGTCACAGGCGTGTAATCGACGATAGCCATGCTCTGGATCCTTCCTTTCTCGTGCGGCTCTCAAAGACTGCAGCCTGGATCCCGTTGACCCTCCATCCGTCCGAAAACAAATCATGTATCTCCTGCTTTGTAATCCGGCGGGGACCGTATCCGGCCGGTTCCAGGTTGCTGAACGCAAGCATGAAATAGCTGCCTCCCGGCACCAGGACCTTATGCAGGTTCCTGACAAACAGGAGACGTTCATTATCAGAGAGCGTATGGAACAAACCGGAATCGATGACAGTATCGAATGTCCTGCCGATTTCACGAAGAGACAGGATTTCTCCTCGAATGAATGTTGCAGAAAGGCTACGTTCGTCTGCCTTCCTCCGGGCAGCCTCGATCGCCCGCTCGACCGAATCAAGACCGACAACTTCATGACCACAGCTCGCCAGGAAGAGGGCATTATCCCCGGTCCCGCATCCGACATCAAGCACTGTGCCGGTGATCTGCCCGGTCTGCTCGAGACGGACGATCTCCTGCTGCGGCCTTCCGATATCCCAGGGCGGCCTCTCCTGATAGGCCTTTTCAAAGAAATCCATAACCGTGAGGCGATTTCCTTTCAGAAATAATGATGGTATTGGATGTGTCCCACAGTGTCAGTGGGATACGTGATTCAACGTGAACTATCAAGAAAAGGGTGTGCCTGAGGTGCGCCCTATCACATCACAGGAGATACCACAGCGGCGGAGGTAAACCAATGGCGTAACCCCAGGGTATGTCTCTTACTCGGAAGAAATTCCTCGAAAGGTGAAGAAAACAGGGTTGCAGTATCCTTCTACCCTCAATAAAAAAATACATACGTTCATTAAGGATACAAGGATGCAAGATGAAAGGCGGCGGTATTTTCCCTCGAAAAAAAAGGGAGGAGGCATCTCTTATTTTTTTGCCGCGGCTGCAGCCTTTTTCACATTTGCAATCACGTCATCGACTCCGATCACCGGCTTGATATCAAACTGGATATACGGAAGCCAGGTCACGACACTTGCATGCAGGGAGGTTTCATCGCTTTCAGCAAAACAGTACCCTTCGTTGCTGTCACAGGTGATACCCCAGTCCAGCAGCTGGCCGGATTTCAACTGGGCTTTTACCCCTTCAAGCAGCGCCAACCAGTATTTCACACGTTCTGCTGGATCTCCAGGGACGGTCATCGAGTTCATCTTCCATTTCATATAGAATTTTGTCATTGCATCACACCTCTTGCTGGAATATCTGCTCTGATCGTTTCTGCTGCGATTAAAAAGAGGGGGAATCCAAATCTCCCGATCAATTCCTGTGGTACTTCCAGAGCCGATAGCGGATATGGTGATGGTTGGAATAAAACTATCGCATGACAGGCATGCAGACAATAGCACCACCAATATAACCTATTGTGAGGATGCTGTTGTTGAGAGGGGCAGAGGTGATCGGGAGAGGAGAATCCACCATAGGTCTCTCATTCACCGCCCAGTCAGGCGGAACAGACAGTCCTGGAGTTCCGCAAAATTTTATTCAGCGTTTGTTTTCGATTGCCGGTTTCTGTTACAGGGAAGAGAGCTCCTGGCTCATCCGGGAGAAGAAGTCATCCGTAAGGGCGAACTCAAGCCCGTATTTCCGGTACACCCAATCAGCGTAGTGATAGTTCATGCGGTCAACAATGCAATAGTCAATCGTTCCTTTGAGAAGTGGGGCAAGCCCCTCAGCTCCAGGGAGCAGCGGAGCGATCATCGCAAAAGTCCTGATCCCTTCGCTGTGTAATTTCCCGAGTGCGGCGATCCGTTCCGGTATTGGCGGCGCCTCTGGTTCGAAGATCTTCCTTATCTCTTCATCCGCAGTGGTTATCGAGAGGCCAACCTCAAACCCACTGGCCTCCCTGATAATGTCGATGTCACGCAGGACCAGGGGAGAACGGGTCTGGATGATCACCGGCCATTCGTTCCGGGCCAGGATCTTCAGGCACTGTCTGGTCAGCTGATACCGTTCTTCCAGGGGCTGGTACGGGTCACACACCCCGCTTACCCATACGGTCCCCTGTTGTTTCCTTCGTATCTCCTTCTCCAGTAATTCCGGTGCATTGATCTTCACATCGACAAACTCGCCCCATGGTTCCTTGTGTCCTGTCACCCGTTTCATGAAGCGGGCATAGCAGTAGGTGCATCCATGCTGGCAGCCGGTATAGGGATTGACAACGTAACGATGTATCTTCGAGTGGGAGAGGATGGACTTTGCCCGGACTTCCTTCACAACCAGGGTCATTTCAGAGCTTCGTTGTTCTCTATTCTTCCCCAGTGATATGATACCTTGGGAGCAACCGGCACCCTTAATATCCCAAAAAAAATAACCACCCCTCAAGAGGGGAATACTTCTATGGCCTGCATTTCAACCGGGATATACCCCTCCGGACATTTCGTTCCCTCTTCTTCCACACGTCCTGGAGGTCACAATCGCCTCTCCGGAGGCTTGTGGGAGGAAAAAGAGTCCACAAGAAGAATCTCTGGAGTTTGTCTCTATCGGGAAGGCAGCGACGGGTCAAAAAAATTGAAAGGAAATCCGATCCTGGCACTCCTTGTGATAGTACTGGTTGGTTTTCTGATCACTTCCGCGACTGGTGCCATGGTGACAGAGGTGGCAACCGCTGGCCCTTCGCTGGTCCTGTCACCGTCATCAGGAAAAGCCGGAAGCTGGGCAAAAGCGGCTGGAAGCATGTTTTCTGAAGAAGGAGATCCAGAATTTCCCCCAGAGACGGTCATCAGGTTCAATGGGATTGAGGTTGCCAGCGCCTACGGGGGCGGCTCTTTTACCATCCCATTCCAGGTTCCCTCCGGTATCCCTCCCGGGGCCTACCCTGTCCAGGCCGTCAGGGGTTCTCAAGCGGCAACTGCAACATTTACGGTGGTGACGCTCCCGGTTGCGAACTTTGCGATGGATCCTGCTTCCGGCACAGGCCCTGCACCCCTGGTGGTGCAGTTTACCGACACTTCAACGGGTTCGCCGACATCGTGGTGGTGGAGTTTCGGGGATGACAGCACGTCCACGCTGCCGAATCCGTCGCACACGTACCGGAAAAACGGCACTTACTCGGTAACGCTGACAGTCACCAACATGGCAGGAAACAATGCAAGAAAACGAACAATTACTGTCTACGAGCCGACCTTGATGGTATCCCCTCTTTCAGGGAAAGCGGGCAGCATGGTGACAGTGATCGGAAGTTCATTTTATTATGACGAGAAGAGAGCGTCCCGGATAACCCTGTTCTTCAACGGGATTGAAATCACCCGTGATATTCCCATGACAAGGAGCGGGACTATGGGTTCTTTTACGGCATCGTTCATCATTCCCGCGGATACTGCACCGGGGAGCTACACGGTCCGGGCTGAAAGCCAGGCAGATGGCGCAGAGACACCATTCACGGTTACCAACCTCGCCCCCAGGGCCCTCATCGATGCCACCCCTCCATCAGGAAAGGCACCCCTCTCTGTTCATTTCAACGGTTCACGATCCTATGACGAGGACGGTTCCATCAGATCCTACAGCTGGAACTTCGGAGATTCGAAATCAGCGACCGGAACAGCAGTGGATCATACCTTCAGCCAGCCAGGGGAGTACCACGTGATCCTGACGGTTACTGACAACCAGGGCTCTTCGGGAACTTCCTCGTTCATCATACGAACGGACAACACCCCCCCGATTGCTGATGCACGTGGTACCCCTCCTTCGGGCCAGGATCCCCTGACGGTCAATTTTGATGGTACCTTTTCCTATGATCCGGACGGGAAGATCAGGTCTTTTTCCTGGGATTTTGGCGATGGCTCTGGTGAGCAGACCGCAAGCACAAGCCACCAGTACCAGGATCCGGGTTCCTATACTGCAGTCCTCACGGTAACCGATGACAAGGGAGCCGCCGATCAGGACGAGGTGGCAATCATGGTCGGAAACGAGCCTCCCGTTGCCATGATACGTCTCTCACCGGAGAGTGGAACCGTACCCTTGAAGGTAACCTTTGACGGGTCGCGTTCCTCCGACCCGGACGATACAAGCCTCACCTATTCCTGGGATTTCGGGGATGGATTCAGAGCAGGTAGCCGGACAACGGCGCACACCTACGAGGAAGAGGGGACCTACCAGGTCTCACTTGTGGTGACCGATCCGCACGGGGGATCAGACCGGGCAGTGGTGACCGTGGTAGCGGAATCGCCATTCCCTGTCCTGCCGATTACTGGCGGGTCACTGATTATTATCTGTACTGCCATCGCTCTCTGGTATATCCGCCAGCAAATAATCAACCGCAGGCGTACCATACCAGAGTTCCATATTACCACTGACAGCGGACTGGAATTCGACGCTGGGGGTATGGGAAGGCAGGAAGAATTTCCTGATATCACGGTTGAGGTCAAGTCAGGGATCTGGAAAGAAGGTGATGAAAGATGAACGTTTCACTGACAAACCCGGTTGTGGATTCCGAAATGATTGATAAGGCAATAACCGGGCTGGTAAAGAGCAGCCACAGGGAAGACTTCACGGAGATTATTACCTGGACCATCAGAACAGGGCTTGGAGAGAAGGATGCCCAGGATCAGCTGATCAATACCCTGACGACCTGTATCTCAAAAGAGCTGAGCAAAGGCCTCGTTCAGGTCTCCATCCAGCAACTCGAAGGAGAGCGTGAAATCAGAGCGACATATGAGCAGTCGCTGCAACCCATCTATCCGAGGATTGATTTCATCGTGAAGTCAGGAGCATTCGACGTATGGACCACTACCTACTGGTTCCGGGTGACGTCAACAGTCAAACTGGATGACCTGGCTCTCCGAATGAAAAAGGATGAAATCACCGGTTTCCAATCGGGCATCATGCAGGCGTTCGTGACCCTTGCCTATTGCGGCCATGAGAAGGAGAATCCGGAACCGTTCACACTCTTTGAGAAGAAGAAGGTACTGGAAGTGAAACTGCCGGAAGTGGTGAGGTTTGAATAAGGAGATTTTTTGAGAATTCACGGTTATCTCCACCGTATCCCATCAATGCGATGGTAAAATCCCAAAAAACAGCGTAGGTCCTAACTCCTCCCGGCATACCCGGTGCTTATCACCCAGACCGGACCCTGGTGATCCTGCACCAACCCTCCTTCCGGTGTCCCAATTACATCAGCATCAGGAGGAGCCTCGGGAAGTTGTTCCACCAGGACGGGGAATCCGGCGTCGATCAGCCTGGCGGCGATAATCTTTGCCACTTCAGCGGTACTGTAGATCCCTGCGACATATGGGACTATCGAAGGGGCTTCCTTGGCTGCCCTTGGTTGATGTGCATCCTCGAAGGGATCGATTTCATACCGTGCCTTGATTCCCTCCCGGACCTCTTCCAGGGTCATGTCGACCACGACAGCCCTCCCGTCGATCAGCATAAAATCCAGGATGATCGCCTCAAGCGGTGCCCTGGCCCTGATGGCATTCACTGTCTCCGATTCAACCATGAACGGCTCCTCATCGATGGAAGGGAGGGTAGGTGTCTCTGTCATCTTCTTCAGCGTCCCAGTCTCTTAGGGTATCCAGCATAAACCTCTTCTGATTCAGGCTTATCTGTTCCGCTCTTGTCCGGATGGATGGGATAGAAACTGGCCGGATCCATTGACCTGATCCCTTTTCCTCATACGATTCCAGCCAACCCCCAATCGCTGGTGAAGGAATCATATTACGCCATTTCCTGCTACTTTCTTTCCTGATAATGAAAAAATGACAAGTGGGTGGAAAAAACACTTGTCGTCCTCACCCGGGTTCAGAACAAGGAGGGGCCCCTGCAACCTATAAGGTAATATACCTCCCGTGACAGACATCCGGGCAGGGGTGAACGATGGATCCGGATAAAGGGTCATTCCTTGAGCTCGTGTATGAAGCCAGGATCAAAGACATTGTCAAAGGGAGGGATGATCAGCACTTTGAAGCCAGTGGAGTATCTCTGAAGGATGGATACCTTCACATCATATTTGATGATGTCCCATCCCTTTTACGCATCCGGCCGGATTGGAGGTACATAGCTGAGGAGCCTGCACTGCTCCATCTGAAGGGCACCGGCGCCGGTTATGAAGATATCACATTCCAGTCATCAACGGGCCACTGGTTCTGCCTTATCGAGGCCGTCAAAACAGGTGAGGATACCTATCTGCCCCGTATCGATGAATTTGACAAATCATTCTCCTTTATCAGAAGTTGCTGGCTGAACTTCCCGATCAGGACAGGCAATAAAGGATTTGAAGGCTTATCGATCATGCACCATGGGGGGGTTGAATATCTCCTGTGCCTCTGTGAGGGAAATGATTGTAAGGGCGGTGAGAAGGGTGCAAAACCGGGAAAAGGAAGAATACAGGTCTTTCAACAGGGTGCGGAACAATGGGAGCATGGCGGCACGATCACGCTGCCGAAGGCGGTTCGGTACAGGGACTATGTCAGTCTCGCTCTCCATAATGGTTCTTTAACCGTACTCTCGCAGGCTTCATCGGCGCTGTGGACAGGACATATCCGTTCAGATGGTGGGGAGTGGGATGATCTCTTCGAAGATGATGGCCAGACCTATCTTTTCCCTCGCGATGAGAAAGGGAGGAGTATCTACTGTAACCTGGAAGGGGTCGCCTGGCTTGGCAACGGCCGGCTGGTGGTGGTATCGGACAAAGCAAAGCATGATCAGCCCGGGAGATGTACCCGGAAAGACCAGTCCATCCACATCTTCACCCTTCCGGATTGAGAGATTCTCTCATAGGAAATGCCTCCGGCATTTTCATCTTTTATGCTTATGGCATTCAGAGGATCCATGTTATTTTTCACGTTCCCCTGGCCATGGCATACATCTGTTCCGGCAGGATGGCTGCCATAGTCTCGGTGCTGACCGTCCCGCACTTGGCAATCTCCACCACTACCTTTGCCAGGACTTCGGTGGATGGCAATTCGACGATGGTAACGAAGTCGTACCGGCCGAATGTGTAATAATGACTGAGGAGGGTCCCCCCGGCTGCATGGATAATCTGTTCCGCCTTTAGATCCCGCTTCTTTGCTTCCTTCATCTTCTCAATCGCCTTGTCAGACAATTTCCCCAGGATTATGAAGAGTGGCATAATGAGCGGGATAGCAATAAGGAGACATAAAGGTATGGGTGCCTTAAAATTCCCCTCCCAGAGATCGACAGAACGTCCTAGATCGGTGGAAGATGAGTGCTCTGCAGAGACGAAGGAGGCATTGCAAATGAAGAAGTGCTCTCCCTGTTTCGAATGAAAATTATCCGGCATTTCCATACGTTATGCTCGAATAAAGGGCGTTTTATCGACAATTTGTATGAAATTCATGCCATGAGAGAGGTCTTCTCCAGAATCGATCCCGGCAAAAAGACCGCATTTTCCTGCATTTTCCTGGCCTGGGTCACGATTTTAATAAAAATGTCACCGCGGTAGCCGGTCTCATTCATTGAACCTTGCGTATAAATGGTGGGCGATCAGCTGAAAAATGACAAAAAACAGGAGGAGCATGCCGATATCAAGCACCGGGCTGAAATGTGCGGGGTTCCCGTATGCCGCCTGGATCAGGTCATTGCCGTAAGTGAGGGGAGAGAAGTAGGAGATCGCCTTTCCAATCGGAGGCATGGCCTCAAGGGCTATGAAGGTCCCGGATACGAAGATGAGGGGGAGCCGGACGAGGTTTAACATCGACATGATATCCCCCGGGCTCTCGGTAGGGTATGCAGCAAAGAGAGTACCCATGGTCGAAAAACAGAGGGCGGTAAGGAGCATGCCGCCGATGAGCGAGAGGAGATGCGGGATGCCTGTTCCGAATGCGAGGATTCCAACGATGAGCGGGACGAGCGCGATCCCGAGGCTGTACATGAATCCCGACAGGCTCTCGCCAAACACGATCGCATGGAGCGAGACCGGTGCGGATATCAGCCGTTCGAAGGTTTTGGTCCGGCGTTCGATGGGGATCGAGACCGGTTCGATTGTCGATGAAGAGAAGAGGAGGGTGACTGAGATCAGCCCTGGGATCAGGAGGCCGAGAGGGACGTTCTTTCCTGAAGCGAACGCGAGGAACATGAACAGGGGAAAGAGCAGGCCGGATACGATGATGTTGGGCTTGAGGTAATAGATGGCCATGTCCTTCTTGGCGATCGCCCATGCTGCCCTGGCTTCGGCAGGGATCTGGCTTCCTCCCGGGTTATCTGCCATTTCCCCCTCCTCCAGTTGACGGTGCCTGGAGCCCGGTCAGGTGGATGAAGACATCCTCCAGGGTTGGTCCCCTGGTGGTCGCACTCACCACCCGGTTCTGGTGGACGCGGGAGTACTCCATGATCTCTTCGAGGAGGGTGGTCGGGTCATCGGTATACAGCCTGATCTTGTCCCCTTCTTTCCGCACCTCGCTCACCATATGGAGGCGGGCAAGCGATGTGAGGGCTTCGTTGATGCCCTTCTCGAAGGCCACTTCAATGGACTGAACGCTCTGGATGGTCTTTTTTAGGCGTTCCGGGGAATCGATGGCGGCGATCCGTCCCTTGTTGATGATGGCGACCCGGTCGCAGGTGACGTTTGCCTCCTCGATGTTGTGGGTGGTGAGAAAGACGGTCACTCCCCGGCTGGTGAGGTCCTGGAGTACCTCCCGGATGATAAGGTTGCTCTGGACGTCAAGGCCGGAGGTTGGCTCGTCCAGGAAGAGGAGTTTTGGATCGTTGATCAGACCCATCGCAAGGGTGAGACGCCGTTTCATCCCCTTTGAAAAGCCGTGGACCCGGCTCCCCTTCCGCTCCAGGAGGCCGAAGGTTGCAAGAAGCGCAGATCCCCGCTCTTCCCGGTCCTTCTTTCCGACGTTGTAGAGTTCGCCGGCAAACATCATGTTCTGCCATGCGGTCAGGTCATCATAGACGTTCGAGGTCTCGTACACGATCCCCATCTGCCGGCGTGCCCTGATGGTATCGGAAACGATATCCAGATCGAAGATCCGTGCCGTGCCGGATGTAGGAGTCGTGATCCCGGTGAGGATCCGGATCGTTGTCGTCTTTCCGGCGCCGTTCGGGCCGAGGTACCCGAATACTTCACCGGGCCGGACGGTGAAACTCACGTTGTCGACCGCGACAAGGTCGGAAAACTTTTTGGTGAGGCTGGTTACCTGGATAGCATCCATGGCAGTATCCCGGGATGGTAATCATACCTGGGGTGGGGGATCTGATAATGCTGTATGAAAAAAAGAGCTCGGGAATACACGGAGGTGTCAGTCAGAAGGAATTATCCTGATTAAGGAAAAAAGGACCTTCCGGGAATGTACCTGATGGCAGGACTCTCTCTTTTTTTTTGGTTCGAACCAGAGCTGTATCTGAAGCTATTAGTCAGAAGATGGCGAATAGATATGAACTGGTACCGGGTCGTCCCCGTTCCCCGGCCAATCCGGTCCAATCCAGATCCCCATGGAAGATCATGTCCATCACCTGTTCCGGCTCCTCCGGATGCTTCTTGGCAGCTGTGCAGAGCATGATCCGATCACCGATGCTTTTGTCACCCCGGCAAATCGGGATGAATATCGCACAGCTCTTGAAGGAATACGGGATTGCACCGCCACAATCCGGTCAACCGGTATCACCCGGGACCAGTTGACCAGCGCCATCAGGGAAAGGGAGCGGCATTCACCCCTCACTGACGGGACTATTGGCGATCCGCGGGATCTCGCGCCGTTGATACTCGCACAGTTCACGGAAATCCAGGAAGCCCAGGTCGACTTTTCATGCAGGGTCTGGGGGAGGACCGTCTCACCCCGGGATCCCGAACCTGTGGTCCTCCCGCTCCGATCAACCATCACCCCCCTGTCCCTGGAGGATCTCCTCAGTCCAGGAATGACCCGCATGCAGCGCATCCCGGCTGCCCTGCTCCTCGAAACTGCCGGAGAGATACCGTCACCGGGAAGTCCCCCTCTTATTGCCGACGACGGCCGGATCCTGATACCTCACGCAGACGATCCTGCTCGCTTCTCCGGTCATTTGTATACTGCCCTCTTCATCTCCCTCGTTCACGCAGGGATGATCCCTGAACCCGTCTTTTCAGAATTTATCCGCCAGGCAGCGGCAGATACCGGGGTGATCCAGAATGGGGGAATCACCGCGTTTACCCGTATATTCGGGGGGGATGCTTTCGAACTGTTCGAAGCAGGGGAGGAATTATTCATCCGTGAAGGGATGGTTCCCGACATTCGGGAGCTCTTTGCGGTAATCCTCGCCAGGGAAGAATTGGAAAAGGATCTCTCGTTCGGGCGAGTGGAGGGTTATGCCGGCCACCTGTTTGCCGGGATGATACAGGGTGCATCGGGGGATGATCAGGAATCCGGGATCAGCCTTCTTATTGAGTGTGCACGGACGCTGGCAGGAAGGGTGTCCGGTCGTGCTGAACCAGGTGACGGCCTCCTGAAAAACCTCGATCGGACCATGCAGGAGCAGGAACAGTTGCTCCGTGCGGTGAGCGGAGATTACCAGTGGAGGGCGGTTCCCATCCTTTCCACAGTCCCGGCCTTCAGCCCGACACTTGACCTCTGGCCGGAACGCCATCTCATCCTCTATAATCCTGACGAGCTTGCCTTCCGGAGCGGGGATGCCACACGGGCACTCCTGATGGAAGCATGGTACAGGGAGTGGTTCGGTATCCAGCCTCACGGGCATGACCTGCCGGATGATCCCTGGTTCCTCCGCCTTGTCAGGGTGATCGGACTCCAGAGAGCGGTCTGGAAGGGGTCTGCACTTCATCCTGGTGTTATCAGATGGATTGATCGGTTCTGCCAGGAAGAATATTCCCTGGTGAACCGCTGTGCAGACCGGGGCCGGATCAGGCGATTACCCCTTCCTGACCAGTTCCTGGAAGGAGTCCTCTTTGAAGGACGGACCGGTCAGCCGGCCAGCCATATTGAAGGCGATGCAGTCCGGCATGCCCTTGCTGCCACAGCCATTGCACGGACGGATGCCGTGGCTGCTCCCGATGAAACATATCTGCAGATCATCGCCGAACAGGTATGGCCATTCCTCGCACATCTCTGCCAGATCCCATCAAAAGGAACGACTGGCGGGTGTGTACCGCATTCCAGCCAAAAATCCCCTTCCTATGCTCCCCATGGGAGTGTAGACCGTCCCGATACCATTGTACCCAGCCCTCACCAGCCTTCCCATACAGCAACCGGCAGGGCTCTTGCAGGAAACGGAACGAGCATGATCGGTGACGGCGATGGGATTTTAACCCCGGGGGGATCTCCTTTCAGTGAGACCAGGCCGGGGAGGATGAGCGGGAGGGGTCGTCCGTCGCTTGGTAAGGTACCTGGCGCCCGGGGATCCGGTGAACACGGATCTGGTATCCCTGCCACGGCAGATGCCCTGGTGGAGGCATGCGGCCGGAGTGAGGATCTCCTTGATAACCTTGTCGGAGCAGGTGAGCAGGGTGTCGAGGCTGGGGCTGACAACATAATCCCAGACCAGGGAGAGACGATATCTGATCTCTCAGGGCTTGCCAGGCAGATCGACTCTCTCGCTGAGACCCTGGAGCAGCAGCTCCTCGACATGCAGGAGGATGCCAACAGCATCGAAGGATCGCCTGCGGGTATGATGGGCGAAGAGCTCGACGGGTTGCTGAAGACCTCACGGGACATCAGGAAAGCGGCAAGGGAGTACCGGGACGCCGTCGAAGCGATGGAATTCCTGAAAGAGGCATCTGCCTCCAATTCAGCCTTGAGAGAGAGACGCACGGGGATGACAAAAGAGGCGTTCCGGGATCTCCAGAAGGCGGGAGTCGAATTCCAACGGCGTTGTGCAGCATCGGCTTCCGCCTTTGATGAGGGGGGCCTGAAGATCCGGTTGACTGAAGCACCGGGTGGTCCCGGGATACAACCCCCCACAACCAGCCGGGGACGGATGATCCCTTCCTTTGTTCCCGACACATCATTTTCTCCCGATGTATGGGACAGTTTTTCGTATTTCGATGCCACGTATGATGACGGGAGCCATAGTGAGCCTGAAGGACCCTCAGGGACCGGGAAATCCCCGATGGAGCAAAAACCGTATGATCCAGGTGAGCAGGCACTCACCCGCGAGGCAGAGCAGTACCTGAGCGCCCTGAAACAGAGGACGAAAAGCGACTGGGAGACCATCGAGGAGAAGGCAGAACGGATCCGGCGGATCGCCCTGTTCGAGTCGCACGCGGTGGGAGAGGACGATTATACCATCTATCAGCGCTTCTACCAGCCGGTCGCCGGTCTGATTGGTGTGGCACGGAAAAACATCCAGCAGGCCCTCCAGAAGAGCCGGGGGAGCCGGGACCTGAACGAGCTCATGACCGGGGATGATATTGACGAGGAGAACCTTGCCGCAGTACGGACAACGATGCGGATCTTCAGGGACCGGGAACGAGAGCCTGACCGGACCCTATGGTGCCTCTCCCTCCTGATCGATGCGAGCAGCAGTATGCACGATGAGACCGTGGCAAAGAAACTCCAGGCAACGATCCAGGCGGCCCTCCTCTTTGGCGAGGCGGTCACCAGGATCCCGGATATCCGGTTCGAGATCGCGGCGTTTACCGACAGCGAGTATATCCCGCTCAAACGGTACCTGGACGACTGGAACGTCCACCAGGGGTGCTATCTGATCCGGCAGGTGATCCATGCCACGGGGGGGACCAATGACGTGGGGGCGGTCAGCAGTGCGCTTGAGCGGATGAACCGTCTCCGGATGGGAACCGGGACAAACCGGATGGTCTTCGTCATATCTGACGGGCAATCAGGGGTTGGGGGGAGGGAGCAGATGAGAGCGATACTCAGGACAAACAGGGATACCCGGATATTCGGGTGGGGGATCGGCCCTGACATGGAGCAGGTTGAGGTAACCTATCGCCCCTACGGGACTTGGGTCAGGGATATTGCCGACCTCCCGCAATCGCTTGGCGAGGTACTGCGGAGGGAACTTGGCCGCCCGGCCATGGCCGGCTGGAGGGAAGGCAGGTCGATTTCTGTGGAGGAATCATGCCAGGACTGAGCAGCTTCGGACCCCTGAAGGTGACCGCATGGCGATCCGGCAGCCGGGTGCCGGTTGCGACCGAATTTGCCATCGGGGAGATCCGTATCCCTGCCCCGGCAGAACCCTTCATCGTCCTCGTCCCCTCAACTATCTCCTCGCTGCAACAGATGTGGGATGCCCTCCGGATGCCGTCGCGGAACAACCTGCTCGTGACAGGGGAGTCAGGGTCAGGAAAGACCACGCTGGTCCGGTATCTGGGCGAGGTATACCGGCAGGCCCTCCTGGTGATGGCGGCAGGGCTCCATGACCCCCATGCCGCCGCCCATGCGGCAGAGAGGGCTGCCTCGTTCCAGACCAGGATTTTAACCTTCCATGAAAACCTCCGGAGGTCAGATATTACCGAACGGAGACATTACGGCGAGACAGGCGAAGAAAAGACGGGCTGGACGATGAGCGATGTCATGGACGGCATGGTCGCCGGGGACTGGAACGTCCTCTCGGAGATCAACCGGACCGGGGAGGACGTCCAGGCCGAGTTCAACGAACCGCTCGAGAACAAGGCAAAAAGTCTCCATCAGCGGGTGATCCGCGGACACCCCGACAGCCGTTTTATCGCGACGGTCAACCCCCAGAAGAGCGAAGGCAGGGGGATTTACGAGGGGAAGGTCATGAGCGGGGAGTTTGTGAACCGGTTCACAAACAAGGTGCACCTCCGGTTCCTCCCGCCGGATGAAGAGTTCGAAGTGTTGAAGGACTATGGACCGGGGGTTGATGATTCGATCCTCGTTCGGCTGATCTCGGTTGCCAACGATATCAGGAGGGATTATACCGAGGAGCACGGGGTGGTCCCTTTCCCCGTGACAACGCGTGGATTGATCCGGGTCGTCCGGCACCTTGCCCGGTTCCCTGAAGACGGTTTCCTGCTTCGTTCCCTGTTCTGGCGGAAGGCGTACTGGCTCGATGACCGGATTCATCCCCCTATCGCACGGAAACTGGTCCTCGATCTCCTCGACCTCCATGATATTGTTGATGCCGGGGACCGGCGCAGGGAGCATTCACGGGTGGTCCGGGAAGAGGGGGGTAATGCCCCGCTGCTCCGGATCGGATCGGTGGCATATCCCCTCGGTCAGGGGGGGCCATACGTGCCCGATACCGAGATTGAGGAGGTCCAGCAGAACCTTGCCGACCTGGAATGGATCTTGAAAGACATTGCACTTGCTGAGAACATCCTGCTTATCGGGGAGGCCGGGGTCGGGAAGAACAAGATCGAGAGTTACCTCGCCCACCTCCTCAATTACAATCTCCTCGTGATTGGGATGAGCGGCGAGACCCGGGTCTCAGACCTCCTCACGTACCGGAGTTTTGGCGAGGACGAGGCAGGGAAAACAGGGGATACCGCGACGCTCGGTCTGCGTGCCCTCACTGACCCGGATCACGGGTGGATCATCGTGCTTGACGAGGCGAACAAGGCACAGCCCGGGGTTCTCGTCTCGTTTAATGACCTGCTCCAGGACCGATCCGTCAGGCTGCCAGGAGGAAGAGAGGTCCCGGTCAGGGCCTCAATCTGTGTGAATATCAACCCCAACCGGCCTCCTTACGAGGTGAATGACTTCTCGTTCGAGTTCATGGACCGGTTCTCCATCCATACTATCGTTCACCTCCCTCCCGGGCAGGCGGTCGAAGTGCTGAAGAGGAAGTATCCGGGAGCCGATCCCGACTTTGTATCCGATGTGGTCCAGGGATATTATACCCTCCATCCCCTGTACAGCAGCGGAATGCTCTTCGAACCGGTGACGATGAGGAACGAGGAGGCGGCGATCGAACGGGGGCTTCAGTATGCGTCCAGGGCTGTCAACCTGGTGGATCTCCTCTGCAGCTGCTACGGGCCGAGGGATGGCCGGGAGCTGCATGCGGTACAGGCGGCTCTCTCGGCTGCGGGTTACGACCGGAACGTTCTTGCGGCCTCGGCTGCACTCGAACGATTTCGCACCTCGTGGGACCAGGAGAAAGGCGACGAGGAGAAGGGTATCGCCCTTGCAGAGACCTACCAGGCAATAGGAAAACCGCTCGCAGCAATCAGGGTTTTAAGGGAGATGATTCCCCACATCCCTGCCGGAAGAGACTGGGTATGCCACCTCCGGATTGCCGAGATCCTCCTTGCATGCGGCAGGGACGCCAATGCCTGCGATGAGATCAAGGCCGGGTTCTCCCCTGGCGGACTGCTCCTGATGGACCATGGGTATGAATACAGGGTCCTTGATATGGAGGTCAGGGTCACGCAGGGCAGACACGCGTTCTCTGCTGAAGCAGTGAACCACCGGACAGGCTACCCAGCCCTGATCACAAACCTCCCCTCATCACCGGCACCCTCCCTGCACAGGAATGCAGGTGAGTATGTGCTTGTCGCCTCCGATCAGATGCATACCCTTGCCATCTACGAGATGGCCCAATCAGAGACAAAAATCCCTGCATCGCCATCACTTGCGATGATCGTCAGAGAGATGGGGCAGGCATGCGGGAGCTGCCAGGAATTTGTCAGGACCCTTTGCCGCCTCCCTTCACCCCCCTGGACCAGCCCTTCGTATCGTGAGGGGGAGGTCAGCCGCGAACATCCGGCAGGCTTCCGGCTGGTTGCCACTCCGGATGGATGGGCGATTCATATTCCCGGAGAAGGTGTGGTCCACTGGAAGGGCGGGATATGTGCCTGGAGTGGGAGGGAAGGAGGAGCGCAGATACCCTGTGCAGGCGATCCCTTCCGGGGCCTGGCCTATCATGAAGGGACCCTCTTCCTCATTCTTGAAGATACGTGTGCAGCTGCTAGGGGGATACGCGGAGCAGGATTCACATCGATGGCTCCTGGATCCTACCAGTCTGCCATCCTTGCCCCCCTTATTCGGACAGCATATCCCCACCTTGAGGAGCTCTTTGTCTATGCCCGGCCTCGTTCGACTGTCCGGTTAGGGTTCGGGGATATCCTCTACACCCTCATGCCCGGCAAAGGGATCCAGATCGGGTTTGTCGTGGAGGTGGACGGGTTTGGTCCGGTCATCTGGGATCTGTCCCCGTCCGAAGGGGATCAGGATCCGCTCGCTGAACAACTGGTGATCCCGTTCTCTCTCCTCGATGTCTGCGAAGAGAGGCGGAGGCAGGTACTTCTCCCCGAGACCCAGGAGCACCTCCAGGCCTTGCGGCGGTATGCGGCTTCCGTGTTCCTGAGTACCGCAAAGCCGAGGGATATGATAGCTGAATCAAAAATGAGCACGATACTTGCAGAGTTCCGGGAGTGTGCCGAGCCGATCGGGAGGGGAACCCAGCTCTCCAGGGGAGATATCCTGGTCTGCGACTCCAATGGGAGGGATCACCTGCGGTCGGTCTTCATCGTCCGGTTCCTCCAGGAAGGGGGCAGCAGTGGAGGGCTGAAAGGTACACCCCCGATTGTCCGTGGATTCTGGCTTGGCCAACCTAACCCTGTGGCAACCCTGGAGCTCGCCTCGCTCCCAGGCCGGTTCGGCCGGCTGAAGGTCATCGATGATGACCGGTATGATCGGATCCTTAGCCACCTCGTTGCGTCATTCCAGGAGTCAGGGCATCCCTGGCAGTATGCACGGACCGGACAGGCTCACGATCCCCTTGTTCACCTTGAGATAAGCAACATCTCCCTGGAGTACCGTCCGATGGAACGCCTCTTCTCATTTGCTGTGGGCCGAAAAGGCGATGGCACCGGTCTTGTGATCAACCAGGCGGGCTATCCTGCCGGGACGACCGTCCTGCATGCCGGGGATGGCAGGGAAGTTCGATGGCAGGGTCTCCCGATCTCTGATATCCGGTATTACAAGGAACAGGACATACTCGTGGTCAGCCTCGAAAACGACTTTCTCTCTGCAATGAACGGGATCCTCATGGAGTCCGGGGTTGGTTCTTCCGGGATGGAAATCAGGTTCATCCCGTGGTCACCGGCCGGGGAGAAGATCTGATACCTGCTGATTCCTCCCATTCCAACCAGGAATGCGTCTGCCAATCTGCGTCGATGATCGTCTCTCCAGACGGATCTTCGTATCCATTCACGGGGGATCAGGGGGATACAGCCCTGCTCGAGAACGGAGTAGTCCCTTCCAAAGAATCCCTCCTGCAACGGGATCTCATTTATCGGCCTTTTCGCTCCAAAGAAATGCGAATGCCGATTGTCGAGCGCGACTTTCCTGTCGGTATCAGAATGGATCCCCTCTCATGGCTCCATTCCGTGCCCGATGAGCTGGACCCCGATGACCTCCCCTTCATGGAGAGAGTCCTCACCTTCAGGGATTGCTCCAATGGCGGTAGCTCCCGCCACCGCAGACAGCCGGCTCCGTTTCATCATCGGGTAAAACACCACCATTTCACCTTCCAGTGAGAGTGTACCGAAGAAAAAGTCGGTCCAGTCACGATCCCCGCCCACCAGATCGGACCCCAGCCTTGCGCGGATCCGGGGCAATCCTGGATGGGCATCTCCTGAAAGCGCCTGGAGACCCGGGAGTGCAATCTGCAGGAACGCCATGAGATTGGAGGGTGGCCCACCGGGAAGGACAAACACGGGTTTTCCCCCAAGCATGCCAAAGCCGACCCCTTTCCCGGGGCCGATCCGGATACGGTGGAAGACCTGCTCCCATCCGAGGCTCCCAAGGACTGAGGCCACCATGTCATGGTCTCCCGTCCATGCCCCTCCGCTGGTGATCAGCGCATCGGTCTCCAGGGACAGGCGGTGCAGGGTTCGAAAGATGGTATCAGGATCATCCGGGACCAGGGCGAGGGTGGAGGAGCCCCCGTATCTCCGGCACAATCCTGCCAGGGTGATGATGTTGCTTGCATAGATCTTGCCCTCAGGAAGGGGTTCTCCGGGCTCGATGATCTCATCCCCGGTTCCGACAATCCCGATTGCAGGGCTTCGGTATACCGGGATCCGGCTATGCCCGGCTACCGCAAGGAGCCCGGCCATGACCGGTGTTATTGATGAACCCTTTGAGAGAAGGCACTGCCCGAGCGAGACATCACTCCCACGGGGCAGGATGTTTTTTGGTGCAGCCGGGTTTTCTATCAGCACCTCGTGGGATTCCTTTGTGGCGAATTCTTCGGAGACCACTGCATCTGCCCCGTCCGGGATGCAGGCTCCGGTCAGGACCCGCACTGTCGTACCTGGTATGACACCGATATTGTTCGCGCCTCCTGCCGCGATGGATCCAACCAGGCGAAGCCGGACAGGATGATCCGGGGTCGCTCCAGCCACCTCACCGGACCGGACCGCATAGCCATCTTTCCGGGAGGAATCCATCGAAGGGGAATCAATAAGGGCACAGAGGTCTTCTGCGGCAATGCGGCCGACACTGTCAAGAAGCGAGACGGTCTCGGTCGGAAGCAGGGTAATGTGTTCCAGTGTCAGTCGCAATGCATCGGCAAATCCATGGGTCATGCCTTTCATGGTATCTTCCTTGTCTGATGGCCCCTCATACCTGGCGGGATCATGTCTTTCCCGGCCGGTCCTTGCATAGTCTCACACCTGTTGTTGTGGTAATTGGTCCACACCACCCAGACCGGGCCGGTATGTCCGTGCACCAGGGTGCCGGTGTGATCCCCGATAACCTGGGAATACGGAGGAGGGGTCTCATGTCGCTCGACCTGGACGGGGAGGTCACGCCCGATCAGATCGCCTGCGATAGTGGCAGCCAGGTCTGACGAAGCATAGACACCGGCGAGGTGAGGGAGCGGACGGAAGGATTCCCGGGGCGTCTTGGGAGGACCAGGGTGATATTCCGGTATCCCGGACGGGGTCCGGGAGATGGTCCGGGTGAGTCGCCTGAGGATAGTGATCCAGATCTCCTCCAGCCGCTGGTCTTCCTCATCACCCAATTCCATCGATCGCATAGTGTTCCTGGCGTCCCTCCCGATAGTGCGAGATCAGATTATGTTTTCGTCGCTACACGGAAGGATACGGCATGTCCTGTCATCACTGATTCATTCTCCAGACTGATGAGAGAACGGTGATAATGATCTGAGTTCAGGGGATATGTGGAAAAAGGTTCTGGTCAGGTCCATTCTGGTCAGGTCCAATGTTCTGATATCAGATACGAACAGAGATCATATCTCTTCAGAAAAGTATGGTATGAAATGAAATGGAAACGCACGCGAAAAGTCTGGGTGCCACATGAGGGTTCTTAAAAACGGTGTGCGTCCCCACTCCATTAACCACCACCTTGATTGATGGTCAAGGATGAGATTATAACTCAAAATATATATATTTATCTCAAGATAGAGAGGGAAAAGCCAGGATTTCGAATCACCTCATTTCAAAGTCCTTCTTTTGGTTGTTCAGCGTTAAAAAATCCTCTTTCAGAATGAGAGAGAGGGGATTCCTCTCCTCTCTCAGATGGTGGGTGTGGTGAATACCGCGTGCAGGGTATGTTCCGACATGATATTTTCAAAGGTAACGACCAGGCTCTGGATATCCACGACACCCTGGTTCTCGGTAGAGGGGCTGGGAGGGTCCTGGACGACATCGATCGTAACGCTGTCAATGGTAAAGGAGGTGAGCCGGGATCCTTTCTCCCCAAGGACCAGGAACATCTGGTTCTCTCCGGGCTGGAGAGTAATGATACCAGAGGGGGAGATCTCACCAGCGCCAAGACGCGAGGTGGTGATCGTATAGGTTGCCGGGTTCTCCGGCTTTGTGACAACCAGCCGCACCTGGGCAGAGGTTCCTACCTCTGTTTCGTTCTTCACCAGGTAGGTGAAGGTATCCGTCCCCCACCATTCAGGGGATGGGGTGTAGGTAAATGATCCATCATCGTTGAAGACCAGATCGCCGTTCAGGGGAGAGGAGAGGAGAACTGCGGTGAGGTTCTCCTGGTTTGGCTGATAATCATTGATCAGTACCCCTGGCCGTTCAACCACGAGTGCTGAATTCTGCTGAAGAGAAAACTCATCTGAACATGCAAAAGGAGGGCTGACTATCCTGGCAGCAAAGATCGGTGCTCCGTAATTGTTCGTTCCGGCAAATGAATCGCATTCATCGAGGAGGGTCACCGTGTCGATATACCGCTCTCCTGGCACAGGACCATATGACCAGGTGATCGTCACGACCTTGCTCTCTTCGGTCCAGTTGCAGGATTGGATCACGCCCTCTGCAATAATCTGGCCTCCACCGTTCTCATCCAGATCGTAAATGTATGATCCATCAATACTCCCCCATGTGCCGACCAGGGAACACTCCGCCGCAGTCGCCGACACAATAAACAAAAAAATGGCTATCAGGCCGGAAATGAGGATCTGACGTTTTTTCATGCAGGAATATAGATGTGTAAAAATATTTCAATCTTACGCTGATTTTATCAAATCAGCCTCTTCAGAATGTAAAAAACCGTTTTTACGGAAATAAAACAGGTTTTCTACCGGTAGCCACCGTGAATCCAACAGGCTGAGATCCCCCATCGTATCTGTACTCCCTATGTGATAGGCATACTTTTATTCGATGTGCCAAGAATTCCCCTTTCATACGGCATCATAATGGTGGGGGTAGCAGATGCGAATTGTTGCTTTTAACGGAAGTCCCCGGGCAGAACAGAGTAATACTCATGTCATGGTGGCGTCCTTTCTTGCTGGGGCAGAGGATGCGGGTGCGGATACGGAGAACATTTTCCTATCGAACTATTCTATCAGGCATTGCCTTGGCTGCTTTGGCTGCTGGCTGAAAACACCAGGGACATGTGTCCAGTCTGACGATATGGAGGAGTTGATCAAGAAATACCGCTCCGCAGATATCGTCATCTTTGCAACGCCGCTGTATATCGACAATGTTTCCGGGATCATGAAGAACTTCATGGACCGGCTCATTCCGATGGGAGATCCCCATTTCGAGAAAGATCCCCACGGGGAGGTTCGGCATGTTTCGGGAGAGAAGAAGAACCAGAAATTTGTCATGATGGCAAATTCCGGCTTTCCCGAACAGACGCATTTCCAGGTTCTCCGCCTCCTCGCTCAAAGGTTGGCCAGGAATTTCGACACCATGCTCGCGGGTGAGATCTACCGGGGAGGGGGGTCCCTGCTTCAGGATGAAGAACTGAAACCGTGGATCGATGCCTACAAGATGCAGCTCCGGAAAGCAGGATGGGAGTTGGTGAAAGAAGGAAAAATTACCCCGGAGACAACGTTCCGGCTCGAACTGCCATTGATCCCGGCTCCAGAATACGTTGACATGTTTATTAACAATGCCAATGCATATATGGACCGGATGATCGAGATCAACAGGAAGGGGTAGATCTCGGCTATTCTTCATCGATTGCTGTTATTTGAGAGAGACTCGGTAAAATTCCTCCCTTCCTGTTCATGGTGAGCGCTTTCATGAAAAGAAGATCCAGGTCCGTTGCGACCGGGTGCCCAGGATACATCCCGGTCGCCGGGTATGTTCACTGTTCAGCCGGCCGCGAGGGGACGAGGGATCTTCAGAACCACTTGAACAGCGAGAAATTCCTCACCGGGAACATGGGGCTGAAGAACGAATTCCCCGGATCCTTCGAGATTGTGGTCTCAGGGGATATAGTGGAAGTCGGGACTGGGGTGGGGGTACTGGTTATTGGGTATTTTGTCGGGATTGTTATTCTCCCTGAATATTTCATTGGTGCAGAGGTCGGGATTACACCGGGAGCATTGCTGAACCACGGAGTGAAGAACGATTGTTCGAGCGAAGGGGAGAGCGTTGGCCGTGGTGTGGGAGTCGGGGTTGGTGTGGGGGTAGGGGTTGGCGGGGGGGTGGGTGTCCCGGTCGGGGGGTCGAGATAGTACTGCCAGTATGGCTGGTTGGAATTGATAACGGCTTCCCATTCTTCATGAGGTAGCTCTTTCGGGATCTCCTTTTCCAGGGCATCCATTGCCTGGATAGCCTCCTCAGGGGTGCATACCCTCCAGGACTGGGTCGAGTAATCGTAGCAATAGTAGGTGGTCTCTTCCTCAGCTGCAACGATCCCGGCAGCAGCTGCCAGGAAGAGGAGCAGGAGGATCGTGGTCAGGACTCGTACGGTCATGTGGCATCCCTTTTTGTGCATCCACTTCTTTCCTCAAACTTTAAAAGATTTCTCAATCGGGAGGTTATCATAATGGATTGACGAATTAGATGATTACACTCAATCGATTTTCATTCATCTCTTAGGCACGAGGGGAAGTCCCCCTGCTCTCCCTGCCTTCCAGATCGTTTCACCTGACCGGAGGACCCCCTTTTGGAATCCCTGGATCCATACAGCGCTGACCCTCATTCCATTATCCGCACATTTTTCATACCTCGCCACTCAGGTATCCTCATGGAGCTTGGCATCTCAAGCTATTGCCTGATCGGTCGCCCATTGGCAGAGACCCTCGATACGCTCTCATGGATCACCGACCTGATCGAGGTGATGGACGAGGGGCCTCATCTCATCACCGACCCGGCAGTCTTTGAGAGCTATTCCCAGGATTTTGTCATCCACGCCCCCTACCACGGGATGAATATTGCGAGCCTCTTTGAGAGTATCCGGAGGGCGAGCGTGGAGGTGATGATCGACTGTTTTGCCATCGCAGCGGAGATAGGGGCACCGGTCGTGATGCATCCCGGGTACCATGCATGGAACACTGAAAAAGAGGCCGCGGATCGGCAATTTGAGAAATCCCTGCATCAGCTCCAGGAGTCTGCTGCCGATCATTCGCTCATGTTCTGGTTCGAGAACATGGGGGAATTAAATTATTTCCATTTCAGGACCCCTGATGACATCCCATCGCTTGGCGATACCGGGTTTTGCCTCGATTGCGGGCATGCGAACCTGAACCACTGCCTGCCGGCATTCCTTGAGACTGACTTCTCACACATGCATATCCATGATAACGATGGCTGGAAAGACAGCCATTCTGCTATTGGAGAAGGTACAATCGATTTCCGTCCGGTCATGGCAGCACTGGAACGGACGGCGGCGACGGCTGTTCTCGAAGTAAAGGACCTTGAGGGGGTTCTGGTGAGCAAGAGACTCCTCGAAGGATTGTAGGGGAGGGGTACGAGGACGATTGCCGGGATGCACCCATGGCATGTCTTATCTTCCGCTCCCCTGGAACTATTTTACATTCAGCAGCACTCACTTCTGTATGGACCTGTCATTCTACCTCCAGCCGGTTTCCATCGTTATCGAGGCGATCATCTGCATCATCGCCATTGCTATCGGGATTCTGAAGAAGAAGATCTATGGATGGTTTATTGCCCTCACCTTTGGCATTTATGTCGTTTACGATATTATCGCATTCATGGATATCTCCCTCTTACCGAGCGTTGTAGCCATCATCTTTCTCGTTGCGACTCTCTCGATGTTGTATGTAGTGTGGATCCTCTATAACGAGCATTAACAGGTGAATCGGGAATGGGTATCATCGCTCACAGGCGCTAATCATGAACATGCGATACCCTCCCGGCTTTAACATTGGTAATCCTGATGCTCATAACGTGACCATCCTTCAAATGAGAAGGTAGGGGGATCACCTTCCGAAAATCTCCTTCAATTCTGCGTGCAAATCCTCGGCATAGGTCTCGCTGTAGACGCCATGCACGGTCCCGTTATACTGGTGCCAGGCTTTGGGTGAAAGGGCCTTGTTGTAGAGTGCCTTCCCTTCAGCGAGAGGGATGATCGGGTCGTCGGTAAAGTGGAACATGACCAGTGGCCGTGGGGGCAGCTTCAGCAGATAGCTTTCAGGCTCGATCGAGGTAATAAACCGCTGCACGTCCGGATTGTTCCCGGCATCGACCCCGTAAGGACCAGAGCTGACAACAAACGCACCCTTAATACCCGGCTCGATTCCCGCGGTGATGATCGCAAAACGGCCGCCCATGCTCTCACCTAGTACTGCGATAGCATCCCCATCCAGATCTTTCCGGGTTTGAAGGTAGTCATAGGCGAGGAGCACATCGTAGATCTGTGCATACTGGGCGGGCATCTCCCTGTTGCGGTAGGCAGTGTAGCCTGTTTGAAGATCCATCGGTGAGACTCCCTGCGTTTCGCCGCCGTTGCCCCGTTCATCCAGGGTGAGCGAGGCATACCCGAAGGAACAGAGGGCATCTGCCATTGCCGAATCTCCTTCCTTTGTGACCGTGGCCGCGGGCAGGACGATAACGACCGGTGGGATCTGGACCTCTCTCGGGAGGCGCAACAGGCCATACACCATCGTGTCATCGCTCTGGTAGCTGATCTTCTCCAGCGTGCAGTTCACCGTTTCTTCGAGAGGGGATACCGTGATGGCTGGCAGGGTACGGCCGCTCACGGAGAGGAGGCTGGATTCATCGAGTGACCAAGAGGCCGTATCGGTATTGTCATTCACCTTTGAAAAGGAGGAGAAGATCCCGGCCATTATAAGGAAGATCACAATGAAAATACCGATCAATAACGCGCGATTTTTTCCATTCCTGGTATTCGTACCCTTGGTTTTTTTGGCCATGACTCTCCTCAGCAGTTCTCCCATTGCAATACCATGGGGAAGAACGTTAAACTGATCGCTTTAGGGTGATGGGCCAGGGAGTGGCCGGCAACCCCGTGCCATTGGTGGATCATCCACAGGGGTTTCTCTTCAGATGTGGTGGTAAGGGGATGAAATTTCATAATCCAAAAAGGTATACAAAAGTATAAATAAATCCATCAATGTACTTATTTGTACATGAATACCAAGTACGTGATGCCGCTGGACTGGGGAATGCCGTCCCCAGGACGGCAGTGAATGGCCATCAGCCCGAACAATACCCTCCTTTCCAGGTTATCCCCCTAAAGAGGATCATACCTCTTCCGGGAGTCGATCCGTTTACCCTCTTTTGTGCCCTGAAGATCACCAAGGGATATATCCTCGAATCGATGGAAGGGGTCCCAAGAAGGGCGGTCCGTTCCATAATCGGTATGGAACCGGAGTTTGAGATCGTCCTTGGAGAATCTCCGGCGATTTCCGGAACATACCCTGGCGGTTCCCTCTTCCCTCCTCTTTTGGGGGATGATCCGGTCAGCCAGCTCCGGTCTTTGTCCTCGCGGTTCTCGTATACACCGGGAGGCGAGGGAGATTTTGACGGGGGCTTTGTCGGGTACTGCAGTTATGACATGGTGACCAGTCTTTCGGGTGGGCATGTCCAGGCAGGAAGGGATGATATTCCCCTTGCCCGGTTCATGTGTTCGACAAGGGGCATCGTGTACAATCATGTGCAGGGGTCCTGCCTCCTCTTTGAGGATATCCTCCTTCCTCACGGATATGAGGGAGACGAGGCGATACGTCTGGCACAGCAGCGACTGGATGCCCTGGAAAAAAGGATACAGGATATCCCAATACCAGCTGGCACCGGCACTTGCAGCCCTGCGATGGGGGCATTGCCGGATCCGGGGCAGGAGGACCAGGTGGGATACCTGGAGATGGTAAGGAAAGCAAAAGGACACATCATGGCAGGAGATATCTTCCAGGTCGTCCTCTCACGGAAGATTACGGTGCCGTTCAATGGTAACCCCCTTGATATCTATTCCCGGATTCGTTCCATCAATCCTTCGCCCTACCTCTATTACCTGAACTTCGGGGACGAGGCGATCGTCGGATCAAGCCCCGAGATGCTGGTCAAAGTCCAGCGGGGAGTGGTACAGACCGTGCCTATCGCAGGCACCAGGCCACGCGGAAAGGATCCGGAGGAGGACAGCCGCCTTGCTAAGGAACTTCTCGCAGATGAGAAGGAGCGGGCAGAGCACCTGATGCTGGTCGATCTCGCCCGGAACGATATCGGGCGTGTCTCAACCTTCGGCTCGGTCACGGTCCCGGAATTCATGGAGATCGAGAGATTCTCGCATGTCCAGCATATCGTCTCCCGGGTCTGCGGGATCGTTGCCAGGGGAAAAGACCGGTTCGATGCCCTTGCCTCCTGTTTCCCGGCCGGAACGGTGAGCGGGGCACCGAAGATCCGTGCGATGCAGATCATCGCAGACCTGGAGGCATCCCCGAGGGGGTTGTATGCCGGGGCAGTCGGGTATTGCGGGTTTGACGACCTGCTCGAGTTTGCCATCGCCATCAGGACCGTCCGGGTGAAGGGCGGTCGGGCCGAGTGTTCAACCGGAGCCGGGATCGTGGCTGACTCGATCCCTGATCGGGAATTCGAGGAGACCGTGCAGAAAGCCCGGGCTATGGTGAGTGCTGTCGGGGAAAGCGGGGGTGGACCATGAGGGTGGCTATCATCGACTGCTATGACAGCTTTACCTATAACCTCTACCAGCTGGTCGGCCAGCTGGGGAGTGTGCCTCTCCCGATCCCCTGTGATGCACCGCTTGAGGAGGTGAGGGACCAGGACCCTGAACGGATTATCCTCTCGCCCGGCCCGGGAACGCCGGATGAGTCCGGGATCTGCCGTGACGTGATCAGGGAGTATGCCGGGAGCATCCCGATTCTCGGGGTCTGCCTTGGGCACCAGACCATTGTCCAGACGTTCGGTGGGAGGATATCCCGGATGCTGGTTCCTGTCCATGGAAAGACCAGCAGCATTGTCCATACCGGCGAGGGCATTTTTTCCGGGATCCCGTCTCCCTTTACCGCCACGCGGTACCATTCACTGATGGTGGATCCTGCATCTCTCCCGCCGGGGTTTCAGGTCCGGGCCGTCTCTTCGGATGACCAGTGTATCATGGCGGTGACGCATCCCGACCTTGGGGTTACCGGGGTCCAGTTTCACCCGGAGAGTATCATGACCCCAACCGGAAAACTCCTCGTGAAGAATTTCCTGGTAGGATCGTGTGGAGGGGCATGATGCAGGCAATTCTTGCCCGTCTAGCAGACGGAGAACCGCTCGAGTCCGACCAGGCAGCGGCGGTCATGGAGATGATTGCCACCGGGCAGGCTACCGGGGCACAGATCGCCTCGCTGATCACGGCCCTTCACATCAAAGGGGAGACGGCGGAGGAGATCACGGGCTTTGTCCAGGTGCTGCTCCGCCATGCCCTGACCATAAAGCCGCAGGTCCGCGGAAGGTTCGTGGATACCTGTGGGACCGGAGGGGATGGTTCCGGGACCTTCAACATCAGCACGGCAGCAGCCTTTGTTGCAGCCGGAGCCGGGATCCCAGTGGTCAAGCATGGGAACCGGAGCGTGAGCAGCTCGTGCGGATCGGCAGATGTCCTGGAAGCCCTTGGTGTTCGGATCGACGTCCCACCTGAACGGGTCTGTTCAATCGTGGAAGAGACCGGCATCGGGTTCCTCTTTGCCCCTGCCTTCCACCCGGCCCTCCGACATGCCGCGGCAGTCCGGAAGGAACTGGGGTTTTCATCGGTGTTCAACCTGCTCGGCCCGCTCCTCAACCCGGCCGGGGCACCGGCTCGGCTCTGCGGGGTGTACAGTCCTGCTCTTGTCGACCGGTTCTCCCATGCCCTCCTTGCACTCGGCACCGAGCGGGCGATGGTGGTGCATGGCCAGGGGCTCGATGAGATCGCGGTCTCCGGCCCGACCCTGGTGGCTGAAATTGACCAGGGAGCGATACACCAGTATACCGTCACCCCTGAAGCGTTCGGCATCCCCCGGTCCCCGCACTCGGCCCTTGCCGGCAGTTCACCGAAGTTCAATGCAGCGATCATACAGAAGATCCTCTCCGGGGTTCCCGGGCCCGCCCATGACGTGGTGGTCATGAACGCGGGGGCTGCCATCTACCTCGGCGATGGGGCAAAGGACCTTGGCCATGGGATTGAGAAGGCAGAAGACTCGATCACTTCCGGAGCAGCTGCCGGACGTCTCGCGGCACTGATCCGTGCTTCCAGGGGCATCCCATGATGCTCGAACAGGTCCTCCGGGCAACTGCAGGAAGGGTAGCCGGGTTGCCCCGGGCAGAGGAGTATCCCCTGCCTCCCCCCTCTTCCTCCCGCAGCCTGAATGAGGCGATTCATCAAAAGAAACCGGGAAACCGGATTATCGCCGAGATAAAATATGCCTCTCCTTCCGCCGGGACCATACGGAGAGGGGGTGACCCGGCGGGGTTTGCCCGGGACTTTGCCCGTGCCGGTGCCACAGCCCTCTCGGTCCTCACCGAACCGTACTATTTCCAGGGCGATGCGGCGTTCCTTCCTGCGATTCGGCCGCACGTGGATCTCCCGCTGCTCCGGAAAGACTTTATCATCGATGAACGACAGCTTGCAGAGAGCCGGGCGCTTGCTGCCGATGCGGTCCTTCTCATAGCCGGCGTACTCGGGGACCGGCTGGGTGATATGGTAGACCTCGCGTTTGCATATGGACTTGAACCGCTCGTGGAAGTGCATGCTGCACACGAGGTACAGGAAGTCCTGTCGACCGGCACCCGCCTTGCCGGGATCAACAACCGTGATCTCAGGACGTTCAGGATCAATCTCGGTACCACGATGAAATTGTCACCCCTGCTCCGCGAGGGAGGCATTACGGTGGTGTCCGAGAGCGGCATACTCTGGCCGTATGACATCAGGATCCTCAGGCCGTCTGCCGATGCATTTCTGGTCGGGAGCACCATCATGCGGGCTCAGAATCCCGGACAACGATTGGAGGGATTGATACGCGGGTAAAAATATGCGGCATAACGAGTGTCGGTGATGCGATCATGGCACAGGAGGCAGGGGCTGATATGATCGGGGTGATTGCCTTCTCATCCTCCCCCCGTTGCATCGAGCCGGACATGATCCGGGAGATCTTCGATGCAGTCCCAACGCTGTTCCAGTGTTGTGTATCCCATGGGCCATCTCCCAGGGAGATGGAGACACTCTGTGACCTTGCCCCGGATGCCATCCAGGTCCCCCCGGCCATACCGATTCCGGCCTCCTGCACGGCCATGGTATTCCGGAGTATCCGCCCGGGCGACCGGATACCCGATGATGCCGATGTCCTCGTCATCGATGCCAGCCACGGGAGCGGCAGGCAGTATGACAGCGCCTATGCGCTGTCGGTAGTGCAGTCGGCACGGGTCCCTGTCTTTCTTGCCGGCGGACTGACCCCGGATAACGTCAGAGCAGCGATCAGGACCGTGCACCCCGCAGGGGTTGACGTGGCAACGGGAGTGGAATATGCACCGGGGAGAAAAGCCCGTGAGAAGGTGAGAGCATTTATCCAGCGGGCAAAAGAGGTGAGGGAGTGAGATCAACGTCACGATTCGGGGAGTATGGAGGACAATTCGTCCCGGAGAGCCTGATGTATGCCCTCAATGAGCTTGAAGAGGCGTACCGGACGATCATACCATCGGACGAGTTCAGGGAGGAGATGAAATATTACCTGACCGAGTATGCCGGCCGACCCACCCCGCTCACGTTCTGCCGGAATCTCTCGGCAGACCTCAACTGCAGGATATACCTGAAGCGGGAAGACCTGCTGCATTCGGGCGCCCACAAGCTGAACAATGCACTTGGCCAGGCGCTCCTGGCAAAATGCATGGGAAAACAGCGGATCATCGCAGAGACCGGGGCCGGGCAGCACGGAGTGGCTACCGCCATTGCCGGGGCAGTGCTCGGTCTCCCGGTGGAAGTATACATGGGCGAGGAGGATATCCGGAGGCAGTCCCTGAACGTTGCACGAATGCATATGCTCGGAGCAAAAGTCAGTGCGGTCGCGTCGGGATCACGGACCCTGAAGGACGCCATCAATGAAGCCCTCCGGGACTGGGTGACGAACGTGCAGGACACCCACTACCTGATCGGCTCGGTCGTCGGTCCCCATCCCTTCCCCTCGCTTGTGCGGGAGTTCCAGACCGTTATCGGGAACGAGATCCGGGAGCAGGTGATGGCAAAGGAAGGCCGACTCCCGGATGCCATGGTGGCCTGTGTCGGGGGAGGATCCAATGCCATCGGGATGTTCGCCCCCTTCCTCGATGACCCGGTGGAGCTCTGGGGGGCGGAAGCCGGAGGGGAAGGCCTGGCCGGGCGGCATGGTGCTACGCTTTGCGGGGGTACACCCGGGGTGCTCCATGGATCGTACACCTACCTGATCCAGGATGCGTTCGGCCAGATCCTCGAATCCCACAGCATCTCTGCCGGCCTCGATTATCCCGGAGTCGGGCCCGAGCATAGCTTCCTTCGGGACACCAGGCGGGTGATCTACCGGCCTGTCACCGATGCAGAAGCGGTGGATTCATTCCTGTATCTCTCCCGTACCGAGGGGATCATCCCGGCCCTTGAATCTGCCCACGCGGTTGGACTGGCGCGACAGATTGCCGGGGGTCGGGGACCGGATGATATCCTCATTATCAATCTTTCCGGCCGGGGCGACAAGGACGTCGCCCAGGTTGCAGGGCTGATGGGGGGTAATCCATGAACTCCCGTATCGATGGTGCATTCCGGTTGCGGGAAGGCCCGCTCATCGTACCCTGTGTTGTGGCCGGTGATCCTTCCTTTGCGGAGAGTCTGCAGATCTCCCGGGAACTGGTTGACGCAGGGGCGGATATGCTCGAGATCGTCATGCCATTTTCAGATCCGGTGGCTGATGGCCCCGTGATCCAGCAGGCCGGCTCCCGTGCACGTACCGCGGGAATGACCACAGACCGGCTGTTTGACCTGGTCCGGGAGGTACGAGCAGAGACCGGGATTCCCCTGCTCATCATGACGTATGCCAACATCGTGATCCGGAGAGGGATCCGGAAATTCTACCGCGATGCCGCAGATGCGGGAGCCGATGGGGTGGTGGTTGCCGATGTGCCGCTCGAAGAGGCAGATCCATTCTGTGCTGCCGCACGGATGGCGGGGATCGATCCCATCCTCTTCGTCAGCCAGACCACCTCCCCGGAACGCAGGGAACAGATTCTCGCAAAAGCAGGGGGATTCATTTACCTCGTTGCTGCCCTCGGGGTGACCGGGACCCGGGAGGACCTCTCACCGCAGTCTATCGACCTCCTGAAAGTGGTCAAAGAGAGGACGTCTCTTCCGGTCGTGCCGGGATTCGGGATCTCTACGCCGGAACATGTCCGACGGTATACACACGCAGGGGCTGACGGGGTTATCGTGGGTTCTGCCCTGATCAGGATGATCGGTGATAGGGGATCTTCCGGTTCAGGACCCGGAAACAGGATTGGGGATCTGGTAAGAGCGATGAAGCTCGCTGCCCGTGGAGGATAAATATCCCCAGAATTCTCCACTGAGAGCCCCCTGTAAGGGATCGCAAACCACCATCCTTTTCCCTGGGGATACCAAAAATCCTCTCAGGAATCACCGATGAAGACCATCCTGTATTACTTTACGGGCACGGGAAATTCACTTGCCGTAGCGGAAGGATTATGCAGACGGCTCCCCGACTGCGAACTCGTGCCTGTTGCGTCCGTGGCCAGAGATCCGGGCCGGATCGCTCCGGAGGGAGACCGTGTCGGCATCATCGCTCCCGTGTACTTTTCGGGCCTCCCCGCCGTTGTTGCAGACTTTGCCCTCCGGCTCGACCTCGCCCGGGTCCCCTACTCATTTGCCGTACTGACCATGGGAGGTTCTGGGGGAACCCCGGCCCTGCACCAGCTCGAACGGATCCTGACTCAGGGACCGGGGAAGAGAGGGCTTGATGCGGGCTTTACGGTGAAGATGCCTGGGAACTATGTCCTGATGTATAATCCGCCGAACGATGCCACGATCGGAAAGATCCTCGGCAAGGCCGATCGCCGCATCGAAGAGATTGCAGGGATGGTGGAGCAGGGAGTCCAGAAACGACCGAGGATGCCGGTGTTCGGCTCTCTTGTCCAGCACCTGATCTATCCAAAGTTCATCATGGGGGTCCATGATGCTGACCGGAAGTTCAGTGTCGATGACCGGTGCACCTCCTGCGGGATATGCGCGAAGGTCTGCCCGGTGGAGAATATCCGGCTGGAGGAGGGACGGCCGGTCTGGCTCCATCACTGCGAGCAGTGCATGGCCTGCATCCAGCTCTGCCCTCCGCTGGCGATCCAGGCAGGGAAGAAGACGGAGCAGCGGCAGCGGTACCATCACCCGAATCTCAGGATCAAGAGACCCGCATGATCTCCGCTAGAAAAAAGGACACGGATCTTTTTTAGGGATACCTGTCGTTGCAGGGGACCAGGGGATAAGGGGAGGACCCATCCCTTATCACCCGCTGCTATACCTCTTCGCAGCTCTGGTAGTTCCCTGCCGAGATAATATAGATCTTCCCATCACTTCCCACCGCCCGCCGGAAATAGGTATTCTTGTAGAATACTCCCGTCTGCAGAGGATTGCTGTACACATACTCCACCCAGCCTGTCCCGTCTGCTATCGCCGCGGTGACGATCTCATCACGGAACGGTCTTCCGGTTACATCGGTTTTGCCATGGTAATTGACACCAACCTGGCGGATATTGTCGCCGCTGGCCACCAGGGTCACGTTCGTATCGTATATAAATACATAGAGGTCAGGGTGTTCGGGGCTCTTGTAGGGGGCTTCGCCCGCATTGATGCGCCGGAACGTGTCGGGAGTGTTCCGCCCGATATCGGCAGCGGTGATATTCACAAGGGCTATCACTTCTGCATCAGTGAAGGTCTGGCGTGCACAGCTGGCCCCAAGGTAGTGATAGATGACCCGCTCATATTCGCTGACCCCCTGGGCATCCCGCTGGAGACGCACGTTCTCAAGTGCCTGGCCAAAGGCATTCACCAGGGTATCCGGAACATCTTTGCTGAACACGAAGTAGAAGTCGTTCGTGCTCAGGGTGTAAACGATCTCATAGGTAGTCGGATCCTCAGCTGTCTTCATCATCTGGTGCCGGCCGGCAAGATCGCCGGTAGCCCAGAGATCAATCTCCCCTGCCTCAAGCATACGGAGGAGATCCTCAGGCGCCGGGGCGTTGATGATCCGGGAGGTGTTCACGCCGCGGTCAGTAAGGAGGGTGTTCTCGATCGTTCCCTCAACAGCCCCGATACGGAACCGGTTCAGATCGTCGGGTGAGGCGATGGTGATATTCCGGTTCATCGGGGCATAAATGACAAAACTTCCGCGGGTGAATGGCCCGACCCACTGATAGAGAGGATCCCGCTCCGAAGAGCGGACAATAGAGAAGAGCACGGAGCTCCCGTTCTGAACCTCCCGGAACCCTTCGGCAAGCGGGACGATCTGCACATCTTCCCGGGAGAGGTTCACCCCGATGTCTGCGAAGACCGCCTCCAGGATCCCGACGCCAATACCACCGGCTGTCCCGTTCTCCTCGAAGTTGTAGGGTGCCCACTCCTCGGTCAGGTACTGCAGATGGGAGAGCCCGACGAGAGGAACGTGCCGTCCGATAATCGCGTCGTACGTGCTGATCCCCCTGACGTCCTTATCAGCCTTCAGGGCATCCAGTGCCTGCTGGAAGGACTGGACGGTTGCATCAGGCACGTCACGGCTGAAGCCAAAATAGATTGGGATGTCGGGGAATGTGTAAACAATCGTGAAGCTATAGGCGTTGCCGGTCAATTGCCTGGCGAAATACCTGCCGGATGTCTGCGAATAAGCCCACAAGTCGATCCCGCCTTCCTGGAGTTCGGTGACAAGTGTCGAGACATTTGTCTCCAGCACGAGCTGGCTCTGGTTCACCCCGGCATCCAGCAGCTGCTGGACGGCGGCGTCATCTTCTATCACTCCGATCCGGTATCCCTCCAACTCTTCAGTACTGGTGATGGCGATCCCGCTGTCAGGCCGGGCAAAGAGGACGGTGGTATAGGGGTAGATGGGCCCGGCCCATTTAAAGGAGGTCTCCCTTGCAGGAAGCCTGGCAATAGCAAAGATCATGGTCTTGTTGCCGTGCAGGGCCGCCTGGTAGCCCTCGGACCAGGGGACCAGTTGTATCTGATCACGGGATACAGGTCTGCCCATCTGTTCGGTGACCGCCTCAAAGAGGTCGATTGACAACCCCTGCAGGGTTCCGTTCTCCTCGTAGTTGTAGGGCGGGTTCTGCTCGGTATAGATAGTAAGACTCTCGATAGGAATTCCTGCATCGCCAGGAGGGAGCGATGTGCAGCCGCATATAAGGAGCATCAGTCCTACGAAAAGAAGCATCAGACCGTGGAAAAGGGAGGTTCGGGAAGGTAGCATAATGGAACATAAATCAACAGGTTTTATTAAGCCATCGCGTGTTCCTGCACGATAGGATCATACCGCACCTACCGCGAATTGTTCACCGCTGAAAAAGGGGTATCATTTCTCTTCCAGGATCTTCTGCTTCTCCTGCTGGAACTCTCCCTCGGTGAGGTACCCGTTCGCCTTCAGATCGGCCAATCGTTCCAGTGAGGTCAGGCGAGCATCAGAAGGGGTTGTATCTTCCCTGCACCCGGAATTCCTTACCTCGGAGATGAATCCCGCTGCGATGATACCGGCAGGGAGGGCAAAAAAACCGATACCCAGGATGGCAACAACGGCACCAATGATCTTGCCCTGGACCGTGACGGGGTAGATATCGCCATATCCCACCGTGGTCAGGGTGACGACCGCCCACCACATGGCATGGGGGATGCTGGCAAAGGCTTCCGGCTGCGCATCGTATTCTGCATAGTACATCAGGGTCGAGGCAAGCACAAAAAGGACCGCCAGGATGAGGAGGCTCACGAAAATGACGTACTTCTCCCTCCGGAGAGCCCGTGCCATGAATGATGAAGCCGCAGAATACCGGATCAGTTTCAATGCCCGGAATATTCTCATGATCCGCAGCACCCGGAGGAACCTGAGGTCGACCGGGATGAGGAACGGGAGGAAGAAGGGGACGATAGCCAGCAGGTCGATGATGGCAAGCGGGGTGAGTGCATACCGGATCCGGCCGATGACCGGCCGGTGATACTCCTGAGATTCGGTGCATACCCAGAGTCGCAGGAGATACTCGATGGAAAAGATCGTGATCGAGAAGATCTCAAAGGCAAGGAAAAACCGGTAGTACTGCAGGAGAAGGACCTGAACGGATTCAAGCACGACGGCTATGACGTTAAGGACGATCAGGATGATGATGAAGATCTGGAAATACTGGCTGGTCAGATCGCGTTCCCTGGTCTGTTCAAGAATTTCAAAGGTCCGGTGCTTGATCGCGTTGTACATGGATTATTTCAGGGGAAGGGGATCCCCTCTATACTACAGCGTTCTCCTGTATTTGGATTTAAAACAGATGATCCGATTCCAGGGATTTGTTATACAGGAAAAGGGCAGATCGTGCGAGATGATCGGCAGGTGTAATTCGTTGATATTCTCGCCGCAGATTGGAGAATCCCTTTGTAAGGTTCGGAAAAATCAGGAGGATTCCGGGTGCTCCACCCGTCCCATGAACAGGATCAGCCCGGTTTCGTCGTCCTGGATGAGGAAGAGGAACGGGTGATCCGCCCTGAAGACGGGGACGGGTAGTGGTCCCGCGGGTGCCATTGCACGTTGGATGACTACCGCGGTAGCCGCTGCCGCCTCGGTCCCTTCTTCGTTCACGTCAACGAATGCCTGGTGGATCACGTCACCGATGAACAGGTTTCTCGTCCCATCCATCCCGGAAAGGTCAGCATCCGCGGTAAACGCGGTTGGCATCCCCATGGCCGAGAGGGTGGCTGGTAGGGTGTACTTCGTCTCCATGGTGAACTTTGGGAAATACACCATCACCCGCTGGGTCGTTAGGTTCTGCTGCAGTCCTTTCAGCCATTTGGCAGAAAGCGATCCCTTAAGGTCAGCCAGATCTCCATCCTTAGGGAGGAGGATCATCATGGAAAGATGTTTGCCTGAGTCGGATTCGTACGGCATCAGGAGCACCTGGAGATCCCCGGTCTCCATGTAACCATACGTCGCATTGGTGTCGGTCCGCTGCATCATTGCCACCGGCAGGATCGTTCCGTCACTGGTCCGGAAGTCCTGGATGCTCGTCTCTTTCTCGTCGAACTGTTTCTCCCAGGTCCCCTTGAAGTAGACAGCGTTGGTGATCACCAGGCGGGTGAGCGAGTTAATGGAGCCGGCGGGGAGCAGATCCCTGATCTTATCATTGGTCTGCTCCTCGACCCATTGATTGATCGTAACCCGTGAATCATCGGGCTTTGTGATGAAGTCCAGGTTGGTCGCCCTGGCTCCGTATACTTCATCTGCCACTGAGATGTATCCCGGGAGGAAGGGGTAGGTCTGCTCCGCCCAGAGGGCGTTTGCGGTCCGGAGCTGGTACGCAGAAGACCCGTTGTTGATTCCGCCAATGATCGCCTGGTATCCTGCCCGCATTCCTTCGGAATCTGCCGGGAAATAAAATACCTCCCGGATCTCGCTGGCGGTATCGCCACGGGCTCCCTCATACGTGATGGCAAGCGCCGATGAGATGCTGAATGGTGAGAAGAAGAGATTCTCCCCGCTGTTTTTGGGGTCTCCTGCAAGGCGGGAATAGAGGTCCAGGGCAAACAGATTGTTTGCAGCAACGATGCTCTGCGGACTTCCAGGGGGAGTTCCGGGAGGATCAGTAGTATCAGGGGTGATCCCTTCCGGTGGCAATTCTTCCGGAAGGGTCCCGGGGCTGGTGCAGCCGGCCAGGGAGAGGGCGGCAATCACCAGGGATGACAGCAACAGGAGCGAGATGGCGAGCTGGTTCATGATCGGGATATTGGCGTCCCTTTGATTAAACATGGCGTTGAGTGCGGGAATTTTCGAAGTGATGGAGGGGGCAGTCCATTTTTCCTGTGAGAATTTTCATCAGAGAAATCTTCCGTCCTTTGTGAAGAAGAGATTGTATTGTGGGGGATCGCTCCGGTGAAACGGGAATCCACCGTCACGTATTTAACAGACCATTCCGTATTCACTCCTATCAGTTCCTGATAGGAACACACAGCCGATTCCGGCTGGAACAGGAGTGGAACGCACCAATGAAACGGACCGTACCTGGAAGCAGGACAAAGCCGGGATTCCGGAAGATCAGCGGGGTATGGGCGTTGCTCGTCATCGTCCTTTCCCTCCTCATGATCCTTCCTGCGGGGGGGCAGATCACGGTCGTCCCCCCGGAGGTGACGATCACGGACCTGGCGACCTATCACATCGGTGACACGATCATTCTGTCCGGCACCACCAACCTGGCACCTGGCAATGATCTGCTGGTGGAAGTGCTCTCCCAGTCCTTCGGACCCACGCAAGAAAAGGCAGGCAATACCTTCTTTGGGGTCTCCGGGACAACCCTGGTCCGGAAAGGGCCGGGAGAAAAGAATACCTGGTCCTTCTCTTTTGATACGGCCACCTTTGGACCGGATACCTACCTTGTCACGGTAACCGGAGTAACGGTGCCGAAGGCGGTGGCAACCTCGTCATTCTCTCTCATTGCATCCACCCTGACCCAAACACCCCTCCAGACCACGCCCCCGACCATGCTTCCAACTACTATCCCCACCGAATCAACCCCTCCTCCCACACCAACTGGCCTTTCAGTGATTCCGCTTGTCGGAGCGATCATGCTGACCCTGGCAGGATTCGGCATTGTGCGGAGAAAGGGCTGAATGTCCCCTTTGAAAATCCTCCTCCCTTTTCATCTTTTTTTGCTGTGTCATTTGACAGGCAATCATGATTTTTTCCCACCGTCTCAGTACCAAACCTTCTCTCAGAAGATACGAATGAGAGAGAGCCGGATTTCGAACCGGTTCCTCCGACAGCCCGAACAGTTTTTTCTAAAGCGGAAGGGTAGGAGCACCCTCATGAGACGAGGTTTCGTATCCGGGACGGAAGAGAGATCATACATCAGCTTCCTGATATTGTTCCTCTCCAAAAAAGATGCTCTCGACCGGGATACCTGGTTCTCATTCTGTGCCCTCCATCCTTTTTGCCGCGTACTTGGCAAGCGCGATGATCGTAAGGATGGGGGGTGCACCTGGCGCTGCGGGCAGGACGGAAGCATCAACGACGTACAGGCCGTCAATCCGGGTCATGAGTCGGGTATCCACCGAGAACCCTATCCGAGCCGTGCCTCCCGGATGAGATCCCCGGAGCGGAAGCGAGACAAACGTGGCAGGATCAACCCCTGCTTCGGTGAGGATCGCACCAGCAATCGAGGCCCCGCATGCCAGCTGCCGTGAGTCGGGCTCGGTAACCCCTTTCTCGATGGTCTCGCCTACCGAACCGCTTGCTTCATCCCTGATCTTCACCATCATACCAAGGATGTCGCCCTCCCCTGCATCATGACCAGCCGCTTTGAGGGCGGTCACGAACTGGCGGGCATAGTGGGTCAGGATGAGGCTGCTGCTGTGCGGCATGTATGCCCCCATCGGCACGTCCTGATGGAACCCGATCCCGGGGCAGACTCCGCCAATAGATGCAAAGGTATCACAGAAGAGCGGGGAGGTGGGGATCCCGATACCCGCGAGGAGACGCGGGGTCTCCATGGCTCCGGCCGCGATAACGACGAGATCATCATGATACTCCCTCGATCCGCACCTGACCCCCGTAACCCTGCTGCCATGGGTGAGTATCCCGGTAACTGCCTGGCCGGTCACGAGCGCTGCACCGAGCATTAGTGCACGCTCCACAAACCGGACCGCGTTCCAGCGTGCCTGAACGGGGCATCCGAGGCTGCAGCGCCCGTCCCTGCAACACTCGCCGGGATCGATGAACTTTGGCATCTTCTGCACTGGAAAACCGAGCCGGGACGCGGCCTCAATCAGGCGAAATGTCCCTTCTCCGATCAGTTCGTCAGGGAGCTCACAGACCCCCAGCTCCCGTTCTGCTTCGGCAAATTCGGCCGATAAATCGATCCCGAACCCGAGGAGCTCCTCCTCAAGACAACGGAGAGCATTGCCTGCAGACACCATCGTCGTGCCGCCAAGACAGCAGGTCCTCATCAGTTTCACTCCGGCGTCAACGTTCTTGTAATAGCGGTGGGCATCGATATCGTCGATCGCCGGCCCCTTCTCTATGATCAGGACCCGGTGTCCTGCTGCCGCAAGCTCCTTTGCGACGGTTGCCCCCCCGGCCCCGGACCCGACCACGATTGCCATACACAAGAGAGGGTGCACGGGGATGATAAGGTACTTGGCGCCGCTCCGGGCTTGCGTTTCTGATGGTTCTCGGCCTTGAACGAACGGGATAAAAAACATTCTGAGAAGAGCAATGCCGGTTGCCACCAGGATTCCTTTGGGACTGGCGGGTCCCGGCTACCTTTATATACCAGGATTCGTTATCTGATGCTATACAGGAGGAAAGAGAATGGTTGAATTTGGACCTGTCCAGATGGTCGCGATCGGATTTCCCGACCCGCACAAGCTGAAAGGAGATTTACTCAAGGAACTGCTCGCGCTCAGTGAGAAGAAGTACATCCGACTGATCGGGCTCCTTGGCGTGGTGAAGGATGCGAACGGCCTGATCGAATCGGTGCAGATCACCGAGCTCTCCGATGCCGACCGGAAACGACTGGGAGCCGCTGTCGGAGCGCTGATCGGGCTTGGTGCTGCTCGCGGAAAGGGTGCCGTGGCCGGGGCAAAAGCGGGTGCTGCTGCGATGTCAAAGGAGTTCGGACTCAACCAGAAACAGATCCGGGAGATTGCTAGGGACATTCCCAATGGAAGCGCCGCCGGATTCCTGCTGATCGAGCATCTCTGGGCCAAGAATCTGAAGGAGATAGCGCTCGCACAGGATGGAATCATGCTTGCAAACGGGTTCATCACTCCAGATTCTCTCATGGCACTTGGATCAGAACTGGCCGAAGGAGTAAAAGCTGCAGGAAAGCTCACCCAGGCATAACCATGGGGTATCAATCCCCTTTGATCTTCCCGGTCATTCCCCTCAGGGGCATTTGTTTTCACACTCGAGGGGAGCCTTGAAGGAGATGACCTCTCACCACAACGATAGGTCATGCTCTCCCTGTCACTCCAGGGAACGATGAGATCAGAGTCGATTCTCCCTTCTCATTTCGGTGATCCAATCGCGGTATTGTCTTTTCGGACAACTATCCCGCAATGAAAGGACGCCTTCGCAAATGGCATATGCAGGATTCAGATGATATCGATCGCAACCAGTTCCTCGATCTCTTCCTCTTCTTCATCCTCTCTCTTTCGCCGCTTCTTCTCCGGCTCATCATGCACAGGTACTGCAACCAGGTCTTTCAGCCAGCTGAAAAATCCCATACTCATCTCCTTCCCAAAAATCTGTCTGTTTCATGGTCTCTGCATCCTGTCCTCTTGTTCGCTTCTGCAGATCCGATCCATCTCCTCTGAGAGAAGGTACACTGTCCTCTGATCATGATCCTATGGTTCACCCTGATCGTTCACCAGGTTCCCGCTGTGCTGCCGCCCCGCAATGACTCCCCTGATCCCACCCCGCGGGTCAGGGACATCCCCTGTATACCGCGGTATGACATGGACATGCAGGTGCATGACGGTTTGGCCGGCTGCCTCCCCGATGTTGACACCAATATTGTAGCCATCGGGGTGAAAGCGGTTGTGGAGAAACCTCTTTGCCTGGTCGATGACCTCAAGGATTGCCATCTTCTCTTCCCGGGAAGCTTCGAAATAATCCGCAAAATGCCGTTTCGGGATGATCAGGAGATGGCCACGGCTCACCGGGAAGCGATCGAACCTGGCAAAAACCAGGTCATTATCGATGATCACTTCGTCCAGGTCCACCCTGCAGAACGGGCAATCCCGCTGTCCCATGGGGAGATCACGATCCTCTTGCCTGCTGTTCATCCGAGAGAACCGCGATGACCGGTTTCAGCTTGTACTGGTCCGATCCGGTCCTGATCACGGATTTATCCACATTGAAGTCGAGGGTGAGCGTCAGTGTCTCCTCCGGATCAAGGTCAAATCCACGGTTCAGCTTGAGCACCCCGCTCGGGACCGAGAGATCATGGTTGATACCATCAACGGTGATGGTACCGGAGTCGATCTTCAGGCGGATCTGGGTATATCTGCCAGGATCTACGGTATTCTGACCGATCTCCCTGCTCACGTTCACAAACTCCATCAGGTCAACCATGGTGGTATCGTTGACAACCGTTATCCACCCTGCGGTATCAGGATCCTCCGATTCAATCACTGTCATCTCTTCGTTGCTCTCGTTGATCGACTGGTTTGCCACTGCCCGGTGAACATTCACCTCGCTGATGTTCAACCACAGATGGGTAATCGTTCCCCCATCCTTGATCTTCGGAGCATCCTTAACCGCAATTTTCAGGGTCGCCTGCCCGGCTGGAGTGGACGCCGGCCCCGGGATTATACTGCATGTTCCATTGACATAGCCACAGTGGCCGGCACCACAGTCAATCGGTCCCTGGCATACCTGGGTGCATGCGATGGTGGAGCAGTCGGGTTGGTTGCGGATATTGACACACCCAGTCGGGTGGCAGCACTGCGCTGGCACACAGTCATAATCCTTCGTGCAGGAGGTCGTATCTCCTGGAATGAGTGTCGTGGGAGTGAGGGAAGGGGTATCGGCAGAGGAAGGGATTATCGGGGTATCAACCGGGGTAACCGTTGTGGCGGTGGGGGGAGGGAGTAGTGGGGTATCGACCGAGGTAACCATCGTGAGGGTGGAGGAGGGCGTGGCATTGGGAAGGGAGTCCGTCGGCTGGGTACATCCGGAACACAGGATGAATGCCCCGGCCAGGCATACCAGGAGCAGGAAGGCAGATCTTCGTTCCATAGCTGAATGGATATTGGTGCAGGGAGATAAAATCTACCACTCCTCATATTCATGAAAATGGGTCTGTGCCTGTAAGAATGGGAGGGATCCTTCCCCGACGTTCGATGCCAGATACGCTCTGTTCCTACCCATCCCCCGGGATTCCGTCTTGATCGCTTATTTGAAATCGCGATTATTTTTGTTCAATCGTCAAAATAAATTCAATTCAGCGTCTGACGCCACCTTTACATGATCAGGGATCCCATAGGTATGTGGTGAAGAAAATGGGAAAGACACCGTGCATCACCTATACCAGAGCGGGTACCGCACGCAGATCCGGCAGAGGGGTATCCATGGATATCGCCGGATCCCGGTATTTTATTGTCCCTGATGATGTTCCATCGCTCCTCTTCCACAAACCGGTGGATGTGGTTGATCCAAGCGGGGAACGGGAAGGGACGGCATGGCTTTCCCCGATTCATGGCCCGGAGAAGCATGAACTGACCACGTTGATAGAACAACACTTGTACGTCATCGGGTTCCGTGACCTGGGACGGATCCTTGCCGGCGAGGCCATCGCGGTCCCGGTCCGGGAATATCATCCGATCTGACTTTTTTATTTGACAATGCCTCCGGCATTTTCATCTTTTATGCTTGTGGCCTTCAAAGGAATCATGTATATTTTTTACTCTTTTCACCACTCTTGCATAAGAGAGCCCCCTTGCGTTTTTCCCGGATCCGATCCCGTCCGGAAAAACCCCCCGGGACCCTTCATGCTCTCAGTCCGGCAATCGGAATTGCAAAGGAGAACAGTACGATTGCCACTAGCTGACCTTGAGGATCATCAGGGTGATGTCATCGAACTGGGGCCGGGCTCCGGTGAACCGGATCACATCCTGGACGATGGTGGTGATAATCTCCCTCGCAGGCAGGTCGCGTGATGCCATAACGATATCACGTAACCGGGTCACCCCGTATTCCTCGTCCCGATCGTTGGTGGCTTCGGTTACTCCATCGGTATACAAAACCACCACGTCTCCTGGATGCAGGGGGACGGTTACCGATTCGAGATCGATGGTGTCAATCACCCCAAGAGCGATCCCCTGTGCCTCAAGCAGCGTCACCCCTGACGTCCCGGATGAGAAAAGCATGGGCGGGTTGTGGCCGGCATTGACGTAGGTGAGTACCTTTCTGCTGGCATCAAGGACCGCATAGAAAAGGGTGACGAACATGCTGGTCTTTGAGTCGAGGAAGATATTCAGGTTGGCCTCCCGGATCGACTCTGCCGGGTCCTGGTAATGGGAGGTGCTTGCCCGGACGAGCGTGCGGGAGAGGGCCATGAACAGGGCGGCAGGGACTCCCTTTCCAGAGACATCGGCGATGACCAGTCCCCACTGTTCATCATCGAGAGCGATGAAGTCGTAGAAGTCGCCGCCCACCTCCGCAGCCGGGAGATTGAAGCCTTCAAGTTCCATGCCAGGAAGTCGTGGCGCTGTCTCCGGGAGGAAACTCTGCTGGATCACTTTTGCGATCTCGAGTTCCTTCTCGATACGTTCCTTCTCTGCCGTGGTCTTCTTCAGGTTCTCGATATGATCCTTCAGGTCAGCTGCCATGTGGTTGAACGAAGCGGCGAGATCCTCGAATTCATCCCCACTCTGCACGTTCACGGCATAATCGAGGTTCCCTGCCCCGATCGCCTCGGATCCTTTCCTGAGCTCTTCCATCGGCCGGGTGAGGTGACGGGTGAAGAGAAGGGTGAGGATTCCGACCGCCGCGAGCAGCACAAAGAAGGCACCCGAGAAGATCGTCCGCATCTGGTCCTGCTGGCCGGTGATGTGCGATGCCGTCTCACCCGAAGCTGCAAGGATACTCTCCCTCGTCGCTTCCGCGGGAGCCACGACTTCATCCACCGGCATCACCACGGCAACCGACCAGTTCACGCTCTCTACCGGAGCATAGGCGATGAACCGTTCTCCGTTCTCGTACTGTACCTTCGCCACACCGGTATTCCCGCTGATCATGTCCTTGGCGACCGCCCGGAGGCCCGGGTTTTCAGATATGACGAGGTTCTCGGTCTCAAACGACTCGTCCCACCGCATGTCCCCGGAGGAGAGCCCGGGTCGAGAGATGACGTTCCCCTCCGAGTCGATCAGCATGGCATATCCCAGTTCACCGACCTGGGTCCCGATGATGTTCTGGTTGATGGTCTCGATAGTGATGTCGGCCCCGACCACCCAGAACCATCCCATCTCGGGATCGGCCACTGGTTTCGAGCAGGTGATCATCAGACCATGCCCGAGCAGGTCGACGTAGGGCTTTGACCACGTGAGGTTCCCGGTCTGCTCGGCCTGCCTGAACCATTCCCGCGTCCGGGGATCAAAGGCAGCATCCATCCCGGTAAACCAGGGATAGATGACAGACATCCCACTGCTCGTCCCCATATAAACCGCCGCCAGGTTCGGGTCCGAGGAATAGACCGGGATGAAGATGGAATCCATCATTCCGATGGCGTTGCGCTCTTCCACCGGAATATGGGATTCCACCCCGGGAGAGAGGAAGAGCACCGATGTCGAGAGATGATCGATCGGAGGGTCGTCCTGGAGATAGAAGTGTCGTTCCCGTATCATGGAGGGATCCTGCTGGATCCGGAGGGCATAGGTGGCCATGGAGCTGGTCTCACTGCCCACCTGGCGGAAGAGGATATCACTGATGTGTGCCTGGTCCGTAGCCAGCCGGAGAAGAGCATCTTCTGCATCCTGCTCCAGGGCAGCAGAACTGTCGTTCATGATGGAGCTGGCGAGATCGGTGCTCCGATCGACAGCGAACCGGCTCACGTTCCCCATCTGCACGAAGGCAAGAAAACCGGTGAGGAGAAGGGCGGTGACAGAGAGGATAAGGAAGACCAGAAATATTTTTGTCCTGACGGATAACCGGGTCTTCTCTCTTTTCAGATCCATACCTTCACTCCTTCGCCGGCAGATGTCTCAAAGAGAATAGACCTGATGAGAGAATAAAAGATCCTTCTGGGGAACCGGTCAGCAGGGGGTTTTCCCCGCCTTCAGGGAAAGAAGGGAGGTACGGCCTTTAACGACGTCCGTGGTATCAGTTTCTGAATGTTCCTTGAAAGGATAATAAATCCCGATGGATGATCTTCCTGCATATCGCAATTCCATGCGCTGTTCTCTGATAGCCCCGGGGGAATAGTTCTGGTAAGGATCACCCAACAGAGAGGATAACAATGCTGACATCATCCTGCTCCTCATCTTCCTTTCATCCCTCTGGAGCATTGATTGTGAACCTGTTTCTTCCTCAGATCGGTGCCGCCCGGATAGTGGTGCCGTAAATCCGGTCTTTGTGAGAGAAAATCCGGCATGTCCCAAAAAAATGACCTGATTCCCTGCCTCTACTTCACAAGGGGAGGGTATAAGATGTCTCCACCATTGGGCAGGGGGATGGTGGTGATCGTCGTGTTGAGATCGTCAAGGGGGTTTGCCTTGATCTGTTTTGAAGACATCGTGTACAGGATATCCCCGATGTACAGGGAACGCTTCACCTCCGAGGTTGAGCTGCCGTAATAGTAGTACCCGCTGTCACCACTACCATGCTGGACGGTTCCCCTGAGGGTGAACCCGGTCTCGGGAGTGAGTCCGAACACGTATGCCCCGTACCAGATCTGCGGCTGGCTGGTGGAGTAGTCACCTTTTACCAGGGGAGCGTTAGAGACTGCCCGGAGAGGGATTACAAGGAGGTTCTTCCCCTTGTCGAAGAGGAACGCGTGGTGATCAGAGAGCGCTGCCGAGTCCGAGCCGGCATCCCCGATCTGGACCTTGTCCAGCTGTTTGGGACTGGTCACATCCGAGACATCAAAGAGGGCCAGCTTGATACCGCTCGTGGAGACGCCACCCCAGTCATTGGTGGTGGTCTCCTTGCCGATCCCAATGATATGCGTCGCATCGTACGGGTGGAGATAATCGGAGTAGCCGGGGATCTTCAGTTTCCCGAGGATCTTCGGGTTCTCTGGCTTTGCGAGGTCGATTACAAAGAACGGGTCGATCCGCTTGAAGGTCACCATGTAGAGCCGGTCGCCGATAAACCGCGTCGAGTAGATGGTCTCCTGTTCAGCGATGTGGGTCAGTTCACCGATCGTTGCCATTGAGTCATCCAGGACATAGACGTTATTGTAAGTATATTGCCCGTACTGAGGGGTGTAGATGGTGGACGTGGTAGCGACGCGGAGGTTGTCCTTGTATTCATCCATCGAGAACTGATTGTCCAGGGTACCGTGGACCTCTCCTTTTGCAAGGTAGGTAATGGCACCGTCCCTGATGCCGATCTTGTGGATCACCGTTGTGGTCTGATCGGCCTCCTGCCGGCGGATTGCATCCTGTTCAGCGCTTCGGAGACCATCAAGGATCGACTCCCGCTCACCCTCGGTAAGGGTGTTGAAGTCGGGCGGTATCATGGCGATCTTTGAAGACGAGGCTCCCACCGATCCACTCGCATCAACGGCCAGGCCTGGGGAGAGCTCCTGTGCCTGCCCCTTGTAGATCACCGGGTGATACCTTGGGTAACTCACGTAGATGGCATCTTCTGATGCGTAGAGGGTGCTTCCGGTCCCGAGCAGGTAGGTCTGGGCGTCCTTCTCCTTCCCGCTCGAGGCATCAAGAGAGGTGATGGTCGTGAAGGTGTACTGGGACTCGGGATGATCAAAGTACCAGACATCGGGCTGGACCACGGTCCTTGACCCCTCGCGGAGGGCCGGGACAACGATGTGATCGCCATAATAGGGGGAGATCTGCTCCCTGGTGATCTGGTATACCAGCGAACCGATCATCCGGGCATCGAGATAATCGCCTTCGATCGTATACTCCTTCAGCATTGTTGGATGGTTCCGGTCACTGATATCATAGATGGTCGTGAAGGTGACCGGGGAGTAAGGGCGGTAATAGGGAGGTACGGGATTCCGCCACGGGTCGGTAGTCTCCGGCCGGGTTTCGGAAGCTTCTGTTCCTGTACTGAAGAGGATAAGGCGGTCCCCGCTGACAAAGAGTTCCTTTGGCGTGTCATTGATCTCAGTCTCGGAGACCACTGATGCACCCTCTGGCGGGTAGGCTCTGATGATGGCGAGGGTCTGGCCGGAGATCGTGTAGATATACCGGTCGTCATTTTTTATGATGTCGGGTTCATCGACCCCTTTTACCTGGATGTTGGTCTGCGAGTAATCGATGCTCCCCGGCCGGGAGGAGGCAGGGATGCCGGAGTCTGACTTCTCTGCTGACTCCTGCGGGGCATTCACCCTGGCGCCCATGCCCCCGGTAGCAAGAGAGGGGGGATAGTACCCATCCTGCTGGCTTGCTGCAAGGGAGTCTTTCAGGTATTGCTCTATCTCGGCAGTTGAGTTGAACTTCTTCAGTTCTGCTGGAACGGAAGGGGCGGGGGAGAGCGTGCTCATGCATCCTGCTGCAACGACTGCGATGAAGATGAATATGGCACAGAGCATAACGGAGGTATCGTTCGGGGACATTATCTCACGCTAGCGTATTGGGAGATGATCTCTTCAATCTGGCGTTGACTTCGAAAATTTTCGCAGGTATCCTGGAATAAAAACATGAAAAAAGGTCGTATTTTAGTTTTTTTCAATTCTGACTATAACCAGGGAGGAGGTGGAACAAACAGTATGATGATGATGATGTTCCACTGCTATTACAAGGGACGGGGGTTTCCATCTCAACGCTGATGGTGCCGCCACGGTTACTTCGAGGACTTCCGTGTTGAAAAAAATGCTTTCTGGAATGATGCATCAGGCATACAGCTTCGCACAGGGTGGGAAGAATTTTAAACCGGCAGGGAATACCGAAGGCTGGAAGCACGTGGATTCATGGTGCATCTCCTTGAAGATTCGGCACTCCGGAACTGCGAGGCAGTATTCCGGGATCGGAATGATGCCGGCAGACGCCTTGCTGCATTCATGCGTCAGCACCGTCCCGTTACAGATCCCCTGATCTGTGCCATTCCGGCGGGGGGAGTCCCGATCGGGCTTGAACTGGCCAAAGGGATTCCGGCACGGATGTTCCTTGGCGTGGTGAGAAAGCTGAAGATCCCCTGGAATCCCGAGGCTGGTTTCGGGTCGATGACATGGAACGGGAAGGTCTACCTGAATCAGGAGCTGGTCAGGATCCTGAACCTGACCGGGGAGGAGATCCGGCAGGCAGTTGCGGAGACCGGGAAGAACATCCGTGAACGGATCGACCATTTTACCGGTGGGCTTCCGATCCCTCCAATCCATGGGCGAACGGTAATAATCACCGATGACGGGCTTGCGTCAGGATACACGATGATGGCGGCAGTGAACGCACTCAATTCCGAGAACCCAGATGAGATCATTGTTGCTGTGCCTACGGGGTCCGCAAAAGCAGTTGCCATGATCTCCGGCATGGTTGCTACTACCATATGCCTGAACCTGCGGGACTCCTATCCCTTTGCGGTCGCTGACGCCTATCAGAACTGGTATGACCTCGATGACGAGGAGGTGATCCGCTCCCTTTCCCTCGCACGGAGAAATCAGCTCCTGTGTTGACCTATCAGGGAGGACGGCGGGGCATTATCCCTCACGTTCATCGGGTTGTACCAGCAACCTCTCAGGGTACCACTCTGATTCCATCCGTCACCGCGTTATTGCGGGATCTCCCGGGATGGTGCTCGCATTGCTCCCAGATTTGTGAATGAAGGGTGCATCCGGAGTTGAAATACTGGTGCTAGATCAAGAATATCGGAAAAGCTTCCGCAATCAGCTCGCTTCCCAGGCTGTCATCTCCTTCTCACCTTCCTGGTCTTCATCAAGGACATTCATCTCATCCGGGTCCGTACCGCGTAGAGATGATATGGTACATTTTGAGGTTCGCCCATACTTTTTTCAACAGCCCCTCCAAACTGTCCCCTGTCAATGGTATCCGGGACAGGAACAGGAGTGTTCACTGCCGGATCAGCACAGAGGAGATGGGTGATGGATCAGAAAGAACCGGGTTTTGGAACGATGCGATTCGGCTGGCAGGCTGCATGGGCAACAACGATGCTTTGGATCGTTCTGCTCATGCTGCTGATCTCGCCTGCTGGATCAGTGACCACCATTATCAGCCCCGGCGATCAGTTGTTCATCGGTGAAGAGGGACTGGATGTCAGGGCTGCGGTTGCGGAAACTGCCAACCAGATCGCCTGGTTCTCTCCAGGATCAGATCCGGATACCGATGTTCCGGCACTGATCATCCCTCTTGGGAACAAACAGGAATTCTATGTCTCCCCCTCGCAGTTCGGACATGCGACCGGGATCTGGTACAGCTGGAACAGGACAGTGATCGGCCCGGCGTTCCAGGTCCAGTGCCCTGCCCTGACCCTGCGGGTGTGGAATCAGGAGACGGGCGAGGATGTCTCCGGGCTCTCTATCGCCCCGGGAACACTGGTAAATTTCCGGATCGAGACCAACATGGCGTCGCTGACGCGGAGGGCAGGATACGATCCCGCTTCAGACGGATATCTCTCGATCGTCCTGGTCTCCCCCACGGGATCGACGCTGACCTCAGTCGCCGGACCTGATGGCACCTTGCTTCCCCTAAAGCACCTTGATGTCAATTCATCGCTCTGGTACTGGGTTCCCCCACAGACTCCCAGCGGCTGGGATACCGCTGCACAAAGTGCAACCGGTTCACGGCTCTACCCGTCCGGGACCTACATTGCACGGCTGGACTACAATGTGAACCACCTGCAGGACAATACTGAGGGAAGTGCACTCTTCTGCCGTCCCCTCCCGGTACAGGTTGCCCTTGCTTCCGAGCGGGTATCGGCCTCATCCGGTGCCGCCGAGGTGGTCCTGGGCAATCCGTTCACCATAACAATCTCCGGGGTCCCGGGAGCGGACTACTACCTCTGGGTGAAGAGCACAGGAAGCATGAGCGGGAACCCGGGAGATCAACCCCCCCAGATCACTCCCAGCCAGGAAGGAGTCCTTACCGACCCGGTGAATGGTCCCTATGCTATCGGCTCGCATCAGATCTCGACACGGCAGGCCATGACAATCCGGGACGATGTTCCCCCCGCCCCTGCAAACGGGACGCCCTATTATGCGCTCGTCACCCTGACAGGAAGCGGGGTCCGGACCGTCCAGTGGCAGACCTCCTCTGCGACTGATGACCGTCCCTACACCTTCCAGGTCGAACGGGTATCGCCCGGCGGGGTATCATTCGACGAGGTCAGTATCGTGGTTGTCCGGGGATCGGTCAGCATTGGGACAGGCCCTCCCCGGTCCTTCTTCTTGGGAGAACAGGTCCTCCTCGCAGGGACGAACACGGAGTCTGATACTGTCTACCTCTTCATGACCGGTCCGAATCTCCCTTCAGCTGGCGGGAGTCTGACCAATCCCCGCATTCCGGTGAGAACGGGGCAGCCGGAGAGCTTTACCGCTGTTTCTGTTGATCCGGACAATACCTGGGAATACCGGTGGTTTTCCGGTAACCTAGGGATCGATGCAGGGACCTATACCGTGTACGCCGTTGCAGGGCCGGCTTCCCGAACTGATCTCTCGCTCTGGCGGTACTCGACCAGCTCCTTCTCGTTTGCACGGCCGTTCGTGACGGCAGGGATCCCACAAGCGACGGTTGCCAGAGGAGACCCGGTGGAGGTCAGGGGCACCGCAACCGGGAACCCGGACCCCGGAGTGGCATTATGGATCTTTGGGATCAACCGGTTCCTGTACGCGACCGAGGAGGTCAATGCGGATGGTTCGTTCACCTACACCCTGAACGAAGGGGAGACCACGGATCTGGCAACCGGGCAGTATTACCTGGTAATCCAGCACCCGGGATATACCGATACCTTTGATGTGTATCCTTCTCCCAACCGGCAGCTGGTCCTCTCTTCATATCCTGTCCCGGGAAGCGCCCTCTTCCGGGTGGGGGGTCCGGGGGCCCTGATGAGCTCGCAGGCGGCCGATGCACTGGTCCGGTCGCTGGCAAGCCCCTTCATTGATGACACCTACGTGGCGTTGTCGTTTCTTCTCGTCAATCCACAGGTAACGATCGCTCCTCCCGGGAACTCGACGATCGGTGGCCTGATCAACCTGTCCGGAACGACCAATCTCGCTCCGGGCAACCAGCTCTTGGTGGAGGTGACCTCACAGGCCTTTGGACCCTCTCCAAAAGAAGGGGGAGGAGCGTTCTCGGGGGTCTCCGGGATCGCACCAATTCGGGAAGGGAGTGGTGGCCAGAACAACTGGTCCTTCTCCTTTGATACCGACTCGTTTGTCGCCGATACCTACCTTGTCACGGTCAGCGGGGTGACCGTTTCCAATGCCGTTGCCACCACCTCATTTTCCCTGTCAGCGGCCACCCCGACTCCCACCTCGTCCACGCCAGCAACCCCCCAGCCAACGATTACCATACCAACGACTGATCCCACCCCTTTTCCTACAACAACCGCCAGCCTCTCCTGGTTCGCCCTGGCAGGAGCGGTCGTTTTCATCCTGATTGCATTCGGGAGTGCAGGGAGGAACGGCTGAATTTTTTTAATGTGGTTTGCCATTTTTTATTTTCGTGCTCGTGTCTCAATCCAACGCATGTATTTTTTAAAAAGAGGCAATTATGAACCACACCTTTTCCCGGCACACAATGGATGCTCTTCTTCGAGGGAGGGAATCGGGGAGGAGGTTCATGGGAACGGACTTTTGCCTGCGATGAGGAGGAAGTAAGAGCAATTCATAACTCTTTTATGCATGGATAACAACCGCCCCATAGCAGAAGGGAGATGATGATGAGGGCACGGGACTATCACGAAGGCAGGCCGATCATGCATATGAATGCCGGTCCGGGAGCTGAAAACGTATGACCCAGTTTGATCCGGTCTTTCTTGCCATCGCCAACCTGGGAGTGCTGATATTTATCATTGCGAGCATGCTCGGCATGGGGTTTAACCTGACCATTCCTCAGATCCTTGCCCCCCTGAAGAACAGGAAGCTCGTCATCATGGCTCTTGTGGCCAACTTTGTAGTAGTGCCTGTACTTGCACTCCTGATCGTGTGGATCATCCCGCTCTCCGAGGGATTGCAGATCGGCCTGATCCTTGTCGGTTTCGCTGCAGGGGCTCCATTCCTCCCCAAGCTGGTTCAGCTGGCCAAAGGCGATATGGCGTTTACCGCCGGGCTGATGGTCCTTCTGATGGTGATTTCCATCGCCTTCCTGCCCATCGTTCTGCCATTTGTGCTGCCCGGAGTGCAGGTGAGTCCGTGGGAGATCTCAAAGAGCCTGATCGTGCTGATGCTCATCCCGCTCGCCCTTGCCCTTTTCATCCGGGCGAGGTACGAAGAGGTGGCAACAGGCCTCGTCCACACGATGACCATGGCAGCCAACCTCTCCCTCGCCGCAATGTTCATCGGATACTTTGTCGCTTATTTCGATGAAAGCTTTGGCATTCTTGGAACCGGCGGAGTTCTCGCGGCAGTCCTGCTGGTTATCGGAGCGGTTCTCACAGGATTTCTGCTGGGTGGGACCAATAAAGAGATCAAAAAGGTCCTTGCCCTCGGAACCGGCCAACGAAATCTGGCTGCGGCATTTGCCATCGCGACCAGCAATTTTGCAGCCAATCCTGATGTAGTACTGGAGGTCATGGACGTGGCAGTGATCGGTTTTATTCTCCTGATGGTCATTGCCGGAGAACTCGGGAGGCGCAGCGCACGGAGAGCAGGAAAGGGGCTGAAGGCCGCAGTGAGGGATTGATGATATCCCGCCGAAGTGACGATGCCAGCGATCAGGGAAGCCTGAACACCAGGTTGTGAACGCGAAGAACTAAAAAAAGATTAGTACCGGGGCTGCCGGTGCTTTGGCAGGCATTCCTGACAATACACGGGGCGTCCCTCAGTGGGCTTGAACGGTACTTCGCAATCCTTTCCACAATCTGAACATACTACTTTTGTCATTTCGCGGGGCCCGGTAGTTCTCGGACTCCCATAATTTGATCGATTATACATGATCTTTCTCAAAACAGTTATTGGAAACTGTTGTATGACACATGCTGCGTGAGTATATCTAGTATTGCATCGTAGCCCCTTGAAAGAGGGGAATAGTGTAGGTCCTGGGTGCAGAGCATGAAGGAAGAGGACCATGAGCAGCAGGTAAAGACTCCTCCTTCACAGAGAAAAGGTTGTTAAAAGTCAACAAGAGTGCCTGATGTCCCTTCTCAATCCATTTCGTAATTGTCAGGAGCGCAGAAATAATCCCCGCCAATCCTGAAGAGCTCCCCCCCGCATTCCGGGCAGAAATGGGGTCCCGGCGGAGGAGCGCAGCAACTGCAGGTATTCTTCAAAAAATACTCCTGACTGCACTGTGAGCAACGATAACGGTCCATCGTGGTAGATATCAGTCTTCTCTGCCTTAAACCTGTCACAGGATTTCCCTGCTCCATTCCTCTTCCTATCCGGTACTTTCCCCTGCCCGGTGCTTTCCCTTTGTCCGTTACTTTCTCCGCCCCGGTACTTCCTCCCTTTTCTATTCCTTTTCCTGGTCCGCTCCTTTTCCTGGTCTCTACCCAAAATCCTTTTTTCCCTCCTGGTCCAACCTGAACCTCAGATGTCACCAGCCAGATGTTTTCTCATTTTCGGCATTGTTCTTGCCGCACTCCTGATTGCAGCAGGATGTACCACCGGGCAACCTTCCGTGCCAGCTTCCACGACACCAACAACCACCCCGGTTATCACAGGGACGATGACAGCCGCTACCACCCCGGTTATGACGTCAGTTGCCGTTGAGTCATGGAAAAAAGTACAGCTTGAGACGAACATGGGGACGATCGTGATCGCCCTTGATCCCTCCATGCCGATAACGGCCGGGAACTTCGAGACCCTCGTAAAGGCCGGGTACTATAACGGGGTGATATTCCACCGCGTGATTGACGAATTCATGATCCAGGGAGGAGACCCCACCGGGACCGGGGGCGGCGGACCGGGATATATGATACCGGACGAGTTCCAGCCGGGGAACCGGAACGACCGCGGGACCGTGGCCATGGCAAATGCCGGTCCCAACACTGGCGGATCCCAGTTCTTCATCAACCTCGTCAACAACAATTACCTGGACACAAAGCACCCGGTCTTCGGGAAAGTGGTCGAGGGGATGGACATTGTCGATGCGATCGGCAAAGTCCGGACGACGGGCCGGGCTGGTGGAGATCGGCCGCTCCAGAATGTCACGATCATCAAGGCTGAGATGATCTGATCCATTTTTTAAGGAAAATGAGGAAGAGGGAGCGCGAGCTTCATCAGGTTCGCCATGTCCATCTGAACGATATCGCGATCTATCGTGATATTCCAGAGGCGGCTTGGCGGTCCATAGATAGCCAGCTATTCCGGATACGGGAGGCGAACCATCCATGGCATGAATGCATGGTTCCCATAGAGCCACGCCAGTCAGGGCGGGGAGAGCAGGAGCTCCCGCTCGCCCTGGCAAACCAGCATTCCAGGGATACCGATTGATCCCGGATTCTCCCCGCTTCATTACACCGCTTCCTCACAAGGGCGGAAGATTATACCCGTGGTGTATCACTACCAGGGTAGTCGGAAAAAAGGACCACTGCAATGCGATACCACCTGTTATTTCCGGAGACCATGTGGCACTTTCAATTCCAGGGTATGTTTCCCTGCTTCAGGGATCCAGTCAGCTGTGTATATCGTTGATCGGGGAGCATGTCTCTTCAGGAGATCCCAATGGAGTTGAAAGGGAGCAAGACAGAACAATGCCTGATCGCTGCATTTGCCGGCGAATCCCAGGCCCGTAACCGGTATACCTTCTTTGCAAGCGTTGCAAAAAAAGAAGGATATGAGCAGATATCAGCCCTCTTCCAGAAGACTGCTGATGAGGAGAAGGAGCATGGCAAGCTCTTCTTCAAACAGCTCAAAGGAGGGAGTGCCGTGATCACCGCCGCATACCCCGCAGGCATGATCGGCTCGACGAGAGAGAACCTGCTTGCCGCTGCCGAGGGCGAGCAGCATGAGTGGGACACGCTCTACCCGGACTTTGCCGGGATTGCAGAATCGGAGGGATTTGCCGATATCGCTGCCCTCTTCCGCAAGGTGGCAACGGTCGAAGCACACCACGAGCAGCGGTACCGGAAACTGCTCGCAAACGTCACCAAGGGGACTGTTTTTTCCCGTGCGACACCGGCACGCTGGTACTGCCGGAACTGCGGTGCGGTCTTCGAGGGGAAGCAAGCCCCTGAGAAATGCCCGGTCTGCGACCACCCGAAAGCCCACTTCGAGCTCTTCTCCGAGAACTATTGAAAGAGGGGCATTTCTTCTTTTTTATCATTCTCTCCTCTCTCAATGGAATGGCCGGATGACGAGTCTGGTTGAGAGAAGGGGCGGTTGGTGAATTGCCTCTCATGGGAAAAAGGGGAACAGAGGGGATCTTTCCCCATCCCAGGCTTTCTCCCTCACAAGACAACCAGCTGAACAGCAACGACCGTTTGCATCCCGCAGTTCCTGCATCTCAGAGTGCTGATCCAGAACGGGGAAGGGATATAATTCCCATACCGGTATTCATGCATTATAATCGGAGAATCGGGTTCAAATCGCTGTTCCGGGCTCGTACGGAGCCAGTCCCGGGCAAAGGTATAGATCGGTTCGGCACTCCCCCGTAAAGGTCCCCGGCACCCCTTGCAACGAACGGAAAGGTCTTCCCGGATGGATTGTATCCGTGCCCCCTCCACACTGACAAGGATCCGGCCCGTACTGACGAGCTCCACTGCAGATTGCATGATCACTGCATCACTTTTTGCCGGCTTTCCCTGTCCCTGCCCTGTATCTTCCTGCTCTTCTGCTGGCGCCATGCGTGATCATTATCCGGCACTCTTTTATCAGTTTTGCCTTCCAAAAACGGATGAACCGGAAACAGGGTGAGAGGGTTCATACATCAGCCGAAAGACGCTGTATTTGGAGGTGATGTACGAAACGGAGGAGGATTCTGGAAGAGACGCCAGGCGTCCCTTCCCGTTCATCGAAAAAAGAGGTTGAATCACCGCACTGGCACGAGAATCTCTGTCAGGATCTCTTCGGGTTTCACTTCCCGGGGATCGTTGGGGTAGAGCTCGCGGATGGGCCCGGTGATCTGGAGGTGATGGTCCTCGATCCATGCAAAGAGGGCGAGGTAGGTGGGCTCACAGGTATCGTACGGTCCTCGGTGCACGGTCCGTACCATCTTCCCCCCCGGGAGGGTATACGCCCTGATATCCCCGCTGCCGGAGACCTTGCCCGCAACCGGCCAGACGACCTCGATTTTAGCCGTCCCTTTCTCGTTCGCCTCTTTTACACATTCCACGCTGGTCTCATGGCAGAGGAATGTCGGCATACCGGCAAAGGGATACTTCTTTTCCATGATATACCCGACAAGCTGCATGAGGAGGTGTGGGATCAGCGTATAACTCCCGATTTTTGTGATCCCGAGTACCTGCTGGTCAGGTACTTCCACAATAGCAATCTCTTCCATATGAGTCAATAACCGATCAGGTGCCGGGTTTATAAAGATATGACCCGGGAGGGCGAACGTGTCCGTGTTCGTCATTTTACAGGAAGGATTGAGGTGATGATGAGTGGTATTTTCCCGATGGGAAGAGATCGCCTGGATGGTTCTCATTTTTATGTGGAAATGCCTCCGCCATTTTCATCTTTTATGCTTGTCGCCTTCAAAGGAATCATGTTATTTATTTCAATCCTCATGCAAGAGTCATCGGCAGCGTTTTTTCAGCTCTTCAGGTGCAAGCGGCCATATCGGACCAATACAATACGGTACCGTTTCTCACCGGGCATCAGAGAATGAAAAAAGTTGCATACCTCATAATGCGAAGAACTCATAATGCAAAGAACTCATAATGCGAAGAAGAGATCATGGAGGATTACCTTCGTGTGATTACGAAGATATCCCTCCACCAAAGATCCTTTTAAGCCTTATTATTTGAGGTCTTTTGCACCTTTTACAATAGAATCCAGGTAACTCATCTCATTTTCCAGGTGAAGGAGTTTGGAATAGATAGATGAGGTACATCTCTCGGGGATATTGCCCATATGATGCTTCTTTAACACTTTTTGGAAGTCTTCCGACTGGACTGTTTCCAGTGTCTTTTTGTACCGTTCGATGAGTTTCAGGGACTCTTCGATCTCGATCTCGATCATGGTATCATGTCCTGGACTCTTCTGATACGGATTCTTCAGTCAGAGTATTTAAAGGCTGTGTCGAGCTCACGGTAACGGTCGTTTTTCACATCCCTGACAGCCTGTCCCTTCCTTCAGGTCTGCCAGGTACGCCTCGAGAATCCGGATCAGGATCTCCCGCTCCGGCTCATTATCCGGGTATTCAGTACTCCAGTGCCGCCAGGAGGGCCGCTTGTGGGCCACCTTGTACTTGACCCCCTCCATGAACGTCTCGTACGTATCCTGATCCAGCTTCCGGACCTTCTGGTGGGCAAGGATGAACCAGTGATACTCGGTCCCGGGGAGGGCTCCTGATCCTTCCGGGGCTTTCCGGACCCTCTTCTTCTTGGATCGGAAGGAGAAGACCCAGCGGTCCGGGGCCACCTTCTGCTCCTGCCACAGGCCATGGGGGTACTCCCAGAGATGATGGTCACCGATGGACATCCCGGAATAGACCTTCCCCTGGAAGGTCTTTGTATCATCAAATGCCACAGGTGATCCTGTGTTTCATGCTTCAATTCCTTTACGGGAACGGAGGGTGAAAGTGAACTTTTCACTCATGGGGAGGATAAATCTGAACCGGTTTGGGGAGATATCAACCCATTCGCGCAACAGAAGCCCGCTTATTGGTTATTTAGACAGAAAATGAATACCACGAGTTCGAATGAGAGTGAGTCAGGCCTCAGGATAGGGTAATCCCCGCCTGGATTTTTTCAATGTGGGGGGAAATCATATCCTGATTGGACTCTTTTTTTGGGATCCCTTACGTGAAAATTCCCAGTATCCCCATCGTCAGGGTATAGATGACTCCACCCCAGATAATCGCCCCGATAAGCAGCAGGAGGAGGGGCACCACGACTGCCATTGCTGCCTCGCCTACCGACATGTCCTGCATCTCAGCGAGTCCGAGGATAAGGAGCACCAGGTACCAGATAACGCCGATGGCAGCGATATACGGAATCCACCCGAGAAGGAAGAAGGGGGTGGAGGCGTACATCGTGGTCTTGATGGTCTGGGTAAATTCTTTCTTCGCCCCGAAGAGAAGGGCAAAGACGTGCCAGATGAAGGCAGAGAAGAAGATACCTATGAGCGACAGGAGGAAGAAACAATATACCGTAAAGAGCTGGAAGGTGGAGACGAACGCTCCGAAGTGGGTGAGCGCCTCTGCTACCTGGCTACCAAAAACCCCCATGTTCCCGATCCGGATGATGATGTCCTGGAACGCAAAGTATCCCATCACCAGCCAGACGATGGCAGCAAGGATGGTCCATATCACCAGGAGTATGGTGTAATACCGAAATGCACTCCCCAGGGAATCGCCCTTGCTCGCCCGGAACGTCTCACCAGGAGCCATGAGAAATCCTTTCACTTTATTCATATCAAGCATATAACGGCTGATCCTATCTCTTGGTATTTATAGATATGGTAAGGATAGTCGATTGTGAACGGAAGAGAATACAAGTTTCGAAAATATCCTCTTACGAGCTCAGAGCACGAGCTTCCTGATGAAGGAATGGGAACCAGATTTCTTTTATTAGAACTTCCATCTCGCATTCCTTTCTGGCATTTCATCGATAATCAGTGATTATGTCAGGGAAATGGAGGCAACAGTTGTCTCGATCCTGACGGCCACAGATGAGCAGTGCAATGACCTGAAGCCAGTCTACTATGCTGATCGTATCCTGGTGGAGAAGGTAAGTTTATGGGTTAGGCTTTATAATGGCTCATCATGGTCAGAGTAGCAGAGTATGTTGTCATAAGAGATGGCACGTTCAGTATCCGTATCCCTGGTCAGGAAGAGCATTTTGAGTTCAGTGTGCCCCCTGAGATTGTCCGTCCTTCTGCAGATAATGCTCTCAATCATAGAAGGCCTCTCCTCACTTATATGGTGGATCCAAGTGCTAATGCAGATGTCACTCTAACAGTTGAGATAAATGATCAAAGGATCGTCCGCTGGACGTACAAAGGAGGGGTTGGCAGGATGCATCAGGAGGTCCTGAGCCACGAGCAGCTGCGTGTCGGTGAAAACTCAATCCAGTTCAGGATCGATGCTATTGAGGGCAGCCACTTCCAGAATGTCCAGATATCTGATGTTGTCATTTGGTTCCAGAAAGAGGTACCGGTCTAATCCTTGAAATATGAAAGCATAAACGGCGTTCCTGAGATCATCCGTACGGGGAGGGAGCAGCGGATTCGAAAGCTGCCTGTGCAAGCCAGCAGGGGAGAGCCCATGTGACGATTCCCAAGAAAGGGTCCAGAGGTACCCTTGCTTCTCCTCTTTTTCTATTCTACAGGAATTTTTAGTGAATCATATCGGTGCATCCATCTGTTGTACCATTAAGGGGGAGTAAGGATTTTTACGGGGAAGTAAATGATTTTTTATCTCCACCTACCAGGTTTCTTTTATCCCTAAGTCGGTAAGAAACGGTACTCTCTCTTTTTCACACACAGTTCCACATTCCCGGACGACAGGAGAAAGGAGAGGAATGCCTGATATCTTGTCAGGGAATCCGGGGTGAACAAGGATGTAATATCAATTCCTGTTTTTTCCGTGGCATCTGCCAGCGAAGAACGCACTCCCTGGAAACAACGATTGGCGTCATGAAAAGAGGCCTCTCTCTATTTGTACCACTTGCTCAGTCGCGTTTCACCGCTCGATAGGTTCCATTCCTTTTCTCTACAAAGAGCACCGCTCTCCCTGAAACTGGGCAGGGTTTGACCGACTTTCCCTCCTGGACATGAATCATGCCGGTGGTGACCGGGACGCCCTCAAGGGTGAGGATCAGGTCGATTCCCGCATCGAGCAGTGTTTCTGCACTGGTGGGGCCGGTAATCGTGCGGATCTTTCCTATCTGGATGAACCTGCCATCGTTTCCCGTTGCAGCAAGCCCGATCCCCGCCAGGGCACCGATCACCCCGTCTTCCGTTCCTCCGAGTCCTTCCAGGCAGATCGAGCTCTTTTTTGCGAGTGCCCTGGCCTGCTCCTGAGTGAGGACCATTCGTTTGGCATCCTGGCCGAAGGCTATCACCTCAGGAGTGACTGCTGCCTGTTTGGCGATTGCGATCCCAGGATCACTTCCTTCAACAAAATCTGCTCTCATATGCTCACGTGCCAGGGAAAAGATCCTGTCCTCCTGTCCGTTCCCACAGGGACCGATGTGAATCACTGCACAGCTGTTATGAGAGGTATAGGGAATGGACTCGTGTACATACAACTGGTGTCGGGTCACCCCAAGCACCGGGTATTCCTGTCCGAGCAGGTCTGCAATCGCACGGGCAAGGCGACCGGTGCCCCGTGAAGAGAGGGTATCGGTATCATCGAGAGCGAGGAGAATTGTCATTTTAGAGTGCTTCTCTCAGGTTCTCATGGTGAACGTAATACCCTTTCCATTTTCTTTTGTTAAGGGAATTCGATGAGTGTACTGGTGAACACCGGCATGTATTGGTGATTCACTTGAGGAAAGATGAGAAGCAATGCCAGAGCGAGGTATCTAAATTTCCCTCAAAAACCGCCGGTAATGCCACTGCAACGCCATTCGCTCAGGCAATGCCTTCAATTTCAGAATATCCTCCTCCACGAGTTCCAACTCTTCCTTTGAAGGTCCGTTCTCTCTCGTCACAATCTGGTACGATCCTGGGTGAATGGTGAAAAAGCATTTTTCAAACGCTGCATGGTGATTCTTGCAGAGGGGAATCCCATTTCGTGGGTCATCGGTTCCGTTTTCGCTGGCCGGTTTGATGTGAGTGGCAGTCAGGAGACCGTCGATCTGCATCGAGCATACCGCACAGCAATGGCCATACCGCTTGAACACATCGAAGGAGAACCTTGGATTGCTCCCGCTCCTGGATGAGAGATGTCGCTTTCTTTTCCGGTTCAGGTTGAAAGGGATCTCTTCCGAGAAAGCCCCCTCCTTTGTGTAGTCAGGGATTTTCCCAAATTCGATCAGGAAGGTCTGATTCGCATCATCCCAGTCCCGGACAAAGCCTTTCTTTACATCCCTCCTTGTTGGGTCCAGTGTAGAGGTGGTGATGACAAACACCGGGATGTTGAATCTCTTTGCATTCTTTGTTGCCTTTACCTCATTCCCGTCCTGTCCGCCCTGCCGGTTGGTCACCGGGTACGGGGAGCGTATTGCGGTATCTGAAAGGTCATCGGGGTACTGTGTCCCTTTATGGAATATGGAGATGGCAATCCCTGCATCATCGTTCGAGATCTTTGAGGTCCGTTCCTTGTCCACCCAGAGCCCTCCGGCACCACGATATATCCGGTAGGTATCTCTCAGGACGTGAGCCGGGATGTCCTGGCCTTTATACTTCGCCTGGATCTCCCTCCAGATTCGCTCCCGGTTCATGGTCTCGAAGTCGAAACTGGTATGATCCACCTCTGAATGGGTCTTTTTCACGATCCGGAACCCGAACTTCTTGAGAAAATTGTTGGACTGTTCTCCCCCGGAATAAAGGGTGGGATCAAGGGGCTCCCCGTTCGCAAAGAGATTGGCCGTCCGGATGACCCATACCGGCGGGTATTTTCTCCCCTCGTATACCAGGGAATATTTGATGGATTCGTGCTCTTTTGGATACCCGTCCTTATCAATGGTTGCAAGGGCGGAGATGATATGTTCTTTCCTGATATTCCTGGGAATCCCGGGTGTCATTGCTCTGTGAAATAGTTGGTTGATCTTATAGTAAGGGTGACGGTTTTGATGGGGGAGAAAAGACACCGCTCTCAACTCTCCGTCAGGGAAACCCCTTAAGAGACAGGAAGCGGACCGAAAAGATCCGGATGCTGTCACCTCTGAAAAGTGAAAACAGAACGGCATACCCGAAGCTGAAGCAGAAAATGCCTCATGATGAGGCGATCCGGTTCGCTCACAAGTACTTAATGTTCCAAGTGAAGGTTCAGGAACGCGAGCGAACCATCCGACCCAGACGTCACCTTGTCGGCATATCCCTGGATGAGAAATGCCCCCAGCTTGAGCAGCCCAGAAGGATCGGAGAGGATCTCCTCCTCGCCGGGACGCTTGTCAGGGAGCGTGAGAGGACTGCCCTCGTACGAGATCTCGGCATCCAGATTGAACTCATCGAACGATACCGCCACCTTCAGGGGGCCGGTTGCCATCTGGTGGTCGGTGATCAGCTCGCATGCCTCGGTGAGTGCCATGGCCATCTGGTGGATCACCTCTTTTCTTGCCGCCCACATTTCCCCCTGGCGTTCCATGAAGAGGAAGACCTTGTCGGAGATCCAGCTCTCCAGATCGATGGTGGTGGTGACCCTCTTTTTGATCCCCAGCCGCATGACAAGGTTCAGAACGATGGCGACTACGGTGGCAAGCGAGAGTGCTGAATCAAATACCGGGCTGATAAATCCGGGGACGGTCTCATACGCACCAGGGATAAGGTACACACTCAGCCCGAAGATGAACGAGATGCCGATTACGAAGATCTTCCGGGAGTCCAGCATCCGCGTGGTGATCGTCTGGATACCCCCGACGATGATGAAGCCGGCAACGTAGATCAGGCTCCCGCCGATCACCGGACCCGGCATCAGGAGGAACACGATCGCAAGAACCGGGAGGAAGGCAAGGCTGATCAGGATCCCTCCCGTGACAAACCCGATGTACCGGCTCGTCGAACGCGTGGCGATGGAGAGCCCGATATTGGAGGAGGAGCCGGTCTGTCCCATGCCCCCGATAAGACCGCCTATGGTTGATGCGATGCCGTCGGCAAAGAGCCCGGCCCGGATATTCATCATGTCCGGCCGCTTCCACTCGGTATCATTGATCCGTTGGCAGATGGAGAATTCACCGATACTTTTGACAAAGGTAACGAGACCCGCAACGCAGAACGGGATGATGAGTGCGGTCTGGAAGGAGACCCCGAAGTACTGCGGGTCAGGAAACGAGATGATCGGTGATGCCATGATCTGGCCGAGCGGGTCTGCACCGGCAAGTCCTGCCGCGATACAAAGGATGTACCCGAAGGTCATACCGATGATAAGCGGGAACAGCTTCAGATGGCCCCTGCCCCAAACGGTCACTCCAACGATAACAGCCAGGGTGATGCAGGAGATCAGCGTTGCGAGTCCCGATGGAGTAGGATCCGTCGCAGTCATCCCGAAGAAGTTGGGCAAGGCATACGGGACGACGGCTACTCCGAGCATCATGATCACAAGGCCGGTGACTTCGACCGGGAAGAGGACCCGGAGACGGTGGGCAATGCGGGAGAGGGCGATCTGGAACGCCCCGGAGACCGCAGTCATCCCGTAGAGCAGGGAGAGGCCCCCCGACTGGACGGCGAGGATAGAGGCTGAAACAAAATTCGGCCCGCAGACCCGGGGGACGAGGTATCCGGAGCCGAACTCCTTGTGTTTCACCGCCTGGAAAATTGTCGCGATGCCGTTTGCGAGCATCGACATGGAGACGAGAAAGGCCGCTGCCCCTGCCTCCAGGCCGGCAGCCTTAGCGACAAGGACGGGAAAAATAAAGGCGGTTGCGACAATCCCGGTATGCTGCAGGCCGAGGAGGAACAACGTGGGGCCTTCGGGCTGGTCATCAGCAGCATATTCGAGATCCGGTGGCCGCATGCACACGAACAAAGGCCACAGGATTTTGATAAAGGTTATGATTGTAGTATGGTGAGCAGGAGGCCCTGATTCACATTCCTGACTCGCGGTTCCCGATGACTATCCCCGGCAACGGCAGGCGGCCTTTGAAGGAAAAAAAGTCTAATTAACCGTCTGTTCTCAAGAGGCTCCGGGAAGATCCTGAAGCTGCCTCTGAAAAAATCAGAGAGGGGTGGTGGAGAACCCGGCAAGGGTGTCGGGATGGTCCATGAATACCCAGTATCCCTTGTAGGGAAGGAGATCCCTTGATGCCCCACCCTGCACGTACGACCAGCCGGGCTGGTGCAGCCCTGGGCTGACGACGATGCGGTAATCCCCTTCGATCGTGATCAACGAATCCTCGACCGGTTTTGGTGAAAAGCCTCCGTCCTCATACGCCGGTGCAGGACCGATAAGGTTCCATCCGGTCACGAGGGCCCGGGCCGGGGGACTCGATATACTGGTGGATGGCACAATCGTCGCATTTGCCACCTCCCCCTCCTTTACGTTGATATAAAAGGCATACAGGGGGGTCACTTCATCGGTTGCCTGGGCGGCATACCAGAGGGATCCATCCCATCCCAGTGCCTGGATGATCTTCTCCTGGTCCCCGGCTGAGAAGATCTGGGAGAACTGGGAATGCCCCGGTGTCAACAGGATCGGTGTCGAGAAAACGTTCCATCCGCTTTCCAGGGTGACAGTGAAGGATGACGGGTCCTTCTGAGGAGCCGTGGCTGCCGTATGGTTGACCCAGGTTTCATTGATCAGTCCTGTGGTTCCAGCCGTCCTTGTGCCAAGGGTATGCATCGTTCCGGGACTGATATTGACAGCAGTGAAGGTCCCGGATCCCTTCGTCACGTTGGCCTGGAACACCCCATCCAGATAGATCATCACCTGATCAAAGGTGTCCGATGAGGGATCGGTCCAGTTCCAGGTGATCAGGGCTTCCTGGTAGGTCGTGTTATGAAGGTTCGTGATACTGTCAGGGGGATTTGTTGTTTCCGTGGTGTTGACGGTAATTGCTTGTGCGGTTGAGCTTGATCCAGCACTGTTGTTCACCGTCATTGTGATGGTATAGGTCGCCTGAGTGTCGGTAACAAAGGTATGAACCGGGTCTACCGTGGTCACATTCGGGCTTCCGTCTCCGAAGTTCCACTCGTAGGAGAACGGTTCAGTGCCGTTCGAGCTGTCAGCGAACTGCACCGTGAGTGGTGAAGTTCCTGACGAGGTGTTCACCGTGAAATTCGCGGTCGGTGCGATAACGGCCGGGCCGTGAACGACCAAAGTGCCCGGGAGCGTTGTTGCCGGGATCGCAGTCCCGTTGATATCGTCCAGGGCGTTGATGGTCAGGGTGATCCCGGTTGTTCCTTCGAGGACTCCCACGAGAGCAATGGACCCAAGGTCAACGTTGGTGAGATTGCCCGTGAGGGTCTGCTGCAGATCCATAGCATTCATCCAGACACTCTGTGCCGGGAGCGTGGAGTTGTCCTGGATGGAGGCCCAGGCCGGGAAGTTCACTCCGGTAATGGTCGCGATAGCAGGGTTGTCCAGTGCGATGCTGATATTGCAGCCGGAGAGGCCGTTTTCGGTCTGGTTCAGGACCAGCCCAAGTGTCGTATTCTCACCCACCGAAGCAATTTCGCCTGGTTCAATGCTCACCGTACTGGTTGCCGTTACGGGTATAACCAGCAGGATGAGAAAGATGATACTATACAATAGCCATGAGTATTTCATGATGCCACCACCTTTTTATAGTACAAGTCTTGACGGAAGGGGTATAAAAATGTATGGGCTGATTTTCCGGTTCTGTTCGACGTTTGGTCCAATTCCTACGGAAAAAAACACACTAATACCTGGACGCTGGTATCAGGTAATTCGCTGACTCGGGGCGGGAAATAGTCCTCCTCAATCAGATCACATAAAAAAGGGGTACTGCAATCGTATCTCCCATTGATGATGGAAAACAGTCCTCCTCAACCAGTGACGCACGAAAAAAGGGGAACTACTATCCTGTCTCCCTAGACGAGATCGGGGGAAACGGGTATGCCAGTAAAATTGCCTTCGTCTACCGGGGAGGTCCAGATCGTCCAGCCGACAGTATCCTCATCATAGGGGAGGATGTCGTCCATCCTCCATGCCCCGTTGACGACCCTGAATGTGGTGTTTGCCGCATCCCAGCATTCCCCATGTTTGTACCAGAACGTGTAGTTCCCGGTTTCAATCATCGAACAGGTATACTGGTCATGTCCCCGTACATAGAACTCACCACTTTGCTCCCGGATGCATAGGGTATTGCCTCGATGCGCAGGGATACCACGGCATCATCATCATTCTGGTTATCGATCGTCAGGTTCCGTGATCCCTGCATGGATTCCGACAAAAGGGAGGTGCCGGTCGGCAGGCTGATGCAGGGAGAGGTGTTCTCCCCAACAAGGATATGCAGGGTAAAGGTCTGTTCGGTGCCGGTCACATTCATCCAGGGCTGTTTGTAGATCGCTGAAAACGTCTGGACTCCTTCCGAGGTTCCAGAGAGGGTCCATACCCGGGTCCCCCCTGCACCGGGAACGCCAAGGGTCTGTGCATTGGGAATAAACCGATCATCTACGATTGCGAGGCCCGAGGTCACGGTTGCATTCCAGTGATACCCGGTCGAAGGATTCTCAGGGAGCGTGATGACAAGCCCCCCTGCACCGAGCGGAATCTGCACGGTGGAGCCGTTGGCAGCCGGGTCATACCTCTCGCACCCGTCCCAGGGCAGCGGCACTCCCACTTCCTTGAAGAGCCTCACTATGTCGTTGTAGTCGATCCTTCGATTCCCGTTGAAGTCAAAACAGGCAACCGGTTCATTGTCAGCGATCCACGTCATGTTCTTGAAGAAGACCACAACGTCATTGTAGTCAATCCGTTCATTGGCGTTCAGATCTTCATACAAGCCGTCAAAATCGGGATCGGTCGGTGCCAGAAAATACCCTGGCACAGCAACCGGGGTTGCAGCCAGTGACGGAAGAGTCAGTGCTGTACATAATATGAGAGAGACGAATAGTCACCTTGATTGAATGATATACCACCTTGAATAATAGAAAATAGCCCTGTTCTATAAAAAGGTTGGGGAGGCAGAGGACGCTTTTCCTCCTCCTTCCTCCCAAGCTATCCCTTCCCGGATGGAAAAATGGGGAGTGGGGGAGGGAACACCTGGTGAGCCTTTTCTTGGTTCCTCCCAGAGGGGCGGGACGATAACCGTACGGCACCATCCTCCCGGTGAGGATCGCTCCGGGTGTTCCTTCCCGGGGATCGTCCTGGGAGATCTCTTCCCGGAGGTCGCCGCAATGGAGCGTCTCGTCATCGGGCATGGGAGATATCGGGTATTTCAAACCGAACGAACATCTCTCTTTTTCCTCATGGCCTTCCCTTGCCATTCGTAAGAATTCCGGGAGAGCACCCCCATGCCGAAGAAGGCTGACTCCGCACGACAACGTAATATCTCTCCCCTCCAATAGACTGACACAATGACTGATCAGGTGCAGAGGGATGCCCGGGCATGGTTTGCCGACTGGGCAAACGAGTACGACACAACACTTGGCAAGGTCCGGCGGCACCATGCCATGCTTGACCTGGTAGTGAGCTGCTCAGGAGTCCGGGACGGCGACAAGGTCCTTGACATCGGCTGTGGGACGGGACTGCTGTCGTTAAAATTCCTGGAACAGGCAGACTGCAGTATCACGGCAATCGACAGCTCTGAGAAGATGCTCGGGATATTCCGGGAGAAGATCGAGCAGTGCCATCTCTCCCACAGGATTCACTGTGAAGAATGCTCTGCTGAGGAGATGGCGTTTCCTCCACATCACTTCGATATCGTCGCGTCAACGGTTGCACTGCATCACGTGAAAGAGAAAGGTCCTGTGATGCTCAAGGTGTATGACGCTCTGAAAGAGGGTGGACGGTTTGTCCTGGGCGATATGGATCTTGATACGACAGGGGACCTGGATGATCCCAGGCGTCTGGTGAGGATCCTTGAGTTTCTCGAAAAGGAACTTGCCCTTGCCATGGAGGATGGGGGCATCCCGGCATTTGAACGGATGTATGACAACGGGAAGAAACATATCCTGAACGACGGGGAATACTGCATCGGGTTTGACCACTGGGAACAGCTCTGCAAGGATGCCGGGTTTCTGCAGGTGGAAGTCACCCCCGTAGAAGGATTTGAATGGTTCAAGGTGCTGGTGGCAAGGAAGTAGGGGGAGGAGGAGAAGAGAAGAGGTACTACTCTCCGCTGTCGGTTGACTTTTTCTGCACTCTTTTTTGTTAGAGGATTCGTTTTGCTCCCGGAATCGCACGAAGGAGATGGGCAAGAACAAAGCAGAGCGGGACGGCAAGGGCACTTACGGCGAGAAACTTGAGAAAAGGCAGCAGGACCACTGCCTGAAGGCTTACGGCGAGGGGGACAAGGACAAGCGGGTGGATGAGGTAGACGGTGTAGGAATCTGCAGCTGCAGATCGTGCGACCGAGCCCTGGTGGTTGAACCGGGTGTAAAACACCCATGAGAGGCTGACGATAATCAGCATACCAGTCACCTGCTCCCACAGCGCGTACGCAAGCGCCTGCCAGTGAAGCCCCCCGAAGAACGGGGTGAGATCGCCGGATGAGAGATCAACGGTCAACAGAAGCAGGGGCTGGAGCAATGCCAGGAGCAGGGCGAAGAAAGAGCAGGTTTTTCCGGTGGAATCCGGAACCCGGACGAACCAGTCATTCCCTGCTGCTATGATACCGATGATGAAGAGTGCGATATACTGGGGATAATACGGAACCTGGAGAGCGAAAAGTTCCCATTCGTATCCAATCGGGAATATGATACGGACGCCGAAACTCACCAGGGCCAGGAATATTCCAAAGAGGAGAATAAGGGGTATCGTCGGGACGGGCCGGGGACTGGCCACTTCATGTTCCGACGTTCTCCTGATAGCGTTCCAGGCGACGTAGACCAGGGTAAATACCAGCAGAGAGAAGACGAACCACATAGGGCCCAACCCAAGGTAGTGGAGGTTCGGCTGGACCGTGTAATACCAGTCCCTGAATGCACCGGGAAATCCTTCAAGCCCCCTGGCAACGAGGTACCCGAAGATCGGTGAGATGAACAGTATCCATATGACCAGGGGAACTCCCAGTCGTGCCAGCCGGTCAGAGACGAAACGATACATACCCTTCCGCTTCAGGGAGGAGGGGATGAAATAGGCGGCAATCAGGAAGAAAAAACCCATGAAGAAGGTCTGGAAGAGCGAAGCAAGCAAGGTGAGCAGCGCCGATGATACCGATAACCCAGAGACCTCATGGTAATACCAGGAACCGGAGGCGCCGTACGTGATCGCAAGATGTGTCAGGATGACCAGGCAGACGAGTAGGATGCGGATGTTGTCGATGAAAAGGAGGCGGATCGGGTGTACGGAGGGAACGGTCATCGTATAGCCTGGTATCGCTCATCATTGTGATGGCCGTGAGAGGGGAAAACCATAGTGCAGACCCATGTTCCCGTCTCAAAGAATCTCTCCCTGTACCATCCGATGAAATGTTCCATGTCTGATCGCACCTCTGCACCATCAACCGATGACACCGAGTATTGCCGCAAAGGCAAATCCCAAAACGACAATCAACCCGGTGAGCCTCCCCCCTTCCCGGAACCCTTCTGGTATCATTGAATCCGCCAGCATCGCAAGAACTGCTCCACCGGCAATGGCCATAGCATTCACCCCTTCGGCGGAAGGAACGATCTGAATCACCATGACACCGACAATAGTGCTGATAACACTGATGAGCATCACGAAAATCCACAGCGAGTAGATTTTGTGGCGTGGAATCCCTCCCCGTTCCAGCTCTGCTGAAGCGGCTATGCCCTCAGGCAGATTCGAGACCAGAACCGCACCAAAGAACGCTATACTCAGGGCACCCCCAACGGCTAAGGTCATTCCAAGCACAAGGGACTCTGGGATACCGTCAAGAAGAGCCCCGAGAACAATGGTCTTTCCCATCCTGGTCTGTTCATTCGCATCCCCCGTTCCTTTTCCCCCTGAACGTCTTTCGATCAATGAGGTGCCGAGATAGAATAGTACGGCACCCAGACCAAGGGAAATGAACGAGAGGAGATGCTGATATGAGGGCTCAGGGAATAACTCGTAGGCCACTGCGGCTATCAGTGCCCCTGCCCCGAAGCCCATGACGAGGCCGACGACCTTTGAGGATGGCTGGAACCGAAACGCGATCCATGCTCCAATGATCAAAGAAGAGGTTGCAAGAACGCACCAGCCAGCCGCTTCAAGGATCATCTGCCATCACCGGGATTCCATGTCTGTTCGGGTTCCTTTACCGATTGAAATAGATCTCTGCGTTGAGGTATATAGCATGGCGATGTACAACAGATCTCCGCATCAGTGTTTTTCATTCCATGCCATATGGTCGTCAGCATTTCGTATCCCGGGATATCTCCTCTAGCACCTGGTCAATGAGGATCCGGGTAATGCTTCCGGCGGCCGGAAGGGTGGGGAGGGAATCATACGAGTACCAGCCGGCTTCCTCGATCTCGGCCGGATTGATCCGGATGGTCCCCCCTGCATACGAGGCGGTGAAGCCAACCATCAGGGAATGGGGAAACGGCCAGGGCTGACTGCACCGGTACCTGATGGTATCAATCCCGATTCCTACCTCTTCGGCGACCTCGCGGGCTACTGCCTGTTCCAGGGACTCCCCTGCTTCCACAAATCCGGCGATGACCCCATAGACTTTTGGGAGAAAGCGGGGGGATCGTGCCAGCAGGATCGTGTCATCCCGCCGAATACAGACGATGACCACGGGGTTGATGACCGGATAACCGATATGACCGCAGGCCGGGCAGACGGTGGCAATCTCGTCCTCTTTCCGGTTCGTCTCCGCCCCACAGATCCCGCAGAACCGGTGGGTATCGGAGAACCGGGAGAGAGCAACGGCACGTGACGCAATGCCGAGCAGGTCATCGGGGATAACCCCGTAAAGGGAACGGAGGTGGGTCCGAGCATATCCATCGGGGAGGAGTACTGAACTACTGATCGGGACCGCATACCAGCTCCCACGGTGGTCATAGCCGATCATGAACCGATCGGGATCATCCGCAAGAAAAATTCGGCAAGCGGCCGGATTGGTGAGCATCGTCCCGTCTTTGCCGGTGACGACTGACGGTCCGTCAACAAGGATCCATTGTTCCCTGGTATCGGGAGGAAGATTCCGGTGATAGACCAGGCCACGGGTGGCAAAGGGGACGGTACGTTCTTCCGGAATCACGTATGCTCTCCTGTGAGGGATAGTGGTATCTTCAATTTCGTTCCTCTATTGGGGCACTTCCTGGAAAAGGGAGTCATGTCCTGCGGAACCTGCTCTGCTCCCGTTTCAGGGTGGTTTGCTATCACTGGTATCTCTCATAACGTATTCAAGGATCGGTACGGTGGAACCGGCAAAATGGGGGATCCCGATGGTTTGTATTCAACGTAATCTTCGGTTCACTTCTGGAATCTGCCAATGAATAACCTTCCTGGAAATGCCAGTAGCCATGGCTCCTCACGGTATCTGAAGATACTTACATCATCTCTGACACTATTCAGCACTTAAAGAGAGGAGCCCACGATGTCCCCCCAAGATCCCATCGTACCACTCATTGAGCAGATGGTCGTCGATGCGTATCCATCCACAGCCCCTGGTGCAGCCCTGCTCCTGGTCCGACAGGGAGAGGTCCTGTATCGCAGAGGAATCGGCCTCGCCAACCTCGAACACCAGGTCCCGATGACGCCCGACATGCCGTTCTGCCTGGCATCCCTGACAAAACCTATCACCGCGACAGCAGTTCTGATGCTGGTCGAAGCCGGCCGGCTGGCACTTACCGATTCGCTCACCGATCTTCTGCCCGATTATCCCTCGGGCATGGCACCCATCACGGTAGAACACCTGCTGACGCACACCTCAGGGATTCCTGAGTTCTCCGAGATCCCGGAATGGTGGGCGGTGCATCGCCAGGAGGTGACCGTTGACCAGTTGATTGATCTCTTCAAACACCACCCACACTCCTTTGCCCCGGGAACACGGTGGTCGTATTGCAACTCGGGCTATATTCTCCTGGGAGCAATCATCGAAAAGGTCTCCGGGAAGAGCTACCGGGACTTCCTGGACGAGCATATGTTCTCGCCGCTCGGAATGATGCATACCTGCTACGAACCGATCCCGGGCCGTGTCATCCCTGGCATGGTCAGCGGGTATACGAAAACGCCTGATGCCTATCTGCATGCCGAATATTTCAGCACCTCCCACTTCTTTGCCGCCGGAGGGCTGGTCTCGACCGCAGACGACCTCGCACGCTTTTGTACTGCCCTGTGCACCGGGAACCTGCTCAACGCAGAGACCCTCCGCAGGATGTGGACCCCCGCCCGTTTGCCTGATGGTGCCTCAACCCACTATGGCTGTGGCTGGTGGGTAAGCACCTGCCAGGAGCGACCCGTGATGGAGCATTATGGCATCAGGCCGGGATATGCAAACCAGCTGCTCGTACTGCCGGATGACAACATTCTGGTCATCGTCTTATCGAATGATGATGGGAACCTCAACCAGACGGAACACCTGGCCGTGGAGATGGCTGCACTGGCGCTCCGCAACCCCTATCAACCACCTGCACGCTTCCCCTTCTCCTCCGATGAGTTGAGCCACTTTGCCGGGGACTATACCACGAGTGAGGGGAAGCACCTCGTGGTGGTATCCGAAGCCGGGAAGCTCGTTATGCAGGGCACCCCGGAAGAACGCTTCGCGCTCCAGCCGCTCTCCCCGCTCGAATTTTTCTTCCCGGAGATCCCGGAATCACGCCTTGTTTTTTCGCACAAGAAGGATCGCATCACCGGATTCCTCTGGTCGCCTCGCCGGGGTATGCCCCTCCACGCCAGGAAAACCGAATGAGGGGAGGCGGAATTTTTTTCTTTCCCATGGTTTCAGGTTCGAGCATCAGAACGACCCAAAATGATCACGAACGACTGGGCAAGCCAGGATCCTGAACACAATCCCGCAGTACAACCTTTATGCCCCTGCACCACTCTTCCGGAAGTGAGGATACCCGTCCTATGTCCTTCCTTGGCATCACTCTAAAAAACCCGATCAGAGGGAACAGGATCAAGCGGGCGGTTGGTTCACGGTGCGAGGTGTGCGGCTGTGAGGAGTATCTCGAGAACCTCGTGGTGCATTCCATCATCAAAGAGGAGGAGGGGTGCGATCAGTCACCGGGGTCCATGGAACCGTTCCTGCTCGTCCTCTGCTTCCGGTGTCATAATGCAATCCATGCTTTTGATGCCCCCCGCAGCTCACAGGAAGAACTGGCCAGGCAACGGCCCGAACCGCTCCGCCGGGAGATCCGAAGGATACTCTCCTCAGTCCCCCGCCGATACACTCCGCCAGACACCGACATGGAGGAGGCGTACATCGTCGCGTGTACCAGTCATTTCAGGTTCGGGGTCTGATCAGCGAGAGAAGGGGGGAAGGGTATTCACTCCCCGGCCAGTCCGTTCTCAATACCTGATCTCCGTAATTGAACAGGAGAGGAGAGGAGGGTCGGTGGCCTGATGCTTATGTATCAGCACCTTCGCCTGCATCCGGGAGGATGATCCTGGTAAAAAAATAGGTAAGATACACCATCTCTTCGATAGAAAGCGTCGGTTCGTGTAAGATCCATTGGAGGGCATCACCGGTGAAAACGAGAGGGTCTGGATCTCTCCTGCATCCATCCAGAAAATGGTCATAGAACAGATCAATGATCTCGGTACTCCGTTCCAGGGATATCCCGACAGTTTCGTGAAGACCTGACGTGCTCATGATGTTCCCTTCTATGGAGGTGTTCATTCGTGCACCATAAATATTTCAGCCCAGGGGAATCAGGTCCCCTGCAACCATCACTCATCGGGTGAGATGTCGTTTTCCTCCACCCAGCCTGGAGAATAGCTCGGGTGATCGAGCGGAAGTCAGCGGCGAAAACCGGGATACCGTCATTCGATCCAGTGCAGGACATCCCGTATCACAGACCACCGTGGCGGCTGATGCTCCGCGTCTTCTCCGAGTACCCAGTACCGGTATTTTTTGTCAAGCGACCCATATTTTTCTTCCATCTCGAGCCAGTAATTGAGAAACATGAGTGAGGCATCGTCGCAGTCTCTGGAGACCACATAGACGCAAGGGATCTGGTAGATATCAGACGGCTGCAGGATCGCGACATCGTAGAAGGGGTGGAGCAGTGTCATGGCTGTCCCCACTTCGGCAGTGGTCAGGAGAGCCTCGGCCTCGGTCTGGTTGAAGAATTGTTCCGGGGATTCGAGGGGGATGAACGTAGCGTTGGGAAAGAGCCTGATCGCGGTCTGGTAATAAGCTGACGTGTCGGCAATCCCTATCACCAGGTCTTTTTTCTTCACAACCTCGTCCCACTGCTCAAACTCGTCCTTCCGGTCATCCCGTGTGACGAAGGCCAGGTGCAGATCGAGATACGGTGAGGTGAACCTCGCCTCATCCGATATTCCCGGGACAAGAACCACCCCGGACATCACGATATCGCAGCCCCCGTTGTTGACCCCGTCGAGAAACGTCTCGCGGTCTACGGGAATGAACTCGATGCGGGAGACATTCAGGGTTCTCGCCAGGTCATGGGCCATGTGGATATCATACCCGACCAGATCACCGTCCCTGTTGAAGTAGGCAAGCGGCATCATGTCCGGATTATACCCGACCCGGAGGAGATCCCGGCTCTTGATCCGTCTCAAAAGACTCTCTTCAGCAGGGAACATGTCCTGGCGAGGGGACACCTCCGAATAGGGTTGGTAGATTGTTGTATCGATCTCCCCCCCGCTGACCTCCGGGGGCATCTTCATGTTCAGCACGGTCTCGCCTCCCTCCGGGGAATCACCCAGGAGCGAGGTGAAGCCAAGCCGGAGCCCGATGACGGCGCCGGAGAGGACGAGGATTACGATAACAAGAGAGATCAGAGCCCTTTTTGCCCTGAGTCCACCGAGGCCGGTGAGGAACGCCGTGACGATGGCAGAGAGGGAGAACATGGACATGCAGGTAAGGGCTGAAGCAAAGTAGACGTGAAACGGGTTGGAGATCAGGTAGAGCTGCATGGCGTCGGCAGGCAGCCTCATCAGCTCAAGGATGAACTGGAGCGAGAGCTTGGGCGACCCAAAGAGGCTCGGCACCCCTGCCAGCGCCAGGAAGGTCTGCTCCCGGATCCCAAAGGGATCGCCGTAGAACCAGGCCGTAAACAATACGAAGAGCAGGACGATGAAGACCCCCAGGGAGGGGATGGTGTATGTCAGGGGGATCAGGACACCGCTGTACGCCTTGGCTTTCTCTTCGATGGTGACTGCTTCCCTGTGTGAAGGGCAGGGCCCCTCGTCAGGTCCCAGAGCCTCTCCTCCCGATGTCCTTGACCGCTCCCCCCCTGTCGCCGCCTCTCCTTTTCGCGTCCTGGTCTCCTCTTCCGTTGTCACAGCCCCTTCCCCTGGCACGATCGCTTCCCCGGCTGCGGGCACCTCCTTTCCATTCCGTAGTCCCTTGAACAGGCTGGCGACACCCTCGGTCAGCAAGGGCATGGTGATGAAGACATGGGAGGTGGAGAACCCCATCAGGACCCCCTTGTTCGCAGCCGAGAGGATCTCCCTGAACCCGAACGGTGTCAGGCTGTAGGTGAGCAGGGGCAGGACCAGGAGGACCAGCAGCACGGAGATCACGATAGTGGTGATGAGGTAGACCTGGATCTCGAGGAACTGCGTGAAGGTGATGGTCCCGAAGGTGCTTGCCGTGATGGCAAAAATGCCCAGGGGGACGATCATCATCATCCACCGGGTTATTTTTGAGAAGGCCGCGCTGAGGCTCTGGAGCATGTCGACGAACGGCCGGTTTTTTACATCGCCGATCAGGGCGAACCCGAGCAGAATGCAGAAGAGCACAATGGCCGGCAGGAGCCCTTCGGCAAGGGAGGAGAACGGATTTGACGGAATGAAGAGGTCGATCATATCGATCTCATCGGTTACGGCGGATTGGGTGGTTGAGAAGAGAGCAGGGTTCTGGACATCAGGGAATGCGAACTGCATGTAAAAGAAGATCAGGACGCCTAAAAACCAGATCAGCAGGAGGACGGCTGCCACCGTCAGGAGGAATTTTTTAGCATCTTCATGCCCGATGCTGCCGATACCCGTGATGATAAAGATGACGACCGAGGGGATGATCGTCACCTGCATCAGCCCGATGAAGATAGTGCCGAAGGGGGCCAGAACCTGGGCAGCCTCCCCGAAGAATAACCCGCAGAGGATTCCGGCGAGGAGGCTTGCAAAGACCTGTAGTGTAAAGCTGATCATGGGTGCTTTCATCCGGCTGCCTCCGGGCAGAATCCACGAGAGAGCGACGATTGGTATTCTTTTGCGTGGATCTCGAAACGTTGGGGATACATGCTGGATTAGGCTCCTCCAGGAGATAAATGTCTGGATTTATCGATGAGAGAACTGTGAAATCCATCGCGTGAAGAGGGGTGGGTCTCTGTAATCGGTTGGATCATGCACCGGCATCGGCACTCGTTCATGATTCTATGAACAGAACCAGGTCGACTTTGTCCGAAAATCCCCCACCTCTTGCCATGAGGGTTCCGTTCACGGTGACCGGAGCAGGCGATTGCTCCGGAACATTCACCCGATATTCGTATGTCTTCGGATAAGGGGGAGTCATCGTCCCTGCATGATAGGTGCCCTTAAACACCGGTCCTGCATCCACTTTCAGTTCCAGTTCGACCGGATCATCGAACCCGTTGTAGGGGGTGATGAGCACTGCACAATCAACCGGATCACCGGGATGGGCGTGGGCCTGCATCGGGGTCACGGTAAGGGAAAAAAGGGGGGAGGCATTCCCTGATCCTGTTGGAAACTGGTCCGGGAGCTCTGATGGCATATCGGAGACGGGAAGGAGCTCCCCCGAATGGGAGAGTACAATGAGAAGAATGATGGAAGCGACAATGAGGATGATGATCCGAATCCTGGGACTCATCGTTTTCAGTACTTTCCATTGTTATGCTTTGAACTTTTCTTCCCTGTAAAAGGGACGGGGAACATATTCGATCATCCCGAGTGTGATGTATCTTGAATCATCAAGGTTTCTCAGTTCATCAGGTCACAGGAGCAGAGTCCCCGATCAGCAGGTCAGTTCTCTCAACGACCTCTGCGAGCCTACTGGTTTTTTGCGTGGTGGTTGGTCTCTAGGCAGTGTCATCGGAAAAGGAGGAGTTACTCTCCTTCCAAGGTAAAGAAAATCATGGTGACGATCTCCGTCTCGTCGAAGTCGTCAAACAGCTTCTTCATGGTGGAAAAGAGGCCGTTCCAGGTATGGCACTGGGGATCGTGCTCCACGGAGAGTTCCTGCTCCCGGATATCCCGGAACCGCTTCACCTTCAATCCGGTTACCAGGGCTTTTTGCTGTTCTCCTCCCTCCCGTGGCTGTACCATGATGGTATCCCCGATATCCAGTCGGGATGCCCACCGGATCCCTCGTCGCACACTCAGATTCGTCCCGCTCCGGAATTTATAGGTTGTAAAAAGGAGAACCGGTCTCTTTTCCGCCACCATGGGTTTCCCTCCTGTGCTATGATGCTTCTTTTGTAGCGCAGATAATAATGATAGTGTTATGCGATCAGTCCGGTGCCATCAATGGTTGGGAAAACAGGAGGAACCCGGTCATGCTGGAACAGATAGCGGAGAGGAAGATTCCAGCGTTTCATCCCTGAGAGGGTTCTCGGACTGCTGCCCCGGAAGGCTCACCCGGGAAGGATTCCCTCGCCTATTCCCCTCGTTCATGGCGTTCTGGGATTGATCCTGATACTCGTTGCACACTTTGAACACCTGATGCGAACGGGTCTTTTTGACGTCTCGATCAGCGCAAGTTTTGTGCCCATATATGTCCGTTCCCAGCCGCACCGTGGACAGGTTACCCGAATGCTTGTCAACATCTCGACCCACCTCTTTATTGTCTCTTTGGATCGACCCCTCGCTGAATGCTGAAGAGGGATCATGTTCCCATCTTCTTTGCAGCATAAATCCTGAGGCGGTATGAGGGGTGAAAGTGGATGGCAGGGAGAGTACCAGGCCTTGACCCTGTACAACCGAAATACAGAGACCCTTTCTCCTAAAAATTGCGATATACCAGTTTCCCTCTTCAATCGGATCTTATGAAATGATCGAAGGGACGATGATTCATGCCCCGAGAGCCCATGAAGGGCCCGGATGATTCGTTGGACAATCATCCGGTCAGAGCGAGGACAGAAAAATGAATCAGGATTTGTCATGAGCTCAGGTGAGTGAAGAGAGAAAATCAGCTGGGTCAATAATACATATCGATACAATCTCCTGGGAGGAATTGTCGGGAGAATAAGTTAAAAATAATAGTGCAGATTTATAGCCCCTTGAACGTGATGCGATAACCATGAGCTTTCGCCCACTTCTCTCCGAAATCATAGAGAGTAGAACCTGAATTGACATAATATTCTGCCATTTCCTTTGTACCATATTCGTCAAGGGCAAGACCAAGCCAAAGGAGGTCGAGACGAGTTGTATCATAGGGATCATAGTTTTTTATGATCTGTTTGTAGTTTTTTGCATAATAGGAGAGGCTGACTCCCTGCTGGTTCATAAGATTTATCACCGCCTGCCTCCCCTTTGCATCATCAATAAGAACGAGGGCAATTCCCGCAGATTCTCGGCTCACTGGATCATTCAATGCTTGGATAAGTTTTGGTACCGCAGGTTTGCCGATAGCCACCAGGACTTCAATTGTATCTATGTCACTCCCTTTCATCCAGTTCGAATCCTTGAGAACAAGGATGAGGGGATCAACTGCTGCCGAATTGGCTGCCACCAGCTTATTAAAGTTCTCGATGTAAAGACCCGTGTCATACTCCCTCAATCCGATTATGTAGTAAGCCAGCTCTTCGGGAGATGCAGGAATGTAGTTTAGTCTCCTGAGAGTGTCAGCTGCAGCAAACCGAACATAATAATCCTGTTGGCGCAGGAGCGGCAGGATAGCGTCAATCGTGGATGGACCAATTTGGACTAACCTCTCCCGAGCGGCCATCGAAGTCTGGTATTCTCCCTTCAGGTTTTGGACGAGCTGCTGGACCTCGGCAGAGGGTGGTGAATTGGTGGGCTGTACAGGAGGAGTTTTCGTAGGGGGTAGTAAAGGTGTTTTAATAGGCTGTATAACAGGAGTTTTATTAGGGCGAATTGGAGGAGTTTTAGTAGGTTGTTCACCAGGAATGGAAGTGGGGCGTATTGTAGGAGATTTAATAGGCTGTATAACAGGAGTTTTTATTCGTGTAGGAAAAGTGTCAGGTGTGTAACTAAAATTTTTTTGGGCATAGCTATACGATTCTGGGGAATATGTTTTCCTGACAACAGGGCTATTAAAGGCACTCTGACTGGCAGTATCTGGTTGAGGGAGAGCTGATACTACACCCGCTGCGAACATGAGGAAAATCACCAAAAAAAGTATAAGGATAAACCTATTAGTGAAAATCTTATCATTTTTCATGGTTATCATCCAATAATTTCTTTTGGTAGTTATATACTTACACCTCATGACTTGATATTCGCCGCGTCGGCTGCCTGCGATGATGTGTTGATTGTACGAGGAGAACGATCATGTTCACCCTTCTGTCAATCAGGAGAGGGGGGAAACACCACCAGATCATGATTGAGATCGAGTCATGGTGGGATTGCTGCACCTGATGAAATACCACGTTGACAGAACGTTATTCCTTAAAAAAAATAACATGATTCCTTTGAGGGCCACAATGATAAAAGATGAAACTGCCGGAGGCATTCTCATATAAAAAAGAGGGATTATCCCGATCTTTCCTGAACACCAGTCCGCTGTTACCTGACGTGCGGAAGGACCTCTTTCCAGATCTTCAGACTGGGAGCCTCGTAAGAAGGCACACGGCTGCCTTTTTCAGCCATGGTGCTCACGTTGCCGATCGCGATGTGCGTGTATCCCATCCCCTTCATCTCCTCAATCTTTTTGATGAAATCTTCTGCCGAAGAAAAGATCGAGATGACCCCGCTTGCGAAAGCCTTTGCCATGGCACCTCCCTGGATGGTGCCGGCATCCTGCTGTATCTGCTCAGGCTTGATCACCTGGTCCGGGTCGTAGAGGTAAGAGAAATGGCCGACGCGTTCCATGGTGCCTGGATCCTTTCCCGCCGCCCTGGCACCTGCCTCGAAGGCCGGCAGGAGCTCCTCCCTCACGTACTGGGGATTGTTCGCAAGGGTGATCAGGTGGTCACCGAGGCGTCCAGCAAGATCTGCCGCACGGGGTCCAATCGCACTGACGTAGACGGGAACCTTCTCCTTCGGCCGGGTCAGCAGGACCGCATCCTTCAGGGTGTAGAACTTCCCGGTCTGGTTGATGGGCCTATCGCTCGTCCAGAGCCGGTTCATGACGCTGAGAGCCTCTTCAAGCATCTCGAGCCGGGCGTTGTTCGAGGGCCATTCGCCAGGGTAGACGGCCATCTCGTTCGGCGGCTCGCCTGTCCCCACACCGATGCCTGCACGTCCTGGATACATCGCTCCCATGGTGGCAAACGCCTGTGCAACGATCGCCGGATGGTACCGCATGATAGGGGCGGTGACGCCGGTGATGAAGGGAACCTTTTTTGTCGCCTGAAGGGCTGAGCTCATCACTGTCCATGCGAAATTGCATTCGGTCCCCCCTGGCATGGCAATCAGGTGATCTTCGACCCAGAGCGAGTCAAACCCTGTCTTTTCAGCTGCTACTGCCTGCTGCAAGCACTCGGCCGGTGTCCAGGCATCGGTGATTGCAAAATACCCGATTTTTGTTTTCATGGTTCTTTCTTTCTCCCAGTTCTGTTCTTTATCTGCCTTTCATCCCGTACCAGACCGTGATTATCTGACGTGCGGGAGGACATCCTTCCAGACCTTCAGGCCCGCAGCCTCATCCAGGGAGGGGAGGATCCCTTTCACGATCCCCATTCTCTGGTCGGCAATCGCAAGATGGGTGTATCCCATCCGCTCCATCGCCTCGATCTTCCTGATGAAATCTTCCGGAGTATGGAAGATCGAGATGAACTCGCTCGAAAATGCCTTTGCCATGGCGCCTCCCTGGATGGTGCCGGCATCCTGCTGGAGGTGTTCAGGGGTGACCACCTGCTCCGGGTCGTAGACGTAGGCAAAATGTCCCACGCGTTCCATGGGCTTTGGATCCTTCCCTGCCGCCCTGGCGCCGGCCTCGAGAGCGGGCAGGAGCTCTTCCCTGACGTAGTGGGGATTGTTTGCAAGGGTGATCAGGTGGTCGCCGAGGCGTCCCGCGAGATCTGCTGCACGGGGTCCGATAGCGCTGACATACACAGGGACCTTCTCCTTTGGCCGGGTCAGCAGGACCGCGTTATGAAGGGTGTAATACTTCCCGGCATGGCTGATAGGAGCATCGCTCGTCCAGAGCCGGTTCAAGACGGTGAGGGCCTCCTCGAGCATCTCGAGCCGGGCGTTGTTCGAGGGCCATTCGCCGCCGTAGACGGCCATCTCGTTCGGCGGCTCGCCCGTGCCCACGCCGAGTCCCACGCGTCCCGGGTACATCGCCGCCATGGTAGCGAAGGCCTGGGCAACGATCGCCGGATGGTACCGCAAGATAGGGGCGGTGACGCCGGTGATGAAGGGGACCTTCTTCGTAGCCTGGAGCGCCGAGCTCATCACCGTCCAGGCGAAGCTGCATTCCTTCCCTCCCGGCATTGCAATCAGGTGATCTTCAACCCACAACGAGTCAAATCCGATCTTCTCAGCCTCTATTGACTGCCGTAAACACCCGGCCGGGGTCATGGCATCGGTTACCGAAAAATACCCAATCTTTATTCCCATACTCATTCCTCCTCCTGGATCCGTAGAGCGGACAGGGGTCATGTGACCATGTGATGGTTACGCCCCGGGTGAATAAATTCATTCCTTCTTTTCCTCATGCATCTGACGAACAGGTGTGGAGAAGAGAAGGGTGAGTGAGGTATCTTACTTCTCCGATGGAGCAGATCTCATGATAATCATAAGAACAACGGACCGGATCTTCCGGTGATCACGGGTACGATTGAGAGGATTTCACGGCGACTGTTTCACGGAATATCGCGCCCAGACCAGGCCGTCTCCCACGACTTCGGTCCGGATGAGCTCCAGGGGGACCTGGAGATCCGGGAAGCCTGCCTTCGCCGGGTCGAACATGGTCGGGTCCGGCTTCCCCCCGGCGAGGAAGGGGTGGACCAGTACGCTCACTTCCGCGACCACCCCTGCCTCGAGGAGGACGCTGTTGAGGGTCCCCCCGGAATCGACCCGGACCGTTTTCACGCCATGCCGCCTGTTCAGCTCTGACAATGCCTCACGCATGTCGATCCGGTCCTCCCCGGCGATGATTGCGTCAATCCGCCGCTCTGCCAGGTAATCGAGGTACTCCTTCGGGGTGGCAGCAGAACAGAACGCAAGGAGGTCCCGCATGTACGGCCAGGTCCGGATGGCATCCCAGCACCGGACTCTCCCCCGGCTGTCGGCGATCACCAGGAGCGGCCGGGTGTCTTCTGCACCCTCCGGCGGGGTGAACAGATCCTCGTGTTCCTTTGGCACTTCGAGCGACGGGTTCTCGCGGACAGCGGCAACAACTGTCTCGCTTCCAAACAGGATAGCATCAGGCTTCCATGTCGCCGCAAGGGCATAATACAGGTCGAGATTCGCCGGGAAGTTCGTGATCCGACCGTCGAGACTGGTGGCAACATGAAGGATAACCCGGGGTAGCATGCGACTGGCTCCTTATCAGCGGTAGGCGATGTTGCTATAAAAAGGGAGGGAATGCAGAGTGAAGGTGGAATCGAGGATGACCATTCTTCGATCACCCAGAGCGCTGGATTGTCCTGAGAGAGTACTTCGCCATGAAAACTACGGAGCATTTATGATTCTTGAAAATATTTCATGAACCATGAATAAAACAGTAGCATTCGTTTTTATCCTGTGTCTTGTTGGAGCACTTGTTATCCCTGCAGCATCCGCACCAGTGAAATCAACCATCAATTCACCGTCTGCTTCCACCCAGCCGTTGAAGCCCACCGTGCCGGACTCACCGGGCGCCAGCGACGAGGACCACGGCAGGGTTTCGTCTTTTCGGGCAACCCTGGAAGAAAATGGGTTTATTGTCACCAACGGCCAGATGACCCCCGTCAATCCGATCGTCGATCTGCTGGACTCCGGCCTCGGTGATTCAGCCAACGGCAACAACGCAGGCCAAACCTACAAAGTGCTGATGGTTCCGATCTCCCCTTTCATCGAGGAAAATCCTTTTGAGGGAGGGTTGACGATTTTTCGGCTCATGCCTGACGAGGCTGTTGTCTACCTGGGGCCGACACCGCCTCCGTGCGACTACTTCAGCTTCACGGTCTTTCTCTGGGTCCGGCACAAGGAGAGCCTCATTCCCAAAGGGGACTGGATGTTCGCCGCCGTAAACGATCCGCTCAACAGCGCCCTGATCAAGACCCAGGGGAACGGCACCCCCTTCCGCAAACAGACGATCGTGATCTTCACGGCTGACAGGGGCGTGTATGAGCGCGTGGCGGCCCTGGCCCAGGAGGCCGGTTATCCCAAATCCATGATCAACCCCTATGTCATTCCTTCCGGGCTGCTGAATCTCGGTGTCTTTCCCGAGACCCCGCTCGCTGACTCGTTTACCATCCTGATGCGCACGGCCAACTTCGTCAGCAAGGCCGAGGGGGACCATTACCTCCGTGACGATTACTATGCTAGGGTATGGCGGGTTACCCCTGAAGAGGCGCTGACACTGGACCCATTCCCCACGCCCGAGCAACGGGTCCGCACATGGAAGAGCGAGAGCGAGCTCTATCCCGACCTGAACAATGGGCTGGAGCGACTGGAGAACGCCATCCTCGCCCAGACGCCCCATGTCCAGTACGAATCCTATGATTCCATCCGCTGGTTTGCCGATTCAAGGGAGGTGCTGGAGGAGACTGATCCCAGTTCGCCCCTCTACCACAAGTTCGTTGCCGGGGAAGCTTCCGACACGCCCTACCTGCGGACATCGCTCTCCGGCGAGGCCGCCAATTTTACGCTGGGGAATGACGACATGGTGGTAGTCTACGGGGTCAACCATGCGGCGACCGGACTGGCTACCTATTCCAATTTCGGGGTATATGGGGACTGGGTTACCAGTTCGTGCGAGGACAATCCGTGGCAGTACGTGTTCGGGTGCGGTGACCGGAGCTGGAACGGGGTCGCGAGCATGACCAACCATGATTTTACCGGGAGTGCCGAGGAATACATCCCCGGGGACCCGATGGCGCCCTACCTGTACGCGGTGAAGGTGCTGCGCCAGCCGCCGCAGGACAAGCACGACAAGTACTTTGTCATCGTGCCGACCGCGACTTCGGACCATCCGTGCGAAAGCCCCAGCTACTGTATCAACCTTACCGACCCAATCATCATCGGCTACCGGGCGTACCTCAACCCGGCCACGGGCTCTGGTGCCGATTACGACGACATCATTCATGACCGGGCGATCTGGTTCCGGGTGCGGGAGTAGGGGCGGGGAATGGTGAAAAAAAATCGCTGCTCGATCCCATGGTTGGGTCAGGAAGGAACCACCCCCCGAAACATTCAATGATGATGGTGATGACAGGGTGGTACTGAGGGGGAGTGCTCAATGGAGAGCGTGGAAGAGAAAGCGATAGGAATCGTCTCGAGAGCAGCGACCGGAGCCCACCAGGGTCAGACCAGGAAAGACGGGAAAACCCCCTTTATTGTCCACCCTGAGCGGGTGGCGAAGTGTGTTGCCCATTACGGCGGCAACCATGTCGGCATCATTGCGGCCTGGCTCCACGACGTGATCGAGGATAATGACGAAGGTGCTGCCATCGTCCGCGAAGCCCTGGAAGAGACGTGTCTTCCCGAGAACAACCTGCATGAAATCTACGCCATCGTCCTGGCTCTCACCAAGAATCCGGCAATTCCCGGGAAACGGGAGCGGTTTGCCGATACGCTGGACCGGATTGTTCATGCACCAGGGCAGGCGATCCTTGTCAAGATCTGTGACCGGATGGATAACCTGATCGATGCCCGCGATCAGGGGCAGGAGTTCTTATCTGAATACCTGGACCTGACCGATGACCTGATTGCTGCCTTATCTGATGGTGCCATTCGTTATGGCTATTCTGAAGCACTTGAGCACCTGAAGGTCGTGCGGGAGGACCTTGGGTTTTTTTACGAGGCAAAATTCTTTTAATCTATGGCAAGGGGAAGGGGAAGACCACTCCCAGCCGTGTAAAATGTGAAAATCCTCCCTTTCAGACTCTGAGCGAGGCACGAAATCCCCGTGCAGCGTAGTACGATTGCGCACTGTTGTGGAAGAGAAAGACCGTGCCGTAGCGTCGGTGGGCAAAGAGGGCCCCGCCGAGTTGTCTGATCGCGGGAGGGGTCTTCACCCAGCTCGATGTTTTCATATCAAAATCTCCTAGTGCCTGCAGCGCCCGGTATTGCTCCTCCGTCAACAGCTCAATGCCCATGGCTGCTGCCATGTCAATTGCGTTATTGTCTGGTATATTGGTCTTCCTGGCCTCCTGCCCTTCACGATCGTAACAGACATTCCTGCGACCTGTCGGACTCTCCGGTGAGCAATCATAGAAGATGTATTCGCCTGTCGTTGTATCATGACCGACCACATCCGGCTCCCCTCCCGTTCGTTCCATCGCATGGAGCGACCACATTTTTTCGGGATTGGCTTCCAGCTGTGCCTGCACGTTCTTCCAGAGAAGGCCGTTATGGCGGTTCATGTTCTTCTCAAAACGGGCTTTTCCTCTGCTGAGTAGTTCTTTCTGTTGTTCCGGTGACAAGGCTTTGAGCTGAGGCATAATCCAGTATTCACCCCTGTTTTAAAAAATCATCGATGACGGTGAGGTTCATCCCCTCCTACTCGCCACTGATCCCGATCACCACGTGGCGATGACGGGGTCCGTCGAACTCGCAGAAGTACAGGGCCTGCCAGGTTCCGAGAGCCAGGTGGCCGTCGAAGACAGGGACGATCGCGGAAAAGCCCATGAGCGATGCCTTGACATGGGCATCGGAATTCCCCTCGAAGTGGCGATAGTCGCCCGTTGCCGGCACCAGCCGGTTGAGGGTGGCAATGATATCACGGGTGACGTCAGGGTCGGCGTTCTCATTTATCGTAAGGCCGGCTGTCGTATGGGGTACGTACACGTGGCAGACGCCTGTTTTCACGCCGCTCTTTTCCAGCTCAGCTGCGACCATCCCGGTAATATCCACCATCTGGATCCTGGCACTCGTGCGTACTTCTCCTTGTATCCATTTCATGATCTCACCTTCTGTGCCACCAGTCTGCCTGCCTTATGCAGGTCCGCTGGTTTGATTCCAATCGGATTGTTCGTATCCACGCCATCTCCTCACTTTCTCTCGTTCTCCCATCAGTGATCATCCTCATGATATTCATTCCCTCCCATGCTCCTGGATGGCCGGGGTGACAAGGAAGAAGAGCATTGCTCTCCATCCCCTCCAACGCGAGCAAGGGGGTGTCACGGTATCCTTCTCCGGATGATGTCAGGTACCTTTTTATCGTCAGCCTCGTATGGTACCATGCCCTGAAAAGGGAGGAGTAAGGACCGATGTATTTTGTTGCACTGCTGAAGTTCAAAAAGAAGCCGGATAAAGCGTTTATGATCGAGACGCAGAAATTGATCGATGCCGATACCCAGAAAGGGTTCAGATTTCATGCTATTTACTGGACTCTCGGGAAATACGATGCCGTGGCGGTGTATGAAGCCCCTGATGAAAAAGAGGCGATGAAAGCAGCCATGAAGAGGGTCGAACTCATGGATGTGGAGACCTATGTGGCTATCCCGCGGGAAGAAGTGAAGAAACTGGTGGAGTAGAAGGGGATTCGGGCACTCACTTTTTCTCTTCAGGCTCCGGGAACACCCCATCTCCCCTCACTTCCTCGCGATCGTATTTCCCTGCACAGGATGGATTTTTTGTGAACTCTCTGCAACCGTGTCGCACCCCTTGCTCTTTTCACTGACAGTTCAATGGAATCCGGGACGGGTTATCACTACGAACAAATCGCTCCAATTTATAGTCCTTCATGTAGGCGAAAAAAGGAGGAGGTTCAAAAAAAGTATCATCGATCCCGATTCCTCTCCTTCTTACCTCTATCCAAAAGGAAGAGCAATACCATACAAGGAGGAACAATACCATGAGACAATTTCTTTCTCTTTTCCTGGTCGTCGCCGCTGTTATCATGGGAATATCGGCTGCGGATACCGCAAAAGAGTTCCTGGCGTGGATTTTACCCCTGTTGATATCCTGGGCACAGATGCCTGATATCAGTGCTCTTATCAACAAGGTTTCGGTAAAGGGAAACGGCCTTATCTGATAGCCGAACCTTTCCAAGCCACCGCACACACTTTTTTCCCACCTGCTCACGATCACATCTCTGGCAGTCCCGTCTGTCTCTGGAACGCTGCTCGCACCTATCAGGGTGCTGATGGTGTTGTGCAGGAAGAGAAAAGGGAGGATACCAAAGATTTATGCCCACTCATTCTTTAAAGGAGGGTGTGGATGCACTTCGATGAACATAGCGCTCTTTCTTGCCGGGTTATGTATCGCATTAACTGCAGCTGCACTCCTCTTTTTTGATATCATTGAGCCCGGACTTGCCGCAGTGATCGGTATCGTGGGCATCGGACTGATTGGCGCATCAGGTATGTCGCACATCAGGCGGCTGTAAGGAGAGGGGCTATCCCATGATCCCCGGGTGCCGGGTATGGAATGACGATCTCGAATTCGGACAGTGATGGAGAGGATAGGTGATGATTAATTCTAAATACTTGAAAACATTAAAAGGCCCATATAACTGAAAGGGGATAAAATTCAATGGTCCGATACTACATTAAAATTGGAAACTGCCTTGGCTTCAATCATGAACATATTATTGAGGTCACTCCAATTGATGTCATAATTAAAGGGGAAGAAGAGGCAAAAAAAGAGGCTTCCAAAAAGGACGAGACTCCCCAAAAAGAGGAGGAGAATCCTTTTGATAAGAATAAATTCTATACAACTGTGTATGATTGTCGAAGTAAAGGAAAGACGGTGTTGGCAACCTTTAAGGGAGATCAAGTTTATCGCGATGATAACCCCCCTGACCCTTTACCTGTGGTTACCGACGTTCGTGAGCTAACAGAGGGAGATGATCTTGATTGGTTAACACATCATAGAGAGCAACAGCAAGGGCTAAGTGCGCACTTTATTCAAAAAGCTGAAGGCTATCAGAATCTATGGACCGCTGTATTTACGATTTATACAGGGGTCCTCGTGCTCTTCGGATTCATGGAGGCTGGAGGAAGCACCTTAACTCAGTTAGAATGGTATCTGAAAGCTCTTTTCCTGTTGCCAATCCTCGCCTGGATCGCTGGAATTTACTTCTTTTTTAAGGTTTTTGAACCTACTGTAGGAAAAATGACTCCCAATTCCCCCGCTGAAATCCGGGAAAATTATACTACAGCAAACGTAGCAAAGGCGAATAATTATCGCCGGGGAATAGCTTGTTTCTCAGTTGGCATCCTTTTTATCGCAGTTGCACTTATTGGGGGGATATTTTTCACATCCCATTCTGACACACCAGGGGAAAACGTCATATTTATCATCAAGGATGAGTTCGTGGAGAAGGTACAGGAAATTCCCATCAGTATGATTCCAGAAACCAATATGACCACTGTTGTTCAGCTCTACAACACAACGGAATCAGGGTATCGGATTGGGCTGGAGGGGGGAACTATTGTAGAATTGGATAAAAATTGGGTCACGAATATCATCCGGGTTTCAAACACCACCGAGCAAGGCAGTCAAACCGCATAACTAAGGGGGATAGACGACAATCCTATTAGTCCCTTTTTAAGCGGTCTTACTCCTCCCCTTTCCAGAGGAGGGGGATAATTACGCTCCTGACCATCCTGTCCGTTGCCTTTTATTCGAATGTAAAGGTCTGGAAGGAGGACGGGCCGGATTGTATGAACCTTTTTCGCGTTAGGTCCGGATCACAGGCCCGACTCCGCAAGAAACCCGGAGAGAAGATCGGCGATCCCGGAATTGTTCAGAACCGAAGAGGGAACGTGCGTGTTGCCGCGGATGCCATGTCGGGCAGGTGAACGAGGCGGGCTTTGACCTCCCTCCCGGTTTGCTGCTTCCCCCCAGCGTCGTGCCATTGCAAGCTGTTTCACCATCAGCGGATCAATCATTGAACACCCTTTACCAAGGGTGAGAATCATAGCAATGGTAGTGGAAATGTGTGGAATCAGGGCAAACGAGTGCTGAGGAAAGAGAATGGAATCCACACGGATGCTTTCCCACTATTTTTGAAAAAGGATCAGTTCAGGGTTCATTGCGGAACACCAATGCAACAACTCGAAGTGGTGAGAGAGTTAAAACCCTTATCTCCTCCCGTCACGAAAGGTTGTTATTACCCAACGTAGGAAAAGGAGTTTGTGACAGTGGACATCCCACGTATCTTCACCATAACTGAAAGTGCTCACCGCATCCATAACCCGTTCACCCCGGAACATCTCGCCACGCTCGGCGCCGCGTTGCGCCTGGAACCGGGGGCTCGTCTGCTCGACCTCGGCAGCGGTTCGGGCGAGATGCTCTGCACCTGGGCACGCGATTACGGGATCATTGGCGTCGGCATCGACATGAGCCAGTTATTCACCGGGCAAGCGAAACGCCGTGCTGAAGAGCTCGGAGTCGCCGATCGAGTCAAGTTCATCCATGGCGACGCTAGCGGCTATGTTGCCGATGAAAAGGTCGATCTGGCAGCCTGTCTCGGTGCCACGTGGATCGGCGGGGGATTTGCCGGGACCATCGAGCTTCTGGCAAAGAGTCTCCTCCCCGGAGGAATCATCCTCATCGGCGAGCCCTACTGGCGGCAGGTACCCCCGACAGAAGACGTTGCCAGGGAATGCGAAGCCAGTTCTCTCTCCGACTTTCTCCTGCTGCCAGACCTTCTCGCGTCGTTCGGCGACCTCGACTACGATGTTGTGGAGATGGTTCTGGCCGACCAGGGGAGCTGGGACCGGTATGAAGCGGCCAAGTGGCTCACCATGCGCCGATGGCTCGATGCGAATCCCGATGACGACTTTGCAAAAGAGGTTCGTGCCAGACTAACTTCGGAACCACAACGCTACGCTGCGTACACGCGTGAATACCTTGGATGGGGGGTGTTCGCGCTGATGGCACGGTGAGGCAGCGGAGATATTCGGCGGATTGTCAACGGCTGGGCTACCCTCCATCACTCGTCGAAGGGTGAATTCATGATTATTACAGAACACCCCTTCAACACTTCGAAACGTTGAGGCTTTAGGGGGGGAGAGGGCTCTCATCGAGTAACGCCCCTTAATGGATTCCCGATGGTCTTTTTTTCCGAAACAGAGGAGAGGGAGGATGGTATTTTTTAACGAGCAGTGATGTGATACCCCTTTCAAAGGGGAGGGGGTGAGGGAGGATTACCCCCTCATATCTACTGCCATGATATAGGTGGCTTCGTTCGTACTCATCGTTACGGGAGCATACCCTGAAAGGAATGTCCCCCAGGGGTCAGTGTAGGGACCCACTCCCATGGGTGCGGTAATCGGGGTTTTCAGCTCCTCCGGTGCGCCGGGATATACCATCATGAATGTCGCACTGCCCGGCATGCCATAATCGGAAACGACGACGAACCGGGCGACGCCATTCTGCTGTTCAAGAATATACACAAAGGCAATCCTGCTGTCGGTTGCCTGGAATGCCTTGACCTGTGCGAGTACTGTCGCAAACGCCGTAGAGTTTGGTCCCTCCGTCAGTGCAGCAATAAACGTCCTGTTGTCAATCTGACTGGCAAATGAGGCAGCACGCTCGGCCAGTTCAGTTTTTTGTGTCCCGTAGTCTGTCGATCTTGTTTGCGCGGGAGCGGGGGTTGTTGTGGGCGATGCGGTCTGGTTTGTCACTTCGTATGGCTGGGTACAGCCGGCACACACAAGAACGAACACAAGCAGGATGAAAAGAGCTATGGATTTGAATGCTGAAATGCGGTTCATGCTGAAAGATCAATGAACGGGTATAAATGTGTGATGATCGTCAGGAACCATCCCCCTCTCATGATCGTTCCTGACCTGCGGTTCGGATAGGAATAGGAATATTCCCACCGGGTTTCGGTTCCCCTTTTTCTTATTCCAGGAATCCCTGCATCAGTTGGGGTGTACCCTGATGAAAATCAAGTGACTCCGGTAGGGAGCACGAAGTATGGTACTATAAAAAAGAATCAAAGTTGGGCCGACTATTGGGTTCTCTTAAGGAAAGACTTCACTTATACGGGGTTACTCTCCTTTCTGCACCTTTTTCACCGCCACAATTTCAGGGAGGTGAGGTCCGCCAAGAGCCTGGACGATCGATTGCACATAGGGGACCTGCCGGGTCATACTCGGTGAAACAGCAGGATCCAGTCGCTGGGTTTTCCGTCCGAGCTGGGCCTGCCCGGTCGCAATATAATGGAGGAAGTCCTCCTTTCCAAGACTCCATCGACAGTTTATCTGTAAATGAACAATGTTCCCGTTCTTGGGATTGGGAGTGAGAACGGCTCTTGTATTCGGCAAGGAAACAGGAGAGCCATTCTTTGCATTCGACAGATCTACCACCATCTGCCAGAGCCTGTCACAGGCGATTGCCGAAGCAGAACATTCGCGACAGAACCTGTTGGTGGGAGGAAAACCGGTTCCCCGGTAATAGTGACAAAATGTCGTATCCATGAAGAGAACTCACGTTATTTTCGGAGGGAATAGGTTAAAAATCATGGGTATCTCGATGGGGAGAATGATCACCGGGATGAGAGGACCGAATCTTTGTTTTCCCATGTGCCGTTTCACATCACCACCGTTCCGCTTACGCCATTCTCGCCAACCATCAATTCCCTCACTCCGGCAGCGTTCAGAAGCACGGGAACGGTCGATTACTGCATTATGCTGCCCCGATGAAACCTTTCGGTGAAAAAAGGAAACATGCTATTCCACGACCTCTTCCTTTTTACTTTTCCGGAAACATGCGGGAAGGACCCGGAGAAATTTCCAATGAAGCAGGAGATGCAGGATGACGATGATGGAAAAGATAATTCCCCACCGATCGTGCATAGTGATCCATATCTGCCGGGAGAGACCCATAAAGACCGCCTGACCGCTGAATCTCCCCCCTTCCGGAAGGAACCAGTAGAGCACCACTCCTGAGAGAAGGGTGGGGATGAATGCGATGACCATGATGATGTCCACGATGGCATTGATCGTTACTTTTCTCATAGAATCACGTATGATGGTGATAGGGGGGATCCGATATTAATGAGATCGAAAATATCCTTCCCGGAGACTATCTCCGGTTACCACCATCGTGTCGGGATATCCTTCTCCACCAGGGGAGGTAGTGTATCCTGTTGTGAAGGGGGAGAGGGGGATTTGAATATGTTTTTCGAGAGTGCGTCATTCTCTCCACCCTCTTCAGTCCATGCCTCCGGCCATGCATCCCGGGAACGATCACATGCCAGATCTGTGCCGATTTCGAGGACGTCCCGCTTTTACCCGAAACAACAATACAGGGATCTTCGAATCAGGCAGCCTTGAATTCGCCGATCAGTTTTTGTTCAGTAAGAGACCAAAAAAAAGAACACAACTATAATATAGTAAAACCATATGATAGAACCATTGTGAGTAAGTCCTTCCCGAAACGGATGAGGCTACCTTGAGGTAGGTGGGACAAAGTAGGGAAGGGGTCACATCCACTTTTGCGGCCCTTCAAAGTAATCAAATAGTTGTTTACATTGATGTTCGATGATACAAAAGAACCAGTCATCCTCCTCGCGATATTTTCGATGAACAGCGCCAGCAATGAAATCTGCGGCCTGAATACACGTTCTCGTCGGGAGTCGACATGAATTATCTTTGGTAATACTAAAGTGCCGGTAATTGGAATGTGACGTTCCATTGTTTTATAGATAATATACTGATCAAATTGTTCCTTATGGATCCCATTTAGTGATTTGTCCACAATGACATTGAACTCGGAAAACGGTTGATAGTGGAAATAAATATTCGCAATGAGGGAACCGGTGAGATAATTATAGACTATCTGGGGTTGAGTCCGAAGGCGATCATATAATTGCTCTTTCCGAAGGACTGAACACCAGAATTCAATATCAGATGTTGCCAAGCAATCAAGAACACGGCGTTTTATGACATTATCAGAATTATTAAACTTGAGTTCAGGCAATTCCCGAAGCTTTTTCTTCAGACGGTTTTTCCTGATTTTTTTAAAACAGCGTTGAATTTGTAACGGTTGATGAATAATTAATGCTGCAATGACAAAGAACGGGGAAGATTTAGGGCCTAAGCCAATATCCCCCGATTCATCGATATAGATATCCACCCGAATTCTTCTGCATAATGTTGCTTAAAGGATGTGATTTCAGGTTTATTCTTTATATTCTGCCACCGAGGGCTCAAGTACCACTACTCTATCTTCCTGAGATTGACCATGATTTCTTCATCAATCCGGAGATTCATCATAAAAAGAGATTGGGCAGACGATAGGGAGAGGGGGATGTGAATAGCTGTTCAAGAGTCCGTGATTATCTCCACCCTCTTCAGTCAATGCCTCCTGCCATGCATCCCGGGAAGACCGTACATGGGGTATCGACTCAATCGATCCTTATCGAATCATTCCCGTTGTTACCACTGGTCACCTGCGAACATCGGCAGGAGGTCCGAATCCATCAACCTTAAAGTATTATGAGAAGACCAGCCGGAGAACGGTCAGCCTTCCCTTCCCCTTTTCAGACAACAGGATCGACGAACCCCTCCCAGCGTTCACATAGTGATCGGGCATCATCGCGTTCGCACTTAAATTTTCGACAGAACAGAATTTTCCCCTCGTCATCTTCACGGAGAAAAATTTGTCGATACTCACACCCTGTGCATGGGTTCATACGGTAAGCCCCCTCGCTCCTCTTGGGGAGCATTGTTTCTTCAGTCTCCCCCATTCCACATACATTCTCAGGGTATTATTTTTGACTGAGTATCAGCTGCCTGGCCGGTCATCCATGCTGACAGAGAAGTCTGGCCTTCGGGTGCAACGGGTATCATCTTAAAAAAATAGCAATGTTCTTTCACTATTTCAGCACTTATTCCCTTTCAGGGGATATCCCTGCTCATAGCAACGCATTGGACCACCAGGTTGCCTGTCGAAGCAACGGATCACCACTTCCGGTGATGTGGGACTTCACTTTCTCCCTGCCTATACCGCGATGCCATATCCTTGAGCATCTCACCTCGTATCATGGAAGAGACGCACTGGTGTAGCCGGGAGAACAGGCTTGAAAATTTTGGGATGATACCGATCGCCCTTCTCCCCTGCAAACGGGAGGCCTGCGAGCAGTGGGAAGACGGGCCGATGAAACGATGTGTTCATCTGGTCAAGGTAGAGAGGGGAAGGCGGATCTAGGATGCACCGATGCCATGGCCGATGACAACTCACCCCCATGGGTTCCAGCGGACTGGCTGAATAGCAACACGAATCCGGGTGAAGTGTTCTCGCTATGGCAACGACCCGGATGCGTGCGTTGTCCTGGTGTTCATCCTCGAATGAAAAAGAGATGGCAGGGGCAAGTCAATCCAGGCATTTTCTGACCGGCCACTTCCTTCAACTTTCACCAATTTCCGCGGGCGTGTCATCACCTCATGCTGTCCGATAAGGTGAGACGATTACCACTTTTACCGGTCGGTATTTAACCCGGATCACTGCACAAGGTGAAAGTGGTACCACCCCGATGAAAAAACAGAGCAGTAGCATCTTCCTCGGTATGAATGGTACTATCAGGAGGGGGCTCGATCATTTTTTATTGTTTGATCAAGACAGTTCTCCTGTGTTCTGTGGATCAGAAGAGATAGTACCACCAAGGGAGGAGGAGAAGAAATGCTGACCGTTATTGCCAAAATGCCTATCAAAGAAGGAAAGATGGATGAAGCTATCAAAGAAATGAAGGGGCTTTTAGTGCACGTGGCCAAAGAAAAGGGGACCGTCCTGTATTCGCTGAACGTTGAAACGGCCAATCCCAATACCCTGGTGGTGGTCGAACAATACACTGACCAGGATGCCCTGGATTTCCATTCTTCCACCCCGTATTTCAAAGAATTTTTCACCAGGGCCAGCGTGTTTCTCGGGGCAGCTCCGGAAATTGTGGTATTGAAAGAGATAGCCAGGGCACAATGATCGGTTGCTTTCACTCATGGTGACTGCCGGTCTCCTGTCGTTTGACTGCTGATGCACAACCGAGAAGGCCAGGACCACTCTGGAAAAAAACAGAGGTATCAGGTCCACGAACCATTTCCCGGTTGCCGGAACCTTTACGCAATGCCGGACTTGATCGCAAACGCCAGTTCCTCTGGCTGGAGCGACCCGAGCAGGAACGATCTCCCGCCTTCCAGCGTGATCTGCACTCCCCTGTTCCCCGAGACATTGTAGGCCCATCCCTTCATCCCTATCCGTATTCCCCAGCCCCCATACTCCCGGATAGGCCGGTAGGTAACGGCCTCTGCTTTGACAATGTTGTCAAGGGGGAATTCCCGCCAGTGGAGATGGAGCGGGAACATGCGAAACCGGAGGTCGGTCCGGGTGACCTGGACCTCGAGTCTCATCACGAGGAACCAGACCGGGAAGAGGATCCCGAATACCACAAAGAGAAGGATCACCAGGATGTCGGGGGCAGGGTTCGTCCCGAACGGCTCCCCTATCACGATCTGCAGGAGAAAGGAATACCAGGCAAGTAGGGCGATGAACCCGACGAGGATGAGGATCCAGATCTGCCGGAACCGCTGCTCTTCAGCGTATATTACGCTCTCTCCAGGGGATTTCGGGATCATGCTACAAGGGTCGGGGTTTACGGGCTAAAGGATTTTTGGTCGGGATGGGCGTCGTTATACAGTCACCGAGGGGACATCTTAGAAAGATTTATAACTTATTTTTTTTATAATCCTCAAAGTTTATATTTATCCCAGGGGGTGCCGCGGTGAGATACGTGAAAGTATACTTGTGGGATAGCTATTCCCAGATGTTGATAGGTAAGGGAAGTGGCAAATGACTGATTTTGAAGATGTGATTAACGGACTTGTCAACGATGTGATATGGACTACGGTAATTGTAGGCTCTGGAGGACCTTTTCCCCTCTATTACGACCAGGCAACTGTTCTTGTAAGGGATCAACTTGCCAGTCTGTATGATGGATGGAAAACAGGGCAAATCCTTTCAAAAGAACCACTCATAAAAGTTCTTGAAAAAAAACCTGAAGAGATCGTGTTACTCGTCAGAGGTCGCTTTAAAATTTCAAAAGCTTACCTCCCAGATGCATTTACTCGAATGGAAGTTGTTATTGCCCACCCGTCAACCTATACTGATAAAGTTATTCTCATAAAAAAATTCCGATTCCTCGTGGTTGATCTCAACTTTAAACGCGAAAAATGTTTTTCTGGAGGAATTGCCCTTGGATATGACTCCCCTAATAAGACCTGGCTTGGAAGAGGCCAGATAAAAATTATCCCAATCGATATGGGTCTGGAAATTTTTGGAGGTCTTAATGAATGGGGAGCTATTTTCGGACTGACCGCTGAATGGCCTGTCCCATTACAGTTAGGACCAACCGGTCTTGGATTAAAAGGTATTGGGGGAGAATTGGCCTGTAATTTTTATCCCCGTTTGGAAAAATCTGCCCCGCCTGTGGGTGAGTTTCCTACGACACTTGAACCAAAACCTACTGATGATCTGATTGGAGAACAGATAACCGAAACAAACGCCAAAGATTTTGTTGACTGGGCTAGAAGGAGCAGGGATATTGACCGATGGCAACCTGCACCAATTGAAATGTGTGCTTCGGGAATTGGCATTCATGGAATATTAGTCACAATCGCAGCGAATGGAAAAATATTCCGTCTTGATAAACTTGGATTTGCTTTTATTAGTCCTGGACCAGTATTCATTTTGGGGGGATTTGGAAGCATATTTGAAACCCCCACTCTCGAAGGCTATGCCGCAGCTGATCTGGAATCCGGCTCGATTGCTCTGGGATTATACTGGGATGTTCAGTTTACCGAAAAGGGAGATAAATCACTTTTCAAGGCAACCGGATTGGTTGAAGGATTTTTTTCATTTGAGGATCCCAGACTATGGTACTTAAATTTTGGAACAAATAGCTCGCCAATAAAAGCTAGTTTCATAAAGGAACTCGTCAATGCAGAAATATTCTTAATGATGAATAATAACCGCCTCCATTTCGGAGCCGGTGCCGATATTGGGGGCGAATGGACTGCCTGGATTATCACATTCATTGCCCGTCTTGGATTCCGTGTCGCTGCGTTAATAGGATGGAATCCAGGAAGAATTGCTGGAGAATTTATATTATGGGGCCAATATGGGATCAGACTAAAAATATGGAAGTTCAAAATATCGATGATTTGGACGCTCAAAGCAGGAGCCAGCGGATCAACACCTAGCCCAACCCAACTCAAATTTTATATTGAATTGACTATTCCACTCCCCTGGCCACTCGATGATATCCCCATCAAAGTAGAATACTCATACAGCGATGAAGAATTAGTACCCCCAATTCTCCAGTCCCCAATGCTGATAGGAAAAGTAATCCCGAACGCTGGAGCGTCTTATGATATTCCTGAAACATTGGGTGCAATTCATCCAATAACAGGAAGACAATGGGATCTCTCAAAAACATCCGATTCACCTCTCTCGGGTGCATGGCCGGATATCGAGATAGTCATTCCCTTCAATCGGCGGGTCACCGATTCGACTGGAAAGATTCTCGGCCAAAAGATAAATCCCGATGTGCAGGGAGGTTATGTCGTAAGTCATACCATAAAAAAGATTGAAATTGTCGATCTGGTCAAAAATCAGACCCTCGACAATATTAATGGAATATGGGCAGCCGGTCCTGGCACTGGAACATCCAGACTTCACCTTCCCTCCACTGATCCTTTTCGATGGCTGATACCAAGTTCCACTGCATCAGAATTTGCAAATGAAGGATATGATAGGTACGTAAACCAGAGTTTTGGAAAGGGAGAGCCGGAGACTTTCTTGGGAGAACGGCGGTTTGATCAGATCATTATCGATGCTGAAGAGATTGCCACGTTATTACATCGGTTTAAGAATTATCTGTCGACCAGAGTCCTTCGAGGTAATAAATTCAAAGTACGATTCAGCTCATTTGATAATTCAAGTTTCCTGGTAAATTCAATTACGCTCATTCTGATTGCTCATATTGAATTTCCGCCACATATTGAGATAAATGGGTACCAGTCATCAAGCCAGGGTCCATTATCAAAACCTGTTGAGACAATCGACCAGTTTAATAGTCACTACCGTATTTTTCTCATAACCTTTTGTCCTCAACAACCTGTATCCGAGATTACAATTGAGAATAGATCCAAATCCGTGATTGAATTGTACGCTATCCAGTATCAAATTCCAGGAACCTATGATGTTACTCATATCTCTTCAACGGTTTTCACTCCTGGCAAATATCGCGTCTCTATCGAAGGGGAATCCAGTGCGGAAGATGCCAGATTATACAGTGATTCCGTACAAACCGAAGATCCATTGCCTGAAGCGGTTCCTATTACCTGGACAATGAACCAGGAGTTTTATGTTCAAAATCCTGAGACGCTTAGACCCTACATATCATCAACAACAATAGGGGATAACCGGATATTTGTGGTTCCAGCGGATGGATTGTGGAATCCTTCCCGTCAAGGAGTAGGATTCCCGGCGTACCGTGGTTATTTTGGAGTGGTAAGATTCAACGTCCCTTACATGGATCGAATTTACGACCCTATTGTATATCGTTTGACTTACGAATCGGACAACCAGGATGGGGCCTCAAACCTCATTGTAGAACAGTCCTGTATTCCAAAAGCATATCCAGATAGTGAAATATTCGGTTCGAAATCTTACCAGCAATGGAGAACAGACAAAGGGCTCACTCTCGAAAAGAATCAAGCAATCGAATATAATACACCTTTTCCCAAAAAAGGTCCAGCAATGGTCACTCTTTTATATCGACATCAAAACGGATCAGAATCTCTCCTCGATTCCTGGTCTTGTGAAATTTCTGCATTTATTTCATTTAAAGATCACATGACGATCGAATCGAGCATGATCAAAACCTACTATGATTTAATAGGAAAGCATACGTTGAAAGAGTGTCCACCAACCATCCAATCATTCGCAGAATTTTTAAAAGATTTTGAAGTTGAAAAACCAAGAAAAGAGAAACCCGGCGACACGATAAATATTCTGACTGTGAAATCTGGCGGGATTACCTATCCTCTTCCTGATGAACTTGATACTGCTCCACAAGACTGGATTCTGGCCGGCTCAATAACACAATTTTTCAGTTCTCTCGATGCCTTGACAGGAATTCAATTTGTACAATTCAGTGAAAATAGTAAGGTGCGGTTTAATTCAGGAACAATGGAGAAGATTGAGGGACTTGTCACAAAGGTAAAGAAAACCTGTGTAGAGGTGATTGTCAATGATAAAGGAAGGACAACTGCACTGTGGATTCGGACTCCTGAACCAGTGAACTGGCAAAGGGTTACGGGAAAATTACGAATTTGGCATATCCATATATCAGACAATTGTCCTCGGGATCGACAACGTCGGAAACCACTCGAGCTTGACCTCACATTCCTTCCGAGTCCAGACGCAACTACAGCATTCGTCATTGGGCGTTTCTGTAATGATTATATATTCTTACCACGAGGAGAGTACGAATTGACATTACAGTTTGATCAATCACACTCTCCTGTTTTACACCCGGGACCTGGAATCCAATCCCCAGAGATTTTTACACAAAAAATATTCAATGTTCTTGGAGATGATTGGCCCCTCCCTCAAAACTGGGTAGCCAAGGTTAAAATCCCGTTAGAAAAAATCAGAGAATTATATCGTATTCCGATAACAGTGCCACTTATTAAAATCCCGATTCGACCCATTCCTAAAGACACTCCCCTGCCACCCAATCGTAATCCCATTCGAGGTGATAACTGATGAAACCAAAGATCTCACTCTCTGCAACGGGATGGATCGAAGAAAATCCGATAGGAAACCGATTAAGGTGGCGCTATCCAAAATCCTGGGTTGATATCCAGGGACGACCTCTCGGCCTTCCGGAAACAATAGTGATCCAACGAGCTCCTATAACCGTAAAGTATGATTCTGACACCAAGATCCACTCTCCAGCCCGAATGTATCCCCCTAGCTGGTGGGACCAAAAATACAATTTACGGCTTGAAAACATTGAAAATATTAATATGGTCATGCTGCCAGAACCAGTACAAGTAATAAAATTCCAATATAGCGGTCAAAACGATAATCGTTTGATATTTAAAGACAGTGCAACAAAGACCATTGTCGGTGAGCACGTATTTCATAATAATGAAAAGTTCACGCTCGAAGCTCATCGAATAGATCAGATCTGGTTCGATTTTTGGGGAGAGTTGAAAGATTTTGAAACGCTCAATCTCTACAAGGAGAGGAACCTTCACTGGGAGACGCTAGCAGAGATAAAGGTCCGGGAAACCCTTGTATCTAGTGCTGATGTAGTCTCTTCGCGATTCCCGAACAGTATCCTTGATAATGACCAGAAAATCGAAATCTGGGGTGAGATTTTAGAGTTCCAAAATGAATTCGGTGAAAGACCAAAAAGAGTATTTGATGATGATTGTGGATGTTTCCGAACAGAGCCATCAAAATGGGATGCCTATGACTTTTTTGCTACGAGCAGGTGGGAATTCGCCGTTCTTTTAGGTGAAGGATTTTACGATGGGCCGCGTAACTGTATTTCACCTCTTGATAGGATTATAGGTCTGACTCTTGATAAAATTCCCCCGGAAGTAATGGCTTACCGTGTATATGAAAAAGAGGGGCGTACAGAGCCTAGTAATATTGTAATTTGTTATAATAGAGTTGAGCCCCCCCTCGTTCCACCAGAAGCCCCCATTGCGGGTGATTCAGTAATTCGATTTAATAATGCGAGATCAAGTAAGCCCGGAATCCATATGGAAGAATTAGAGATCCAAACAAATTACAATATTATAGCATCTCAATTGGAAAACAGAGGAATCGGATTTGAAATTGAAGAGAAAGCACTCTACGATTCACCAGAAGGGATAATTGAAAAAAAATCGCTTGATCAAAGTAAGAAAAGATTTGGCGATCCTGTAATACGAAATATCGAGATGCAAAAAATTGCACCCGCTGAATCATGTTATGCATCAACATCAGCCCGTGCAAGGACCATTGATGGATGGGATAGAGAGAGTATTTTTAGCGACTACTCTATCCCCCGAAAGTCAATTGTTGTCCATCATCCGATACCTCCACCGCTTGATTCGGCATCAATTATTCAGAGCGAAAATTCTTCTAACAACATTCGCATACGACGAAAAAGTGAAGAAGAGGGTTTTCCCGAATGGAAACCAGATAGAATTGTTACGGAATGTGATGGAAAGATAAATATCTATCGTCGTGATCCTGCAATTACTCAAAGAACTGAGACTTGCCACGCATCTTCCCCAATCCAAGTGGGTATAAACTCATATGAATTTAGATCCACAGTTGATAATCCCATTGCTCACCCCGATCATTTTATTGAGGGCTATATCATCTCTAATTCAATTAAACTGAAAATTACCAGAATAGAAACAAATGGAATACAAACACACTTCTTCATTGAATCACCCAGTACACCATATGTTGAATCATCAGAAATTTTCCCTGCCGGTCAAATTGTTCTACAAGAGAATCCGATGAATCTCAGGTTATGGGTAAAAATAGCTGAGTTTTCATCCACTAAACTGCCTCACGTGCTTGAAGTATATGATCCAATTTTCCCGGATGGGGATGAAACTAGAACAGTATCATATTGTGCGAGAATTTCATTTTTCAATGGAATTGAGAATATCATTGGACCGTCCAGTAATATCATCCAAGTTGTATACATACCAACTCCTCCAACCATACCCCCTCCCTTCAATGTTGCCATCCTGGGGGTTGATTTCTTCAATAGGACAATGATAAAAATTACTCTGACAACCCCGGTCTCCTCAGGATTTTATTCTGTTTGTTGGGCAGCTGGAGAATACAAAACTGATGATGAGAATATCCTTGAAAATCGGAGAAAATTTGGTGAGGTTGCTACACCTGGAATATTCGGAAAACAGAGCATATTCAATGATAAGTTCCTTTTTGAGCTCTTTGCACTCCCAATCCCCCTTGAAAATGGGAAGGAGATTAAAGTTACAATCGGTGTTCAAAAGGTCGACAATGTTGGGGGTCAAAGTGATTTTGAAATAATCCCAATCACTTTAAAAGGGCATTCATGAAAATGTGTTATCTTTTTCTTTCCTTTTAATGCAATACCAAATAATGTGTTCTAATATTGAGCATTCCGATTAACCCCCGAATTTTTCAACAGAATGATAAGTGCCGATTTACTTTCCTCATATATTGAATTTCTATTACAACTCAGCTTTTTATCGAAAGCATCCGCTCGAGAACCCCTTGTTTTTTGAGCGTAGTGCTAGGCAGGACTATTGGTGCATACAAGGGATGCGCAAAACTACTCGGGCAGCACCATGTTTTGTAGGAGAACTATGAGTAATGATTAAATACTAATACCGTTATTTACCTTTTTGTATCATTATAACTCTTGATACATACAGATAGACCTCTCAACCATGACTGCAGAGAAGAATGAAACGGAAGAAGAGAAGGTGGCCTCTCCGGGAGAGCAGTACCTCATCGCTCTCGGGCGCCGGAGGTCGTCCCCCTCTCGGCGGATTTTTGCCGACCAGCATTTTTATGCAATCCCCGAGGTGGCCGAACGGCTGAAGATAAAGGAGGAACTCGTGCGGGAGCTGATACGACGGGGTGAGATCCATGCCTACCGGATCGGCAAGGCCTACCGGATCACCGATGACGATATCGATGAGTTTCTCCGGGCATGCAGTACCAGGAACGAGAGGGAGGAGGAAT